>Ga0156290_111_pt1 | contig 29186 bp, 16 predicted proteins | sample RifCSPlowO2_12_FD_107938 | JGI IMG/M metagenome (GOLD analysis project Ga0156290, IMG submission 107938) | Omnitrophica WOR_2 bacterium RIFCSPLOWO2_12_FULL_63_16 | reverse complement strand
CTGCCTGGAGGGTGTTGGCCCCGTCAAAGATTAAGAGGAGGTCCTCCTGATCGGAGACGGACCGCGTGACGGTGCCGCGCACGGCCTTCTCGAGCCGTCGCCCCAGGCCATCGTAGCGATACTGAGCCATGGACCCCCCCGCAAAGTCGATGCGCGTGAGTTGGTTCTCGACGTCGTAGGTGTAGCGCATGACCTTCGTCGGATCCGTCTTGTCCGTCTGTTCCGTCAGGGTGCCGTTGGCGTCGTACATGTAGGTGTACTGATCATCCTCCAGCAACCGGTTCGCCGCGTCGGTGCGGTGGGTCGTCGAGCGGTAGGAGGTGAGCCGGTTCCCCACCGGGTCGTAGGTGAAGGTTTCTTCGGGAAGGCTGCTGCCCACGGGATGGTCGGCACCGGTCAGACGATTCAACGCATCGTAGGTGTAGGCGTGAAGGCCCAAGGCATCCGTGAGGTTGGTGCGGTTGCCGAGGGGGTCATAGGTGTAGGTCGCAAAGGCCGGCGTCGTCCCCGCTGACACGTTCGTATGGCGCAGGTCCAGGAGTTGGCTCGCCGCGTCGTAGGTCGCCTCGGTCCGCATGATGTCCGTCCTGAGCTGGGTCAGCCGGCTGAGGGGATCGTAGGTGAAGTGCGCGATCCCGACCAACGGGCCGTGGAAGATCGTGGTGAGGCGGTTGAGGGAATCGTAGCGGTAGCGCAGATCGAGCGTGCCGCGGCCCCCCACAAGACCCTGGAGCGAGGTCCGGTTGCCGTTCGCATCGTAGGTGTACTGGAGCTCGGTGGTGGGCTGGGACAGCGCTGGGTTGGCTGGGTCGCCGGTGGTTGTCTTCGTCAGGCGACCCAACGGATCGTACTCGAAGGTAAGCCGGCTGTCGGCGTCTTGCACGAGGGTGAGGTTGCCCAGAGAATCGTAGGCGTAGGTGACCGTGTCTTGGACCAACTCACGTGAATCTTTCAGCAGCTTGCTGCTGAGTTGATTGGCCGGGTCGTACGAGAACGTGGTGGTCTGGCCCATGGCATCGAGCACGCGCCCCAGGTTGCGGGTGAGATCGTAGAGGAACTGCGTCGATTGACTCACGGGGTTCGTGGTCGTGGCGAGCTGGTTCAGGCTGTCGTAGGTCAAGGTGGTGGCGTGGCCATTGGCATCGGTGACGTCGATCAGGTTGCCGAAGGCGTCGTAGCGGTAGCGGGTGGTGTTCCCGGCGGCGTCAACCACGGCGGTGAGGCGGTTCATGGCGTCATAGGCAAACGCCGTGGGGCGGCCCGTGGCATCGGTGGAGATGGTCACGTTGCCCGCGGCGTCGTAGGCAAGGCGTGCCGCGCGGCCCAGTTGGTCCGTCGTGGACAGGAGGTTGCCTGCGGCCTCGTCATACGTGAAGCGAACCTGGTAGTCATCAGGGGTGTCCGGAGTCAGGTTGCCCAAGGCATCCGTCACCGTCAGCGCCAGCCCGCGGGGGTCGTAGGTGAAGCTGGTAATATTCCCCAGGGCATCGGTGATCACGATGGGATTGCCCGTCGCATCGTAGGCGATCGTCGTGACGCAGCCGGAGGGACAGGCCTCATCCCGCCGGGCATCGACGATCTTCGTGAGGCGGTTAGAGGAGGGTTCGTACTCGAACTGGGTGATGATCCGCTGGAAGAACGGTTCGGTGATGTCGGCTTCCCGGATCAGGATCAGGTTGCCGAGGCTGTCGTACGAGAGCGCAGTGGAATGGTCGTTTGGTCTGACGATCTTGGTGGGCAGACCGTTGACGTCACGGGTCATGACGGTGGTACGTCCCAACGGATCGATGAGCGTGGTGGGAGCGCCGAAGTGGTCGGTTGCCAACTGCGTGATGTTGCCGCGGCCGTCTTGGAACGCGGACAGGGGTATCACGATAGGCGGGGCAGGATTCTCCGGCGTCCCAAGCCCTGGCGGCAGGCTGTTGATCAGGCCTTGCATCTCGGCGGGTGAAAACCGCCTCACCTCACGTTGGAGACTCACGTTCCCCGTGGCAGGGTCAACGATGGACCGCTCTGGTAAGACCGCTTCCTTCAGGCGTCCGAAGTCGTCATAGACATAGTCGGTGGTCACATCCCGTTCGTTGGTCTGCGAGATCAGCCGATGCTCGGCATCGTAGCGAAACTGGCGGGTGGCGCCATCAGGGTTGGCGATCTGACGAAGGTTGCCGTCGCCATTGATGAGAACCGGCGTGGTCCTTCCCGCTGAGTCCGTGACGGAAGACAGATGGCCGTTAAGCGGATTGTAGGCAAGCTCATACGCCGCCCCGCCGGGAAATTCCACGCGGACGAGCCGATCCTGCGCATCATACCGGTAACGGGTCTCGTTGCCGTTGCGGTCCACCGTACGGGTGTGGAAGCCCCTCGCGTCGAAGTGCAGCGCCGTGCCGTCGGTGAGCCATCGCATCCAGGTGCCATCGACCTGATGCTCCAGCCGAGAAAAGTCACCCGGCAAGGCCGTGAAGGTGAGGACCGGGGTGGGGACAGGGTTGTTGAACTCAATCGTCGCGATCGCCACCGACTTCGTCCCTGCGAGAACGCGCAGGCGCGGCTGGAACGTCCCATCCCCGTTGCCCAGCAAGACAGACACCCCGCCCAAGAGGGTTGGTGGTCCCTCAATGATCTCGGTGGAAACAGCCAGATCCTGGTTCCCGTCACGGTTGACATCCTCTACGACGATGGCCGATGGCCCTGTCTCAAGGGAAACCGCCTGGGGCGCACGAAACGTCCCATTCCCCTCCCCCAAGAGAATCAGGAGCTGATTCGTGCCCGTCACGACAAGATCGAGGAAGGCGTCGCTGTTGATACGACCGGCTGCGATCCCTCCTGAAGGTGACTGCCCAAGCGGCGACTGGATCGCCGGCTGAAAGGTGCCCTCGCCACCTCCCAGCAGGACCGAGACCTGGTTGGTGCGCTCGCCGGCAGTGGCCAGATCCAACCGACCGTCACCGTTGAAATCCCCCGCGAGCATCGAGACCGGCGAGCCTCCGACCGAAAGCCGTTGCTCCGCCTCGAAGGTGCCATCACCGATTCCGAGCCGCACGGACAGATCTCCGCTCTCCTTGTTCGCCGTGACGAAGTCGATGAACCCATCCTGATTCCAGTCGCCGGTTGCCAACGCCACAGGACCTTGTCCCACCCCCACGCGCACCTGCGGCGCAAAGGTCCCATCACCACGTCCCAGCAGGACTGAGACATCATTGGAGAACTGGTTGCACACGATCAGATCGCCGCGCTGGTCGCCATTGAGATCGGCCACGGCCAGCGCTCGCGGACCGGCGCCGACGGGGATGAACGTCGGAGGGTTCAGCGTGTTGCCGCGACCAAGCAGGATGGCGATCTCCCCAGCGAGATGCAGCGCCACAACCACATCCTGAAAGGCGTCCCCGTTGAACTGGCCCACCGCCACCGCGATTGGCCGTCCACCGGCGACGAACCGCTGCTGAGGTTGGAACGTCCCATCGCCATGCCCCGTGAAGACGGACACGTCATCGGAGAGGGAGTTCGCCACGATCAGGTCGGTCATCGGCCCGGGCCGGAAGACCGTGGAGGCCCCGCCTCCATCGATCACCAAGACGGTCCCGTCAGGTTGTTCCAAGAGGCGCTGCAGACCTTCCAGTCCCCAGCCCGCCCCGAAGAGCGAGTCCCGCTGGTTGTGGACGATCGCGCGGCCGATGAAGGTCGTCGTCGCCGCACTCAACTCAGGAATCGCCACGCCGGTCTCCCCGTAGGTGGCTGAGTAGTTGTTGGCCAGCGTGATGGTCGCGGCGTACGCGCCCGTGGGGAGGAGTTGCCCGCGCGCGTTGCGCGCGTCCCACAGGAACGCCTGGCGCAGGGGTCCTGAGGCCCCCACGAAGTGCGCTCCGACGGTCCGTCCTTCGATCTGGATCGCGGTGGAGGTGGTCACCGGCACCCGCGTGCCGGGATCCACTGGCGAGCCGACCGGGTCCAACCGGTAGTCCGTCCCGATGAGGACCGTGGGGCTGGCGGTGGTGGAGCGGTACAGGAATCTCAGCTGTCGGGTCTGGCCCAGCGTGCGCAGCGACGGCAGCGCGTGCTCAATCACCAGCTCCCCTGACTCCGGACAGACCACCGACCCGACCTGCTGCTCACATCCCTTCTTCGGCTCCCTCGTCTCCGCCAAGGTGGTGGAGACCTCGTCACGGTCCGGGCTTTTGGCCTGTGGCGGCAACGCGCGTGGCAGCCGGTCGCAGTACCAGCAGAAGAACCGCACAATCGGAAATTCCACCCACTGCCCATCGCCGGTCACCTGACCCGTGCCGGCGTCCATCCACTCGTGGGTGTCCTCGTTCCACAGCGTGAGGATGACGCGCGTGCCGAGCGGCAGGTTGTTGGCGTTGCGATGGCGAAAGGTCGCGGGCTGCTCGAACGTGGTGAAGCGCGGCTCGAAAAAGACCGCGTCGAGGTGCGCCAGGTCGGGTGGAATGGGACCGGGCAACTGTCGCTCGTGCGCAAGCCGCGTGATCCGCACATCAAGATCGCGCGGGGCCGCACCCGGTGGAAACTCCACCTGGAGATCGCCGCTCGCATTCGTCGCCAGCCCCCCGTCGACAGCAAGGATGGGGGTGATGGTCGAGTCTAACGGGGTCAGAAAGGCCGGCTCAACCGCGACATCGCGGGTGGCGAAGACTTCCGCACGACGCTGGACCGAGGTGAAGCCTGGCTTGTCGATGGTGAGGAGAGCCTCGCCGGAGCCTGGGGTTGGGAATTGAAACCGGCCATCAGGGCCGGTTCGCACCTCCCCGCTGAGTCCGCGTCCCGTGATGGTCGCATCGGCCAGCGGCTGTTCGGTGGCCGCGTTGAAGACGAACCCGTGAATGAAGCCCGCGCTCAGGGGCGGAACGGTTATGACCGTGAAGGTGCTGCTCGCAGACGCGTGGTTGCCTGCCCGATCGGCAAGCAGGAGTTCGACCGTATGCGTGCCATCGGCAAGATCAGCCGCTGGAATGAGGTGAATCGAGTGTTCGGTGACGGCGGCCTGTGCGGTCACGTCGGTCCCATCAAGGACCACGTAAATCGAGTCCGTGTCCACGCCACTGAGGGTGTCGCTGAGACTGGCTGAGATCGCCGGGCGTGGGACATCGAGCGTGGCGCCATCCGCAGGGCTGAGATTCGCAATGACCGGTGGGACGCGATCCACACTGAAGGCGGCCGGTGTGCTCGCGGTGTTACCAGCGCGATCCGCGATGTCAACCTCGAGGGCGTGCGACCCATCTGGCAGGTCGAGCGAGCCCTCCACGGTGACCTGGAGCGCGTTCGGGAATGTCGGGAAGACCGAGGTCCGGTCCTGGCCGTCGACACGAACTGCAAAGCGCCCTGGATCCAAGCCTGCCACGTCATCCGAGAGGAGAAGCTGCGTTGACACCGGTGAGACGTTGAGGAACACGCCGGCTGCAGGGGCCCTGACGGTGATGTGAGGCGGGTGTTCATCGATGCCACGGAGCACGACGGTGGCCGTGGCGCCGCGGAGACCGACCAGGCGCACCGTCAGGGTGTTCGAGGCCCTCAGGCTCACCGGCACCCGGTGCACCTGATGGCCAGGGTGCAGGACGACAATGAGTAGCTTTCGGTTGAGGGTGATGAGCAGGATCGCAACCCGTGGAAGCTGTGGATTGTTGAGGACCGCATTCGTCGCCTCAAGGGACCAGGAGGCGTTGGGATTGAGGACGTCGACCGTGTGGGTGGATGGCGTGGAAGGGGCTGTCACCGTCGTGCGGAAGACTTCGAACTCAGGAGGATTGGCCTCGGCTGCCGAGACCCCCCACGGCGGCCATGCGGCCGTCTGGAGTACTAGCCCACAGGCGACAAGCGGGGACAGGAGGCGATTTCGCCACCGAACCTTCATCCGAATCGCGTCGTCAACGGATGCGCCAGTCACGCGAATGCTTCGACCTCGACGAATGCGCGTTAGCGCTCCAGCCAGGTCTGCCGGCACGACTGCCGCTCGATCAACTCCGTCGGCAGCAGGAGCTTCGTCGGCAGTTTTTTCTTGCCCCGGATGATCTGCAGGGCCGTTTCAAATCCGAGACGCCCCATCTGGTCCAAGGCCTGACGGACGGTGGTCAGCGGAATACGGGCCTGCGCGGCAATGGGATTATCATCAAACCCCACCACCGACAACTCCTCCGGCACCCGCACGCCCTTGGCCAGCGCCACGTTGATGGTCTCCAAGGCCATATCATCGCTCGCCACAAAGATCGCGGTCGGAGGATGCGGAAGGGCCAAGAGGCTCTCGATCGCCTTCCGGGCGCTGGGCAGCCCGAAATCCCCGTATTGAATGTAGCCGTCCGGAATGGGCAGCCGGCGATCTTTCATCGCGTTCACAAACCCGTCCAACCGATCCAGCCCCGCTTGGGTCTTCAGGTCTCCGGTGATCGTGGCAATCTCTTTGTGCCCGAGCTTCACGAAATAGTCCACCACGCGCTCGGCCCCCATCCGGTTGTCGATGGCCACGCAGTTGACCGGCAGGTCCTCCAGATAGTGGTTGAGGACGACCGTGGGAATCCCCTCATCGATCGCCCGATCCAGCAAGTCCTCGCATCCGTAGACATCGATAAAGATGAGCCCATCGACGGCTCCGGAGGGAAACGTGGTCCCATCGGTGATGTGCAACAACAGGTCGAACCGCGAGCGCTCCGCCGCCACCCCGATCCCTTTGATCACCTGCAGGGCGAAATACGAGTGAAAGATGCCTTCAAATCGCGGGATCAGCAGGCCGATGGTGTTCGTCCGCCCGGCCGCCAGACGTTGCGCGCTGGGATTGGGACGGTACCGCAGCTTCTTGATCGCCTCCTGCACCCGGCGGCGGTTGTCTTCGGAGACGGTCGGCACCGCGTTGATCACCCGCGAGACGGTGGTGGTCGACACGCCGGCGGCGCCGGCCACCTCAGCAATGTTGATCTTCTTCATACAGCTTCGACTCCTTCGATTCCATGCGATGGCCGTGCGAACTCACGAGGCGGGACGGCGCGTCCAGTTCCAATCACGAATCTCCGGGACGGTCGGCTGAGACGAGGTGGGCCCCGGAGGGGTTGAGGAGCTGCGCGGTCACAAAGATCAGGAGATTGGAGCGCTCCACCGAGTCGTCATCTTTCCGAAACAACGGTCCGATGACCGGCAGGGATCCTAAGATCGGCACCTGGGTACGGGTCTTGGTGGTGGTATCTTTCATCAAGCCCCCGAGGACCACGGTTTGGCCGTTCTCGATGACGACCGTCGTTTCCAGATTGCGCGTGGTAAACCGCGGAAGCGACACCTGCCCCCCGAACGAATCCTCGGTTTTCTTCTCGCTCACCTCGGGTTTCAGGGCTAACGTGATGGTCTTCAGATCCTGCCCCACGCTGGGGGTGACGCGCAGGAGAATCCCAAGGTCCTTGGTTTCAAACCCCTGCGGGACGTTCACGAACGACGTTTCACCGGAGCTGGTAAACTTCCCGTCGCCGTCTGTGTCTTTGCGCACGACGGTGGCCTCATACTGGGTCGCGTAGACAAATTCCGTCACGACCTTGATGGCCGCCGTCTGATTGTTGAGCGTCATGACCCGTGGCGCCGACAACGTTTTCGCCCGCTTGTTTTGGCTCAAGGCGTGCAGGACCGCGGAATACTTGGTGCCGGTCAGGATCCCCTGCAGGGTGAGGTTGAGGGCGTTGCCGGACGTTTGATTGCTGAAATCGGTGAAGGCGATCTTGGTGCCGCGTTTGAGGGTGGGGCCCGTAACCGCCAGCTGGTATTCCGGGCCGCGTTGGAGGACGAGATCTTCCGTCAATTGCTCATCGAGGCCCCATTCAAAGGTATCCGTCAACGTCACCTCAATAAACCGGGCCTCGATCATCACCTGAATCGGCTCGATGTCCAGCTGCCGCAGAAGCCGCTCAATCTGCTCCAGGTAGTAGGGCACATGCGTGACAATGAGGGCTCCGCTGCGCTCATCCAGGAGGAAGGAGCTGTCGCCCACCTGGGGGATGACCTCGACCAAGATGTCCTTGATGGTCTTGAGCTCTTTGACCACCGCCCCCTGCAGCGCCACGCTCTGGCGCACCTCCGCCAGCGGCTCAAACGCCGCTTTCAACCCCAAGCCTTGCGTGAGCAAGTAGACGCGGGTGTCAAGAGCCTCGGCTTCCATCTCATCGCGTGTCGCCACCCAAATCGTCTCCCCGTCCACCCGATAGACCAACCCTTGGCCTTTCAGCAGATAGTCGAGGACCCGCTGGAGGGGCATCTCCACGAGGTGCACGCTGACAGGCTTGCCCAGCGTCTTGGCCTGTTCGGAGAGGACGATGTTAACCTCGCCGCTTTCAGACAGGAAGTCCATGGCCGAGGCGAAATCGACCTCTTGGAAATTCGCCGTGACCGGTTGGGCGAGCTGCTCCTGGATGGTGTGGGTGGTCACGCCGGCCTGCCCCCACGCCAGCGGAGTAGACAGCACACAGCAGACAGCACACAGCCGACAGAACAAGCCGAGTCGCCGTCTCTCTGCTGTGTGCTGTGTGCTCATCGGCGTGCTGTACGCCTCACGTTGTGGGGCCGCGGGGGGCGAGGATGCGCGCGGTGATGAAGATGACGAGATTCTTGCGCGTGACCGACTCCTCCTTCTGGCGGAACAGCGAGCCGACCAGTGGGAGGTCGCCGAAGAACGGAACCTTGGTGACGGTCGAACTCAGGGTGTCCTTGATCAACCCGCCGAGCACGACCGTCTCCCCATCGGTGATCACCACGCTGGTCGCCAGCTGGCTGGTGGTAAACTCCGGCACCGTCACCCCGCCGCCCAGGTCTCGAAATTGGCTGAAGGTGCTCACCTCGGGTGCCAGCACCAGGGTCATGGTCTTCAGGTCTTTCCCGACGCTGGGGGTCACGTTCAGGAGGATGCCGATGTCGCGCTTCTGAATGTCTTGCGGCACGTTGACAAATTCGGTCTCGCCCGCGTCGTCAAAATCCCCGTCGCCGTTGGTGTCAAACTGCACCAGCGAGACTTCGTAGCGCGTGGGATACCGGAACTCATCCACGACCTTGATCATCGCCGGCTTGTTGTTCAGGGTCGTGACCCGAGGCGCCGAGAGCGTCTTGCTCTTCTTGTTTTCCTCCAAGACATGGAGGACGGCCTCGAACTTCGCGGCCGTCAAGACGCTTTGCAGCGTCAGATTCACGCCTTCATCCTCGCGGCTCAGCGCGGGGAATTTAAACCCGCCGCCTTTCGCTACGGCGTGACCGGACGTCCGGCCCGGCGGGACCGCCTGGTCGGGACGCGTGTCCGTCCGCTTGGTCAGAGGATAGAGGTCGTTCAACACGGTTTCCACCCCGAGGTGCTCCAGGTCGGTGTTGGTCAGCTCCATGACCCGCGCCTCGATGAGGACCTGGACCGGGGTGGTATCCACTTGGCTCAGCAACCGCTCGGTCAGCCGGAGGTTCTCGCCGGTATTCGTCACGATGAGTGCGCCGATGCGCTCATCCATGACGAGCTTGCTGTCCGGCGGCTGCGGCACGGTCTGACTGATCAGGTCTTTCATCGACTCCATCTGCAGGAGCGAGCTGGTTTCCACCGCGGAGGTCTCAAGCGTGGAGGGGCTGAAGCCGCTGCGCAGGAAGAAGACGTGCGTCTCCATCGGCTGGTTTTCAAATTCCTCCTTGGTCGCCAGCAGGACCACGTCTTGTTCGATGCGGTACGACAGCGACAGGCTCTTGGCCAAGTACTTGATCGCCTGCTCCAGCGGTAGGTTCTTGACTTTAATCGAGACCAGCTGCCCCTTCAGGTCCAACTGGGGCGAGGGGATGAGGCTGATGCCGGCGGCGTCCGCAATGAAGTCCACGACATCACCGAGCGCCACGTCCGCAAACTCCAGGCTGATGGGCTGTTGGAGTGTTTCGCTGAATTGCTCGCTGGATCCGTAGGGACTCGGCGGAGACACCAGGCCCACGGTTCTGGCCTCCGGCAGGATTTGCGCCTTCATCACGTCGTGCATCATCTGGCGCTCGTCCATCGCGATGCGCCGGTCGAGCCGGTGCTGCTCCTCGGTGAGCTTGGCCTCCTGCACCTGCTCCATGAGGAGCTGGGCGGGCCGATTCGACGGATCCTGCACGAGGATTTTGGTGAGCAGCTTCACGGCCGTGTCGTATTGTCGTTCGGCCAAGGCGGTCTTGGCGTATTTCATCGCGGTTTCCAGCTCGATGCGTTTCTCCACCAGCAACTGCTCAAGCTGGGAGACGACCGGCCCTTGGCCCGCACCCGGCACCGGCACGGCCCTGGTGGCCCTCCGCGCGTCTTCTTCGTATCGCTTCAACTCGGAGCGCGTGATGAGACGCTCCGCGGCCTTCACCAACGGATGGGAGGGATCCACCACCACCATCTGTTGGAGGACCGCCGCGGCGTCGGCGTACCGGCCTTGCTGGTACAAGGCCAGGCCGCGATGATACAGCTCTTTCAACTGGCGTTCCCTGGCCAGCTGGACTTGACGCTGGGCATCGCGGGTTTTTTCCACGCGCTCGCGGGCTTTTTCCTGTGAGAACTGCTCGGCAAGCTCACTGGCTTTTTGGCGAAGGACGTAAGGCGCGGCGGTGCGGGTTGGTGCTTGCGGCGCGGTTTTTTCTCGGATGAGCGCTTCAGCGAGGGCTTGAGCCTGGGCGTGGAGTCGGGCGCAGCGCCTCGCCTCTGCTCCGACGAGGCCTGCGCATGGAACGGCTGATTCCTGCGCAGCGGGCGTGATGATGCCAACAGAACACAGTGCCGTCAGGAGCGCTGCGAAGACGCTCCATCGGGCAAGAGGGCACCGCCTCAGCATGGCTTTATCGTAGCCAACTGTCTGTTTGATGTCAAGCAAGGATTCTGTAACAGGCCGCGTCAGAACCGGTTGCGGTATCTAGGGCTTCTGAGAACCCTCGGAAGATTTTTCGGTTTCCGCAGCGGCTTTCGACGCCAAGGGAATGTCGACGCGTTCATTCGTCTTCACATCCGACAACACGATGCGATCCTCGGCAATTTCCACCACGCGAAACCCCAGCACGTCCTGCCCGACTTGGACAAAGTGGGTTTTTTTCTGCCGGCGATCTTCCAAGATCCCGCGTTGTTTGGTCCCCATGGAGACGCGGCCTTTGAAGACGAACTGCGGCGGCAGCGGCTTCTCAGGCGTGCCGGTCGGCGCTTCCGCGGCGGGGGGGGAAACATGCCGGCGCGCCCGACTGAATGGATTGGCCCTGAGGAGTCCTTGCCACGTCTCGGCGGTCGTCTCCGAAGGGATGCGAAGCGGCTCGGGCGGAGGAAACAGTTCGCGAACATGCTCCCAGCGTTCCGTCACCACCGCAGAGGGTTGCCGCGCATGCAGGGCGCGCTGCCACTGCCATGCCGCCAACGACACCCCCGCGCACACCACCGCGAGCACGATCGATTCAACCGGCGCGTCCTTCATGGACTCATGGATTCAATGTACCAATGAACGCACCAACCTGTCACTTGTCCCTTGTCCCTTGTCGCTTGTCACTTGGTGCTTGGTGCTTGGTGCCTACTGCTCGCTTCGTCTTGGGTTCTTCGTCTTCGGAGTCCGCGGGGAGCTTGGGCGCGGTGACCATGTAGCGGGCCACGACGAGCTCCACCGCAAGATCCTTGGCCTCTTCCCCGCCCTCATTCGAGGTGGCCGTCATCCGCAGGCCCTGGAGATCCACCAAGGGGTCGGCTCGATCAAGTGAGCCCAGCGCTTTCGTCAACACCTCAAGCGCGCACGTCATCCGGATGCGAACCGGCAGGCTGGTCAGGAACACGTCTTCCTCACCCTCGGTCGGCGTCACGGCTTGCGGATCTTCCACTTTGAACGATTCCACCTGTGTGACGCCGGGAACAGCCATGAGCAGCTCAGCCGTCTGCTCGATCAAGCTGACTTGAACCAGGAAGCGCGGCACGGCCTCCGGAGGCGGCAGATCTTTCGGAAACCCCAATTGGGTCGGGGCGGTCATGTTCCGGGCGGTCGCGAACCGCTCGAGGGTTCGCTGGACGGCGTGGCTGCGTTCTTGAAAGAGCAGCTGCGTGTCGCTCTGGGACTCACCCAGCTCAAGCACCGGCGCAATGCGCGACAGCGCGGCCTGGTACGTCTCTTCCAGCGAGGCGGTGCGCCGGTTCAAGTAGTCGACGACTTCAGGACTCGGGGGCAGTTGCCCGTCCCGCCCTTCAGGGCGGGACGGGCTGACATGGAGGTTTTTCAGCGCCGCCTGCTTGGCCGCGATGGCTCGATCCACGGTTTGCAGACGGAGGCGCCAGAGGAGCCACGCGGCACCCACGACGACCATCAGGACGAACAGGATGAACTGAACCGGCGGGGCACGTTTAGGCATTTCACAACCGTAACAAGCGACAAGCGACAAGCGACAAGGAGGAGGTCATCAACGTTGTTTCCTCCGCGAGGAAGAGGGTTTCTTCTTGGCGGCCGGTTGGGCCGCGGGTTCCTCCTCGGCGCGCGGCCGATCTGCAGAAGGCTCCACCAAGAGGCGTTGGAGTTGAATCGTAAACGCCACCACCTCAGCCCCCGTCGCCGAATCGGTCATCACGCTGGTGGCCTGCGGCTTGACCGTGACCCATTCAGGAGCCGCTTTCACGCGATCAATGAATTGCGTCACCCCCTGGAACGATTGGGCATATCCTTCCAACGCGCCTGCCACGTGGGGGGCCGTCTTGGTGAGGTCAAGCGTCGTCAGCCAGAGGCTGTCTGGCAACGCATCCGTGAGCTGGACGACTGACCGCGTGACGCGGTCGCGGGTGCGCGCGAGGTAGGCCAGCTGCTCGAGCCGATGTTCGAGTTGGGCCTGGTGCTTGCGGATCGCTCGAACCTCAGGGCGCAGGAGCTGGTAGGACTGTTCCTGCGTGTGGTACTGCTCCAGCAAGGCTTCGCGCGATCGCAAGGACTCCACGATCCCCCGGCCGCTCCACAGTGTGGCCAAGAGCGCGCACAGCACTCCCAGGAGTTGCGAGACGCGGTTCACACGAGCCGCGCGCGCAGCCCGCATCGCGCCCTCGATGAGGTTCAGCGAGAGGGGTGCGTGGCCGCCTCCTTGGAGCGCCAGCCCGCAGGCGGCGACGAATTCATCCCCCCCCTTCTCGGCGCGAACAATCGTCTCAAGGGAAAGCGGTTGGACCGCACAGCCGATCGCACGTTGAAGACCTTCGGCACACGTGGGGTAGCTTGAGGTGTCGCCCACAAGCTGCGCAGCCGAGATCGAGGGACAGGCCCCGGTCACCGCCGCCAGATGTTTCTGCAGACCCTCCCACGACGTCGCAAGCCGCGCGACGAGCTGATCCTCCTGGGATTGCGAAAGACCCGCACTGACCACACTCGCGGCGCCCAGCGGCGCCGCCGGGGGGACGGGCCCCGGCCTGCCATGCGTGCTTGCCGCCGGGACGGGCCCCGCCCCGCCGTGTGGCGCTAAGGTCGGGGCGGGCAAGAGGGTCGTAAACACGTAGAGTCCGTTCGACGTGATGATGAGCCATTCCAGCAGCCGTCCATCGAGCCGCACGACGACGCTGGCCGTCCGACCCCCCGGCCCGCCAGCCTGCCACCACGCATTGCCGAGGGCCAAGGCGTTCACCTGCACGCCTTTGACGGACACCCCGGCGCGCTGGCAGAGGGTGAGACGCTCCTGCACGATCGAGTGCTTGACGGCCGCGACTACCGCGGCGGGCCCCGGCTCGGCCTGTGTCCCACCATTATGCGAAAGCCAGTGATAGTGCCAGGCGGTCTGGGAGACGTCATAGGGCAGTTGTTGCTGGAGCTCAAAGCGAACGGCCAAATCCGAGCGCGCTCGACTGACGAGGAGCGGTTGCACCGTGGTGATAATCGCCGCGGGGGTCGGCAGTCCCAGCACCACGGGGGATTTGATGGGAAGTGAGCGGCGAACCTGTTGGATCGCCCGCAACAAGTCATCGCCGCCTGTTCCGCTCCAGGGGGCGCCGACGGCTGCGAGGAGTCGCGGGGGTTTGCTGCGAGGATCAAGGAGGACGGCGCGGACGGCCGCGCTGCCGATCTCCAAACCAATACTCACGGACATGAAGAGCAGCAAACAGCACACAGCAGACAGCACGCAGCAGACAGACGGCGAGTCTGTGTGTTCTGTGTGCTGTGTGCTACGTGCTGTGTGCTCATGACGGCGTGCTCGTCATTAGTCGATTTTCCAGAGCTTGATCGGCGGGCCGTAAGGCACCACGCTGCCGGGCGGCTGCACCCCGACGATCCATGTCCGCTCGGCCGGGGTGGGATCTTCCTCTTCTTCCGGTTGAATGCCTTCTTGGCCGTTGGATTCTTTGGCGGCTTTCACGCGGAAGTAGTGGTTGCCGTAGGAGAGCCCGCCTCGCTTCGCCACCGTCTCCGAGTTCCACTCCGACCAGTCGTCGTGATCGAACGCGTACGAGAACACGCAGCCGCCCTCCGGACAGGTGAAGCTCATCTGGGCGCTGGTCGAGGGGGTGAATCCTGCCGGGCCGCTGAGGATGATCGTATCCGGTGCGAGCAGGTGCAGCTCAATGGACGCTTCAATCGGGTTGGAAATGTTGCCGGCTGTGTCGATGAACTTCACGTAGACCTTCTGCGTGCCGGTCACGGCGTTGATCTTCCACAGCTCGCGCACCGGGTTAAACGACTCCTGCACGTAGCCGGTCAGGGCGTCATTGCTGACCAGCATCCCGGTGACGCCGGAGATGGCATCAGAGGCGGTGAGATTCAACGTGACATACACGCTGGTGGTGAGCGCCGCCCCGGCGTTGATGGCAAGCGTCCCGGCTGGCGGCGTTGTATCGACGGTGAAACTCCAGACCAGGGCGGCCTGTTTGTTGCCGAGGCGGTCCGACGCCTCCACGCGAATCGAGTTGGCGCCCTCCCTGACGAGACCGGTGCCGGTGGCCGTCGCCACGCCCGCCGTCTCATCCATCGTGACGGAGGAGGTGGCGCCATTCATCAACAATGTGATCTCCGCGGGTCCCACGCCGCTGTGCGGATCGCTGACGTTGACCGAGATCCCGGGCCTGAGGGTATTCAGCAGGCTCCCGGCCGCGGGGGTGTAGCCGCCGACGGTTGGCGGGGTCGTGTCGATCCACACGGTCCGTGACAACGGCGGACCTGAGTTCCCGGCCGAATCGACGGCTTGGACCGAGAAGGTGTGCTGGCCATCCGCCAGCTGTTTGAGCGGATCCTGCGCGACATCCCAGGAGGTGCTGCCGGTCTCCATGGTGGCGTCCGGTTCGCCATCCAGGGCGTAGCTGTAGCCTTCCACCAACTCAGGGCTTTCGGCCTGCCAGAGAAAGTACGGGTCGGCGTCACGCTGCCAGGCGCCTTCGTCGATGTCGGTTCCCGACGCATACGTCTTGGCCGATAACCATGCCAGATCGAGATTGCCCTTGGCCGTGGTCGTCTGGCCCGCCAGGGCCGTGGCGATGAACCCTGTGAAGGTTTGGAATTTGGGACTGGTCAGCTTGTGTTCCCCAAAGTTGATGCCGATGGCGACGCTTTGCCGGCGTCCCGAACTGGTCGCCACCCCGCCACCTTGGGTGATCTGGCCCACCTCCAGCGTCTTCGTCTCGCTTTTGCCCGTCGCCGCCTCGACCACCGAGTGACTAGTGACTAGTGACCAGTGACTAGTGAAGAAGTGACTAGTGACTAGTGACCAGTGACTAGTGAAAACAAAACAAAAGACGACCACGCCACTCAGCGCTGTGGTCGACACCCGGAGTCGCTGAGCAGTCTCTTGAGCAGTTGTTGATCGCGTCTGTTGCGTGCTCATTTGTTCACTAGTCCACTAGTCACTAACCACTAGGCACTCGTGTCAGCGCTGGAGGATCGCTTGGATCCGCTTCGAGGCGGCGGGGTGATTGTGCTCAAAGGCTTCGCCGAGACTCATGATCTGAAAGACCTGCGAGCGGACGGTCAACCAGTTCGCCAGCTGCCGGAACCGGTCCAGCTTGTCCTCTTCCGTCTCGCCGAGGAACGAGCCCATCAACACGTCCCCAATCCCTCGCGCCTTGCCATCCTGATCCCCGTAGGGCCGCCCCTCGATGATCCGATCCACGATCGGCTCGGTCATCCCCGAGAGGCTCAAGAGCACATCCCGCGAGGCCGTGTTTACATTGATCCGGCCCACCAACACCAGTTGGGGATCGAGCATCGCGTCGAGGAAATGGCACACGGCGCTCTCCGATTCGCACCGGATCTCAAGGTGCAAGGTGTTGGGGTCGGCCACCCCCATGCCCACGCTGACTTCTCCGATGATCAAACGTCCCTGCGCATCCGTCACCCGCCCGGGCGTCCACTCGCCTTCCTCGCTCCAGCGAACCGCCATCGTCTCTCCGCTCCATCCATAGAGACTCAAGCGGTAGGTTCCGTCGGGGACGCCCGTCCACTCCCACACGCCCACCGCCTGCCCCGCGGAGCCGCTGGTCTCATAGCCGCTGACGGTCTCATGCCATCGGTCCTGACCGCCGACCAGTGTGGCGGCGGCACTCTCCAGCCGCAACCCCTCGACCGTGAGCTGATCCACCACGACCGCCAAGTCATCGCTCGCCACCGGCTGCCACGCCGTGCTGCTCGGCAGGCCCGCCAGCTCTCCCAGGGAGCCCAGCGGCCGGTTCAGCATCTCAACCTCCGTCGATGGATCATGGCGGATCTGCTCGCCCCCCTGCGCCTCGAGCAGCCCTTCGTTGTCGTTGGGAGCAGCCGGCGTGTACTGCTTCAGCGAGGGGTACCAATCTTCGTCGAGCCCATCGTCGTCTTCATCGAGCACCACCGTGGGATCGCCTTTCTCAAGGCTTTGGAAGGCGATCGAAGTGGGCGGTGGAATCGGATACTCAAGTTCATCGACCAGCCATCCGTAGCGGTCTTTGAGCGCCAACCGAGCTGAGGTGGCGTCCGGCGGCAGCGTGCTGATGAGCCAATCCATGTCGGGGCTCAAGCTCCCCTCCTCCTCAAGAAATTGCAGCTGCACGATGTTCGCATCGTCCGGCAGATCCCAGGCGGCCCGTGCGGTGATATCGTTCTCCAGCCCGGGCTGCGTGTCATCCACATCCACCGCCGCCACCAAGACGCCGTGGGCCGGGATCGTCGAATCCTCGGGCAAGGAGGCGGTCCGTCCGCCTGCAGCGACCCCCTCCACAATCCAGCCGCTGGCGTCGATGGGCTCGCCGCTGAGATTGATCAGCTCCACGTATTCCCCGTCAGGCTCCAGGGAAAGCGAGGCGTTCTGGAAATAGTATGTACTGTCGCCGGCCGCTTTGCCAATAGCGACGCTAAATTTTGTTTGTTTCGGCTGCTGCTCGTCCGCTTGAGGCACTTCCACGACGATGAGCGTGGCGTCATGCCGCTGCCCGTGGAAGAGCACCGCGCTGCCGCTATTGACTTTTCCCACCGCAGACCCCAGTTGCCCATAGACGCGCAGGTGATATTTTCCCGGAGGCGCATAGTTGGATTGCCCTGCCCTCGTCCGCCATTCCCACGTCGCCGTGCCCACGCCGGTGTTCGTGCACATCGCCCCGTCGCAGGACCAGTCGGAATTGCCTCTTGAGAAGGTGGCCGCACTCACCGCGTACTCAGCCGTGGGCGAGACCATCAGCTCGTTGAACCGCACCGCCTCAATCCCTCGCACGACGGTGCCGCCCGACGTCGGCGGCTCCGTAGGAACTAGCTCCACGCCGCGAAAGGCGCAGGAGACGCCTTGAGGTTCCTGGCACGCCACCTCCACCGTCATCGTGCCCGAGGCCAGCTCCAGCGTCCCAAACGTCTCCCCCGCATCCATCGAAGGCCTCAATTCCTCCGCGATCGTCACGTCCCCTACCTTGGTGCCCGGCAGCCCGCGCACCAGCACCCGACATGTGCCGGGGGGAACCGACAGGGTCCACGCCAGCGGCGTCTCCGAGGCGGTCGACAGATAGTGGCCGACGGGCTCAAGTTGCCATTCCCATCCGCCTTGGGTGCCTTGATTGCTGATTTCATACAGGGTGCTGTGCCGCACGACCTTGGACAGCGCCAGATCCGCATCGACGTAATCCGCCATGTTCGCCGCCAGCTGCCAAGGATTCTCGCCCCCTTTTTCGAGCAACGCCACGAGGATTTCCTCCGCGGTGGCGGTGTTGACGTTCAACCGAGGCTGTCCGGTGACGCTGAGGTTGGCGTCCCAACTGTAGACGGTGGCAACGGCTCCCAGCTTCCTGAACGCCTCCGCATCCAACTCGGCAAGCTGCAGGACCTCTTCCAAATTTTCAAACCGCTGATCGTCGCCCCGCAAGGCCCGCGACTGATACTCATCCGGCTCATCCACCTCGCCGTCCCCATCGTCATCGACGCCGGCGAGGCCAGGCTCGCCGTCCTCGCCGTACCGGAATCCCTCGATGGCGCTCGCCAGCGACGCGGCGTTAGGCACCTCGGCCCGTGACAAGAGTGAGGCCAGGTCCACGCCGTCCACCCCCTGCGCGACCGGATCCGCCAAGGCGATGTTCAGATTCGCTTTGCCGGCCTCATCCGTGATCCGCACGCCATACCGTCCCACGACCTCGCCGTGGTCATCGGCCATGAGCCACCAGCGCGCATCGAGGGTGCTATCGCCGTCTACGTCCGTGTCGGAGCCGGTCATCGCATCCACCCACGCTTCCGTCAGGTCATCGTAGCGCGACCCCAGCCGATCTTCATCCAGCACCACCCAGCCATGGTTGATGCCGGCCTCGGCGACGTAGCGGGCCTGGGTGGAGACGACGAACTGCCGCGAGGCCTGCGTTTCCAGAAACATCGAAAAGACGAACGACACTCCCATGATGGCGACCACCGTAAGGACGCTGACGACGATGAGCAGCGCAATCCCCCGCTCTCCAGGGAGACCTCCCGTCCAGACAGGAGACAGGAGACAGGAGACAGGAGACGTTTTCGTCCTCGCTGTGGTCTCCGGTCTCAGGTCTCCGGTCTCAGGTCTCTGGTCTGAACGGTTAGCTCGTGGGGACATGGACGATCGTCTCGAACTGCTCTGGTTTCTGCTCGCCGACCGTGAGCGTCAGGCGCACGGCTTTGGGCACGTGCGCCTCTTGATCGCCGCCGGGGCCGCCGTTCCACTCGGAGAGCCACTCGACGCCATCGAAATATGACGCCTCGAAGGCCGTCACATCCGTGCCGCAGGGCTCGTCAATTCCCGTCGACTCATAGTCGCCGTCCGCCGGCTCGTCGTCATGGCACATGAGTGCGCCCTCGCCGTTCACCCAATAGCCCCGTTCCACGAGCCCGGCCCGTCCGGCGAGGACGGCCACGAAAAACACCTCATCCTGGGTGCTGGTCTCTTTGATCGGCGTCGCCTCGATGTCGTGGCCGATGAACGGATAGCGGGCCAGCGTGACACACGAGCTGAGTTCCCGGGCAAACAGATCGAACAACAGGCGCGCCTGCTGATAGCGCTCGGTCCGAAGCTGCCCGCTGCGCCAGGTTTGGGTGATGCCCCGAAACATCAGCATCGTCGACCCGGTGATCGTGACGAGGATGGCCATGGCGATGAGCAGCTCGACGAGCGTGAGACCAGACAGGAGACAGGAGACAGGAGACAGGAGGCATGTTGCGGGTCGCTTGTCACTTGTCACTTGTCGCTTGTCGCTCATGTCACTCGGGGGGACGGCGGAGGTAGGTGACCAGCTCCAAGGTGCGCTCGCGGCCTTCCTGCGACCACTGCACCGAGACGGACACGCGCTTGAGGCTGGCGGGATCCACGAGGTCTTCCACCTCCGGGTGATCGATGGTGACGGTGGCCTCGGCGTCCTCCTCGGCCGTCGTGGAGCTGCCCACCATCAGCTCGTCCCACGAGCGCAGCTTGGTGGCGGCCATGGTCCGCTCGGCCAGGAGGGTCGCTCGACTCAGCTCTTCGGCGCGGCGCGACGCGCGCAATCCCATGGGGAAGACGCGCATGGAGCCGACCAGCCCGACGGCCAGAATGGCGATGGCGATGACCACCTCGACGAGGGAAAACCCTTTTGCAGACTTCAGACCACAGACTTCAGACTTCAGCACACACCGATGGTCGTCCTGATGTCTGATGTCTGAGGTCTGAGGTCTCATTCTGAGGTTCCGCTAGCCCAGGATCTTCGTCAGGGAGAGCAGGGGCAGGAACATCGCGATCACGATGAATCCCACAATCCCCCCCACCCCCACGATCAGGAGCGGCTCCAAGAGCTGGGTGAGCCCGCCCAGCATCACGTCGACTTCCTCTTCATAGTTATCCGCCAACTGCGTCAGCATCCGATCCAACTGGCCCGTCTCTTCCCCCAACGCCACCATCCGCGACACCAGCGGGGGGAAGGCGTTGGAGAGCTCAATCGGACGAGCCAGCGATTCGCCGGCGCGCAGGCTGCGCTCCACATCTTGCAGGGCGTCATCCAGCACGGCGTTCGACACCGTCATGCGGACCGTCTCCAACGCGCTGAGGATCGGGACACCGCTTGTGAGCAGCGTCCCGAACGTCCTGGCAAAGCGCGCCACGAGCAGCCGGTGGATCAACGAGCCGAACAACGGGAGGCGCAGCACCAGGCGATCGACCTGCCGTTTGCCCTCTGGCGTCTTGACGAGCGCCTGCATCATGGCGACGAATCCGACCACGCCAAGGGCCACCAACCACCACCACTGGCGCACCACCGTGCACATCACGATCAGGATGCGGGTCGGGAGGGGCAAGGCGGACCCCAGCTCAGTGAACATCCCCAGGAAGGTCGGCACCACAAACGCCATCAGGATGATCAAGATGCTCACCGCCGCGAACATGACAAAGGCGGGATACATCAAGGCCCCGCGCACGCGGTCCCGCAGGCGTTGTTGTTTTTCCATCACCTCGGCCAGCCGCTTGAGGATTTCCTCGAGCAGGCCGCCGACTTCTCCGGCGCGCACCATGTTGATATAGAAGGGGGGAAAGACACGGGGATGATGGGCGAGCGCTTCCGACAACTTGACCCCGCCCTCGACGTCGGTGGCGATGAGCGTAAACACCTGCCGCAGCGCGCCGGGGTCAAGCTGGTCGCTGACCGTTCGCAGGGAACGCAACAGCGGCATGCCGGCTTTGACGAGGGTCGCCAGCTGCCGGGTGCACACCACCAGCTGGCCGCGGGAGGTGCCGCCAAACCTGAAACGAGAACGGGCCATCAAGGGCCGCGCTGAACCGCGAGATCACCCACACGGATGGCGTTGGAGGCGCCTGGGCTGATGAGATCGCAGGCGGCAAGTCGCGCGCGGAGCATCACCGTGACCGCCTGTCCCAGCGTTTGGTCGGCGCGGCGCACGTCGAACGTCATCCCGACTCGCACGCCATCCTCCGAGCCCTGGTTGAGGACGAGGAATCCATGATCGGGGTTCACCCCCACCACTTTGGCGCGGATTGTGGTCGGCTCGCCGGCGCGATCCTTGCGCACGACGATCGGGGGCAGCTCGATAGTCTCTTGGTCCCCGGGAGAGTTCGGAGTGCGGAATGCGGAATGCGGAATGGAAGATGATTCCAAGACGGATTTTGGATTGTCGGAGGGCGTCTCATCATGAGGGTGGACGGGGGGAGCCTCGGCGGCGCGTGGAGTGTCTGTGGAGTTCGACGTTCGAAGTTCGGAGTTCGAAGTTGAAGAGGATTCTGAATGGAGGTCGGTCGAGTTGCCGGGAGGCCACACCGCTTCGATACGGGGCGGCTGGACCGGCGCTGTCCACGTCGCTGCAGAAGCTGAAGCGCCGTGGATCAACTGCCGCTCAAGCGACGCGGCTCGCTCGCTGAGCTTGCGGTAATCGCGATCGGCCAGGGCCAGGCGATTCCGCAGACGGGCGGTCACGCGCTCCAGCTCCCGCGTGGCCGCCTCCAACTGACGCGCGCGTTCGCCCGCCTCGTTGCGTTCCCGTCTCAGCCGCGTCAGCTCGACGTCAAGCCGCGTCTTCTCACTCTGGAGCGCGTCGTGCCGAACCTGCACATCACGCAGGCCCGCCAGCTCCTGAGTGGCTGACGTGAGCTGGCCGCGCAAGCCTTCCAGGCGCCCTTCCAGCGCCGCGCGCTCAGCCTGCACCTCAGCGAATTGCTGCTGCAGGCCGCTGTTTTGGATTCGCAGCGATGCAATCGTCTGCTCTTTCGCCGCGATCTCCTGTTTGAGTCGGCCCAGTTGCAACCAGGGCCCAATCGACAACGCGCCGAGGATCACCGCCCCGACAACCCCAACCACGACGATCGGCTTCTGACCCATCGGCCCTAGGCTTGAACAAAGACCTCGCGGATGACCCAGCACGCCGCCCCCAACGCCACGGCGTTGTCGCCCAATTTCGCCGGCACCACGTCCACCAAGCTCGCCGGCTCTTCATAGGCGTATCGCTTCACCGCCCGCCAGACCGGCTCGAGCAAATACGCGCCCGCCTTCTCCACGCCTCCACCAACGATGACGACCTCAGGGTTGAGGAGATTGACGATCGAGGCGATCCGAATCCCCAGCTGGAGGCCGCTGTGCTCAATCACCTCCCTGGCCAGCTGATCGCCGGCGTGCGCGGCCTGGATGACCACGTCCATCGTCACCGCATCGCGCTTGCCGCGCACGAGCTCGGTCATCATCGTGGGCTGCCCTTCCTCGATGAGCTTCTTCGCCTGAGCGGCCAACCCCAGATCCCACACATTGGACACCAGGAACCCCGGCCCTTTGACCCAGTTGAGGTAGTCGTCATCGCTGGGCACGTACAGGCCCACTTCCCCCGCCGCACCGCAGGAGCCCCAGTAGACGTGCCCGTTGAGGATCAGGCTCGCGCCCACATCCGAATAGAGATACACCACGTTGCTCACCGGACGGGACAAACCCAGCCGGTATTCGCCGTAGCCGGCGAAGGTGGCATCATTGCCGAGGAAGATCGGCGCGTTGAACTCGTCTCCCCAACGGCCCTGCAAGATCAGATAGCTGGTCCGGGTGCCTCGATGCGAGGTGTCCCGAATCGTGCCGGCCCGCTCATCCAAAATCCCCCCGACGCCGATGCCGATGCCCTGGATCTGTGCGGGATCCACCGGAGAGGTCTTGAGCGCTTCCCGGATCAGCTCGCCGACTTGCTCGAGCACTTGATCCATGGTGGCCACCGAGCGCGGCTTGGTGTGTTGATGCACAATCGCCCCTCGAAGATCCGTGATGACGGCCCGCATGATGATGTTGGGAAAATCCATCGGCCCGACGTCAACGCCCATCGCAAACCCGGCCTTCGCGTTGAGTTCAATCAGCACGGGCTTGCGCCCGCCAGTGGAAATATCAAAGCCCCGCTCAACGACCAAGCCGCCTTTGATGAAGTCGGAGACGTAGTTGGAGACCGTCACGATGTTAAAGCCGGTGCCCTGGGAGAGCTCCGTGCGGGTCATCGGCCCTCCCCGTCGGATGAGTTCCAAGAGCGTGAGGCTCTTTTGGCCGCGCTCCGTCAAGCGGTCATCCTCGAACAACGCCCGTCGTTTGATCTTGATCATCGCATCAGCCTCGCGTAGGTTATTGTTACAGCTTTCAGAAGCTTGTCAAGCAAAGGATTAAGAGCCCTTAGGGTTTCCATAGACTGTGATACATCCGATAGGCGGCTCGCAGCTGGCGCAAATAGGGAGAGCGGCTGCCATCTCCTTGGCTGGTGATCCCAAACCACTCCTCGTAATTCTTCCCGCCTGGAAACGGACCGGACCAATTGGGAGTGGTATCCTGGACCCAGGGAGAAAATCGCGGGGGCTGTCCGGCCTTCCACCATTCATCGACCCACGCAAAGATCACCCCGCCCAGCGCGTTGCCGGCGCCCCGGCCTGCCAGATGACTGTCCAGATCGATCCAATTGCCGAGATGATACAGCGCCTGGCCCAGCTCGCCCACGGGCTCGGGGTGGCGGGCCTGATAGGCCGGGCATCCAAACTCGGTGATCAGGACAGGTTTGTCCAAGACCTCACGGACCGCCTCAAAGAAACTGCTGCCGAAGCCGTGCTCGCCCCGGTAGACGTTCGCGCCGAAGACATCAATGGCCGGAGCCTGCTGGGCGATGAGGTCGAGATACAACCACTCGCCATTAGCCACCGCGACCGGATGGTTGGGGTCCTCCCGGTGAATCCACGTCGCCAGCTCGTTGAGGAACGCATAGTATTCCTTGGGGTACCTGGCGGCATTGCCCCGTCCGCCGACGATCCCATGCATGCCCCCGTAGTTGTTCTCGTTGCCCAGGACCCACATGAGAATGTACGGCTCGTTTTTGAACTCCCGGACCATCTGTTTGACGCTCTGGGTCATGCGCCGGCGTTGGGTGGGATCAAGATAGTCGGTCCCCTCCTCCCACGTCGCCCCTGACCCGACGGTGTACATCCCCACCAGATCCCCCATGAGCGCCATGATGCCGTGGTCCTCGTAGAGCCGGCGCAGCAAGGCTTTGTTCGAGGCGTGATGGTAGAGGCGCAACACGTTGACACCCATCCCGTGCATCAAGTGGAAGTCGCCGACCGTCGGCTCCTCCGGGTCCTGAATGTGGTTATGATTGGCGTCCACGAACGTGTCGAACGGCCCGTCCGGCTTGCCGTTCTGGTTGCGATCAGCCGTCATCCAATCCTTCAACGTCCCTTCGTCGGGCGACTCGCCCACGGCGCTGGGCTGGTAGGACATCGCTCGGATGACCATCGGGTTGCCGTCGACGAGGAGCTGCCAGTGCCGGTTCGCGTACTGCCGCAGCCGGACGCGACCCTTCCCGATTTCGCGGACGACCTCCAGACGAGACACGTCCTCGACGGCAGGCACGGCTTCATCAGGCCCCACGCGCACGAGACGCCCCGGCGAAGCGATGACGACGTCGTTCGCCACGTCGTTATCAAATCCGCCCTCGATGACCACCCGGGCGCCTTCGAGCCGGAGGCCCAATTCTGGATGGAGCCGCAGGAGCGTTTCGAGTGTATCGCGCGTCGTCGGTCCCACGTACCACGGCGTCTGAAATTCCGTCCAGCCGACCGCGTCGGGAAAATGCACGAGGATCGCATGGTAGGCTTTCACCGCCGAGGCCAACAGGCCGGCGCGCTCGAGCGCCCGCGCGGTGAAAAACAACTTCACGCCGGGCGACTGCTCCACGGTGCTGGCCCATTTCAGGAAACTCAGATGCACATCGTCATGCGCCACGAAGTCCCACACCGTGCCGTCGAGGAGATTACCCTCCAGGGCCTTGCGATAGGCCGGATCGCGCAGGAGGCTCTCTTCGTTGGGGGAGATGCCCTCGCCCACCGCCTTGGCCAGCCCGGCGGCATCGCGAATCTCATACCGGTAGGCCGAGGTGCCCGCGTCGTGAAAGGTCCCATACGCCTCGTAGTCGACCGGAGCGGGGGCGCCTTCATCAGCCAGGTGGAAGGCGACGGTGTCGTGGCGCAGCGCCCGGCGAATGTCTTCCGGGACTCGAGACTCCCATCGGGATGGCTGGTGCGCAATGGCCGCCGGGGGCCTGGGGCGTTTGACCACATGAATCAGCCGCTCTGCGCCCACCCGCCGGAGGGGTTGCTGCTCATCCGGGGCCGTGCCGGCTGAGAGCATCACCACCCCGGCTTCCCGCAGGAGATAGCTGCCGGTCAGCTCCCCCTGGTCGTTGGTCCGCTTGGACTGCGTCACCTCGGCGTGCGCCGGCAGCTCCGTGATCGCGAAGTGGACGAGCTGGTTCGGTCTCGGCTGGCCGGTTCCCTCCTCGATGCGGATCGTAAACGCCATCGGGTAGAGCTGCTCGCCGACCTCGTAGCGCGTTTGATCGGTCCGAATCAACACCCGAGGCGAGGAACCGGTTCCGCCGACCCAGATGCGGCGGACCTGCTGCGCCAGCACGTGCTGGCGGCGATCGAGCGCCTGGATCGTCACGTCGAGCCGCTGGGGGGCCTCCGGCTTTGGCAGATCGAGCGCGGCCTTCCACCAATGGACGCTGAGGTGGGCGGCGGACTGCCACGTCGCCTTCCCCACTCGCACGCGGACGGCGGCGACGGCCTCGGTCGCATACACGGAGACCGGCACGCGCTCGTGGTACCGTTCATCGGTGACGGGACTGAGCACGATCGCCTGATTGTAGGCCTTCAGCGCATGGTACAGGGGCCGAGGTGTGGGCTCGAGCTGATCCGCCGAGGCAAACTCCTGCATCCCGAACCACTCCTCAGGATCGTCAGGGTCGTGCGCGGATTCATCGTCGAGCCGGTCGCCTTGCTTCCACCATTCGTCGTTCCATTCAAACACGCACGCCCCTTGGGCCCGGGCCTGGAAGACGGCGTCCCAGACGTCGAGCACCTGCCGGGCTTGGGCTTCAGGCGTCAGCCCGCCATAGCCGGATTGCGAGGAGGCCTGGGGGGAAGCCGACAGGCCGACTTCGGTGATGAGGAGCGGCTTGTCCCGCGCCTGCGAGCGTTTCAGATGCTCCACGTATCCGCGGAAGCCGAAACTATGCGAGACGTTGGCGGGCTTGTAGGGATAGACGTTGAAGCTCACCACGTCGAGCATCGAATGGTCGAGGAACGGCAGCTCAGGCCAGTTGGCGTAGGACACCAGCCGCGCGGGATCCAGCTCTTTGACGCTGCGCGCGGCCAGCCGCAGCAGGCCTTCCGTCGCATCCAGGCCGATGGTATAGACGTGGTGGGGAGAGAGCTCGTTGCCGACGATGAACGCCAGCACCGCCGGTGAGCCCATGGCGCGCTTGGCCTCCCGGTGGATCAGATCGCGCATCATCGCCTGGAACGACGCCGAGCCGTAGTCCGCGTGCTGATCGATCCACAGCCCCTGCAAGACCATGAGCCCGTGGTCATGCGCCAGGGCGAGCTGTTCCGGCGAGAGAGGCGCCCAGGTCCGAATGGTGTTAAAGCCCCCCTCGCGGATGCGCTGGAAATCGGAGGCCATCACCTCCAGACTCACGGGAGATTTTGGGGGACGTTGTCCGGGGCGATAGGGCGAGTAGCCGACCCCTTTGACGAGAAACGGCTCCCCGTCAACGAGGATCCATTCGCCGCGGATCTCCACGCGCGGGGAGCGCGGCTCCGTCTGCGGCGAGCCACCACCCGCCGCGTGCGCCTCACCGGCGAGCGAGAGGAGCGCGGTCAGGAACGCGAGCAGCGAGGCAGAGATCGTGTTCAGCGTGAATCCGCGTTCGATCCGCGAGAATCCGCGTCCGTCTAATTCCCACTCAGCACGAGGATCTTATTCAGACGGTCCCGGGAGCCGACCGCCACTTTCCAGAACCAGCCTTTCGGATCCCAGCATTGCGCGAAGGCAAAATCGTTGATCACCCGCTCAAAGGCCGCCTTGGCCTCGTCATAGCGCTTCTGCTGCAAGAGGGATTCGCCGAGGATGAAGTAGCAGGTCGCCACGTCGTTGAGCGCCCAGGAGTCGAAGACCTTGTCGTTCGTGGCGAAGTCCGCGAGCCCGGCCTGCTGCTCCTTCGCCTTCGCCTCGTAGAGGCTGACGCACTTTTTCACGTAGAGCTCAACGCCTTTGTCGTCCGTCTGGGCGAGGGCGTTCCAAGCCTTGGTGGTCAGCGTTTCCGACCGGTAGTCCCCGAAATCGTACGGGGTACCCAGCGTCGTGAGTTTATCGCTGGCCGCCTCGGCGACTTTCCAGAACCACCCGCGGGGATCCCAGCATTGGGCGAAGGGGTACTGCTCGATCACCGTGTTGAACGCCTCCTGCCCTTCCTTGACGCGGCCTTGCGACAGCCGCACCTGTCCCAGAATGAAGGTGCAGGTCGCCACGTCGTTGAGCGCCCAGTAGGTGAACGCCTGGTCCTTGGGAGCGAAGTCGGTCAGCTGGGTGGATTGCTGCGCGGCTTGCATCTGATACAGCTCAAGGCATTTCGTCGCGTAGACCTCGGCCGTCGCGTACTCGCCCGCATTCAAGGCATCCCACGCCTTGGTCGTCAACGTTTGCGACGTGTAGTCGCCGAAGTCGACGTCCACGATGGCCGCAGGTTGGGCAGCCCCGGACCTGGACGCGCCACTCACCGTCGCGGTTGACGGGCTGCTTTCCGCCCACCCCAGCGAAGAAGGCAGAAGGCAGAAGGCAGAAGGCAGAAGGCACATCTCAACGAACGATCTGACGAGCTGACCAGCGAACATGCGTTTCATCTGTTGTTCCCTCCCCTGTTGACTACCATTCCGCATTCCGCATTCCGCATTCCGAATTATCCTTTGAGCGCTCCGGCCGTGATTCCCTGGATGATGTACCGTTGCATGACTAGATATATACATACCACAGGCAGCACCGTAATGACCATACCTGCCATCAACAGCGGGTAATCGGTCAGGTGGGCTCCCTGAAACGCCAGCAGCCCCCGCTGCAACGGCATCATGTCGTGCCGCGAGAACACCAGGTACGCCAGGAGGAATTCATTCCACGCGGCCAGCGTGGTGCTGAGCGCGACGACCGCGAGCGCGGGCCTGGCCAAGGGCAGGATAATGTGCCAGAACACGCCCAGCACCCCGCAGCCATCCACCTTCGCGGATTCCTCCAGCTCTTTCGGAATCGCGTCAAAAAACGGCTTGAGAATGAAGATGCCGAATGGCAGCCCGCCGTTGATCTGGGGGAGGATGTAGCCCAGCCGAGGCATCACCTGTCCCACGCCTTGGTCAATGAGGCCCAGTTGATTCAACAGGAGGTACAGCGCCACAAACGCCCCGGGAATGGGCACGAGCATCGTCGAGAGCAACAGCGTGTGGAGGAACCCCGCGCCGCGGAACGAAAACCGCGAGAAGGCGTACGCCGCCAACGACGAGAGGGCCAACACCCCCAACACGATCGTGGCGGTGTAGCCCAACGAATTCAGGAAATACATGCCGAAGCGCCCCTTGGTCCAGGCCAGCGCGTAGTTCGCAAGGTGCGCAGGCGTGGGCAGGACGGAGAAATCGGTGAAGACGGTCTGTTGGGTTTTGAGGCTCGAGGAGATCATCCAGCCGAGCGGAAACACGCAGCTGACCGCGACCGGCAAGCACAGCGTGTGGCATCCGCCATGGACGGCCCACCGCCGGAACCGTTGCACCATGAGGGCCCGTTGCGCGCGCGTCATCTTATTGCTCTGTCGACTACCTCAGGCTTGTGTAATGTTCACAGTGTAATGTGTAATGGAAGAGCACTTTTTTTACATTACACCTTACACAATCCACATGGGTAAAGTCGTACTTTAGCCACCTACAGGTGACATGGGTTTCTCAAGTAAGTGCATGAGCTGTTGGGCCTGTTGCTCGAT
>Ga0156290_132_pt1 | contig 31130 bp, 27 predicted proteins | sample RifCSPlowO2_12_FD_107938 | JGI IMG/M metagenome (GOLD analysis project Ga0156290, IMG submission 107938) | Omnitrophica WOR_2 bacterium RIFCSPLOWO2_12_FULL_63_16 | reverse complement strand
TCGTCCGTGTCGAGGAGGTGGCCTGTGTCGTGACCGCGCGGCGCATGGGGATTCCTGTGGTGGCCTATCAGCATGGAGGCTTCCAAGGGTATGCGGACGTTCCGATGGAACGATTTTGTGATGTGGGGCTGCCGGACTATTTCCTCAGCTATGGTTCGGGCGTCTCGGAGGTCGTGGAGCAGATGGCAGCCCGCGATGACTCGCCGCGGGGTGGGGAAGGAAGGACGCAGCCCATCACCGTTGGCTCGGCGGATCTCGACCGCTTGTTGACCACGCATCGATCCTTCGACTCGGCCTTCGGCCTTGCTCAGGATGTCGCCAAAGCTCCACGGCGTGTGCGTCGCCGTGGCCGAACGGCGCTGTATGTCGTGACGACGCTCATGGGCGACCAGCGCTATTTCAGTTTGCACATGTATCCCGCGATCTGGTATTGGAGGCTGCAACGCCAGGTGGTGGAGCGGTTGAGCCGGTCAGCTGACGTCGAGCTGATGATCAGGCTGGATCCGCGCGATGAGGTGCCCAACCCCTTGGAGGCGTGGGTCCGTCGGCAGCGTCTCCGGTCGTGCCGCATCCTCCGGGAGACGCCGTTCGCCGAGGCGCTCGCGATGGCCGACCTGTTCATTATTGACAGCCCGTCCACCACGCTGCTGCAGGCCCTGACGACTGACAAGCCCATCCTCGCGTTTGCCGACCACCGGTTCATGCGTTTCCATCCGAAGGCGATCGCCCTCCTCAACAAACGCGCGACACTGTCAACCACGCCTCAGGATTTTCTCCGAGACATCGAGACGGCGCTTCGCGCTCCGTCATGGGATCCGCTGACGTCCCCGGACGACGAATTCCTCCACGGCTATGGGACGCCCGGGGCCGACGGCGGCTCAGCGGACCGCGTGGTCAAGGCGCTTTGGGAGATCGCGCGCCAGCCGCGTGGTGTGCGGTTCCACCATGCGCCTCACGCACCGGTGGCTGTGGCGGATGCATGAACAGCGCATCCATCAGCGTGCGGGCCATCGCCTCACTCGGCGGCAACGTGCTGCGCAACGTGCTGAGCATGTTCGCCGGCCTGTTAATCGCCCGTGGGCTGGGTCCATCCGACTACGGCAATCTCACGTTCCTCTTGGGCAGCTTCCTGGCGATCCGACAACTGCTGGATCTGGGAAGCTCCAGCGCGTTCTACACGTTGCTCTCGCAACAGCCGAGGGGTCGGCAATTTTACCTCAGCTACTTTGGCTGGATGGCCGCGCAGTTTCTGGTGACCGTGCTCGTGGTCGCCGTGCTCCTCCCCCGGCCGATCCTGGACCGCCTGTGGCTGGGGCACGCGCGGGGCCTCGTCGTGTTGGCCTGTGTGGCCTCCTTCCTGCAACAGCACGTGTGGCAGACGGTCGGACAGATTGGGGAAGCCGCTCGACAGACGGTCCGCGTGCAGGCGTTGAACCTCGCGGTCGGCGTACTCCATGTGGCGCTGCTGGCCGTGCTCTTGAGCCGGGGATGGATGGGAGTGCCGGTCGTGCTGGGCGTGTATATCGTCGAATACCTGGTGGCCGCAGGGTGGGCCTACCGGCTCCTCAGACCCGGCTTCCAGGCGGCCGATCGCGGAGCGCCGGCGCGAGGCGCCCTGCGGCGGATGGTCAACGACTACAGGGCCTACTGCGCTCCGCTGGTCCTGTATTCCTTCATCGGGTGTGCGTATGAATTTGGCGATCGTTGGATGCTCCAGTATTTTGGCGGGTCCGCGCAGCAAGGCTTTTACCAACTCGGCTATCAATGTTCGTCGGTCAGCCTGATCGCCACCGCCTCGGTGCTGAAGATCTTCTGGAAGGAGATCGCCGAATCGGATGCGCGGCAAGACCGGGAACGCGTGCGAAGGCTCTACCGGAAAGCGTCACGAGGGCTGGTCATGGTGGGGGCCCTGCTGTCGGGGTTTCTGATCCCGTGGTCGAAGGCGCTCCTCGTGCTGGTTTTTGGACGGGCGTACGCGGCGGCGTGGCCGGTGCTGGCCGTGATGTTCCTCTATCCTGTCGCTCAGGCCCTGGGGCAGATCAGTGGGACGATGTTTCTGGCCACGGGGAAGACTCGGACGCATGTCATCGTCGGGACCATCTTCATGGTCGTGAGTTTGCCCGTGTCCTACCTCATGCAAGCCCCGCGCGATGCCCTGGTGCCTGGCCTTGGGCTTGGATCGATGGGCATGGCGCTGAAAATGGTGGTGCTGGGCATGATCGGAGCGAACGTCATGGCCTGGCTGATTGCGCGCATGCGAGGGTGGTCGTACGACTGGACGTATCAGCTGGTGGGTATCACCGCGTTGGTGGCGATGGGGTTCCTCGCTCAACAGGCGGTCGGCGTGGTCTGGGACGTGCACGGCGAGGGCGTCGGCCTGGTGTGGCCCATCGCGTGCTCAGGGATGATCTATCTGGCGGCAGCGGCTGGATTGATCTGGACGATGCCGTGGCTCGTGGGTGTGGAGCACGCGGAGCTCACGGCGATGGGACGAAGGCTGCGGGGGCTCCTCTGGCCGCGCAGACAGGCCGCTGAGGCATGGCGAGCATAAGCCACGGTCAGGAGATGTCCGGGAAGCGCGTCACGGGGATGACGCTGTGGTTGACCGGCCTGCCCTGTGCAGGGAAAACGACGATCGCGCGGTTGGTGGCTCAGGCATTGGCCGATCGCGGGGAGCGTGTCGAGTTGCTGGACGGCGATGACGTGAGGAAGGATTTCAGTGCTGGGATTGGCTTCAGTCGAGACGAGCGGGGTCTCCACCTGAGACGCGTGGCGCATCTGTGCCATCTCTTGACGAAGCATGGCGTCACGGTGGTCGCGGCGTTCGTCTCGCCTTACCAGGAGCATCGGGACGACGCGCGCCGCCTCCTCGGGGCACGGTTCATTGAGATCTACGTCAAGACGCCGCTGGAAGAATGCAGGCGGCGGGATGTGAAAGGGATGTACCAGAGAGCCATGGCCGGGGAGCTGACGCAGTTCACCGGCATCTCGGCCCCCTACGAGCCGCCGACACATCCGGAACTGACCATTCACACGCTCAACGAGTCGCCTCAAGACAGCGCGCAACGGATTCTTGATGCCCTCCCGGATCTCGGTCGCATGGCGGGCCGCTCAGTGGTCAAGGCCGGAGGTTCCTCATGAGCCGCGTGAAGCTCGTCGCGACCATCGGGCCCGTCACGGACACGGAGGGCGCCATCCAGGCGCTGGTGCAGGCTGGAATGGATGTCGCGCGCCTCAACGGATCGCACGGCGACATGGATTGGCATGCCGGGACGATCAAGCGGTTGCGTGCGACAGCCCCCCAGCTGCCCATCCTCCTCGATCTTCCGGGGTCGAAGATCCGCACCATGAACCTGGGATATGAGCCTCGCGTCGCGCTGGGCGATCGGGTGGTCTTGACGAGCGATTCCGGGCATGATGGCCGCGTCAAGGTGCCGATTTCGGACGCCGGGCTGCACGACACGCTGGCGCCGGGCGACACGATCCTGGCGGACGAGGGGCAGTTGCGGTTAACCGTCCAGGAAGTCGTGGGGCAGGACATCGCCTGCCGTGCGGAAACCACGGGCACCTTGCGCAGCCGACAAGGGCTCTATATCCCGATGGCGTCCTCGCGGCCGACCGTGGTGACGGAGGCCGACCGAGCGATGGTGGAGTTTGCCAAAGCCCACGAGGTGGATTTCGTCGGGATCAGTGATGCGCAGAGCGCCGACCACGTCACGATGGTCCGCGAGGCCATCGGCCGACCCGCTCCGCGGATCATTGCCAAGATTGAATCCCAACGCGCGCTGGAGCAGGCGAAGCCCATCCTTGAGGCCTCGGACGGGATCATGATCGATCGGGGCGATCTCTGTCTTGACACCGGCCCGCACAACGTCGCGCTCCTCCAGAAACAGCTCATCGCGGCGGCGCGCGACGCGGGCCGGCCGGCGATTGTCGCGACGGAAATGCTGCACTCGATGATGACGAGTCCGGTGCCGACGAAGGCCGAAATCAGCGACATCACCAATGCGGTGCTGGATGGCGCGGCGGCGGTCATGCTGTCCGGTGAAACGGCCGTGGGGCGATTCCCGATCGAGGCGGTGTCGACGATGCGCGGCATCGCCGACGCGGCCGCGACCCATCTCCAATCCGTGCTGGATCACGACGAGACGCAGGATCGCTTCAGCATCCCGCAGGCCATGGAAGATGCGATCGCGCTGATCTGCCGGCAGCTGCCGGTGACCAAGATCGTGGCCATCACCCGCTTCGGCTACGCGGCACGGATGGTGGCCGCACGGATGCCGCGGCAGTCGATCCTGGCCGTCAGCGATGATCCGGCGGCCGCCCGCAGCTTCCAGCTCCTGCCGGGGACGGAAGGCGTGGCGGTCGACATCCCGTTTTCGCGCACCAGTCTAGACCACATCCCGAAGTGTCTGGAGGCGCTGTGGCAGTGCGGCAAACTGGTCGACCGGGATTTGGTGCTGGTCACGGCGGTTGGCTACCCGCGCTCGGGAAACCGCATGAACCTCATCCAGACGCATTATGTCGCCGATCTTCGAGAAAGCCTCGGGTGGACGTTGTGATGGCCGCGGTGCGTGTGTATGAAAAACAGAACAGTTTTTCCGCCATGCGCCACCGCCGACCGGTTGGCGATGTCATAGAGCGGATTCGACGGATACCATCCTGGCTGGCGGAAAGCGACCTGAGCCCTGAGAAGAAACGTCTCGTCGCGCAGGCGTGCCATGACCTGCTTGGCCGTCCTGATGAGAAGACCGCGCAGCCGCGCTTTCGCCTCCAGACGTACGTGATCGAAGAGATGAACCGGTTGACGGATGCGGAGTTGCCGCGCTACCTCTTCTACCGCTATCGCTACGAAATCTTCCCGCAGCGGAAACAGCTGGATGATTTTCCTCCATGCCTCCAGATCGAACCAACCTCCATCTGCAACTACCGCTGCGTGTTCTGCTACCAGACAGACGCGGCATTCACCACCGCACGCTACGGCCATATGGGGATGATGTCGTTGGAGCTGTTCAAGCGTCTCATCGACCAGGCCGAGGGGTCCTGCGAAGCCATCACGCTGGCGTCCCGGGGGGAACCGCTGCTGTCCCAGGACCTCACCGCGATGCTGGCGTATGTCCGCGGCAAGTTTCTCGCGTTGAAGCTGAATACCAACGCGTCGAGGCTGACGGAGGAGCTCTGCCATGCGATTCTGGAGGCGGACGTGAATACCCTCGTGGTGTCAGTGGACGCAGCCTTCGAGCCTGCGTACAGCCGGCTGCGAGTCGGCGGCTCGCTGGAGCGCGTCGTGGACAACGTGAAACGGTTTCAGCGCATCCGAACCAGGCACTACCCGACGTGTCGGCTGATCACCCGAGTCGCCGGCGTGAAAGTCGACGGGGCGTCGGACTTCGAGGCCATGGAAGCGAGGTGGGGCGAGCTCGTCGATCAGGTGGCGTTTGTGAAGTACAACCCGTGGGAACATGTCTACGGGCATCCGGTGAACGACCTCACGACCCCGTGCTCGGACTTGTGGCGGCGGATGTTCGTCTGGTGGGATGGCGTTGTGAATCCATGCGACGTCGATTACCGATCCACCTTGGCGGTGGGGAACGCCAAGGACCAGCGTGTGAGCGCGCTGTGGCGGTCGGAAGCCTATGAGCAACTGCGCCAGAAGCATCTGGCGAATCAGCGATCCGGCTGTTCCCCGTGCCAGCGCTGTACGGTGGTGTAGCTGAGCATGACGTTCGCCCCTCACCACGCAAGGTCTGGCGCCACGACGTTACCGCCGCCGACGCCGGCAGTGGACGGCGTGCATCGGACGCGGGAACCTCGGCAGGAGGGCCCGCCGGTGGTGCGTCTCGACCGCAATTAGCGCCTGCAGCCGCTTCCCGAAGGCTTCATTGAGCGGATCCGTCAGTCGCTTCAGAGCGCGTGGTTCACCTCCTATCCCGCGCAGGATCGGCTGATGGCATTACTCGCCGCGCAGACGGGGCTGTCAGAAGAGCAGCTCTTGCTGACCGCGGGATCCGATGCTGCCTGCAAGGCGCTCGCTCAGGCGTATCTGCGTCCCGGTGATGCCGTCGTCATGCTGGATCCCACCTACGCGATGTATCCGATCTATGCGCAGATGTTTCAGGCCAGGGTGTGTCCCATCTCGTTTGACGAAGACCTCGCACTCGACACGACGCGCCTGCTGAACAGCGTGGCACCCGGGGTGCGCCTGGTCCTGATCGCCAATCCGAACCAGCCAACCGGCACGGTGCTGCCGGAAGCCGTCCTCGAGCAGCTGGCCGACAGGGCCAGGCAGGTAGGAGCCTTGTTGGCTGTGGATGAGGCTTACTATCCCTTCTCGCGGACGACGGTCCTCCCCTGGGTGCCGCAGATGCCGCATCTCCTCGTGATGCGGACGTTCTCGAAGGCCGCCGGGTTGGCGGGCTTGCGCATTGGATTCGCCGCGGGGCACCCGGATGTCTTACGCAACCTCTTCAAGGTCCGGTCGATCTATGACGTCAACAGCATGGCGCTGGCGTGTGCGGAGCAGATCCTCCGGCATCCTCAGGTGGTTGATGACTATGTGGCGGCCGTCGAAGAGGGTCGCCGGATCTTATCGGGACGCGCCACGGCGCTTGGCTTCACACCGCTCGCCAGCGCGGCCAATTTCATGCTGATTCGCACAGCGCCCCGTGTCCAGCCGGTTGAGCTGGTTGAGCGCCTCCGCCGGCGCGGCTATCTGGTGAAGGGGCCCTTCAGCCATCGAGGCCTGGCGGCGTGCATCCGCGTCACCGTGGGGTCTCCAGAGCTGATGCAGGCGTTTGGTGACGCGCTGGCGGAGGCGCTCGCCCGCACGCCGGCGGGTGTGGACGCGCCGCGATGAGCCGGCCGATCGTCTCGTCAACGTCGGAATGGGCGGAGCATCCGGAATTAGCGGGGTTCTACAGCCGCCACCGCAGCCGGTCAGAGGACCTGTATCCCTCTGAACGTCGCTTCCTCCCGTGGCTGGCGCGCCAGGCCGCGACGGTGCTCGATGTCGGATGCGCGGCGGGCGGGTTCCTGAACATGTGGCGCCAGTACAACCCGGCCGTCAGCTATACCGGCGTGGATCTGTCCGCGTCGTTGATCGACGCGGCCAGACGACGTCATCCTGACGCGACGTTTCTACACGGCGACTGTCCCGCCGGCCTGTTGTTGCCGGATCGCGCGGCGACCGTCGTCCAGGCGCTGGGATGGCTTCACTGGGAGCCGCGGTATGGCGCGGCGCTCCGGGAGCTCTGGCGGCTGACGGACCGCTATCTCTTTTTCGACGTGAGGCTGACGGATGGCTCCGATCAGGTGCTCACCGGGAGACAGCGGATGGTGCTGCTCAACGCGTGGGACGGCCGGACGACCACCCCGTATCTCATCGTGCCCTGGCCGCAGATGGCCTCTTTGCTCATCGCCTGTCATCCCGACACACTACTCGGCTATGGCTACTGGGGTCCACCCGCGGACACGGTGACGGGGGTGCCGGGACGCGTGTGCTTTGCGACGTTCGTGATGGAGAAAACGCCCGCAGCCGCCGCAAGGCGTCGGAGACCCCAGGTCTGTCTGGATCTGCCGTTTGCATGGCCCGAGGCGCTCTCCGGCCTGGTCAACGCGATCCACGGAACCCAGCTTGACACCCTCCTGAGCGGGGCAGCGACGGTCACAGGATGATGTCCGCTGTGCGGCGCATTCGTCATCGACTGGGACCATTCCTGGGACCATCCTACCGAGCCGCCCGCGACGTCGTGGACCAGCTGTTGGCGCGTTACTACTACTCCCGTCACTACGGATGGCGTCAGCCGATCCTCGCGGTCATCGGACCGGCGAGGTCCGGCACGCAGTTGGTCGCGCACCTGCTCGCGGGGGTGCCGGGCTACCGATTCCGTTGGCCGTATGATCCGGATCGGTGCGGGGACAACCATGACCTGTGCGAGCCCATGTTCAGCACGTTACCATCGAGCGGCTACAGCGTCCTGAAACTCCACACGAAGCCCACCCCTGCCAACTTGGCGCTGCTCGACAAGTACGGGGTGCGCGCGGTCGTCATCTACCGGGACCTGCGAGATGAGAGCGTGTCCCGCTACTTTGCGGTGCTCTACGACCCCCGTCATCGGCATCACCAGTACTACCACCACGTTCCGAAAGACATGGGGATCGCCCACTCGATCGACGTCACGCTGGGAGAGGCGATTCCCTGGATCCGAGGATGGCAGCCGATCGTGGCGAAGCGCCCCGACCGCTTCCATGAAGTCAGATTCGAAGCACTCCGTCCCGACCCCCGCCCGGCGTTTGCGCGCATCGCGGGGTTCTATGGGTTTCGACTTTCCGCTTCGCAGGTCGATCGCATCGTGAACAGGCTGGCCGTGCGCACCCGGTTCGACCTGCAAGCGAATTTCCGCGATGGCCGGCCGACCGTCCGGAAAGGCGTGGTGGGCGACTGGCGGAACCACTTTACGGCGGAACACGTGCGCCAAGTGAAGCAGGGTGGTGGGGAATTTCTCATCGAGCTGGGCTACGAACGGGATCTGGAATGGCGCCTCTGAAGGGCGGGTGCCGATGACGGTCGCCGCATTGCTGCTCGGCCGGGGAGGCAGCACCGGCTTCCCGGGCAAAAACCTGCATCCGGTGTTGGGCCGTCCGCTCATGGCGTACCCGCTGCTGGCCGCGCGGGCAAGCCGCGACGTGGATCGCGTGTACGTCTCGACGGACGATGAGGCGATCATGGCGGTGGGACGGCACTATGGCGCGGAGATCATCGTCCGCCCCGAAGCACTCTGCACACCCACAGCGCTTGGAGAAGATGCGTTTGCGCACGGCTACCGGGTGATCCGCGAGCAGTTGGCCGAACACGGCCAGACGGTCGAGCTCCTGGTGCTGCTCTTTGCCAATGCGGCAACCGTGACACACCAGCTCATCGATGAGGGGATTGAGGCCTTACGCGCCAATCCCACCTATGACTCGGCCGTGTCGGTCTCCCGCTATAACATGTGGAGCCCCTTGCGGGCGAGGAAGATCGGCGCAGACGGACTCCTGCATCCGTTCGTGCCGTTCGAGACGTTCGGCGATCCCTCGACGATGAATTGCGACCGCGATTCACAAGGTGATGTCTATTTTGCGGATATGTCCGTGTCGATTGTTCGGCCCCGCTGCCTGGAACATATGAAAGCCGGGCTGCTGCCGCAGCGATGGATGGGGAAACGGATCCACCCCCTCCGGCAGTGGGGGGGCTGTGATGTGGATTACGCCTGGCAGATCCCCGGCGTGGAGTATTGGCTTCGAGCGCACGGGGTCAAACCGGACGACGCCGATGCGGCGCGGGTGGCGGAGCAAGGAGCCTGACATGCCTCTCCAGCCGATGAGCCCGGGAAACGGCAGGAAGCACGAAGACTTCCGCGTGCTGTTTCTCTATCCCAACATCCAGATGTGCGCGCTCATGCCCTCGGGGATTGCGCTGCTCTCGGCGATGCTCAAGCGCGAGGGGTTCACCGTGGACCTGTTCGATTGCACCTTTTATCAGAACCCCCTCAACGCGAACTTCCCCTTTTATCACGCATCGCTTCGCCCGGTGAACTGGGAGGAGAAAGGCGTGCGGTTTTTTCAGTCCGACCTGGCGGCAGATTTGCAGCGCAAAGTAGACCAGTTCGGCCCGAACCTGATCGCGGTCTCCGTGGTGGAAAACACCTACGAGATCGGCCTCCGGCTGGTCAAATCGTTGCGGCAGCGCATCCCGACGGTCTTCGGCGGGGTCTTCGCGACCTATGCGCCGGAGAAGATCATCAAGGAGGAGGTCGTGGATTTCGTGTGCCGGGGAGAAGGCGAAGAGGCCCTTGTCGATCTGTGCATCCGCCTCTGCCGGGGGCTCCCGGTCGAAGACACGCCGAACATGTTCGTCAAGATGGATGGCCGCGTCGTGCAAAACCTGATCCGGCCGACGATCGACCTCAATACGCTGCCATTCCCGGATTTCGACTTGTTCGATCCGCAGAGCATCTACCGGCCCATGCAGGGCAAGATCTGGCGGACGATTGGGGTGGAAACGCAGCGGGGCTGCCCCTTTACCTGCGCCTACTGCAACTCGCCGTCGAACAACCAGGCCTATACCGCCGACAAGAGTGGAAAGTTCTACCGCAAGAAACGCCTCGAGCGGGTTCGCGAGGAGCTGAACTGGCTCGTGAAGCGCTATCAGCCGGAGCTGATCTATTTCGTCGTGGACACGTTTTTGGCCATGAGCGATGACGAATTCCACGAGTTGGCCCGGATGTATCTGGACTTTCGGATCGCGTTCTGGATGAACACCCGTTGTGAGACGATAACCCCTGAGCGGGCGGAGTGGCTGGAGCGGATGAATTGTCTGCGGATGAGCATGGGCATCGAGCATGGGAATCCGGCGTACCGCGATCAGATGCTGAAACGGCGGGTCTCCAATGAGCGGATGCTGGACGCCTTCCGTGCGGTCGCGGGGCGTCGATACGCCGTCAACGGCAACAGTATTGTGGGCATGCCGGGCGAAACCCGTGAGCTGGCGTTTGATACGATCCGGTTCAACCGTCAGCTTCCCAAGGAGATCGAGTCCTCCGGAGCGTTTATCTTCGCGCCGTATCACGGCACGTCCTTACGGGAGATTGCCATCCGCGAGGGCTACCTCGACCCGGAGTCCATCGTGTCACTGAGCCATGACGCAGGCAGTATGTTGGACATGCCGCAATTTCGTCGGGAGGAAATCATTGGCCTGGCGCGGACGTTCAGCTTGTACGTGAAGTTGCCTGAGACGAGCTATCCTGAGATTCGGATTGCGGAGCGGGTGGATGGGGTAGGCGATCGGCACTATGAGAGCCTGCTGAAGCGGTTTCGAGAAGAGACCTATGGGGTTGGGGCGCTGGACCCGATTGATAGTTGAGGGGAGGGGAAGATGATGAAGGCCGTGGTGGTCGGGGGGTCGGGATTCCTGGGGAGCCACGTGGCCGATATGCTGACCGCGCGACAGTATGAGGTGACCATTTTTGACCTCAGGCCGTCTGCCTATGCTCGCGCGAACCAGCGGGTCGTCCTTGGCGATCTCTTGGATCGCCAGGCCGTCTCAGCGGTCCTCGACGGAGCGGATGTGGTGTATCATCTCGGCGGGGTGGTTGATTTGGATGATGCGCTCACCAGCCCGATAGAGACCGTTCAGCAGAATATCGTCGGGACGACAGGGCTGTTGGGTGCCGCCGTCGAGGCCGGCGTGCAACGATTTATCTTTGCCAGCACGGTGTACGTCTACAGCCAGTTAGGTGGGTTCTATCGATGCAGCAAGCAGGCCGCTGAGCTGTATATCGAAGAGTACGAGCGACGCTACGGCCTGCCCTACACGATCCTGCGCTATGGGACGATCTATGGCCCACGGGCGGATGGTCGCAATAGCATCTACCGCTTTCTCCACGAGGGACTGCTTCACAAAAAGATCGTCTACCCAGGCATGGGAGACGAGGTCCGTGAGTACATCCATGTTCGCGATGCCGCCAAGCTCAGCGTCGATATTCTGTCTGACGAGTTCAAGAACCGGCATCTGCTTCTCACGGGCCATCATCCCATGAGGACGAAGGATATGCTCCGGATGATCCAGGAAATCCTCAACCACGAGGTGGCGGTGGAGTATGGCCAGGCCGCGGACACCGTCCATTACACGCTGACCCCCTACGCCTTCACCCCACGGATTGGCCACAAGCTGGTGAGCACCTGTTATGTGGATATGGGGCAGGGGCTGTTGGAGTGCCTCCACGACATCGCGGAAGCGGCGGACCACTCGCGCGTGCGCGACACCAGTGACACCCCCTGTGAAGAAAGGACCTCCGCGTGATTCAGGCCATTGTCTTCGATTTTGACGGTGTCCTCGTCGAGTCGGCCGTGATTAAAACAGAAGCCTTCCACGCCCTCTTTGCCCTCGAGGGGCCGGCAGTGGTCGACCAGGTGGTCGCCTACCACCTGGCCCATGAGGGCGTTTCGCGTGTTGAGAAATTCCGCTACAGTTATGCCCACATCCTGCATCGTCCGCTCGACGACCAAGCCCTCCGGGCGTTGTGCGACCGTTTCCAGCGGCTCGTCATGGAACGCATTGTGCAGACCTCGTGGGTGGTCGGCGCGACGGAGGCCCTTGAGTGGTTGCGACGGCGCAAGATCGGGGCGTTTGTCGTGTCGGGAACACCTCACGAAGAGTTGTGCACCATTCTTGAACGACGCAGCGCCACCCAGCGCTTTCTCGGGATCTATGGCTCACCGCCGGCAAAGCCAGAGCGCTTGGCCAGCCTCCTCTCGAGGCATGGTCTGCGCGGCACCGACGTCCTCATGGTCGGCGACGCCATCACGGATTATGAAGCCGCTCATGCTGCCGGGATGCGCTTCGTCGCGCGGGCACATCCCACGCACGCGGGGATGTGGGAGCAGCTCGGGGTTGAGCGGATCCAGGACCTGACGCCCTTGCCGGCGCTCGTGGCTCGGGGAGCGCTCCACTAGCAGGATGGCACACCCAGCGCGTGAAGCGCTCTGGCTGGTGACGCCGCGCACAGCCGAAGCGACGGCCGCCTCCCTCAGCGCACGCGCATGGCACTGGTGCTACGTGGGCGTATCCCCCGCGCGGCGCCAGCGTCTCACGCAGCGGCTGTCCATCGCGCGGCGTCTCAGTGTGGGCGAGGAGCTCAACCGCGTGGCGCAGGACCTGCGGCAGCCGTTTGTGGAGTGGATTGCTGCCATCGGCGCGCGGCAGCGCCGACAAGCCACGTGGTGGAGCGGCCGGCCCGCGTCCCGCAGCCCGCTCCAGACGCATCTCTTTCTGTTGGTCTGTTATGCGCACCTGATCGTTCGCTGGGCCGCCCGTTTCGAAACCCTCGAAGGGGTGCGGCTGGTCATCGTGGACGATCCCTGGCTGTTCCGGTTGCTGAGGCGGGCCTTGAAGGCCGCCCCGGGAGTTCGCGTGATCGGCCGCGGGATCGTCGAGGCCTCCAGCGACGCCGTGCGATGGCTGCTTCGGATGCCGGTGGCGATGGGCTATGCCCTGTTGGGGGGCGTGCTGTCCTTTGGGTTAGCCCGGTGGTATTTCCCGCGGCCCATCGAAGGGGCATTTGATCAGCACGGTCCGGCGACGCTGCTCTATACGTGGCTGGCTCCGCAGTGCTTCGCCGGCCCCGGCCGCTTTCACGATCCCCACACGGGACGCCTCGATGAGGTGTTGGGCCGGGCAGGGCAGCGGGTCGTCCGATGCACCCCGTTGAAGATCGGCATCCGGATGGGCCTCTTGCGGCGACTCCAGCCGTTTGCCTCGCAGTGGCTGGTCACGCCCCGCGCGCTCCAGCTGGGTGATGTCGTCCGAGCCAGCGTCAACCGATGGACCATTGACGGATGGCGTGACACGCCCCCCCTCGAGGCGCTCGACTGCCGGCTCCTGCTGTGGCGGGAGTTGCTGCAGGAGTGGGGCAGCCTGGAGGTGGCCGGGTACCAGCTGTGGTACCGGACCATGAAGCGCGTCCTCAGGCGCGTGGGGCATCGGATCGCCTGCATCGTGTATCCGTTTGAGAATCAGCCATGGGAAAAGTTGCTGTGTTTGGCCGTGCGTGAGGACGCCCCGCACGTTCGGCTGATTGGGTACCAGCATGCCTGCGTGACGCCGATGTCGCTCGATCATCAACTGGGCCGCAGCGAGGCCTCGTGGATGCCGTTGCCTGACGTGATCGTGGCGAACGGCCCCTTGCATCTGATGCTCTTGCGGAACGGGGGGCTCCCTGCGGATCGGCTGATCAATGGCGGCGCGTTGCGCTACGAGCATCTCACGGGACGCGGGAGGCCCCCAACGACGTGCGTCCGAACCGCCCGCACCCCGCGCCGCATCCTCGTGGCGCTGCCACTGTCTGCACTCCACAGCGTGTTGCTGCTGCAAGAACTGGTGGAGGCGTTTCCCCAGCCGGTCCTTGACGGAACCACCGTCCCCCTGCAGTGGATTGTGAAGGGCCACCCGGATTTGCCCGTGAGCAGATTCTGGCCGCGGTCGAGCAGGCTCCCGCCGTGGTTCACCGTCTCAGGACAGCCGCTCAGCAGCCTGCTGAGCGACGCGGACCTCATGGTGTACGCGCCTCCGACGACCAGTCGGTGGGAAGCGGCCGCGTCGGGGGTGCCGGTGGTGCGGTACCTTGGAGACTGGCTGGATCTGGACGGGGTCGTCGGGATCGACGGCGAACAGCTCGCGGTCTGCGCAAGGGAGACCGTCCACTCCACGGTGGCGAGACTCTTGTTGCAGCCGAGCACGCTTGCGTCGGTTCCCTCGGCGGCGTGGGTGCCGCGCATCTTTTCACCCGTCGACGAGCAGGTCTGGTCGGAGCTGCTCCGCGGATGATGAAGCGGTTGCTGAAGCACTGGACGAAGGTGTTCGTGCGCCGGGGGTGGTACTGCTACGATTTCTTAGGAGCCGATCACCGGACCTCATGGGTGCTGCGATACCTCGCGGGCGGGTTTTTGACTGATTGGGTGTCCGTCTATGAGCAGGCGGTGGCGCGGGCGATCGGATTGCCGCATGCCATCACGTTTGGGGCAGGTCGCATGGCCTTCTATGCCGCGCTGGAAGCGCTGGGGGTTGGTCCGGGCGATGAAGTGATCGTGCCGGGGTATACGTGCGTCGTCGTTCCGAATGCCATCCTCTACCGAGGGGCGACGCCCCGCTACGTGGATATCTGCCGAGAGACGTTTAACATGGATCCGCGTCAGCTCGAGCAGGCCATCACGCCTCGGACCAAGGTGATCGTTGCGCAACACACGTTTGGGAGACCCTGCGAGATTGACGCCATCACGGAGATCGCGCGGCGCCATCGACTCGTGGTGATCGAGGACTGTGCGCATGCTGTGGGCGGGTCCTTTCGCGGCCAACGGCTTGGCACCTTCGGTGACGTCGCCTTTGTGTCAACCGATCAGAGCAAGGTTTTCTCCACCAGCCTTGGGGGCGCGGTGTGTTGCGCCTCGCCGCCGCTGGCCGAGAAGCTCCGGACGATTCAGCAACGCTCAGCGCAGCTGCCCTGGTGGTGCCGGGTTCGCATCACCTTCCAGTATGGATTGCTGGCCCTGCTGACTCGCCCCTCCCTGTATTGGGCGAGTCAGCCGTTCATCCAGCTCCTGCAGCGACTGAAGGTGTTCTTCTGGTTCCGCGATGAGCTCCACACACAGCGTCCACCGTACTACCCGGCACGCCTGTCGAATGTCCAGGCGTTCATCGGTTGGCATGTGATCCAGGCACTGCAGTCCAACGTGCGTCATCGACAGGCGGTGGCCAGGCGCTATGCGGAGATCCTCCACGGTGCAGGATCTGTGAGGGACGACGGGGTGTGGGCTCGGTACAGCCTCTTGGTGCCCTCCCCGCAGCGATGGGAACGCGCGCTGGAGAAGTACTTTGTCGTCGGACGATGGTTTTCGTCGGTCTCCCATGGTCGCGCGGACGATTGGGCGGCGATCCACTATACGTCCGGCCAATGTCCGATCGCAGAGTTCGTCGCTGAGCACATCGTCAACTTCCCCACCCATGGACGGATTGACGAGCGGGCATTACGGCGGTTTCACATGTGGGTGGAGCGGTTGGGCTTCACCGCGGAGCGCCTGTCAGAGGCACGAAGGGGATGATCCCGACCTCTCGTCCATCAGTTGGTCAGGAAGAGCTGGAGGCGGTTGGCAACGTCTTCCAGAGCGGGTGGCTCGGGATGGGGGCTGTGACCGCTGAGTTCGAAGAAGCCCTGAAGGGCCGCCTCGGGTGTCGACACGTTGTCGCCGTCAGCAGCGGGACGGCGGCGCTCCATCTCGCGTTAGAGGCCTTCGGGATCGGCTCCGGCGATGAAGTGATCGTTCCCTCGCTGACGTTCGTGGCTTCCCCCCAGGCGATCGTCATGGCGGGCGCCACACCGGTCTTCTGCGACAGCCGTGAGGACACGCTGCTGATGGATCCGGAGGATGTGGCACGCCGCATCACCTCCCGAACGCGCGCGGTCATGCCGGTGCACTATGCGGGGCAGGCCTGTCACCTGGACCGCCTCTTCGAGCTGGCGCAGCGACATGGACTCGTCGTGATCGAAGATGCGGCCCATGCGTTCGGAGCCACGTTCCAGGGCCGCGCAATCGGGAGCTTCGGCCACGCCACATGCTTCAGCTTCGACCCGATCAAAACGCCGACCTGTGGGGAAGGCGGGGCGATTGCCGTCAGCGACGAAGGAATCGCTGAGCGACTCCGGCGCCTCCGGCTTCTCGGCATTGATCGCGAGGCATGGAAACGTCAAGGGGCTGCTCAAGGCTGGTCCTACGAGGTGACGACGGCCGGCTACCGCTATCACCTGCCGAACTTCTGTGCGGCGATTGGCTTAGCCCAGTTGGAAAAATTCGACGCCCTCTTGGCGCGCCGTCGGACGATTGCTCGCCGCTATGATGAGGCCTTTGCCTTCCTCGACACGGTTCGTCCCCTTCGGGTGGATTACCAAGAGAGTGCGGTCTTCCTGTACGTCGTCAAAGTCCCGCCCACACAGCGCCAACGCTTCATGGAGACCCTGAGACGTCACGGCGTGGAGACCAGCGTGCACTATCTTCCGAATCATCTTCAACCGTTGTTCCATCCGTTCGTGACGGCACCCCTGCCGTGCGTGGAGCAGGTCGGAGCAGAGATCGCGAGTCTGCCGATGTTCGCGGGGCTGACGGATACTGAGATCGAGACGGTCATCGCCGCCGTGCGAGCGTTCCACCGGGAGTCGCTGAGCGCATGCCGCGCGTGAGCATCAATCTCTGTTGTTACAACTCGGAACGGTTCCTCGAACACACCCTCCAGAGCATCTGGGCCCAAACGTACACCGATTGGGAACTGGTGATTATCAACGATGGCTCGACCGATGGCACCGAGGCCGTGATTCGGCGCCACATGACGCAAGACCGTCCGATGATCTATTTCCCCACGCCGCATAATCTGGGGCTGGGAGCAGCCAGGAATCTCGCGTTGAAACGATCCTCCGGCGAGTGCATTGCCTTCATTGATCATGATGATGTGTGGATGCCGCACAAGCTCGCGTGTCAGTTGCCGCTGTTTGATGACCATCCGCGTGTGGGGTTAGTCTACAGCAATTGCGTCAACGTCTGGGAGACCGGCTACCGGTTTCGCCAGTTTGACAAACTCCGTCCTTGCGACGGGGATGCGTTCCGTCAGCTGCTGGTCCAATATCCCGTGAGCATCCAAACAGCCGTCATCCATCGGCGGGTTCTGCAGGATGGTGTCGAAGCGTTTGACCCCCGCTTCCGGGTTCTTGAGGATTTGGATTTCGTGCTCAGGGTCGCGCGTGACTGGCACTTGGCATTCGTGGAAGAGCCGCTCGTGCGGGTCGCGATGCGACGCACGAGCGCCACCCGGACACACCGCGACCGATTCCCCATCGAGATGCGCTTGATTCTGGAGAAGCTGCGCGCGCATGAGCCCGGCTTCGATCAGCAATTTGCAGGCGAAGCGGCACGATTCATGTGTGAGATTGCTCGGCTCGAGGCGCGCATCGCCTGGGAGCGGAACCAGCGATCCGAGGCGCTTGAGCGGCTCCAAGGGTACCGGCAACGTTTTCCAGAGGCACGGCGGGACGCGTGGTTGATTCGCTGGTTGCCGTACCGGGTATACGATGGACTGCGGTTGCTCGCAGGACGGCTTGCGGGAATGTCGGAAGGATCGCCATGCGAGTAGGCGTGTTGATGGTGACGGGGGCCTACTATCCAGAAGTCAGCGGCGGCGGACTGCAATGTCGGACGCTCATGCGCGCGCTGCAGGACCGGATCTCGTTTCTCGTGTTCACCACCACCACGAATCCTGCGCTGCCTCAGCAGGAGGTTGTGGACGGCATCCCGATCTATCGGGTCCTCGTGGAGATGGCGAAGCGGGGTTCGAGGCTCAGGGCCGGCGTGCGCTTCATCGGCCTGTTCCTCCGCTCTCGGCGTCGGTTTGACCTGGTGCATCTGCACGGGTTCTCGAGGAAATCATGGCTCCTCATCGGATTGGCCCGGCTCTTCCGGAAACCCCTGCTGCTCAAACTCACCTCGGTCGGGGACGACGATCCACTCTCGCTCCGGAGGCGGGGGGCGCTGGCGTATTGGATGTACCGTCGGGCCGATTGCTATGTGGGGGTGAGCGCCGGCGTGGAGGGTCGGTACCAGGCCGCCGGATTTCCCCGGCAGCGATTCCAGCTGATTCCCAACGGCGTGGACGTGGACCGGTTCCGTCCGCGCAGCACGGAAGAGCGGCAGCGTCTGAGATGCCAGCTCGGACTTCCACAGGGGAGCCCTCTGATCCTCTTCGTGGGATTGTTCTCCCGGGAGAAATGTCCGGATCTCTTGTTCAACGCCTGGATGAATCTTCAACGTCATGGCCATCCTCAGACGGGGCTCGTGTTCGTCGGGGCCACGCAGGGTGGCTATTATGAGATTGATCCAACCTTGGCGGTCCGCATGCGGGAGCAGGCCGCGCGGGAGGGGATGGGCCAACGAGTGGTGTTTGTGGAGCGGAGCCACGCGATCGAACACTACTACGGCGCCGCCGATTATTTTGTGTTGCCGTCGGTCCGCGAAGGGTTGCCGAACGCGCTGCTGGAGGCCATGGCGTCAGGGCTGGCGTGTATCGCAACCCGGCTGACCGGTATTACGGACGCGGTGATCGAAGACCGGATGAACGGTCTGCTCATGCCGCCTCGCGACGTGTCGGCGTGTGAGCGGGCACTGGGCACGCTGCTGCAGCACCCTGAAGAGGCCCGGGCGATGGGCCGGCGGGCGCGCGGGACGATTGAAGATCGGTATGCGCTGTCGCGCATTGCCGACCGCTACGACACCTTGTATCAACGTGTCGCATGGGGAAGGACGCGCTAATGTGCGGCATCGTGGGCGTGGCGGATTTTTCAGGACGGCCGATTGCTGACGCGCTCGTGCGTCAGATGTGCGAGCGACTGGCACATCGGGGGCCGGATGAGCGCGGGATCGTGTCCTTGCCGTGTGACGGACGGGGGGGCGAGGGCGGAGCGACCGCCACCTTCGGGATCCAGCGGCTCAGCATCATCGATGTCCAGGGCGGCCACCAGCCGATCGCCAACGAAGACCGCACCATCTGGACCATCCTCAACGGCGAGATCTACAATTTCCAGGAGTTGCGGGACGCGTTGGAGCGGCGGGGACATCGCTTCGCCACGCGCTCCGATACCGAAGTCATCGTGCATCTCTATGAAGAAGACGGCGAGGCGTTCGTGAGCCGGCTCGACGGGATGTTTGCGCTGGCCCTCTGGGATGAACGCCGCCAGCGACTCATCCTGGCCCGCGATCGGTTCGGCAAAAAACCGCTCCTCTATGCCGAGGCAGGTAGCCGGTTGATCTTCGCCTCGGAGTTTCAGGCGCTCTTGAGCGACACGTCGATCTCCAGAGACCTTGACCTGACGGCGCTCGACTACTACCTGACGTACATGGCCATCCCCGCGCCACTGTCCATCTACCGAGCCGTTCGGAAACTGCCGCCCGCGCATCTGCTGATCCGTGATCGGGCCGGCACACGCCTGCAACGATACTGGTCACTGGCCTATACCCCCAAGTTGGCGATCAGCGGAGCCGAGGCGGTAGAACGATTGCTCGACCTGTTGACCGAGGCCGTGCGCAAGCGGCTCGTCGCCGACGTCCCCCTGGGGGCATTCCTGAGCGGCGGTGTGGATTCCAGTGCCGTGGTGGCACTCATGGCCCGCTGCTCAGATCGGCCGGTGAAGACCTTCAGCATCGGCTTTGAGGAAGTACGGTATAACGAGCTGCCGCACGCTCAGCGAGTGGCGAACGTCTTCGGATGCGATCATCATGAGTTCGTGGTTCGGCCGAAGGCCATGGAGGTGCTGCCGATGCTGGTACAGCATTTCGGCGAGCCCTTTGCGGACTCCTCGGCGATTCCGACCTACTATTTGTCCCGGCTCACCCGCGAGCATGTGACCGTGGCGCTGAACGGTGACGGCGGGGATGAAGCGTTTGCAGGGTACGGGCGACATGTCGCCAACCGGTTGGCTGAACGATGGCAGGCCCTGCCCAGGCTGGTGCGGGGGCCGATGGCGTGGTTGGCCGGACTGCGGATGACGCCGACAGCCGATCGCCAACAATGGCAGGGAAGACTTGGACGATTCATTCAAGCGGCGGCGCGTCCTCGCTCCGCCCGCTATCGAGCGTGGGTGGGGATCATGTCGGAGGATCTCAAAATCGCCTTACGCAGACCACGCAACGGCTTGGCGACTGAACCCGATATGGTGGAACAGCTCTTCGAACGGGCGCAGGGGCTGGATGCGGTCGATGCGGCGCTGGCGGTTGACACGGCCTTCTATCTGCCGACAGATTTACTGGTCAAGATGGATATCATGAGCATGGCGAATGCCTTGGAGACCCGGTCACCGTTTCTTGATCATCATCTCGTGGAGTTCGTGGCCAGGTTGCCGAGTGCGATGAAACTCCGTCACCTCACCTCCAAAGCCCTCTTGAAGCAGGCGTTCGCCGGCATCCTCCCCACCGAGAACCTCCATCGGCGCAAGCGGGGGTTCGCCGTGCCGATCGGCACGTGGTTTCGCACGGAGCTGCGTGACATGCTTGGAGACCATCTCCTGTCCTCGCAGGTTGCGCGCAGCGGCCTGCTTCGGCAAGAGACGATGACGAGGCTGGTCCAGGCGCATTGGAGCGGACGCGCCGATTACGCGCATCAGTTATGGACGCTGTTGGTCTTCGAGCTATGGTACCGACGTTTCATCCGGTGAACGCGGACGGTGCAGGAGCACCGCGTCAGGCATTGCTCCTGATGCGGCAGACACCGGCTCAGGTCTTCTGCGCCAACACGTTGTTCCACGCAGGGGTCATTGACTGCGTGTACATCGAAGCCGGCTCAACCGGTGAACCGGATAGCTGGGCCATGGTCCGTCGATTGTGGCGCTACGGCCCTCTGGGGATTGGGAAACGGATCAGCCGCGACCTGCAGGTGTTCGGGGGCCGTTTCAAGGGGCTGCTGGGCTACTACCTGACGCGTCTCAGGACGCGTGGATTGATGGGACGCCAAGCGCGGCATGAGGACCGGGTGCTTGGTCCGTTCTGCCGCCAGCTCGATCCACGGTTGCGGGTGGTGCGTGGTCAGTCGGTGAACGATCCCCCATGCAGCCAGCTCATCTGCCAGGGGGGGTATCGCCTGGTGTTCGTGTTCGGCACAGGCCTCTTGCGTGATGGGCTCCTGGGGCTGTCTGGGACGACGTTTGTGAATCTTCACCACGGATGGTTACCGCGCTTTCGAGGAGAGGGGATCATCGCTGCGCTCGCGGAGGAGGGCATCGATGGGCTCGGGGTGACGGTCCATCTGGTTGATCGAGGTGTCGATACGGGGCCGATCCTGTATCGTGAACGCTTAATCCTCGAACCAGGGGACAACGCGTATGCCGTGGCGCTCAAAGCCACACGACGCGGCGTGTCGCTCTTCCACACGGTGTATCAGGATGCCCAGCGAGGTCCGTTGCGCGGGATGCCTCAGGACCCGGCGGTGGGACGTCTGTACAGCGCGAAGACGCTCACACGAGCCTACCAGATGCGCGTGACGGCCGCCAGGTCCCTGCGAGCCATCGACGCTCCACGGGCGCCTCGCTCAAGGGCCACACGCCTCGCGGCTGAGGTGGCGGTGGCCAGCGGCGTGACCGTGCTCAGCCGCAAGCGGCATGGGCGACGGCTGCGGATTCTCATGTACCACGGGGTGGTGCCGCGCGTCAGCGGCCCGGCAGCGCTTGGGAATCTCTTTCTGGACGAAGCGGCGTTTGCGCGCCAGATGGGGCATCTCCGTCGCGCGTTTTGCGTCATCTCGCTGGATGAGGCGCTCACGCGATTGCAGACTGAGCAGCCGTTTCCTGAATGTGCCGTCGTGATCACGTTGGATGACGGCTACCGCAATGTGCTGGCGACGGCGTTGCCGGTGCTGCGGCGTTACGGGCTGCCGGCCGCCGTCTTCCTTCCTTCCGCCCAGGTGGATGAGCGCAGCTGTTCATGGTTTGACGTCTTACGGGTTCTGGTCGTTCAATGCGCCAACGAGCGGACCACGATTCGTCTGACTCAGGATCTTGCGATCGACGGTCGATTCATCCGGTCTCCGGAACGGACGTTTCGAGCCTTGAGTCTCCAGATGACGACGCTGCCGCCGGACCAAGCGGAACCGATCATGGCCCGGCTGGTGGGGATCGGTCAGACCATCCGGTTGCCTGATCGCTGCCCGGAGTTCGCCCTGGCGGGATGGGATGAATGGCGCGACGCCATGGCTGGCGGTCTCATCACCGTGGGCTCGCACGGCACGAGGCACCGGAATCTGCGGCAGCTCTCAGCGACCGACTGCGTGGAGGAGCTTCGGCGGTCGAAAGAGCGAATCGAGGAGAGGCTCTCGACCGCCTGCCGTGCCGTGGCCTATCCGTATGGGATCTGGGATAATGAGGTCGCTGAGGCGGCCCGCCTCGCCGGCTATGCTGTCGGCCTGACGACGGAGAACGGGCTGAACGAATCGGGGAGCCGTCCCTTCACGCTCCGGCGAACCATGATCGGGGATCAGGGGGACTTCGCGCTGTTCTGCGTACGGGTCTCCGGCCTCTGGGAGGAGCTGCGGGTGCTTTCTGGGCCGCGCCAGCACGCGGTCGAGCCGGCCATCGGAGTGAGTGGCGGGGCGCTCGCATGACGAGGGCCTCCGGTGCGGCGCCTCGCACTGCGGCGGCGTTCGGCTATCTCTGGAGCCGCTCACGGGCCGCGGCACCATCTCACGACCCACCGCCACCTCAGCCGTATCACATGGACCGCCTGATGGAGCGACTGCCGTTGACACTCCATGGCCTCGTGCTGGATGCCGGGTGCGGGGAAGGGATCGATCTGGCGAATCAAGCCAGCCGGGATGGCGTCGAGATCGTCGGGGTCGAACTGAGCAAAGAAGGCTGCCGGATCAGCCAGGAGCGGACGGCGCGGCTTCGGTCTGCCTCAGTCGTCCAGGGCGATCTCTGTCAGTTGCCATTGAAGGATGGATGCTTTGACGTCGTGTACTCCTACGGCGTGCTGCATCATCTCTCCTCGCCGAGGGAAGGGTTGCGCGAGCTCGTGCGAGTCCTCAAGCCCGGCGCGCGGATCGCCGCGTACCTCTATGAAAACTTCAGCGACCGGTCGTTCTTCTGGCGTTGGCTCCTGAGGGTGGCGAGTTCGCTGCGCCGTGTGACGACGGGGATTCCTCCACGGCTGCTCTATCGGTGTTGCCAGGCGGCTTCACCGATCGTCTACCTGCTCTTCACGGTGCCGTATCAACTCCTCCGCCGGGTGCCCGGGGGACAACAGCGTGCCGCTGAGATCCCGTTTCGCCATGCCCCCGGCCCCTTCAGTCTTGCCGCCGATCTCTACGATCGGTTTTCCGCACCCGTGGAATGGCGCTACAGCCGAGCGGGGGCGCTGGCGCTGTTTCGTGAGGCAGGTCTGGAGGAGCTCGCCATCGCCAAGGAGCGGGGGTGGATGATCGTCGGAAAAAAACCGTAACCATGCTCAACGGCCAAGATATTTTGTGCCTGTCCTCAATCGACTGGGATTTCATTTGGCAAGGCCACCAGCAGATCATGTCTGCCTTGGCCCGCGAGGGCAACCGGGTGCTGTTTGTCGAGAACACCGGGGTGCGCTCACCGGGCTTGCGGGATGTCGGACGCGTGTGGCATCGGCTGACCAACTGGTGGCGGAGCCTCAAGGGGTTCCGCGAGGTCCAGCCTCAGCTCTTTGTGTATTCGCCCATCCTCCTGCCGTTCCCGTATTCCCGCCTGGCGCGCCGGGTCAACCGGCAGCTGCTGCTGCGGGCCCTGCAGCGTTGGATGCGCGCGACGGGGTTTCGCAAACCCCTCCTGTGGACGTTCCTCCCCACGCCGATTGTGCACGACCTCATCCAGGCGCTGGAACCTGAGTTGACGGTGTACTACTGCATTGACGACCTGGCGTCCAGCTCGCCTCAGGCTCGAAAGATTGCCGGCAGCGAGGCCGAGCTGTTTCGTAAGGCTGACCTCGTGTTTGTCACGTCGGAAAAACTTCGCCAACGGGCAGCCCGCTTCACGGCGCGGGTGCATCTGTTTCCCTTTGGCGTAGATTTCGAACAGTTCGAGCGCGTGCGGCAGGGCACGGATGAGATCCCCAAGGAGCTCCGGCAGCTGTCGCGGCCCATCGTCGGCTACGTCGGCGGCCTCCATCAGTGGGTGGATCAGGATCTGCTCGTGCGGACCGCCGAGTGCCTGCCGGAAGCCAATTTCGTCTTCGTGGGCCCAGTGCAGACCGATGTCTCGCGGCTGGCGCGACGATCCAACATCCACCTGCTCCACGGACGTCCCCACGACCGGATTCCGCACTACATGAAGGGCTTCGACGTCAGCATCATCTCCTATCGGTTGAGCGAGTATACGGCCCACGTGTATCCCACGAAGCTCAACGAGTATCTCGCGATGGGACTTCCCGTCGTGGCGACCGATCTCCTCGAAATCAAGCGGTTCAACGCGGAGTATGGCGACATCGTCGCGGTGGCCCGCACGGCTGAGGAGTTCGCGGCGGCGATTCGCGCGGCGCTGCCGCCGGCGTCCTCGGATGCCGTCCGGCGGCGAATCACCGTGGCCTCGCAGAACAGCTGGCGCGCGCGGATTGAGCAGATGTCGGCGTTGATTGACGAGCAGCTCGCTCCCCGACGGGCCGCCTCCGTGTCATGGGAGACCTCGCTGCGCCGGCTCTATCATCTCGCTCGACACCGAGCCCTTCGCACCGTGATTGGCTTGGCGACGGTCTACCTGGTCCTGTTCCAGAGCCCGGTCCCCTGGTGGATGGCGGCACCGCTGAGGGTCGTCCAACCGCCGCGGCCCGCTGACGCGATCGTGGTCTTCGCGGGTGGCGTGGGTGAGTCAGGCAAGGCAGGCGGCGGCTATCAGGAGCGCGTCAAACAAGCCGTGGATCTCTATCGTCAGGGTTTTGCGCAGCAGATGGTGTTCTCATCAGGCTACACGTTTGTCTTCCATGAGACCGAAGTGATGAAGGAGCTGGCGATGGGGCTCGGCGTGCCCGCCGAGGCGATCCTGCTCGAAACAGAGGCGGCGAATACCTACGAAAATGTGGTCTTTGTGGACCGGATGCTGGAGGCGCGTCAGTGGCGTTCCATTCTCCTGGTGAGTTCGCCCTACCACATGCGCCGGGCGCTGTTGACTTGGCGGAAGCTCGCGCCGAAGATTACCGTCGTGCCCACGCCGGTCCCAACGAGCCAGTTTTATCTCCAGCATCGAGGAGCGACCCTGGAGCAGCTCCAAGGGATGCTCCATGAGTATGTCGCGATCTTCATCTACTTCTGGCATGGATGGATTTAAACGTCACGGGACCTCCTGAGCGGAAGCCGGGGAATGCGCCACGGCGAAAAGTGATTGCGGTCATGCCGGCCTACAACGCCGAGACGACCCTGGCGAAGACTGTGGCCGACATGCCGCCTGGTGCGGTGGATGAGATTGTGGTGGTCGATGATGCGAGCCGCGACCGGACGGTGGAGATCGCCAGGTCGCTGGGCCTGTCCGTCGTGGCGCGTCCGACCAATGGCGGCTACGGGGCCAATCAGAAAACCTGTTATGACGAGGCGCTCGCGCGCGGGGCGGAGATCGTCGTCATGGTCCATCCGGATTATCAGTACGACAGCCGCCTCATTCCGATGCTGACCGGCATCATCGAGGCGGATGTGTGCGATCTCGTCCTGGGCAACCGGATCCGGACGCGGCAGGAGGCGCTGCGGCACGGCATGCCAGTCTGGAAATACCTGGCCAACCGTCTCCTGACCCTGATCGAGAACGCGGTGCTCGGCCAGAACCTGGGCGAGTTCCACTCAGGCTTCCGGGCGTATTCCCGCCGCGTCTTGGAAACGATTCCCTACCACCGGAATTCGGATGATTTTGTCTTTGACCAGCAGCTCCTGGTCCAGGCGGTGCATTTTGGCTTTCGGCTGGGTGATGTGCCGGTGCCGGTGCGCTACATGACGGACGCCTCCTCCATCAACTTCCAACGCAGCGTGGCCTACGGGGCGCAGACACTCCTGACCCTCCTGAGGTGGGTCCTGCATCGGATCGGACTCAGCGCGGATCCCCTCTTTCGTCGAACGCCATGACCCCGATGCGCCTGACGGTTGGGTTGGTGGTGATCACGCTCATCAAGCTGGTGCTCGCCGCCTTTTGGGGTTGGACCAATGATATTCCCCAGACCCTTGCGCAGGCGGAAGCGTTTCTGTACAGCCCGCATCTGTTGAGGCCTGCGGCTCCTTCGATTTTTCCTTTAGGTTACTATCTGCTCGCGACCGCCCCCTTGGTGGCGTCCCTGTGGACGGGCCTCAGCTACGCGTTCTGGCTCAAAGTCCCGGCCATCCTGGCTGACTTGCTGATCGCGCTGACCTTGCGCGCGATGCCGCGCGGGGGCGAGTGGGCCGCCTTCCTCTATATGGCGAATCCTGTGAGCTTCCTGCTGTCCGTCTACCATGGCCAGCTCCATACGGCCGCCACAGCCGGCGCGATCCTGGCGCTTTGGTATGCCGAGCGCCATCGCGCGGTGGCGTCTGGCGTGGCGCTTGGACTGGCCGCGAGCGTGCGGCAGCACTTCGGCTTCCTGATTCTGCCGCTGATGCTGGGCAGCCGGACTCGTCGGCTGGCTCTCGGAGGAGGTTTTGCGCTCGTCGTCTTCTTGTCGAATGTGACGCTCTGGAGCGGGTGGTACCAAGGCCGGTTGGCTGCGCCGCACTGGGCCTATGGCGCGTGGGGCTATTCGATGGCGCTCCTTCAGGGACCGCGCGTGTTAGCGCTGTTGGGAGGACCGTCGTTGACGACCTTCACAGAGGCCGTGCGTCGCCTCTTTCACCTCTATGGGCCTTCCTGCTATTGGGTGTGGGCGGCGGCCTTCTGGATCTGGGTCTGGCGACGGGATCGAGCGCATCAGGAAGGGACGCTGGCCTCTTCGGCGCTCTTCTTGCTCGTGGGCTGGTACGTCATTGGCCCGGGGTTCGGCGTCCAGTGGCTTGTGTGGGCGCTGCCGTTTTGGCTGCTCGTGGATCGCCGCCAGGCGGTTGGCTACAGCCTCTTGGCTGGACTCTTCCTGGCCGGCTCGTGCTGGCAGTGGAGCCTGAATGCCAAGTACGGCGTCGAGTCCATTACCGCGAACCTCTCGCTGTTGCAGCGGGCGGACCTGATCGGTGTCTTCCTGGTTGGCGTCTGTGGGTTGTTGACGTGGTGCTACTGCGTGCGGGCGACGTGGCGGCTGGCATGGGCCCGCTAACCCTCAAGCACCTGCTCTGGATCGTGGGGGTTGGCGTCCTCGTCCGCCTTGCGGCCGTGGCGTGTGCCCCTGAGCCGGGCGGACTCAGGCGGTTGGAGCCATCGGTGATTGCCGAGAACCTCAACGCCGGACGGGGATTTGTATATGAACAGTACGGGGCGGACTACCGCGCCTGGAAAGAGCCCTTGCACATTGTGCTCCTTGCGACCGTCACCCGATGGGCAGGGGACGGCGCGCTGGCGGTGTGGTGTCTGCAGTGGCTCTTCGGCGTGGTGGCCGCTGTGGGGGTGGCCTGGTTAGCGTTTGGGGTGTTCAGCAATCCCGTCACAGCGACCCTCGCCGGGGTGCTCGCGGCTCTCAACCCGTTTCTCGTGTACTACGACACGCAGGTGATTCATCCGTTGAGTCTGGATGTGGCGCTGTTTACGGCCGTGACTGGAACGATCCTCCTGGCAGTGACCGGAAGCCGGAAGACCCGTTGGACGGTCCTGGCAGGCCTCGTGATGGGACTGGCCCTGTGGCAGCGTGCTGCGCTGTTGGCTGCCGGGTTGTCCGTCTGGTTGATCGCCGGGCTTGTCGCGCCGCGAGCCAACCGCCCAGCCGCGATGGGCCGGGCAGCGATGTGGCTGGCGATTGCCATCGCGGTGGTCTCACCGTGGCTGATCCGGAATGCCCGCCTGTTGCACCGCCCCGTCTTCACGACAGACTTCTCCCATATCGTGTGGCTCGGCAATAACCCCTGGTCCAACGGGACGTACTCGGACATGACGGGGCGACGAGTCATCGGCCATGCCGATCCCGCGTTTCTCAAGACGCTTCAAGGCGCCTCAGAGCTCGAGCAATCCGACCTCTTCTGGGCCAAGGCGATGCGGTTCATTCGGGACCATCCCGGGCAATTCGCTGGATTAGTCGTGCGACGGGTGTGGGCGTTTGTGTGGTTTTCACCAAACGCCGGCGTCGAGTACCCTGCCTGGCAGGGGCGGCTCTATCGGGTCGGCTACGCCGGACTCCTCGCGCTTGGCCTCTTGGGGGCGGGTCGCTTCTGGCGGAGGGCGGGATCGGACGGCCATCATCGCGCGCTGCTGTTGGGAGCCGCTGTGGCGGGACTGGCCGCGGTGCATGCGCTGACGGCGATGAACATGAAACACCGGGTGCCGCTGGAGTTGACGCTGTCGGTGTTCGCCGCCGAGGCGCTGGCGTGTGGATGGGCGAGAGCCCGGCGGACGTTGGTCTTCAGTGCCGCTCGGATCAAGGGGAGGGCGGTGGAGCGGTGACGGTGATTGGACTCGGCGGTTCTGACGGTGATTGGCTTGACACGAGCAACGCGTGGTCCACGTAGACCCATCCGACAGCCTCTCCCATGGCCGTTCGTGATATGTCGATGATCAACAGGAGGCGTGTCGCCGCCGGGTCGATGGTGCGCTCGACGGCAACCAGCTCCCACGTCCCACGGGGGTTCTGCAGGCAGGCGCTGGAGCGGTCGGCCCCGTCATCGATATGCACACACGGCGCCCCCGGTGTCGTGGACAGTGCCCACACGGAGAACCTCACCCGACGCGTCCGCAACCATGGCACGAACTCCTGAAGCACTTCTTGTCGAAGATTGGCACAGTGGCCGGCCCCGTCGTGTTCCAGTCGAACGGCGCTCCGTTCGTGCTGCACGACGTTCATTTCCTTCTTGACCACGTCCCACGGAGCGACCGTGAGCGATGAAGACCAGTTTTCGAGCGTCGTGTTGGGCGGTCCAACCCATCGTTCGAAGGAGGCGTTGTCAAACAGCGGCCGCGAATGCCACCTGGGGTCGTTGCGGACCGGCGGGTCAATCTTCTGAGGCTCAAGCTTCTTGAGAAGGAGAAGCGCGCGGTTGATAGGGAGCGCAACCCGGTGATTGGGGTGTGAGGACGCTGATCGCCCCAACGGGAGTCGGTACGGTTCGTCCAGCACATAGTGCAGCGCAAGCGCCAGCAACAAGCCTCCCGCGATCATCTTGAAACCCGGTGCCTTGTGCCTGCTCGTCATCATGGTCCCCAGCGTGCCGCGGCTCGCGTATTGTAGCACACCGAAGCGATCAGCGGAGACACGACCTAGATTTCAGGCGGTTGGTCTGCTATGATCAGGTGCCGTGACCATGCCTCAGCAGAAGATTCTTCGGATCCTCACGCGGCTGAACGTCGGCGGCCCGGCCATCCATGCCGCACTCCTGACGACGAGACTGGATGCCAGGCGTTTTACCACGTGTCTGGTGGTCGGGGAGCCGGACTTCACTGAAGGGGATTTGAGCGGGCTGATCGGGGCTGGATCGGCGCGGCTGATCCGTCTCAAGAGCTTGCGCCGGCCGATTCATCCATGGGCCGATGCCATCACGTTCTGGCGGTTGCTGGGGATCATCCGGCGCGAGCAGCCTCGCGTCATCCATACCCATATGGCCAAAGCCGGCGCACTCGGCCGGCTTGCCGGTCTGTGGCACAACACGATCGGCCCAGGTCGACACGCAGGCGCGCGGGCGATGCTGATTCACACCTTTCACGGTCATGTCCTGGAAGGCTATTTTCCCGGGTGGCTCTCGAGGATCTTTCTAGCGGTTGAGCGCTGGCTGGCTCGTCGGACGGATTGTCTCATCGCGGTCAGCCAAACCATTCGCGACCAACTGGTCGCCAAGGGCATTGGCCGTGCGGACCAGTGGCGGATCGTTCCACTCGGGGTGGATCTGTCCGCCTTGAGCGTCCTGCCCTTTCCGAATGGGTCCTCGCCGGTTCGGTTCGGCCTGGTGGGTCGCCTGGTGCCCGTGAAGAATCCCAGCCTCTTTCTCCAGGCGCTGTCCCGTCTCCTTCACGGTCAGGAGGGCGGGGGCGCGGCCGGGATGATCATCGGTGATGGGCCGTTACGCCAGGCGCTTGAGCGTGAAACTCACCAGATGCGTCTGAACGATGTGGTCTCCTTTACAGGATGGCAGCGGGATCTCTGCTCGGTGTATCGCCAACTCGATGTGGCGTGTGTGACCTCGTGGAACGAGGGGACGCCGGTTTCGCTGATTGAGGCGATGGCGGCCGGCCGCGCCGTGATCGCGACGGACGTGGGCGGGGTTCGCGACCTGCTTGCCGACCCATCGGAGGCTCGCACACTCGTCTCCCGCGGCAGCTTTCAGGTCGTTCAGCGGGGGGTGCTGGTTGAGGCGGGAGATGCGGAAGGATTGACCGCGGCCATGCGGAAGCTGGCTCAGGATACGGTCTTGCGGCGGCAGGTGGGAGCCGCAGGCCGGGCGTATGTCTTGCGTGCGTGTACCGCCGAGCGGCTCCTGCACGACATGTCGATGTTGTACGAACAGCTACTCAGAGCCACGTCATGCAGGCGCTGATTACGGGCGGAGCAGGATTTACCCCGCCCCTCCTGAGTAGAGTAACGGTATGCACTACGTCTACGTTCTAAGGAGTCTAGGAGGTAACGGTAAGTGGTATATTGGCTGCACAGCTGATCTGCGAACTCGCACAGTTCTGCATCAGAATGGGCGCGTGCTGGCAACCAAAGGTAAAGGGCCATGGGAACGCGTCTATTATGAGGCTTACCGCCGCCAGACAGATGCGTTTCAACGAGAGCGTAGTTTGAAACAATTTGGCGGAGCCTATCGGCAATTACGAAAGCGGTTAGCGCGTGAGTGCCAATTCGCCAGCAGCACAGAAAGTAGGAACTAATATGAAAGCGCTTATCACAGGAGGGGCGGGGTTTATCGGGTCGCATATGGCGGAACGATTGCTCCAGGCGGGCCATGAGGTGACGCTGCTCGATAACCTCTCCACCGG
>Ga0156290_103_pt1 | contig 34230 bp, 33 predicted proteins | sample RifCSPlowO2_12_FD_107938 | JGI IMG/M metagenome (GOLD analysis project Ga0156290, IMG submission 107938) | Omnitrophica WOR_2 bacterium RIFCSPLOWO2_12_FULL_63_16 | reverse complement strand
ATTCTCATCGGCAATGGAGGGAGTGCCGCGATGGCGAGCCACGTGGCGGTGGACTTGACCAAGAACGCCGGGATTCGCGCGATCAATTTCAACGAGGCGGACCTGATCACGTGCTTCGCCAACGACTACGGCTTCGAGCAGTGGATGGCCAGGGCCGTGGAGCAGTACGGTGATGCGGGGGATGTCCTGATCGCGATCTCGTCCAGCGGAAAATCCCTGAACATCCTCAACGCCTGCGAGGCGGCCAGGCGCATGACGTTCGCCTCCGTGATCACGTTGTCCGGGTTGTCTCCGGACAACCCGTTGCGCCGGCTGGGGGACGAGAACTTCTGGGTGGACAGCCGCGCCTACAATCTCGTGGAGCTGACGCACCAGTTCTGGCTGCTTGCGCTGGTGGATCTGATCATCGGGCGGGCCGAATACCCGGCCCGTCCAGAAGGACTGACGTCATGCAGCGACCGACCCACGCCGTGATCTTGGCGGGCAAACCTGGCAGCCGGTTTCCATTCGGAGCAACCGGGCGGGTGAGATCCAGGCGGACGAGATGACACGGCTGCTATATGTGTCGCAGGGCTATTGCACGCATGATCGGCGATTCCTCGAGCAATTTATGGCGCAGGAGTACCAGGTGTGGTTTCTCCCGTGCGCGGTGGATCGGGTCCGTTACGAGCAGCGGGCGGTTCCGGAAGGGGTGCGTGGGTTGCCGCCGCTGATTGCCGCACCGTTTCCGTGGGGTGCCCGGGACTGGTTGAGGGCCCTCTGGCGGTTCGGCCAGCGCCTCAGGGAGATCAAGCCGGATCTGGTCCAGGCGGGGACCGTGCAGACGGGGGGAGCGCTGGCTGCCGCGTGGGGATGCGCGCCGTTGATGGTGATGTCCTGGGGCTCAGACGTGCTGACAGTCCCTGGTCGAGGTTTCTGGATGCGCCGGATCACACAATTCACCCTGCGACGTGCCCATATGGTGCTGGGGGATTGTCGTGCGGTGCGCGACGCGGTCAAGGCGCTGTCCGGGTTAGATGACGATCAGATCGTCTGGTTTCCATGGGGGGTGGAGCTGGACCGATTCAGGCCGAAGCCGTCCGCCTTGGGCTTGCGTCGAAGACTCAACTGGCAAGAGGCGTGTGTGCTGGTCAGCACGCGGGGTTTCGAGGCCATTCACGCGCCGATGCTGCTGGCGAAGGCGATGCGGAACGTCATGCAGGCCCGCGGCGACGTCCGCGTGATCATGTTGGGAGAGGGCGCCTTGCGTCCACAGGTAGAACGGTTTGTGGTTGAGCACGGGTTGGCGGACCGGTGTCTCTTCCCTGGGCAGGTCTGCCACGACGAGCTGGCGGACTATTTCAATGAAGCGGATCTCTACGTGAGCGCGACGCAGAGCGACGGAAGCTCCATCAGTCTCCTCGAGGCCATGGCGTGCGGATTGCCCGTGGTGGTGGCGGACGCGTACGGCAACCGGGAGTGGGTCAGCCACGGCCAGCACGGGTGGATGTATCCTGCAGGGGATAGCCAAGCCTTTGAAGCCGCCATCCGGGATGCCGTGGACCAGCGGCATCTCTGGGAAGCGATGGGACGGGCTAACGTGGCCGTGACGAGTCGCCGGGCCGACTGGCGGGAGAGCGTTCGGAGTCTCACCGCCGCGCATCGTCGGTTGCTGGCTGGATGGAGCGGGAGGAACGGAGATGGCCGTCCTACAAATTGGTGAACGGCGCATCGGTGACGGGTCCCCGACCTATTTTATCGCGGATATCGCCGCCAACCATGATGGCGACTTGGAGCGCGCGAAGCGGTTGATCGAGCTTGCGAAAGATGCCGGAGCGGATGCCGCGAAATTCCAGCATTTTCGGGCTGCCGAGATCGTCAGCCGCCACGGCTTTGAGACGCTGAGAGGGAAGCAGTCCCACCAAGCGAGATGGAAGCGGTCGGTCTGCGAGGTGTATGAGGCCGCGAGCGTCCCCTGGCAATGGACCCCGAGCCTGAAGGAACACTGTGGACGCGTCGGCATCGAGTTTTTCTCAGCCCCGTATGACGCCGGAGCCGTCGAGATGCTCGATCCCTACGTGCGGGCGTTCAAGATCGGCTCAGGAGAAATTACCTGGTTGGAGATGCTTGAGAGCATCGCGAAGAAGGGCAAGCCGGTGTTCCTCGCGTGCGGCGCCTCGGAGCTCGGCGAGGTCATCCGAGCCGTGGAGACCATCCGCCGCGTGAACCCTCAGCTTGCGCTCATGCAATGCAACACGAACTACACCGGCCGGGCGGATAACTTCCACTACATCTCGCTGAACGTCTTGAAGACGTTCCGGGTCCTCTTTCCGGACGTCGTCCTGGGGTTGTCCGACCACACGCCGGGGCACGCCACGGTGTTGGGGGCGATTGCGCTCGGGGCGCGTGTGGTGGAAAAGCATTTGACGGACGATCGGCAGCGCGAGGGACCGGACCATGGGTTTTCGATGGATCCCAGGACCTGGAAGGAGATGGTGGACCGGGCCAGAGAGTTGGAGGCGGCACTCGGAAGCTCCGTGAAGCGGGTCGAGGACAATGAGCAGGAGACCGTCGTCATTCAGCGTCGATGTCTTCGAATCACGCAGGCGCGTCGAGCCGGCACCGTGCTGACGCGGGGGATGATTCACGTGCTGCGCCCGGCTCCGCGGGATGCGATTTTCCCGAACCAGCTTGACGCGGTGATCGGGAAGCGGCTGCGTGTCGAACTGGAACGCGGGGCCTATTTGACGTGGACCATGCTGGAGGACGATCGCGCAGCGACGAAACGTCCCGGGCGCGCCCCGCGGGTCGTGGGCGCCGGGGTGGCATGACGGTAGGAGGTTGAGGGGATGCCAGGCGTGCGTGCGTACTATGATATGGTGGCAGAGACATTCGGCGAGCACTATCAGCGTCAGCATCAGATCGCGGGCAACCCGCCGTCAGCCGAGCAAACGCGCCTCCACATCCTGATGCAACGCTTCATCGCCTTGGGCGTCAAGTCCGTGTATGACGTCGGCCTCGGCGAGGGAACGCCCTTACTCGCGTTTGCCCGCATGGGGCTGTCGGTTGCAGGGTGCGACATCTCCGAGCACATGCTGGAACAGGCCCGCAAGCGTCTGGCAGACAGCCACGTCGACATCTCGCGGCTGCAGTGGGGCGACATTCGGGACAGCGCGACCATCGCGAACCAGCTGGCCCTGGGGCCGTTTGACGCCCTGGTCGCGCTCGGCGTCCTGCCTCATGTGGAGCACGACGCCCTTGTGCTGCGGAACATGCGCCTGTTCCTGACGCAGGGCAGCCGAGTCTTCATCGAGTTCCGCAACAAATTGTTCTCACTGTTTACGTGCAACCGGTATACCAAGGAGTTCATCCTCGATGAGCTCCTGGGCGGGGTCGCCGAGGATGTCAGGCAGGCGGTTGCCGAAGAGCTCGACCGGCGCCTGGCGATCGATCAGCCGCCGGTCCGGTGCGCCCCCAACGGGCAGGCGATCACTGATGATGAGATGCTCTGGAAGTTTCACAACCCCTTTGAAGTGACCGAGCTCTTGGAACGGGAGGGATTCGGGAACGTCCGGTTTCACTGGTACCACTACCACCCTGCGTTCCCGATGCTGGAGCGTTCGCTGGGACGGCGGTTCTGGGATGAGGCCGAGCGCCTTGAGCGCGAGCAGAGTCCGTCGAGCTGGAGGGGATATTTTCTCTGTTCAGCGTTCGTCGCTGAAGCCGAGGTGCAATAGGCATGGGCGAAGGGTCTGCCCCGGGAGGCCGTCTCGACACCGACGCGTCCCGGTCGATGATGGAGGCGTTGTTGCGCCGGCTGTTCCCCATCTGCCGCAGCATTACCGGAGAGGGGATTCGGCGCACGCTCAGGATCATTGGGGAACACGTGCCCCTGGAGTGGTTTCAGCTGCCCTCCGGTGCGCGGGTGTTCGATTGGACCGTCCCGAACGAATGGAACATCCGCGACGCCTATATCAAGGACAGCACGGGCCGTCGCCTCGTGGATTTCCGAGCCTCGAATCTGCACGTGGTGAACTACAGCGTCCCCGTGCGTCGGCGAATGTCGCTTGAAGCGCTTCGGCCGCACTTGCATACGCTGCCCAAGCAGCCAACGGCGATTCCGTATGTGACGAGCTACTATGAGAAGCAGTGGGGATTTTGCCTCTCGCACCAACAGTACCAGGCGTTGCGGGATGGCGAGTACGACGTGCGTATCGACAGCACGCTTCAGCCCGGGCAGCTCACGTGGGCCGAAGCGGTGTTGCCGGGCGAGACGAGCGAAGAAATTCTCTTCTCGACGTACTGCTGCCACCCGTCGATGGCGAACAACGAGCTGTCAGGCCCGATCACGGTGACGGCGCTCTATCGGTATGTGAGCAGCCTGCCGAGCCGCCGCTACACCTATCGGTTCTATTATGGGCCGGAAACGATCGGCGCCTTAGCGTATCTGTCGATGCGGGGAGACCACTTGAAAGCCCATCTGGCGCATGGATTCGTCGTCACGTGCTGCGGAGATTCGGGTCCATTTACCTACAAGCGAACCAAAGATCCCGCCAGCACGCTGGACAAGCACGTGCTCCATGCGCTGAAGCACAGCCGGGTTGCCTACAGGACGGTGTCGTATTTTCCGGAGTCCGACGACCGGCAATATTCCTCACCGGGTTGGAATCTCTCCATGGGGACGCTGGCGCGCTCCATCTATGGGAGCTATCCTGAATACCATACCTCATTGGATAATCTTGACTTCGTCTCAACCGAGTCGCTGCTTGAGACCCTCAACGTGTATCTCAACGTGCTCGATACGTTGGAGCACAATACCACCTATCGCAATCTCAAGCCGTATGGGCAGCCGCAACTGGGGAAATACGGCTTGTACCCGTCCATCGCAGGGCGGAACCACGGCAACGATCGGGTCAGGCAACTGGAGTATCTGCTGAGCTTTTCAGATGGTGTGCACGACCTGCTCGACATCGCGGATAAGCTGGAGCAACCCATTTGGGAACTCGAGGGAGCGGTGAGGGATCTCGTGCAAGCCCGCCTGTTGGCGCCTGAGCAGCCTGCGGCGGGCGCGCGGCCCCTGCGTGAGCCGGGGCGGAAGCGGGGCTCTCGATCCTTCACACGAAGGGGAGCGCTCAGTCATGCCGTCAGTGCGTAACCTGTCAGCACCTATGGGCGCTCAGTCAGTGGCGGGCCGTTCGGTGGAAGCCGACGCGGCGGCCAGCCTCACGATCGTCGTCCCCACCTGCAACCGCTATCCATACTTGCTGAGGCTCTTGAAGTACTATCAGGCATGCGGCGCGCCAATGCGCATGCACATTCTGGATTCCAGCCGGCACGCGCAGCCGGGCCAGGCGATCGAGCGGCTGATCACTACCCTGGCGATTTCGTACACCAGGTATGACGCGGGCCTTGAACCGATTCCGATGATCCACGACGGCGTGAAACGCGTGACCACACCCTATGTGGTGCTGTGGGCGGACGATGATTTCCTGGTGCCGAAGGCGGTCGCGGCCGCCGCACAGTTTTTAGACGCGCACAGGGACTTTCGCGTGGCGCATGGGGTGGGCGGGATCTTTACGATCCGTCCGTCGACGCACGGCCCGGCGGAGCTCGACATCGGTCCCTACCTGCAGTGTTCCGTGCTGGATGCAACCGCCTCGAGCAGGTTGGTGACCTATCTGACGACGCGCTACTCGATCTTTTACTCAGTCTATCGCACGCCGGAACTGCAGCAGAACCTGGATCAGAGCGTGGCACATGGGTTTGGACATTTTTGGGAAGAGCTCGCCCGGTCGTGGTTGTTCGCCATTCAAGGGAAAGCCAAGAAGCTGGACGGCCTCTATATCATGCGGCAGATGAGCCATGACAGCCAAGGCGACGGGTGGTACCCGAAGCGGGGGAGTCACGCGTTCAGCTGGGTCACGATGCCAAGCTTTCCTGGACACTGCGACAGGTTTTTGGAGTGTGTGGCGAGGGCACTCGCGCAGCAGGATGGGATGAGCTTCAGCCGAGCGCGCGAATTCGCCGAGGAGTTGTTCTGGGGTTATCTCGCCAGGGTGCTTGCGATGGATTGGACGCGACGATATGAACAGCCCAGCCAGAGGCTTTGGGCCAGGTTGCGAGCGGCCGTGCGGAACGTGCCCATGGCTCGGAACGCCTGGCGCGCGGCGCGCAGCGTCCTGCCAGGCGGGAACCACGAGCTCTCGCTGGCATCGCTTCGGCGGCCGTCGTCTCCGTACCACGATAGCTTCGCCCCCATCTATCAGGCGATCACCGAGGAGGAGCCGGCCATGATCGCCGATGAGGCGGCCGCACCGCTGCACAGACCCGATCAGACGCCATGCGCGCGGGAATGAGGTCGATGCTGAAGCAGTACCTGCCGGAACCGGTTCAAAGGCCGCTTCGTTGGCTGCGGGATGGGGTGCAACGCCTGGCGATCAAGCGCCTGTTTCGGAAACACCTGAATCTGCAGCAACTGAACCGGATCTTTCGGTGGAACCGGTACTGGTACTTTGCCACCTATGCGGATAATCAGATTATCACCCGCCACAATGCCGACTTTGTGCGCGACGGGACGTTTGCGCCGGCGTACAGGTTTGCGAAGGCCTTTACCAAGGAGGACCGCGCGCCGTGGAGCGTCTACCTGCTTCAATGGGCGGCTCGGCAGGCCGTCAAAGTGCCGGGGGATTTTGTCGAATGCGGCACGGCGCGGGGATTCGCCGCAGCGATGATCCTCGCGTCTGTCGATTTGGCGGGTTGCGGGAAGCGGTTCTTCCTGTTCGACAGCTGGTCAGGCGTGTTGCCGGCCCAGCTGACCGAGAACGAACGGCGGCTGTATGGGACGCAGTTACCCGCGTTTATCCGGCAGTTCAGCGGCTACTTCGACGAGGTGAAGCACGCGTTTGCCCGGTTTCCGTTCGTCACGCTGGTCAAGGGCTATGTCCCGCGGTCGCTCAGCCAAGCCGAGATCGAATCCGTCTGCTTCCTGCATCTCGATATGAATGCGATGCATCCCGAGGTTGAAGCCCTCCGGTATTTTTGGCCGCGGCTGCAGAAGGGGGCGTGGGTCGTCCTGGACGACTACGGTCAGCCGGGACGCATTGAGCAGAAACGGGGCATGGATCGGCTGGCGGAGGAGCTGCACATTGAGATTTTCGCCAGCCCGACCGGCCAGGGCATCATGGTGAAGAGCTGACGAATGGACCTGCCTCTCCTGCTCGTGGTCGTGGCCTCCCTGAGTTCCGCCTTGATCGTTGGCCGAATGACGCGCGGCATCCTGTTCTGGAGCGCGGGCATGGATCAGGAGACACAGGTCCGCGCGGCAGCCCGCTCACGGGAACGGCGCTGGCCGTCTGACATGCACAAGTACGCCCAGGGCAAAGCCTGGATGAAAGATGTCGGCGTGTTGGGGCTTGCGGTGATGCAACGACTGCTCAAGGATACGCAGACCGAACGGCCCCTGACCGTGTTGGCGCTCATGATCAACACCGTCTCAGCGGTGCTCCTCTTTATGGTCGCCAGGATCTACTGGAACACCGCCGTGGGGCTCTATGTGGTGCTGCTGTATCTTGGCTGCTTCTGGCCGTATCAGATTGTGTTGCTGGGCGGATTTCAAGGCCTGGCGACGATGTTGCTGCTTGGGTTCGTGCGGTGTCTCCAACAGGTGGAGGGGGGCGCTGGGGAGGGGGTGTGGTGGTTCGTGGCGGCCGGGGCGCTGATTGGGGCGACGATGTTTGCCTCAGCCTCTGGACGGAAGTTCTTGCCGCTGGCCTGGGGAGCCTTCCTCTACAGCCAGCGCCACCTGATGGCTCCGCTGGGTGGTGGGAGGCATGGCTGGGAATCGCTGGCACAAGGGATTGGCCCGGCACTCGTCGCAGGGGTCGCGGTGCTCGCGGTGGCCGTCAGCCTCTTCGCCATGTTCAGGCGGGTACTCTTTCGACGGTTGGTCGCGGCCATCTACTTCGAGCGGGCTCCTGGGGCGCTCAACCGGCTCATCAAGGCGCGCGCTCAGCAGCCGTTGGAGGAGTACCTGCGCAAAGAGGGCCCGGTGACGTGGGGCGTGACGGCGTTGGGCGCTGGGTTGGTGGGGTATCTCGTGCTGTGCGTGGCGCTGACGCGCGCCGCCTCGTTCTACCTTGCGCACGGCTTGATCCTGACGGGATTCTGCTTGGCGGTGCTCTTCTTCGCCGCGCCTGATGTGGTGTGGAACGTGAAAGGGTACCTGAGCTACTGGCAGGCCGCCGCGCGGTGGACCCACTACCCGCTCTACAAGGAGTTTTTCGCCACCGTCGGGAGGACGATTCGACCGGGCGAGATGCGCTTGGGTCCCCGGTGGCTGCTGCCGTTCTTCTGGCGCACCGTTCCGTTTCACCTCGTGGCGTACCTCTTGAGCCTTGGCACGATGCTCTACGTCATGTGCTCTGCGGGTCGTGAGCCGTACGACGTCTGGGAGACGGCGGGGATTGCGCTGCTGAGTCTCTCTCCGATCCTCTATGGTGAGCTGACGCACTCTCCCCAGTGCAGCCGGCCCTATTTCCCGGCGCTCCTCGGCATCCTGCTGGCGATTGGTCACGCGGGCTTCCTGGTGGAGCAGCGGCTTCCTCCTGAGGCGCGCCTCGCCTGGTGGGGGGGAGCGGTCGCTCTCGCGGGGATCAGCGCGGGATGGAATCTCTGGGTGTTCCTCACCGATCTCTGGCCGGCGCGGATGGCTGCCACCTGGTTGAACGAGGCGTTGAAGAGCCGGGGCATTCACGCCTTCTCCACCTACGACACGCCATACAACAAATCGTTCCTCGGTGTGTGGCCGCCGCAACTCCGTGAGCAGTTTGAGATTCGGTATCTTCGGACGCTGAGAGAAGTGGCCGACGGGTATGTCGTCGTCCCGAGCACGAGCTCGAAGTCGTTTGACATGTCCACCGATGACTGGGCCATCACCCATGGGGATTTTGACGTGGATCCTGAGCTCAATCGGTTGCTGGAATCGAAAGCCATTGCCCGGTATGCGGTCGCGTCATTCAAGACCGTGGCGTCCAGCCGGATGTGGGTGCAGGAGCACGATGTGACCAGCTACCGCGATCTGATTCTGAAGGAGGTTGGCGAACTCGACCGGCGGTGGCGGGGGCGCGCGTGGATCCTCGATGGCAAGCGATTGGCTGCCGATCTCGCGCATCGCCCCTCTCCCGTCGAGCCATCAGGCGAGGGACAAGGCGCAACGAGAATGCTGAAGGGGTGAGGGCGTCAGATGCAGCGTGCGATCACGAACGAGGGACGGCGGCGGACGCTGGACGAGATTATGGGCGCATTGGACGAGTGGGTCTCGCGGCACGGGAATGGACAATACGAACAGGGCGACCGGATGCCGATGGAAGGTTTGATGATCCCTGACGACGCCGGCATCCAGCAGGACCGGCGTGAGATCGAGGCGTTCGTCTCGACGCTGCTGTCACGAGATCGGCTCGGCTCGGTCCTTGAGGTGGGGCTGGGATACTTCGGGAGCACGCACTTTCTCTGGCGCCTGCTCTTTGACCACGTGACCACCATTGAGAAATCGCCTGAGCGGATCCGAACCTTCGGGACCAATCTCCGGAATTTCTCTGGACACTGGGTGCTTGACGATCATCGAAGCGGGTTCGTGATCGGGATGTCCGATGACCCCCCGACGGTCCGCAAAGCCTACCAGCACCTCGCCGGCGGCATCGATTTACTCTTCGTCGATGGGGATCATCAGTATGCCTCGGTGTTGACGGATTGGTTGTTGTACAGCCCCCTGGTGAGGGCGGCTGGCCTCGTGGCCTTTCACGACGTGGGGCTGACGCTGCCAGGCCACTCTGAGGTGCCGGCGTTCCTCGAGGACCTCTCGCGGGGCGCCGTCGACGGTCGGCCGCGAACCTTGCAGACGATCCGTCATACGCCGTACTTGGGGATCGCCTTCTATGAACAACACCAGGTGGACGTGGATGAGACAGAGGGAGGACGAGATGGGATTTCTTGATGACAAGGTGATTTTGGTGACCGGGGGAACCGGATCGTTCAGCCACAAGTTTGTCGAGATGGTGCTGCGGGACCATCATCCGAAGAAGCTCATTCTCTACAGCCGTGACGAGCTGAAGCAGCACGAGATGTGCCAACGTTTTCCTGATCAGCGGCTTCGATTTTTCATCGGTGACGTGAGAGATAAGGAGCGATTGCGCCGGGCCATGACCGGCGTGGAATTCGTCGTCCACGCCGCGGCCCTCAAACAGGTACCCGCCTGCGAGTACAATCCGTTCGAGGCGGTCAAGACCAATATTCTTGGGGCGGTCAACGTCATTGACGCCGCGATTGACTGCGGGGTCCGGCGGGTTGTCGCGCTCAGCAGCGACAAGGCGGTCAATCCCATTAACCTCTACGGCGCGACGAAGCTGTGTGCCGAGAAGCTGTTCATGCAGGGCAACGCCTACGCCGGGTTGGAGGGCACGCGCTTCTGTTCGGTTCGATACGGCAATGTCGTCGCCAGCCGCGGCAGCGTGATCCCCCTGTTCCTCAGGCAGCGGTCCAACGGGACGATCACGGTCACGGACCGGCGCATGACACGGTTTTGGATCACGCTCGAGCAAGGCGTGGCCCTGGTGCTGCGGGCGCTTGAGGTGATGCATGGGGGGGAAATCTTTGTGCCGAAAATTCCCAGCATGAGCCTGATGGACCTCGTCGAGGCGATTGCGCCAGACTGTCAGGCGACGTTCACCGGAATCCGGCCTGGGGAGAAACTGCACGAGGTCTTGATCTCGGCGGACGAAGCGCGCCACACGCTGGAGTTCGATGACTGGTTCGTCATCCGGCCCTTGCATCCGTGGTGGAAGATGGAGCACTGGAGCGGCGGGAAACCGCTGGAGGACGGGTTCGTGTACGGGAGCCAGAATAATCCCGCGCAGTTGAGCGTCGAGCGATTGCGGGAGATGGTGACCCGGCTCGAGCCCGCTGAGGAACCGTCGTTGACGGCGGTCAGCGAACGCGACTGAGGGGCGATGCCGGCTCAAACGAACAAGAGGCCTTGGCGCGTGCTGGTGATGGGGTGCGGCTCCATCGGCACACGCCACATTCAAAACCTCTTGGCGCTCGGTGTTGGCCGCATCATCGCCTATGACCCCCGGCCCGATCGGCTCCGTGAACTTCAGGCGCGGTTTCCGATCGAGATCGTTGAACGTCTCGAGCAGGCGTGGGCGGCGCAGCCGACGGTCGCCGTGATCACCGCTCCGACGAGCCTGCATGTGCCGTTGGCGTTCGAGGCCGCGAAGCGAGGGATGCATCTGTTTATTGAAAAACCCTTATCGGATCGTCTGGACGACGCGGTCGACCGTCTGATTGAGACGGTTCACCGCCAGCAGCTTGTCACCTTGGTTGGGTGCAACTTCCGCTTTCATCCGGGCGTGCGCCGGCTCAAGGCCCTCTGCCAGGAGGGTGTCCTGGGACGGCTGATCGCCGCGCGGCTCGAACGAGGCCAGTATCTGCCGGATTGGCACCCGGGGGAGGATTATCGGGAGGGCTACAGCGCGCGCCGCCAGCTTGGCGGAGGAACGCTTCTTGATGATATTCACGAACTTGATGCCATCCGATGGCTGCTTGGTGAGGTGGAGTCGGTGGTCTGTTTTGCCGGCAAGCTCAGCCGTCTTGAGATCGAGACGGAGGACACGGCGGAGATCCTGTTACGGTTCCGCAGCGGCGCGATCGGGGAAATCCACACCGATTATGTGCAGCGTGTGTACAGCCGGACCTGTCAGGTGATTGGCGAGGACGGGACGGCTCGATGGGACTACACGGAAGGGACCGTGCGCTGGTACTCGGCGGCGGCGAGGGAGTGGACGGCGATCTCCAACCCGCCCGGCTGGCAGCCCAACGACATGTATGTGGAGGAGATGCGGCATTTCCTCACGTGTCTGGTCGGCGAAGAGGAGCCGCTGGTTGACGTGGTGGAGGGCAGGCGGACGCTGGAGGTGGCGCTGGCGGCCAAGGCGTCAGCGGAGACGTCAACGGTCGTGGCGCTTCGCTGCCGCGCGCCGAACGCGGATCGGGAACAACGCCCGGCAGCGGCCGTGACGGTCACCCGTGGGAGCGGCTGAGATGCCGGTCGAGATCATTGCAGAAGCCGCGCAGGGATACGAAGGCGATTCGACGCTGGCGCGGCTCTTGGCGCGGGGAGCGGCACGGGCTGGGGCGGACGCGGTAAAGTTCCAATTGGTCTATGCCGATGAGGTCGTCGCCCCGGGGCATCAGCACTATGCGCTGTTCCGCAGCTTGGAGATGCCCCTGAAGGTCTGGGAAGCAGTCGCGCAAGAAGCCCGGAGCGGCGGGATTCGATTCTACCTGGATGTCTTCGGCGAACGAAGCCTGCAAGAGGCGCAGGCCCTGGGAGCGGATGCGGTGAAGATTCACAGCACGGATTTCTTTAACGCCTCGTTAGTGCGCCTGGCGCTCAAGACGATGCCTCGCGTCTTCATCTCCATCGGGGGGATTACCGCAGAGGAGCTTGAGGCGTTTCTCGCGCAGCATCAGATCCGCTCCACTGGCCAGGTGTGCCTGCTGTACGGATTTCAAGCCGAGCCGACCCCGATCGAATCCAACCACCTCAACCGGCTCGGGGCACTTCGTCGGAGGTTCCCGGACTATCCGTTCGGGTTTATGGACCACACGGATGCCGGGTGCGGGGAGGCGCTGACGTTGCCGCTGCTCGCCTTGCCGTTCGGCGTCTGCTGCCTCGAAAAACACATCACGCTCGATCGCCCCTTGCGGCTGGAGGATTATGGGTCAGCCCTATCGGTTCAGGAGTTTCAGATGTTTGTGGAACGGCTCAGGCGTCTGGAGCCGTCGCTTGGAACGGATCATCTGGGGTTGACAGAAGCCGAGCAGACCTACCGGCGGAAAGCGCTCAAGGCCGTGGTGGCGAGCCGCCCGCTGAAACCAGGCCAGGTCGTGACGGCGGAGGACGTGTGCTTGAAGCGTCCAGCCTCGTCGGGACACTCGACGCATGTGCCGCACCTTGATGAGGTCATCGGCCGTGTGGTGGAGGTGGACGTGCAACCCAATCACCCGGTCACGAAGGAGATGCTGCGATGAGGAAACTGGTGGCGGCGTTGGCCTGCCGCAACCAAGGCAGCCGGCTGTACGGCAAGCCGATGCAACACCTGGATGTGGAACGCCGGGTGACGATTCTTGAGCATCTGTTGGATGTGATTCACACCATTCCGGTCATCCACGGAGCGGTCCTCGGCATCTCGGAAGGTCTCGCCAATGCCGTGTTCGTGGAGGTGGCACAGCGCAGGGGGATCGGGCACATCATCGGCGATCAGCGCGACGTGCTGCAACGGCTCATTGCCTGCGGCCATCAGGCGCAGGCGACGGATATCTTCCGGGTGACCACCGAATCGCCGTTCTTCCATTATGCGTTGGTCATGGGGGCCTGGCACCGGCATGTGGAGGCCGGCAATGATGTCACGGTCACCGATGGCATGCCGGACGGATGTAATTTTGAGATCTATACCCTGGAAGCCCTTGAGCGGTCTCATCGGCTGGGCGACAGCAGTCACCGCTCGGAGTTCTGCAGCAACTACGTGCGGGAGCACCTCCGCGATTTTACCGTTGAGATCATGCCGATTCCTCCGGAGCTTGAGCGGCTTGACCTTCGTCTGACGGTCGACAACCCCGAAGATTTGATGCTCTGCCGACGGGTCTATGCACACCTGAGGCACAAGGCCCCGCAGATCCCTGTTGGGGACATTATCGCGTTCATCGATACCCATCCGCAGCTCCAGACGCTTGTGGCGCCGTATGTGGTCAGCAAGCGGCTCTGGGTGTTGCCGGATCAGTCCTTGAGATGGCGAGCCGAGGAGCCCCCATGTCCGTCAAGATGCCTGTGACAAGCTCCCGCGGCCGCACGAAGTCCAGCAGGCCGCTGCAACTGAAGCGTTCCCTCTCCCTCAAGGCGAAAGCCGAACGACTGATCCCCTCGTGTTCGCAAACGTTCAGCAAGGGGCCCAGCCAGCTTGTCCAGGGGGCGTCACCGGTCTTCTTGGCTCGCGGGCAGGGAAGCCACGTCTGGGACGTTGACGGCAACGAATACATTGATTTTCCCATGGCCCTTGGGCCGATCATTCTCGGCTATAACTACCCGGCGGTGACCGAAGCGGTCATACGCCAGATCCGCGAGGGAACGACCTTCTCGCTGCCCCACCCGCTGGAGGTCGAGGTCGCCGAGCTGCTGGCCGCGTGCATTCCCTGCGCCGAGATGGTGCGGTTCGGCAAGAACGGATCGGATGCAACCGCCGGCGCGGTCAGGCTTGCGAGAGCCTACACGGGACGGGATCTGATCGCCTGTTGCGGGTACCACGGCTGGCAGGATTGGTACATCGGCACCACCAGCCGATCCCGGGGGGTGCCGAAGGCGGTGCGCGAGCTGACCACCCCGTTTGCCTATAACAACATCGAGAGCCTGCGCCGGATCTTCCATGAGCATCCAGGGCAGGTGGCGGCGGTGATCATGGAGCCGGTCGGGCTCGAGGAGCCCCGTGACGGCTTTTTACAGCAGGTGCGGGCGCTGACCCAGCGCGAAGGGGCGCTGTGCATCTTCGATGAAGTGATCACCGGGTTTCGCATGGCATTGGGCGGCGCGCAGGAGTACTTCGGGGTGCTCCCTGACCTGGCGTGCTTTGGCAAGGCGATGGCGAACGGGTATCCGCTCTCGGCCGTGGTGGGGCGGCGGGAGATCATGAGCCTGTTTGACGAGGTCTTTTTCTCTTTTACATTCGGCGGCGACACGGTCGCGCTGGCTGCTGCCGCCGCCACGATCACGGAGATGCGCCGCAAGCCTGTGATCGAGCATCTCTGGCGGCTGGGCAGGGTGTTGAAGGACGGCTGCAACGCGCTCGCCAAGGCATTCGGGTTGCGGGACCGGGCGGGATGCGAGGGGTTTCCACCCCGCACGGTGCTGCAGTTCAGGGACGACACCGGCGCGGAGTCGCTGGTGCTCAGGAGCCTGTTCCAGCAGGAATGCGTGGAGCGGGGCCTGCTCTTTTCGTACGGGGGCCACAACATCTGCTACAGCCACAGCGAGCAGGACATTGAGCGGACGTTGGAAGTCTACCGGGCCGCGTTTCAGGTGATGGCCAAGGCGATCGCGGCAGGGGATGTGGCCGCTCGCCTGCGAGGAGCGCCTGTCCAACCGGTGTTTCGTCGAGCGTGATGGTCGTCCTACTGGTCCCGTCAATTCATCCTGGCAATCTGATCTTCTGCCGGCTCTTGTCGCTTGTCTGCCGGGTTGAAGCCCGGCTCGTGCATCCCGCGTGCCGGCGGTTTCTGACCGGACGGCTGGCCGTCTTGCCCATCGGCGACTACCTGGGTATCGACGAAGCGCATTGCTTCCGGTCCAAGGCGCTCAGACTGTGGGAACAACTGTTGCCCAGCGTCCCACGGGGGGGGTGGCGTCTCACGATCGATCGCAGGGATCTGGATTGCGCCGCGAAGGCACGACAGGAGCTGGCCGAGGAGTTTGAAAGTCTCCTGCTCTTGGGCGAGGCGATTCGCAGGCAGCCCCGCGGCAGGAAGGCCTTCGTGATCGATTCAGCGCGCATGCGGTATCTCAGGAGTCTGGAGGGCGCTGAGGCGATCCCGTTCCCCAGAATCGTCCCGGCGTTGTCTTACCTGAACAGCCTCTGCGACATGCTGTTCCTGCACGGCCTGAATCTGGCCAGGGCGATTCGCTTGGGACTGACGCTGATACAGGGGATCGTCCGGCAATGGGTGATGCGCCGTCCGCCGCTCCAGTCCGGCGCGAGCTGCATCTACCAGGCGATGAATCTCAACGAACTCAGTCTGTCACGAGAGGATCGGAATGCCGTGTGGATTGTCGATGGCGAGCGCGTGAAGCCGCAGGATATCCTCTTCGTGATGCCGGACGGTATGGAGCCAGCGAGACGGCAGGCATTCCGCCGGTCCCCCTACCAGATGCTCAGCGTTCGCGGGCTTCTCAGCGGCATGCCGGTGAGGTTGCTGATCCGGACGTTCGCCGTCCTGATGAAGTTCCTCGGAGCGTATCCGTTCCGGGCGACGGGCAGCGTGCCGAAGGCGCTCAGCGCCTCCTACGCCCTGAGCCTGTTGACGTGGAAGCCCATCGTGGACCATCTCAAGCCGTACTCGTATGTCGTGAATTTCGGGGATCTTGGCCGGGAAGATCCTGCCATCCTGTATATGAACGCGGTGGGCGTGCATACGGCGATGTACTGCTTCGCCGCCAATTCATATCTCTTTGCCACGCAGCGGTGCGGCTGCGACTTTCGAGCCGTTGTCTTTTCCCACATCCTGGTTTCGACGGTTGCTGTGTGGCACGAAAACTTTCAGCAATTCCTCGCCGCGCATCCGCAGGAGGGGACCGCGGTGCGCGTGGTCGGGCCCCTCATGGCTGGCGATGAAAGCGTGTTGGCACGCGAGACGGGCGAGCTGCGCCAGGCCTACGGGATTCAGGCACGAAACGGGGCCCAAGGGCTCTGGGTGATTACGGCCTTTGATGTCGCTGCGGTCGCCAAGGGGTGGCTGCCGTCGAACGGCAGCACCTATCACCTGAATCCCTACACGGAGGAGTACGCCGCGGCGTTTCTCCGGGACATGGTGCGATTGCTCAATGAGCGGCAGGATCTCTTGCTGGTGTATAAGCCGCAGCGGGATTTGGCCAAGGCGAAGTTTGCGCCGTCGCAGGAATGCGCCGCGCTGGTGCAGACCTTGCGCGAGCATCCCAGGGCGGTGGTCGTGAAGGATACGATCAACCCCTGGCTGCCGATTGCCGTGGCGGACCTGAGCATCGCGATGCCGTTTACCTCGCCGGCGCTGGCGGCGTTGCATTACGGCCGACCGTCCATCTATCACGATCCGCTCAACCGTTGTCAGTACCACCGCTATGGATCGCTCGAGGGACACATGATGACCCATGGCTATGAGGCGCTGCGCGCGAAGGTGGATGAGCTGTTAGCCGGCGGCCCAGCCCGGCGGACCGGAGGTATCCGGCTCCATCCCGCGGTACGCCAGTTTGTCGGCAGCGATCCGGGAACGAATTCGACCGAGGCCTTTCAGGCGATGCTCAAAACGACTCACACGCCGGCTCTGGTGTCAGGGTAGCGAGCGGCAGGGGAGGACGGGATGAAAGACCAACTCTTCGAGGACAAGGCTTCAGGAGCCCGAACGTTCCAATTTGACGAGAAGGTCGCCAGCGCCTTCGATGACATGCTCCAGCGCAGCGTGCCGTTCTACACGCAGCAGCAGGAGATGATCAGGGCGCTGGGCAAGCAGTTTTACCAACCCGGCACCGCGATCTATGATCTGGGTTGTTCGCTCGGGACGACCCTCATCAATTTCGGTCAGGACCTTAATCGCCAGGATGCCCAGCTCATCGGGTATGACAGCTCCGTGCCGATGATTGAGAAGGCCCGCAAAGCCATCAAGGCGCGTCAGCTGGACCGTCTCATCGAGTTGCGGTATGGGGATTTGAACAAGGGTGTGGTCATTGAGAACGCGAGCGTGGTGACGATGCTCTGGACGCTGCAATTTGTCAGACCCTTGAGTCGGGATCGTCTCATCCAGACGATCTACCGCGGGCTGGTGGAGGGCGGGGCGCTGATGCTGGCCGAAAAGGTGCTGACCAACAACAGCCACGTCAACCGACTCTTCATTGAACTGTACTACGACTACAAGCGTCGCCAGGGGTACAGCGACGAGGAAATCATCCGGAAGCGCGAGGCCTTGGAAAACGTGCTGGTGCCCTATCGCATTGAGGAGAACATGGAGCTGTTCCGGCGCAACGGATTTGAACTGTGTGAGACGTTTTTCCAGTATTACAACTTTGTGGGATTCTTGTGCGTCAAGTCCCCGCTGGCCAGGGGGCTTGGGTCCGAGGTGGCGGGGGATGACCGACGACCGAGACAGCCCAAGCGTGCGCCACGCCGACGCTCGCTCCAGGATGACGGAGTGAGGAGGCATGGCTAGAAGACCATCCGGGGCGACATCAGAACACGACGCGGAGCTCTTGCAGGAAATCCAGCAGGAGGTGGATGGCTACCGGCAGCTGGGGCTGTGGTCGACGAACCATGGTCCCCTCACGCCAAAATGGAGGCGTCTGCTTGAGCGAGAGCCTGCGCGCCTCGTCCATGAGGATGGGCAGCTCAACGTTGAGTCGCTCCGGATGTTCCGACGCGATCAGGTGTTTATTCCCGACATGCCCGGCTATTTCGATCCGAATCAGTTCACGCTGAGGAATATCTTGGATGGGGCCCGGCGCGGCATTCGGCGCACGCTGACGGAGTGTCTGGCCATTACCGAGCGTGAAGGCCGCGGTGAGCTGCTGCAGCGCTATCCCTGCCACCCGGCCGGGCAGCCGCGTGAGCTGACGTATCGAGGATACCGGTTTACGGCCAGGTGGCTCAAGCACGTCTCCTACCTGGGACTGTTGAAACAACATCTCGGCGAGCCACTCAATGGGCAGCCCGTGATTCTTGATCTGGGGTCAAGCTACGGCATCTTTCCATACCTGGTGAAGAGCGAGTTTCCCGGCGCCCGCGTGCTGCTCGTGGATTTTCCGGAGCAGCTCATTCTCGCCCGGTACTTTCTCGGCTGCTGCTTTCCTCAGGCGCGCATTGCGGGGATTCAGGAGTTGGAGCGCCATGCGACGGTTACCAGAGCCCTCATCGAGCCGTATGCGTTCCTGCTGGTTCCGGTTCAACGGTTTCGTCAGCTCGCAGCAGGGCTCGTGGACGTCTTCACGAATTTCGCCTCCCTCGGAGAGATGTCGCGGGAGGCCTTCACCGCCTACCTGCAGTCCGAGGTGTTCCGAACCGCTCGGTACTTCTTCACGGTCAATCGTGTGCAGTCCGCACCCGACTATGACACGGACGTGACGATTCTCGACTACCCGATTTGGGACCCGGACAAACGCATCCACTTCGGCCTCTGGCCGGCCATTCCCCATACCTATGAGTACCGTCGGGCCTTCTTCTTCTATGAGAAGTTTACCTTTCCACCGTATTTTGAATACCTTGGACGGATCTAAATGGACTGGTCGTTGCGCTACGCTGAATTGTCGGAGATGATGCTGCGGGTGTGTCGGCTGTGTCCGCGGCTACCGGTGCTGGGCATCTCGACGCTTCACCCGCGGCACGCGCCTCCACCGGCGCAGCTCCAACTGCTGCGTGAGCTCGGTGCGCAGACGCCGCCTCGGCGTCGGGTTCCCTCGCTGGTCAGCCTGGCGATCCGATGGCTGCGCTGCGCGGTGTTCGCCTCGCAGGCAACCCTGGGGATCGCCGCGCTCAACATCCGGTTCCGCTCGGAGCTGAAACGTCTGAGTCGGGAACCGGCTCGCGTCATCCTTCGAACCTGGCGCTTCGGGCCGCCGGCTCCGGAGGCGTCGGACGATTTCTACTACGGGACGCTCCCGCAGCAGTTACAGGACCGGGGCGTCTCGTCGGTCTTGCTGTGCGGGGACACGCGGGAGCGGTTTGACGGGGCTTTTGCGAACGCCGTGCTCCGTCATCGAGACATTCGGCGGGTTCCAGAACAGTTGCTCATCCCGGTGTGGGCTCCGCTCGCGGTCGCCTGGAAGCAGTGGACCACCGCCGTCGCGCTGTGGCGGCTGGCGCGTCAGGCTGATGAGGAACGCTTCGCCGCGGTCTGCGCGGCCGCCTGCGCGGGGAGCGTGCAACCAATCACCCTCTGCAATACCTTGCAGTTCTACATCGCGCGCTCGGCGGTGAAGCGATGGCGGGCGCGCGTCTTCGTGACGTTTTACGAAGGGCAGCCGTGGGAACGCGCCGCGTGGCATGGGGCGAAGGCCGCGGACCCGACGTGCGTCGTGGTCGGGTACCAGCACACCGTCCTGAAGCCGTTTGCCGTGTCGGTCGTCTCACCCCAGCGAACCCCGTGGGCGCCGGCCGTTCCGGATGTCGTGTTGTGTCTCGGCGAGGTGACGCGCGGGATGATGGCGGAAGGGCACGCCCCGTTCGGCGACCGCTTGGTCGCATTCGGGACGTGCCGCCGGACGACGGATGACGGCGGTCCATCGCAGCCATGCCCAGACCGTCGCACGGTGTTGGTCATCCCGGAGGGGATTCTCAGCGAAGCCCGGTGCCTCTTTGACTTCGCGACCAAGGCCGCCGCAGGCCTTCGGGACCATCGCTTCATCTTTCGCTGCCATCCGGTGCTGCCGTTTGCGCAGGTTCGCGCGCACCTGCAGGCCGCGCCGGAGCGCCTCCCGAACATTGAGATCTCCGAGGATCGCTCCTTCGCCGAGGATTGCGCCAGGTCATCCGTGGCGCTGTACCGTGGATCCTCGGCGGTGCTCTACGCCGTGCTGCAAGGGCTGAAACCGTTCTATGTCGACGATGATCGATTTCCCGATGCCGACCCGTTGTTTGCGTTGACGCAATGGAAGCAGCCGGTTCTGTCTCCTGAAGGCCTCCAAGACGGGTTGCGGCGATACGCGTCGACCCCTCCGGCTGAAGCCCTCGACGCGTGGCGCCTCGCCACCCGGTACGTGGAGGCCTATGCCAGGCCGGTCAACGACGAATCGCTCGAGCGCTTTCTCGATGCCGCGGGGCTGCGCCGCCAGGAGGCGTGTCTCGGATGAGATGCCTGGTGTTCGGGTTCGGCTACATGGGCAAGATCCGATGCCAGGTGTTACAGCGCCATCCTGCGGTGCGGGAGATCATCGTGGTCGAGCCGGACGTGAGGGTGCGGGCGCGTCCCGAGGGGGCCATCCCGACCTCGTTTCTGCTCCCGAGCGACCCGATCCCCTGGGACACGGCGGACGCCGTCTTTATCTGCACGCCGAATCACCTGACCACCCAGCTCTGCGTGGAGGCGCTCACACGCTGCGGACGGGTCTTCTGCGAGAAGCCACCGGGGCGAGACTGGGACGATTTCTGCCGGATCGAGGAGGCGGCACGCGCCACACCCGGCCACCTGCTGGTGTTCGGGTTCAACCACCGGATGCACCCTTCGGTCCAGTCGGCGAAGGCCCTCATCGGGCGGGGGGGGCTGGGCGACATCCTCTATATGAAGGGCACGTACGGCAAATCAGGCGGCATGGCGTATCCGCAGAACTGGCGCGCCAAACCTGAGCTCGCTGGCGGGGGGATCTTGCTCGACCAAGGCATCCATATGCTCGATCTGTTTCAACTCTTCCTGGGGCCCCTCAGACCGACGGATGCGCTGCTGCGCGATGCGTTCTGGGGATGCGGGCTGGAAGACAATGCGTTTGTCCTGCTGCAGTCCGAGCAAGGCATCCCGGCGTTCCTCCACTCCTCGGGCACGCTCTGGAAGCACACCTTTCACCTGGAGATCGGCTGCCGAGACGGTTACCTGATCGCCACGGGCCTGCTGTCCAAAACCGGCAGCTACGGCCGGGAACGGCTGGTGATCGGGAAGCGTCAGTTCGAGGACGAGACGCTCGCGCTGGGCAATCCGCGGGAGGAGATTGTGCATTTCGACCGCGACGAGTCATGGGACAGAGAGGTGAGCGAGTTTCTCGCCGCCATTCAGGAACGTCGGCCGGCGACCCACGGCACCCTGGAGGAGGCCAAGCGGGTCATGCAGATCATCCGCGACGTCTACGCCATGGCGGGACGTCGCCTCGTGCAGGAGCCTCGGTGATGCGGTCGATCGAGACGAGCGTGACGTTTCCGTTGTCCTCGGTGAAGCCCCTCGAGGGACTCTCTGCCTATCGGGCGTATTGTCTGGACGCGACGCGTCACGCGATCGCAGGCGGGGGACGGCGCCGTGACCGCTCCCCGGTCAGCGGCGCGCGACTTGAGCCGTTTGGAATCGTCGAGGGATTGGCCTATCTCCGCGATCCGGAAAACGGCAGCCTCTTCTTGGCCGACCTGCCGGATGCCGAGGCGTGGGCGGGATTGCTGAAGCGTGTCGTGCGCTTCCGGCATTCCCCAGAGGCGTTTCATGCCGATCTGGCGCAGTCCCGGACTGACCATGTCTACGCCCCGAAGCTCGAGTGGATTCAAGAGACGCTGCGTCTGCAGCAGATGCGGCGTCCACGGTTGTTGGAGGTGATGACGGCGCCGAGCCGTTTGACGCCGCTGCTCGTCGAGAGTCGCGCGTTTGCCGAGGTGCTATCGGTTGAGGAGATGGCGTTGGCCCATCCCACGGAGACGGCGTCGGGTGCCGTGGTCCCGGCACACGCGGCGGTGCTCCTTGAGTCGCTTGATCGAGTGGATGACCCGGAGGCCTTGCTGCGAGGGGTGGCGCATCGGTTGGAGGACGGCGGGCTGCTGTTTGTGACAGCGCTGGTGGCCTCCGGATTCGACCTGGCGGTCCTCGGTGTGCAGAATCGCTATCTCTACCCGCCGGATCGAGCCAATTGTTTCAGCGTGCGAGGGCTTGAAGCGCTGATCCGTCGGATGGGATTTGTCCCGCTGGAGGTGAGCACCCCGGGGGTACTGGATGTGAGCGTCGTCCACGCGCATCTTGCGCATGAGCCGTCGATTCCGCTCTCCTCGTTTGAGCGGCAGCTCATGGAGGCGGACGAGGAGGTCCGCGCGGCCTTTCAGACGTTTCTGCAGCAGCAGGGCTTCAGTTCCTTTGCGCGGATTGTCGCCAGGAGACACGCATGACGCAGGCATGGTTGCGGCGGTATTTCACGGACTCAGCTGAGATCGCGCGCCAGGTGGATGTCGAGCTCATCGATCGGATGGTCCAGCGACTCGTCCGACTGCGCGAGGAGGGCGGACGGCTCTTCCTCTGCGGGGTGGGGGGGAGTGCCGGCAACTGCAGCCACGCGGTGAACGACTTTCGCAAGCTGGCGGGGATTGATGCCGCCACACCGGTGGACAACGTCTCGGAGCTGACCGCGCGCACAAATGACGAAGGGTGGGAGACCGTGTTCTCGGAGTGGCTGAAGGTGAGCCGCGCCGACTCGCGCGACGTCCTGTTCGTGTTGTCGGTTGGGGGCGGCAGCCGCGAGCGGGGCATCAGTGCGAACCTCGTGGCGGCCATCGACGAGGCGAAGGCGCGCGGCATGGACGTGCTGGGCATCGTGGGGCGCGATGGGGGGTACGCCAAGCAGCGCGGCGATCTCGTGCTCGTCATTCCCACAGTGAATGCGCAGTTCGTCACGCCGCATACGGAAGCGTTTCAGGCCGTGATCTGGCACGCGCTGGTGTCCGATCCGCGTCTGATGGTCCGGGGGAATAAGTGGGAGACATCAGCGCCACGGGAGCTTGAGGGTCAATGCCGATGAGCACCTTGACGGGGATTTTCTTAGACACGGGAAACCTGCAGGAGGTCCGCCGCTACCATGCGTTAGGGATCATCCGCGGCGTGACGACCAACCCGACCATCCTGGTGAAAGACGGCGTGCGCGGAGGATGGGAGGGGATCGAGGAGCGCTGCAAGGCGATTGCAGGTCTCGTCGCTCCCTTGCCGGTGTCCGTGGAAGCCACGACGAATGAACCCGACGAGATGCGTGAGCAAGCCCGACGAGTCAGCGGATGGGCCCAGAACATCAACGTCAAAATCCCCATCCATGGACCGGAGGGAGGGACGGACAACCTGCGGCTCATCCACGAGCTGGAGACGCAGGAGGACATCCGCGTCAACGTCACGGCGATGATGAGCGCCCAGCAGTGCCTGCTCGCGGCCATGGCCGGGGCGACGTATGTGTCGCTCTTCGGCGGACGGGTGAACAACATGGGCTACAACGCCTGCGGGGAAATCCGGCGCCTCCGCGGCCTCCTCGACGCCTTCGGCAACTCGGCGAAGATCATCGTCGGCTCCACCCGAGAGGCCCTCAATATCATTGAGTGGTTCGAGGCCGGCGCCGACATCGTCACCGCCGTGCCGTCCCTGCTGGACACCATGCTGGTGCATCCGTACAGCAAGGAGACGGTGCGCATGTTCCTGGCCGATGGCGAGACGTTGCAGCGCGGGACGCTCCAACCACGACCGGTCGTCCGTGCGTCCACAGCACACCTCACCTGATGGCGTACGACTCAGCACGGAGCTCGCACCGATGCAGACCGTGACCCCTGAGGTGAAGGGGAACTGGCATCAGGATTGGCAGAGTCAGGAGCATGCGGTGGCGTTCGATGGTCGCTCCGGCCTCGATCTGCGCAACCTCATCCGGGAATATGAAGCCTTCAACGACGTGCAGCTGCTCACCGAGCGCCTCAGTCGGTCCACGCGGATTGGCCTGCTGGAAATCGGCTGTGCCACGGGCGAGTTCTACCGCTATCTGCGAACGGCCTATCCGCATGTGCGGTATGCGGGCGTGGATATCTCGCGCCCGGCGGTGGCGCGAGCCAGGGCCAAATATCCGCACGGAATCTTCGTGGCCACGGACCCCTCGATGCCGCTCGCCGAACGGCTCTCAGAGGCGGGAGTCCATCCGTGCCCTGAGATCGTCTATGCGAAAGACGTCGTCCACCACCAGACCAGACCCTTTGAGTTGCTCTCGGAGCTCCTTGGGATGGCGTCGGAGGCCCTCATCATCAGAACCCGGACACGGGACGTCGGACCCACCGAGCTCGACCCCGAACGCTCGTGCCAGTATCACTACGGCGGCTGGATGCCCTACATCGTCTTCAACATGCAGGAGCTCATTGAGCGCATCCGGGAGGAGGCGCCGGCAAGCGAGGTGGTGGTGCGCCGGCATCATGTGGTGCTGGGCGGCCGGTATCACCGGTTCCTTCCCAAGGAGCTGTACCTGAAAGAAACGGGCACGGCGGAGAGCGCGGTGGGCGTCTTCAAGACGACCGACCGTGCCGGACGGGCGACGATCGCGGATCGACGTGAGCGCGCCCCTCGCTATACCTGGGATTATCGGCTGAAACACGCGCTGCGCCAAGCCGTGGACGCCTGGCGTCCACCTCAGACGCGGGACGCGGAAATCTGAGATGGGTGCGGCGGCCGGCTGGCGAACCGTGCGGAATTTGTCCAAACGACTCGTCGGGGTCATCGCACCCCGGAGGACCGTGAAGTGCCGAGGGGTTCGGTTCAGCATGCAGTTCGACAACCCCATCACGCAGTACCGGCTGGAAGACTACAGCCGCCGAGAACCGGAGACGCTGGACTGGATCGACCGATGGGTGAAGGACGGCGACACCTTCATTGATGTGGGGGCCAACGTCGGCGCCTTCAGCCTGTATGCGGCGATGCGCCACCCCGGCGTGCGAGTCATCGCCCTCGAACCGGAGTACGCCAACCTGCATCTGCTGAGGGATAACGTCATGAAGAACGGATTGCAGGATCGGGTCGAGGTATATGCGGTGGCCCTCGGCAAGCAGATCGGGATCAGTTACCTCCACATCCAGGATGCGACCCCGGGCGCGGCGCTGCACACCGAGTCGAAGGAGCGGTTGACGACCACGCGGACGCACAAACCGGTCATCTGGCGGGAGGGGGTCTGCACGTTTACCCTCGATGCGCTCTGCGAGGAGCTCCAGGTGACCCCGCAATGCCTGAAGATTGACGTGGACGGGACGGAACCGGAAATCCTGCAGGGGGCGACGCGGACACTGCGGGCTCCCGTCTTCCGGTCGCTCATCGTGGAGATGTTCGGCGGACCCTCGGTCCGGGCGTCGTGCGGGGAGCTGCTGCGCGCGGCGGGGCTGAGGCGCGAGTGGGCCGCTCCTGAGACGAGCGAGAATGAACTGTGGGTGCGGACGTGATGAGGCGGTTCACGGAAGGCGGTGCGTCAGTGCTGAAGGGGCGAACGCGGGCCTTTGGCGCGTGGACGTCGCTCGGGCATCCGTCGATCACCGAAGTCTTCACGACGGCGGGAGTAGATTTTGTCGGCATCGACCTGGAGCACAGCACGATCAGTCAGGACCAGGCGCAGCGGATTATCGCCGCGTCGCACGCGGGGGGGATCGCCTGTCTGCCGCGCGTCGCCTCGCACAACGGCGAGCAGATCAAGCAGTTGCTGGATTCGGGAGCCGATGGGGTGATTGTGCCAACCGTCTCTGCGCCGGAGGAGCTCGAGCGGATTGTGGCGTGGTCCAAGTATCCCCCGGTGGGGAGGCGCAGTTACGGGGTGGCGCGAGCCCAGGGCTACGGCGTCGGATTTGACGCGTATACCTCATCCTGGAATGCGCGCTCGACGATTATCATCCAGATCGAAACGATCGAAGGGGTGAAGGCCGTGGATGACCTGGTGGCGCATCCATCGGTGGACGGGGCGATGGTGGGTCCCTACGACCTGTCGGGTTCCGTCGGGATGCCCGGCCGGTTGTCTGCCCCGCGGGTCACGCAGGCCTGCGCGCGTGTGGTAGAGGCCTGTCGGCGGTATGGCAAAGCGTGCGGGACGCAGCTCGTCGAGCCCACCGGGGCCTCGGTGAACCGCGCGATTGAGCAGGGCTACACGTTTCTCGTCCTGGCCTCGGATGTCTTCCTCTTATGGAAGTGGAGCGAACGGATGCGGGCGTTGATCGACCTCAGCCGAGGAAGGAAGCCGCGCGGGTCTCACGGTCAAGAGCCCCGGGCCCGCGTTCGGACCGCGGTGGTGGGATGACGAGTGAGACGCTCGATGCGCTCTGGGAGATCGCCGAAACCGACCCCCTGCCGGCCGGGCACACGAGCTCGCACTGGCAGGACCACGGCCGTCGGACCATTGTCGAGCGCCGCCGCGGCGAGCTCGTCCTGCAGGCCAGCGGGTTCGCCACGCTGGCCCACCCCGGCCTCGGGGGACGCCTGCTGCACCGCGTGGAGCGCTGGTCGTATCGGAAGACGCTGAAGCGGTTCGCAAGTTTCGCCGCCGTCTGGCGGCTCATGGAGCGCCTGGTACACGACCTGGGCGGCGGGGCGGATTTCTACGCGCTCAAAACAGCCTGCGTGTTGGCGACGCTCGCCGACCACTGGGCGAATGACCGGCTGTCGCCTCAGGTCTTCGCGTTGATTGGAGACGGATCAGGCCTGCTCGGGGCCTTGATCCGGCGCTTCGCGCCGTCCTCTCGGGTGTATAGCATCGACTTGCCCAAGGCGCTTGTCTTCCAGGCCACGACGCACCGCACCGCCGACCCCGCGGGGCAGATGGGCGTGTTGACCGGCCGTGACCAGGAGATGCCCAGCGCCTCGGCGCAGGTTCTCTTCGTCCTGCCGCAGGCGCTTGAACAGATCCCCGGTCCGATTGACTGCGCGGTCAGCGTCGCCAGCCTGCAGGAGATGACGGCCGACAGCATCGCGGGCTATTTCGCCTTTCTGCGTCGGCGCACCGGTCCCGCCTCGCGGTTCTATTGTGTCAACAGGCTCTCCAAACCCATGCCGGGTGGGGAGGTGGCCACCTTCTCGGAGTACCCGTGGCAGGCGGAGGATGAGGTGTTCCTCGACGGGCCGTGTCCCTACTATGCGTATTGCTTCTCTCCGCAGACGTTGCCGAACGGCCCTCGGGTGCTGGGGATGCGGGTGCCGTGCGTCAATTATTTTGACGGAGTCCACGTGCATCGGCTGGTCCGCCTGGCGGGTGGCTCATGACGCTTGAGGAACTGTTTCGCCTTCAGGGCAAGGTGGCGGTGGTGGCCGGGGGGACCGGGTATCTGGGTTCCACGCTGGTGCAGGCCATGGTGGACTTCGGGATGACGGTGGTGACGTTGGACGTGCACCGGCTGCCTCCATCGCTCCAGGCTGCATCCCGGCGGGGGCGCGTCAGGCACCTGCGCTGCGATGTGACGTCCCAACGAGATCTCCAGCGATGCCGGGAGGCCATTCTGCGACGACACAAGAGGGTTGACGTGTTGCTCAACGCGGCAGGGACGAACGCCCCGACACCCTTCCTGCGCATTACGGAAGCGGAGTTCGACCGGATTCTCCGGGTGAATCTCCTGGGAACCCTGTACGGCTGTCAGGTGTTTGGCGAGGTCATGGTCCAGCAACGGGTCGGGAGCATCATCAATTTTTCCTCGGTATCGTTGGGCCCGCCGTTGTCCAAGGCGTTTGTCTACTCCATCGCCAAAGCGGGGGCGTTTAACCTGACGCAGAACCTGGCGCGGGAATGGGCCCCGTTCCACGTGCGTGTGAATGCGCTTCGGCCGGGATTTTTCCCGACCGAGTGGAGCCACAAACATTTCATCGATGCGCGGCGCCGAAGAGACATCCTGCGTCACACGCCGATGGCTCGGTTTGGACACCCGGAAGAATTGATCGGTGCGGTGCTCTGGTTGGCCTCGGATGCGGCCAGCTTCGTCACGGGCTCACTGGTCACGGTTGACGGTGGCTTCACGGCGATGACCATCTAACCAGTGACACGTGACAGGAAGCACGCGACACGTGACACGCGATAAGCGACACATCCCCACGACGCCGGCGGTCAGGACGCGGCCTCAGACGCAGCCCGTGGCGGTGATTACGGGAGGGGCGTCGGGGATTGGGCGGGCCATTGCCGAGCTGTGTGGCTCACGGGGCTATCGGGTCGCCGTGTGTTCGCGCTCAGCGCGCGATCCCTCGCTGCCTGAGGCCGTGATGCACCGGAGTCTGGACGTGCGTTCGAAAGACGCCCAACGACAGTTTGTTCAGGAGGTGGTTCGACGATTCAGCCGATTGGACGTGTATGTCAACTGCGCCGGGGTCTCCCGCTGGCGGGCCCTCGACGACATCGACGAGGCCTGCGTCCGGGAGGTGATCGAGACCAGCGTGTTGGGCACGTTGTGGGGATGCGCAGCGGCCGCCTCCGTGATGTCAGCTGGCGGGTGCATCGTCAACATCTCCAGCCTCGCCGGCAAGCGGGGCAGCGCCAACAACAGCGCCTACTGTGCAGGGAAATTTGCGGTCAATGGGATCACGCAGGCGTTGGCGAAAGAGCTTGGGCCTCGGGGCATCCGTGTCAACGCGGTCTGCCCAACCTTGGTCGAGACGGAACGTGTCATGGCGGCGTTGTCGGAGCCCGCGTCACCCGTCCAGGGAGGTGACGTGAAGGCGTATGTGGTATCCTTTGCCTCATCGCAGACGGCGCTTGGCCGGTTGCCGACGGCCCTGGAGGTGGCGGAGGTCGTCGTGTTTCTCGCCAGCCCAGCCGCCTCGGCGGTCACCGGGCAGTGTCTGAACGTGGATTGCGGGACCCTGCCTCAATGAATCTGCGGATCGCCGCGATCATCCCGGCGCGGATGGGATCACGCCGGTTTCCAGGGAAACCGTTGCTGGACGTGCGGGGCCTGCCGATGGTGGAGCATGTGCGGCGGCGGGCGCTTCGCTGTGGCCGATTTTCCGAGGTGGTCGTGGTGACGTGCGACCGGGAAATCGCCGAGGTGATTGAGCGGTATGGCGGACGATGGCTCCTGACATCGCCGACGCATCCGGCGGCCACCGATCGCGTCGCGGAAGCCGCCCGAGCGCTCTCCTGCACGCATGTGGTCAATATCCAAGGCGATGAAATCCTCGTGCTCGGCAGCGATCTTGAGCGCATGGTGCGTGCCATGGAAGCCGAGCCCTCCGTGCCGGCTTGGAATGCCATCACCCCGCTCGAACGGGATGAAGAGCTGCGTGACCCGTCAGTGGTCAAATGCGTCGTGTCGGTCTCCGGGAGGATTCTCTGCTGCATGCGCGACTGCTCGCCTCTCGCAGGCAAGGTCGACGGGGCGTGGAATCCTGTGCGGAAGGTGCTGGGCGTCCTGGGCTATACGCGAGCGGTGCTGGAGTCCTACCCGAGACTGCCTCGCACGCCGCTGGAACTTGCGGAGGCGATCGATCAGTCGCGGATGCTTGAACATGACGTCGTGCTTCGTGGGGTGGAGTTTAGCAAGGGATATCCAGGAATCAATGAACCTGAGGACGTGGCGGTCGTCGAGCGATACCTCGCTGAAGATCCCGTGCAGCAGACGGCGCTGGAGGAGCTTCTACGGGGATGAGCGGCAAGGTCGTGTATGTGGCGTTGCAGCAATTTTGCGAGACGGACGAGCGGCCGAGACAACTCCTGATGGAGGCGGGCTTTGAGGTGCGACAGAACACGTTTGGCCGACGGCTGCGCCGAGCGGAGATGCCGGAGGTCTTGCGCGAGGCGGATGCGGTGCTGGCAGGCGTCGAGCCGTATGACGCCGAGCTCGTTCATGCGCTGCCGCGGTTACAGTGCATCAGCCGTTGCGGGGTGGGAACCGATTCGATTGATCTCGAGGCGGCTCGGCGTCGTGGGATTGCGGTCTACGCCACACCGGATGAGGTGACTGAACCGGTTGCCCAGCTCACGGTGGCACTGATGTTGGCCCTGGCCCGCCATCTTCCCCAGCACCTGGATGCGGCACGCGCCGGCCGATGGGAGAAACGCACCGGCGTCCTGCTCTCGGAATGGACGATCGGGCTGATCGGGTTCGGCCGCATCGGCCGGTCGGTGGAGCGCTATCTCAGGCCGTTTGGCCCGCGCATCCTGGCGGCTGATCCGGCGCTGAGACCGGGCGATACGCCCGAGACGGTGAAACCCGTTGAGCTCGCCGCGCTGCTCGCGCAGGCCGAGATGGTCTCGCTGCACGCCAGCCGACCGTCAGACGCGGGACCGCTTCTTGGCCGGCGAGAACTGGCTGCGATGAAACGGGGAAGCTATTTCGTGAATACGGCGCGCGGCCATCTGGTCGATGAGGCCGCGTTGGTTGACGTGCTCCAGTCCGGCCACCTGGCGGGTGCGGCGATTGATGTGTTTACTGAGGAACCGTACGCCGGGCCCCTCGCGCGGTTACCGCAGGTGCTCTGCACGCCGCATGTGGCCTCGTTGACGAGGGGCTCGCGGGCGGCGATGGAGCGGCGGTGCGCTCAGAACGTCGTGGAATGGGTGTTGAGCCGTCCATGTCCAAGCCAACAGTCTTGATTACCGGCGCGTGCGGCTTGTTGGGGGCCCACCTGATGGCCGGCCTGTCCCGACAGGCCCATGTCGTTGGGGTCGACCGGAATCCCTGGTGGGGCGATGTCCCGTTGGAGATGCTGAGGGGCGACCTGGCGGAACCCGACTTCCTCCAAGAGACGGTCAGGGCCGTGGCCCCGGACATCGTGATCCATTGCGCGGCGCTGACAGACGTGGATGCCTGCGAGCAAGACCCTGCCCGCGCCTATGCCGCCAACGCCACGCTCACGCGCCATCTGGTCCGTGCGGTTCCTGAGGGCCGCCTCACGGTGTACCTCTCGACCGACGGGGTGTTTCAGGGGAATCAGCCGTTGGCCACGGAGCAGGACCCGCCCTGTCCGCGGACCGTGTATGGTCGGTCCAAGGTTCACGGGGAGTGGGACGTGGTCCTGACGACCCGCAACCACCTGATCGTGCGGACCAATTTCTACGGATGGTCCTCGGGGCGGAAGACCACGTTTGGGGAATGGCTCTACCGCGCGTTGGAGCACCGGGAGCCAGCGACGCTCTTCACTGATTGTTTCTTCACCCCCATCTATGTCGTGGACTTGGTGGAGCGGCTGACGCGATTGCTCGAGGGTCCCTTCCGCGGCCTCGTGCACCTTGGCGGCCGCGAGCGGCTTTCTAAACACGCCTTCGGGCTGCTGATGGCCGAGGCCGGTGGGTTCTCCACGGCGAGCATCAGGGCGGGCTCCATGGATCAGGTGCCATCCAAGGCTCAGCGCCCCAAAGACATGTCGCTGAGCAGCGAGCGATTCGTGCATCTTACCGGATGCGATCTGCCGGAGGCTCGTGCAGGGCTGCGGCGGTTTCTCGACGACCGCAACCGCCCTCTGAGCGCGCGCGGCACCCCAGCCGAAGCGAGGGTCGCATGACACGGCCGCCGGTCACGGTGCTGATGACCGTGCATAACGGGGAACCGTACCTGCGCACCGCCATCGACAGCGTGCTGGCACAGACGTACCCGGCGTTTCGGTTGCTGATCATCGATGATGCCTCGCGCGATGACACGCAGGACATCATTCGCTCCTACGACGATCCCCGCATCGAGTGTGTCATCTTGGAGCGCAACGTGGGGCAGACGGCCGCGCTGAATCTCGGGCTGCGCCGGGCAGCCTCGCCGTGGCTCGCCCGGATGGATGCGGACGACTACTCCGCGCCGGAGCGCCTCGAGACCCAGATGGATCTGGTCGCTCGCGAGGCCTCCTTGGGGTGCATCGGCACCTTCGCCTGGGCGTTTCGGCAGAACCCGCAGGTGGTTGATGGCGTGATTGAGAAGCCGCTCACCGACGACGACATTCGACGGCACTTCTGGCGGGTGATTCCACTCATCCACGGCAGCCTCATCATGCGGCGCGAGCTCATGCTCTCGGCGGGGGGGTACGATGAACGCTACCGGTATGCCGCCGACTGGGATCTCTATCATCGCTTGCTGGCTCGGTGCCGCGCGGCGAATGTTCCCAAACCCTTGTTGGGGATCCGGCGCCATCCAGATCAGAACTCATTCCTCAAGGCCAGCATGGACGAGACCATTCACATCTTCTCCAGGGCGCTGGCCGTGCACGGTTGCGCGCGCCGGGAACGCGCTGCCCTGCGGGCCGGCCTGTCGTATCTGTACGTCAACCGCGCCCGCTGTGATCGTGTTGAGGGGCAGCTCGGGGAGCTGCTTCGCGATGTCGGCTGCGCGCTGCGGTGGTCACCGGCCACTGCGGGCAAGCAACTGTTCGCCTCGATCGTGCCGCAAGGAGCTCGCGCCATCCTCACACGACCCCCCAAGCGGCCTGGGCTGTGGGGAGCCCAATGAACCAGCGGTTGTTGTCGCTGGTGTGCTGCCCGGCATGCGGAGGCGATCTGGCGCTCGCGTCAGGCCACGGGGGTGGCGAGACGGATGAGGGGCGGCTGCGCTGCGGGTGCGGGACAACCTATCCGATTCGCGGCGGCATCCCGAGGCTCCTCTCGATGACTCGCGTGCCGCCGGGCGCTACCTCCAGCCGGTTCTTCCTCGAACAACGTCGCACGCAGCGCAACTTCGGCAAGCAGTGGCGGTACTTCTCGAAGATGACTGACGTCTTCGAAACGGACCTGTTCCGCTACCTCGGCCAGGTGGAGCCGGCGTTCTTTCAGGGCAAACTTGGGCTGGATGTCGGCTGCGGGTTCGGCCGCCACGCCTACTACGCCAACCAGCTGGGCGCTGAGATGGTGGGGGTGGATTTTAGTGAGGCGATCGAGTCGGCGGCCGCCAACCTACGCGGGTCTCAGGGCGTCCACCTGGTGCAGGCGAACCTCTACCAGCTTCCATTCCGTCCCCGGACGTTTGACTTCATCTATAGTCTGGGGGTGCTGCACCATCTGCCGGATCCCGAGGCGGGGTTCCGGGCGCTGGTGCCGCTGCTCAAGCCCGGGGGCGTCATCATGATCTGGGTCTACAGCAGCGTGCGGCGAGGCGTCAACCAGCTGCTGGAGTGGGTTCGTGGGGTGACGACGCGGTTGCCGGCTCCGGCGGTCAAGTGGGTCAGTCTCGCCGCCGGCGTGGTGGACTACGGCGGATTCGTGCTGCCGTACCGATTCCTGCGATCGTTGCTGGCGATCGGCCCGGGCGTTGAACGGATCGCGTGGAATCGTCTGAAGCTGTACAGCCGGTATCCCTTTGAGGTCGTCTGGGCGGACTGGTTTGACCGGCTGGGCGCTCCGCTGCGCGCCTACTACGACGCGCCGACGTTGCAGCGCTGGCTGGCTGACACCGGCCTCGTCAATCCCCAGGTGAGTCCGACCGGGGTCTACGGATGGAGCGCGCATGGCCAAGCGCCTGTGGTGAGAGTGTGATGGCTCAGGCAGCGCGGAGGCGCATCCCTCAGCCCCAATGGCCGCAGGTCATGATTCTCTGCGGCGGTCTGGGGACGCGGTTCAGGGAAGAAACAGACACCCGTCCGAAGCCCATGGTGGCCGTCGGAGGCAAACCGATCCTCTGGCATATCATGAAGTCCTATGCCGCGTACGGATATCGGGACTTCATCCTGTGCCTGGGATACAAGGGCCATATGATCAAGGACTATTTCCTGAACTACCAGGCGTATCAGCGCGACTTCACGCTGCGCCTCGACCACTCGCCGCGCATCACCTACCACAGCAAGGCTGAGGAGGACGATTGGCGGGTGACCTTCGTGGAGACCGGGGAGCACGCCCAGACCGGCGCCCGCGTGGCGCGGGCCAGTCGGTATGTCGTCGGGGAGACGTTTTGCCTGACCTATGGCGACGGGGTGGGCAATGTGGACCTGGGGGCGCTCCTGGCGTTTCATCGCGCGCATGGCAAGCTCGCCACCGTCACCGGCGTGCGGCCGCCGGGCCGTTTCGGCGAGCTGGAAGTGGACGGCTCAGGGCGCGCCACGCAATTCAATGAAAAGCCGCAGGTCCAGGCGGGC
>Ga0156290_142_pt2 | contig 44815 bp, 47 predicted proteins | sample RifCSPlowO2_12_FD_107938 | JGI IMG/M metagenome (GOLD analysis project Ga0156290, IMG submission 107938) | Omnitrophica WOR_2 bacterium RIFCSPLOWO2_12_FULL_63_16 | reverse complement strand
GGTGGACCCCGCCACGAGGACCGTCATCGGCCGGATTTCCCTGCAGGGGGAGCCGCCGGCTGGCGGCCTCACTCGCAAGGGCGATTACCGCAGTGAGCGGCCGATGTTCAAACTACTCCAATACCTTGAGACCCTCCCGCGTCGCTAGCCCGCCACGTCGCACGTCATCAAGCCCGTCCGCAAGCCCTATCGCTTCGACTGAAAGCAGGAGTTGAGGAACGTGAGGAGCTCCGGCTGATCGAGCGCTTTTGACAATTCACCGACCATCTTCGTGAGATAGCGGCGGTCGAGCCTGGGGCCTTGGTAACGGATGACGGCTTCCACATCGTGACGATCTTTCGGTCGGTTGGAGATGATCTTGTGAATGATCAGGTCTTCCGGTCGGCAGACGCGCACCCGTTGGCCGGCCACCTCTTCGAGGGTGGCGCGGGCGATGGCCTTGTGCTCATAGGGCGTCGTCGCCCACATCACATCAATCCGTACACCCGCGTTGCTTTCAACCGGCAGCACATGCGTCTCGCGGAGGAACTCCAGGGGTCGTTTGGGCAGGACGCGGAAGGCGCGGCGAAGATGCTGGATCAGGGCAGGCCAGGCGGGTTCCTCGACCAGGACGGTCGCATCGACATCAAGGGTCGCGCGCGGCTCGCCCCAGACGAGGTTTGCGATGCCGCCGATGAGCATGTAGGGGATGCGGTGCTCCTCCAAGGCTCTAGCGAGTGCCCCCACCGCCTGTTCGAGCGCGTTCATAGTCCGAAATTCTTCAGGCGCTCGTGGGTCTTGCGAACGCCCTTGAACAGACGGCGCAGCTCGGCGTCGGTCGCCGGGCGGGGGATGGCGTGCTGGCGATACACCTCGGCGAGTTCCCCGACGCGCGCGAGGCTCGCCGAGGCGCCCGCGGCAATGGGCCGATCGCGCTGGGCCATGTACAGCCGCAGCGCTTCGCGGATGAGCTCGCTTTTCGTCCGGTGCTCCGCGTCGGCCAGTTGCCCAGCCAGCCGGCTCAGCTCCGGTGGCATCGAGATCGTCCAGGTTCGCGTGGCTCGCATAGCTCCCCTCGGTTTATTTATGCTACTTTGTCTTACTAAGTAAGATACCATATCTTCCGAACTTCGTCAAGCCGTGAGGGGCTCTTACCAAGCGGAGAGCGCTGTCAAGCGGCGGGAGAAGCGGCCCGCCGTTTTTGTTTTTCTGGCAGGCCGCCGAGGAGTTGGCCGAGGACGGCGGAGGCGATGTTGATGGGGATGGCAATCCAGTGCAGGTGCAGCCCGATGCGCAAGGCGACGATCAGAGGGATGGAGGCGTGCACCCAGACGAACCACGCGAGGGAGAACTTCTTGCACCGCTCGCGCATCCTCCCCATGGGGATGTTGACGAGCAGGCAGATCACGCTGATGAGCAGGATCTTGAGCGCCATGGCGGGTATCGTATCAGGGCGAAGCACCCAGGGCAAGTTGTTGGGAGGCGTAGCGGCGATAGAGGCTGTTGGGGTGCGTGAGCAGCTCGGCGTGGCGTCCGGATTCGCGGATGCGCCCGTCATCGATGACGATCACGCGGTCGGCGTGCTCGATGGTCGAGAGGCGGTGCGCGATGATGAGGGCGGTGCGCCCGCGCAGCAGCCGCTGCAGCGCTTCCTTGATGAGCGATTCGGATTCGGCATCCAGCGCGGAGGTGGGCTCGTCGAGAATGACGATGGGCGCGTCTTTCACAAACGCCCGCGCGATCGCCAGCCGTTGTTTCTGCCCGCCTGACAGTTTCACCCCCCGTTCGCCTACCTCAGTCTCGTAGCCCTGCGGCATCTGCTTGATAAACGTGTCGGCGAACGCCAGCCGGGCGGCCTGGAAGATCTGCTCCTCGGTGGCGTCAGGTCGGCCGTAGCGCAGGTTCTCGGCGATGGTGCCGCTGAACAGAATCGGATCCTGGGGCACGATCGCGATCTGCTGCCGCAAGGATTTGAGCGTGACCTCCCGGATGTCGGCGCCGTCGAGCGTGATGCGCCCTTGCGTGACGTCATAGAAGCGCACAAGCAGCTTCATCAACGTCGACTTGCCCGCCCCGCTGGGGCCCACTAGCGCCACGGTCGTGCCGGAGGGGATCCGGAGGTCAAACCCTTCCAGCACCGGCTCGCGTCCTTCGTACCGGAAGGCGACCCGGTCGAAGACGATCTCGCCTGTTGCGCGGCTGAGGGAGGTCGCGCCGGGCCGTTGCTGGACCTCCGGGTACATCTCGAACACCTCGAAGATCCGGTCCATGGCCGCCAGGCTGTTGGTGAGGATGAGGTTCAGCTCCGTCAACCGCTGGATCGGCTGATAGAGCATGCCGAGATACGCGTAGAACGCCATCAGCGTGCCGATGGAGAGCCGCCCCGCCCACACCTCCATCGCCCCGACCCACAGCACCAGGATGGGCCCAAGCGCCGTCAGGAACCCCGTGGCGCCGAGCGCAATGGATTGGAGCCTGACGTTCGACAGGACGGTGTCGAGGTACCGCTCGCTCTGCTGCCGGAACTCGCGCGCCTCGGCTTCCTCCTGCGTGAAGGCCTGGATCGTCGAGATCGCGGCGAACTGCTCATGAAGATCGCCTGAGATCTCCTGAAGCTGGTTGTGGATGTCGCGGCTCTTCTTGCGGATGCGCTTGGTGAGGCGGTAGCTGATCAGTACGTAGAAGGGGATGACGCTGAGGCTGACCAGGGCCAGCCGCGGGTTCGCGGCGAAGAGCAGCCCGATGATGACGGCCACGCAGGAGAGATCCATCGTCGTGTTGACCATCGCGGAACCCACGAAGTTCTGCGCCGAGGCGATGTCGCTCGTCATCCGGGCGACGACCGCCCCGATCTGCTGGCGGTCGAAGAAGCTCAGGCTCATGCGCTGCACGTGCAAGTACAGTTGCTGGCGGAGGTCGAAGATGATGCGGTGGCCGGCGAGCCCTGCGAGGTACGAGCGGAAGTAACTGGCGAAGGCGTAGACGACATACAACCCGCACATCCCGGCCATGAGCAGGTGCAGGTGCCCCCGGGGCGGGGACGCGCTTTGGATCAGCAAGTCATCGACCAGAATCTTCAAGGTCCACGGCAGGGCCAAGGGGATGAGGTAGCGAATGACGCCGAAGGAGACCGCGGCGAGAATCAAGCCCCGGTAGGGACGGGTGTAGTGGAGAAAGCGCCTCAGCGACGACATTTCCTCCTAGTATAACACAGGCCGTTTCTCCTTCTGATATAATATAAGGTTCGGATGATCGAATACGCGGGCCTCGTGTTCCTAGCGATCCTCTCGGCCGGGGTGGCCACCTTCATGGTGATGGCCAACCGCCTCTTTGGGCCGAGGCGTCCCCATCCGGTCAAAGCTCAGCCATTTGAGTGCGGAGTGGATCCCATCGCCCTACCCGGAGGCCGTCTGCCGGTTCACTTCTACGTCTTCGCCATGCTCTTCGTGGTCTTTGACGTGGAGCTGGTCTTCTTGTTCCCGTGGGCGGTGGTGCTCAGGGAGCTGGGCTGGTTCGGGATGGTCGAGATGGCGTTCTTCCTGGCCGTCGTTGTGGCGGGATTTCTGTATGCATGGAAGAAAGGCGCGTTGGAATGGGAGTAGATGTCTCGAAACTGAACTGGATGACGACCAAGCTCGATGCCGCGCTAGGATGGGCGCGGAAGTTCTCGATCTTCCAGTACCCGTTTGTCACCGCCTGCTGCGGGATGGAGTACATGGCCACCGCCTGCTCCCACTACGACGTGGACCGCTTCGGTGCCGGCTTCCCGCGCTTCTCCCCCCGGCAAGCTGACGTGCTGTTCGTCGTGGGAACCGTCAGCCACAAGCTCGCGCCGGTCCTCAAACGGGTCTACGACCAGATGACGGAGCCCAAATGGGTGGTGGCCTTCGGGGTCTGCACCTGCACCGGCGGGTTCTACGACAACTATGCGACGGTGATGGGCATCGACACGATAATCCCTGTGGATGTCTACATCCCCGGCTGCCCCCCCCGGCCTGAGAATGTCCTCGACGGCCTGATGAAACTCCAGGAAAAAATCCAAGACGGCGTGAAAGCCACGCTCCCCAACGGTTCGTCCGCAAGACCCCTCGAGCTGCACACGCCTCATCGGGTTGACGCCCATCTCTAAGATGTCGTTGGGTCCGCGGGTTCAAGATAGATTCCCTCAATGGGTGATGGTCATCCATCGCTATCGAGGGGATGAAGCCGTCATCCTCAAGCGAGAAGGCCTGGGGGAGGTCTGCGCGTGGTTGCGCGACGAGCCCGGCATGAGGTTCAACGTCCTGATGGACATGACCGCGGTGGACTATCTGACGTTCGGCAAGACCGCAGCCAGCGAGCCGATGCTGCGGACCCCCTCGCCGCTGCCGTACTTCATGAAACCCAAGCCTCAGACTGAAACTTGGGAGCGCCTCGTGGATGACGACTATCGCTTCGAGGTCGTCTACCATCTCTATTCCATGGAGCACAACCACCGGGTGCGCCTCAAGGTGCCGTTGACCTCGACCGATCCGGTCGTGGAGTCCCTCACGCCGTTGTGGGCGTCGGCCGACTGGTTCGAGCGCGAGGTCTGGGACATGTTCGGCATCCGCTTTGCCGGTCACCCCAACCTCAAACGGATTCTGATGTATGAGTCGTTCGAAGGCCATCCGCTGCGCAAGGACTATCAATACTGGAAGCGCCAGCCCCTGATCGGACCCGTCAACTAAGAGCGATAAGCGACAAGGGACAAGCGACAAGTGACAAACCACGAGCGACAAGTCACCAAGATAGCTGAAACGGCCGAGCCTTCCCCCTCCCCAGCGACAGAGACGCGGCATATGTTCCTGAACCTGGGGCCGTCGCACCCGGCGATGCACGGTATCATCCAGATCGTCGCCGAGCTGCGAGGCGAAAAGGTGCTCGGTGCCGAGGTGGAGATCGGCTACCTCCACCGAGGGTTCGAGAAGATGAGCGAGCAGGGGCCGTACAACAACGTCATGCCCTACTCGGACCGCCTCAACTACGTCTCGCCGCTCATCAACAACTTCGGCTACTGCCTGGCGGTGGAGAAGCTCCTCGGCATTCAGGCCACGGAGCGGTGCCAGTACATCCGGGTGGTGATGAGCGAGCTCTCGCGCATCTGCGACCACCTCACCTGCGTCGGAGCCTCCGCGATGGAGCTCGGCGCCTTCACCGTGTTCCTCTACATGATCAAAGCCCGCGAGCTGTTGTGGGAGCTGATCGAGAGCGTCACCGGCGCGAGGCTGACCATCTCCTACGGGCGCATCGGCGGCGTCAAGGCCGATCTGCCGGAAGGATTCGGCGAGCGGACGACGGCCGCGCTGCAGGATGTCCGTAGGATCCTGCTTGAGTGCGACACCCTGCTCACGCGCAACCGGATCTTCATGGATCGCATGCAGGGCACCGGGCGCATCACCGCGGAGGAGGCGATGGCGTACGCTATTACCGGGCCGTTCCTGCGCGGCAGCGGCATCGCCTACGATGTGCGCAAGGCCAACCCCTACTGCGTCTACGATCGGATGAGGTTTGATGTCCCCACGGGCGAACACGGCGACAATTACGACCGCTACCTGGTGCGGATGGAAGAGATGGAACAGAGCATGCGCATCGTCGAGCAGGCCGTGGCACAGATGCCCGCCGGGCCGGTTCACGTTGATCCCGAAGGCCGGGTCATTGAGGCGGAGGACATGGTTGATGAAGCCAAGCTCGGGCACACCGCCGGCATGAAGTCCTGCTCGGTGAAGACTGACCCCACGCTGGAAGGGTCTACCAAGCGTTTCCATGCCGGTGTCAACGCCCAGGAAAAACGGGCCGTGTTGCCTCCGAAGGAAGACGCCTATGGCAATATCGAAGGGCTCATGCACCATTTCAAGCTCGTGATGATGGGCCACGGCATCCGCCCGCCCCAAGGCGAAGCCTATGTGCCGGTCGAGGGGGCCAACGGCGAGCTGGGCTTCTACGTGGTCAGCGACGGCGGCGATCGGCCGTATCGGGTGCGGGTGCGCCCGCCGTGCTTTACGATCATGTCGGCGTTGCCGCTGATCCTCCCGCGGGACATGCTGGCGGATGTCGTGCCGACGTTCGGGTCGGTGAATATGATCGGCGGGGAACTGGACCGGTAAAAACAGTGACCAGTGACTAGTGACTGGTGACCAGTGAAGAAGAGAGAAGAACAGGATGGGTCAGCTGGAGGCGATCAGGCAGGAGGCGGAGGGGATCGTCGCCAGGTATGAGTCCCGGCAGGCGGCGATGCTGCCTGTCCTGCACCTCGTTCAGCAACAGCAGGGGTGCATCTCGCCCGAGGCAGAAGGGTGGGTTGCGAAGCTCCTCGAGGTCTCACCTGCCCATGTCCACGAGGTCACAACCTTCTACACGTTGTTTCACCGCCAACCCCTCGGCCGCTATCACGTGCAGGTGTGCGCCAACATGTCGTGCTGGCTTCAGGGCTCGGCGCAGTGCCTAAAGCAGCTCAGCCGGCGATTGGGCATTCGACCCGGGCAGACGACGGCGGACGGGCGCTTCACGCTCTCGACGGTGGAATGCCTGTGCGCCTGCGAGCAGGCCCCGGTCGTCCAGCTCAACGACGCCTATCTCGGCCCGGTCACCGCTGAGCTCATTGACCAACTGGTTTCGGATCCTGAGCAGGTCCAGGCCTCCTCATGGCCCTTTCGCGGCGCCCCCGGCCTGGTGGAGCCGGTCGTCTCCAAGCGGTTCACCCTCAAAGATTCCCAGTTGATCGAGACCTACGTGCGGGATGACGGCTACCAGATGGCGCGCAAAGCGGTCACCGAGCTGACACCTGAACAGATCATCAGCGAAGTCACAAAGGCGAATCTCAGAGGCTTGGGCGGTGCGGGCTTTCCGACCGGCAAGAAATGGGGGTTCATTCCGAAGGACACGACGAAGCCGAAGTTCCTCGTCGTCAACGCCGATGAGGGAGAACCAGGGACGATCAAGGACCGGTATATCTTGGAGCAAGACCCGCACCGGCTCATCGAGGGGATGATCATCGCCGCCTGCGCCACGGGGGTGAGGAAAGCCTACGTCTATATCCGCGGCGAGTACGTGCGGCCGCGGCGCATCTTTGCGAAAGCCGTTGAGGAAGCGTATGCCTATGGCTTTCTCGGCAAGCGGATCTTTAACAGCGCCATGGACCTCGAGGTCGTTGTGCATCCCGGCGCGGGGGCCTACATCTGCGGGGAAGAAACCGCGTTGCTGGAATCGTTGGAAGGCAAGAAAGGGTTTCCCCGCCTCAAGCCGCCGTTTCCGGCGATCAGCGGGTTGTTCGGCTGCCCAACCGTCATCAATAACGTTGAGACGCTGGCGATGGTGCCGACGATCCTGCAGAAAGGCGGGGAGTGGTTTGCGAAATTGGGGTTTGGGAAATCCGGCGGGACGCGGCTCTTCAGTGTCAGCGGCCATGTCAACCGGCCTGGACTCTACGAGGCCTCGCACGGGGTGACCTTGCGCGAGCTCATCTTCGACTGCGCCGGCGGCATCCCGGAAGGTCGCCGGCTGAAAGCGGTCATCCCCGGCGGGATCTCGGCCAAGATCCTTCGGGCGGATGAGATCGACGTGCACATGGATTTCGATTCGCTGATGAGCGCCGGCACGATGGCGGGCTCGGCCGGCGTGATCGTCATGGACGAGACGACCTGCATGGTCCGCGCGCTCTGGTACGCGACCAAATTCTTCTCGCATGAGTCGTGCGGGCAGTGCTCGCCCTGCCGCGAGGGTACGGGGTGGATCCACAAGATCGTCTCGCGTCTCGCCGATGGCGAAGGACGCCAGGGCGATCTCGACCATCTGCTGCAGATCGCCACCAACATGGAAGGCCGCACCATCTGCGTCTTCGCCGACGCCGCGGCCTGGCCTGTCCAGAGCTACATCACCAAGTTCCGTGAGGAGTTTGAATTTCATATCCGAGAGAAGCGATGTGATGTGGTGAGCCCGTTGGCCGGTTTGCCTGTTAGCGTGTGAATGATATGGAAGAAAAAATCCCAAAGCGCGCCTACGAGAAACTCTTGCAGTGGGCGAGGAAGACCAAGCCAGGTGACAAAGTTTTTCGAAGTGGTCGGGAGGCCGCTGACTACATCAGGCAGCTTGCAAAGAAACCATGTCGGCGGCCATGATGAGGTCAGGCGGTTTATCCGGGCATTTTAATAAACGTGGATTGGTTCGCCAATGTTAAAGTAGTGAGTTGCTGTGGACGATTATGGGAACTTGACGCCCGGAAAGAAAAGGCCTATCATGAACCCATACAATTTAGGAAACGTGCTACGTTTGAAGGGGGAACTGGCACGTAAAAATAACGCAAACCTTCGCCACAAGGCGGAGGTTTTTTGTTGGATTCCAAACCGTTGCTTCATGGCGGGGTAAATGGCCGTCAATTCAGATAAGCCAAAACGATGGAAAGCCGACATCGCTTTGTCGGTGGACCACTACAACTCTTGGTTCATGCGATTTGCCCCGAGGGCATATCGTGATACTCGGGCTCAGGCTACGAAGCAAGTCGAAGTGTCCCTCCGACAGACAGACAACCTCGGCAGCATTACCCCGGAAAGCTTGAGTCGGCATCCAACCGTGCTCCCGATATTGCGAATGGCAACCGCGCCTCCAATTGCTCGAGACCGTTTAACGGGCTTAGCGGGGGTATCGCGCGGTCTTATCCATAGCATGGAGGTTGAGGGACGCGTTCCACCCTTGGCGAAGGCCGCAGTACTTAAGGCTGATCTCGACAAAGTGGGGCAAATTATTCTGCGCTTGCTCGACAAGGACATCTTTCCTTGGTTCGATAGTCGGAGGAGGCCCAGCAGATTAGAGCTCCATAGAGCGGCGACGATCGTTGCGGATAGATTGTGCGGAGCAGAAGCTGACCCAATCATCCGAAACGCTCAGGAACAGAGGCAACTGGCTGTCATAAGACGTTGGTTGGAAGGTAGAGGCTACTCCTACCTTAAATCAGGGAAGGGAGTTCGATTTGATCGGATGAAGCCTGGCACTTTCGCATTTCGTCTGAACATCCCTGTAAGGCAAGTTGGTCGTACTGTGAACATCCCGGTTGATGCCGCCATAATGCCAAAGCGATCCAGGCATGGCGAGAGACCCTTGCTCGTTGAGGCGAAATCGGCGGGGGATTTTACGAACACAAACAAGAGACGCAAGGAAGAAGCGACGAAGATTACCCAACTACGAAGCACCTACGGCAAGCGCATTCGCTATGTCCTGTTTCTGTGTGGCTACTTCGATAGCGGCTACTTGGGCTATGAAGCAGCTGAGGGTATCGATTGGGTTTGGGAGCATCGAGTAGATGATCTGGCTCTTTTTGGACTTTAGGGTTTGATGACGGCTGCGATTACCGCGTTGGAAACAACGCGCCTTACGCTCCAAGAAGACCTCGACTCTTCGAAAACAAGGGCCGAGCGGAACAAGTTGGGCCAGTTTGCCACTCCACCAATTCTTGCGGAAGATGTCATGACGCATGCCAAGAGATTGTCGCCACCATACCAACAGATTCGCTTTCTGGATCCTGCATTTGGGACCGGCTCTTTCTATTCAGCATTGCTAAGGACGTTTCCAGCTTCACGAGTGGCGTGGGCGGCTGGTTATGAGATCGATTCTGATTACGGCCAGAGGGCTCTCCAGATTTGGGGCAACACACCGTTGAGGCTCCGTATCGCTGATTTTACACAAGCCCTCCCACCGCGGTCAGATGAACTGCGTCCGAACCTATTGATTTGCAATCCTCCCTATGTCCGGCATCACCATTTAGATGAATCCACGAAGCTTCGGTTGGGCCATTTGGCTGAGCGAGTAGCTGGCGTGCGGCTCAGCGGACTAGCTGGATTGTACTGCTACTTCTTGTGTATCTCCTACGGTTGGATGGCTGAGAATGGCCTAGCTGGTTGGCTGGTTCCAAGCGAGTTTATGGACGTGAAGTATGGGCGACAGATCAAGGAATTCTTGTTAAACCGTGTGACTCTTTTGCAAATTCATCGCTTCGACCCGGCAGATGTCCAGTTTGACGATGCCCTCGTATCATCAGCGGTGGTCTGGTTTAGCAAAGCTTCTCCACCAGCCGAGCACGGGGTAGAGTTCACCTATGGAGGGGTTCTGACCAATCCAAAGATTTCAAAGATAGTTCCTGCCGAAGCCTTACGGAATTCAGACAAATGGACTCGCTTCCCATCCGAAGGCATACAGGCCGTAAAGGATCAAGGTCAACTGAAACTGTCAGACCTCTTTGACATCAAACGAGGCATCGCCACAGGCGGCAACGCATTCTTCATCCTCACCGCAGAACAAACTTATCGATATCAAATTCCAAGGAGGTTTCTATGGCCCATTCTTCCAAGCCCACGGCATCTATTGGCTGATGAAATTAAAGCCGACGATGCTGGCGCCCCGGTTATAGAGCCCAAGCTCTTTCTCCTGTCATGTGACCTCCCACCACAACAGGTAAAAGCGAAGTACCCAGGGTTATGGTCCTATCTACGACTAGGACGAAAGGCAGAGATTCAAAAGCGCTATCTATGCGAACATCGGTTCCCATGGTACTCGCAAGAAATGCGCCCGCCCGCACCATTGCTATGCACTTACATGGGTCGTGAGAATGGCCGTAATGGAAAGCCATTCCGATTTATCTTGAACCACTCGAAGGCAACAATTGCCAACGTCTACCTCGCCATGTACCCAAAGCCCTATCTAGCGAGAATGTTGAGAGACAAACCACATCTCCTCACAATAATCTGGAAAGAATTGAACGCGGTTCCGTTAAAAACCTTGTTATCGAGCGGGCGGGTCTATGGCGGTGGGTTGTATAAGTTGGAACCTAACGAGTTGGGCAATGTTTCAGTGGGCAACCTGGAGTCGGTTCTGCCGGCTTCAATTCGACAGCACCTTGCAATTCGAACATCCCAACTGAAGTTCGATTGGTGACAAGACCGTCCTTGTGACGTTTTAGGGAGGATAGCAGATGGCATCTCAACAATATTTGGATAATTTGAAGAAGGTGGACGACGCGCTGAATGCCGTCGATACGCAGAAGTTGCTTCGGAAATCTCTTGGGGAGGAGTCGCTCGAAAAAGAGCTCCACCCGCGGCTCGAAAGTATTTCGAGGCTGCGACAATTAGCACGAGAATACGCCCCGCAAGTCCACAACGAACCTGTCAATCAGATAACGAGCATCCTCAATCAAATTCTCAATCAACTTTCCAGCCAGGCCGGGGCAGACAGCTCCCAATACATAGCTCAGAGATCAAACTTTCTGACGAATATTGACACCTTCCTCGAAGAGGCCAAGAAATCACTTCCTCACTTTGTGGCCGCAGCAGTCATGGGGCGCGGGTTTCTCGAAGATGAAGGAATTAGGCAGGAGTACAAGCGCACTGTTGAGTCTCTTCGCAAAGAAGCCTCAGATACAATCAAGACGCTGAAGGAGGAGGCAGGGCGGGCAATTGAAGAGGCGAAAAAACTTGCTGAGGAGATCGAAACAAGGGCGCGGCGAACAGCAGCGAAAATTTCTGTTCAGGAAGCCCAGCGGCAGTTTAAGGATGCACAGGAAGGGTTGTCAAAGGACATAAAACTGTGGGCCGTTTGGAGTGTGATAATGGTGCTAGCTTTCTTCGGTGTGGCTGTTGGCTTCATCTTCGTGAAGCTTCCGATGGAAGCCGAGTGGCATACCGCGGTCTATCAAACAGCTCTCAGAATCGTTATTCTTTCTGCCGTCGGAGCGATCACCACTTACGTCCTAAGAATGTTAAGAGCCCATATTCACATGAGCCACCTGAACAAGCACAGACAAAGAGTGGCGAATAGTATTGAGGCTTTTGTAATGTCGGCGCACACGCCTGAGCAACGGGATATTATTCTTGCAAACCTTGTTGAGGCAGTTGTTGCTTTTGGCAATTCCGGCTTGCTGCCACACGATGACGATACGCTAGGTGGGCAGAAGCTTCCGACGGAAGCAATCGGGAGATTGATTGGTTCGCTGACGCCAAAGAAATAGCGCCGGAATGTGAGTCAACAATAAACTGCCAGTCACCAGTCACGGGTAGTTCCAAGATGCATAAGCGTTTCTACACCGCTACCATCGGGTGCTACATGGGCGAGCGGGATCAGGTGAGGATCTTATGCCGGATCAAGCGAAAACCTTGACGCTGACTATCGACGGGAAGCCGGTCACCGTGCCTGACGGGACGACGGTGCTGCAAGCCTGCGAAAAAGCGCAGAGCCCGGTGCCGTTCTACTGCTACCATCCGGGACTCTCCATTGCGGGTAACTGCCGCATCTGCCTCGTGGAGATCGAAGGCACGCCCAAGCTGCAAATTGCCTGCTACACCCCGGCTGCGAACGGCATGGTCGTCCACACCACGAGCGACAAGACGCTTGACGGCCGCAAGGCTGTGCTTGAGTTTCTGCTGGCCAACCATCCACTTGATTGTCCGGTGTGCGATCAGGCGGGCGAGTGCTGGCTGCAGGACTACTACATGGAGTACGGCCTCTACGACCCCAAGTTCAATGAGCAGAAAGTCAAGAAACCGAAGGCCGTCCCCGTCGGCCCCAACGTCATGCTGGATGCGGAGCGCTGCATCCTCTGTTCCCGCTGCGTGCGGTTCTGCGATGAGGTGACCAAGACCGGGGAGTTCGGCATCTTCAACCGTGGCGACCACTCAGAGATCGGCGTCGTCGAGGGCAAGCAGGTGGACAATCAGTACTCGGGTTGTGTGGTCGACATCTGCCCGGTCGGGGCGCTGACCGACCGAGATTTTCGGTTCAAATGCCGCGTCTGGTACCTCGAAACCACGAAGTCTGTCTGCCCCGGCTGCTCGAGGGGGTGCAACATCGAGATCCATGCCAACCGCGAGCGGCGCGACCGTCCGCACGTGGCCGAAGGCAAGCGCGTGATGCGCCTCAAACCACGTTACAATCCCGACGTCAACCGGTGGTGGATGTGCGACGAGGGTCGCTACACCTACCATGCGATCGATGACGATCGACTGACCACCGTGCAGGTTCGTGACGGCCAACGTCTGCGAGACGGGTCGTGGGACGAGGCGTTCGCCGCGCTGGCCTCGACGATCCAACGGCTCACCGCCGCCAACCAACCCGATCGAGTTGGCGTCATCCTCTCGACCTTCCTGACCAACGAAGAGCTGTACTTGGCGAAGACCTTCTTCCGACAGCTCGGCATCGCCCAGGTCACGGTGGCCGCCCCTCCTCCCGGCTCAAGCGATGAGTTTCTGATCCAGGCGGACAAATCCCCCAACACCCGCGGCGCGCAGGCGCTGGGGCTTTCGTTTCGCAGCGATGCGCTTCTGGCTCGGGCGGCGCGCAAGGAGCTCTCCGTATTGTATGTCTTCGGGCTCGACCTGGTGGAGGTGTTCGGGCAAGAGGCCGTTGCCTCGGCGCTGAAACCCCTTGAGCAGGTCGTGTTCCAGGGATCCAACGTCAACGCCAGTTGCCGGTTTGCGCACCTGATACTACCCAGCGCCGTCTACGCGGAGAAAGACGGCACCTTCACCAACTGCCAGGGCCGCGTGCAGCGCATCCATGCAGCCTTCTCCCCACTGGGGGAAGCCAGGACCGACTCCGACATCTTCCTGGAGCTGGCGCAGCGCCTCGGATTGCCGCTCAACATGCCTGATGCGCCGTCGATCTTCGCCGACCTCGCCTCGCGTGAGCCGGCGTTCCAGGGCTTGAGCTACGAGACGATCGGCGACGCCGGCTCCTTGTTAGCCTCGACGAATGGTCACTGATCTTCTGATCAAACTCGCCCTTGCAGGGACGGTGCTCTTTGCGGTGCTGAATCTCGCCGGCATCCAGACATGGGTGGAGCGGAAACAGAGCGCCCTCATGCAGGATCGCGTGGGGGCGAACCGGGCGTATTTCACCGTGCCGTGGTGGCTGGGTGGCGCGCCGGTCAACTGGCTCTTGCGCAAGCTCGGCGGCCTCGGCTTGCTGCATCCACTCGCTGACATCCTCAAGCTGCTCACGAAAGAAGATTTCATCCCGGCGACCGGCAACCGCGTCTTGCACGCCATCGCCCCGTGGCTGTCGGTGTTCTTCGCGCTGATCGCCTTTGCCGCGATTCCCTTCGGGGACCGGCTCATGGTGTGTGGACGGACGATCGAGCTGCAGGTCGCGCACCTGGATGCCGCGCTGCTCTACGTCTTAGCACTGGCCTCCATCGGCACCTACGGCGTGATCCTGGCCGGCATGGCCTCCGGCAGCAACCTCGCCACACTCGGGGGCTTGCGCGCGGCCTCACAGATGCTCGCCTACGAGATCGCGCTGGGGGTCTCGCTGATCGGGACGATCGTGTGGTACGGGACGCTGGATTTGCAGCAGATCATCCGGCTGCAGGGGACCTCACCGCTTGGATGGGGATTCGTCGCGCAGCCGATCGGCTGCCTCATCTTCATGACGGCGGCGTTGGCGGAAACCAAGCGGGTGCCCTTCGACCTGCCGGAGGGGGAGCCGGAGATCATCGGCTATTTCACCGAGTACAGCGGGATGAAGTTCGGCCTGTTCTTCCTGACCGATTTCGTCGAGACGGTGCTGGTCGCCTCCATGACCACCGTGCTGTTCTTCGGCGGATGGCAGGTGCCCTGGCTTCCGGCCGATGCCTTCTCGCTGAACGTGATGGCGCTCCTCGGCGTGGCGGCGTTTACCCTGAAGGTTGCCTTCTTCCTGTGGCTGTTCATGGCGATCCGCTGGACGCTGCCGCGATTTCGCTATGACCAGCTCATGCGGTTGGGATGGAAGGTGCTCTTTCCCCTCTCGATCGCGAACATCGGGATCACCGGCATCGTGCGGTTGGTGGTGCGCTGATGAGCACGTTAAGCGAAGAATTCTTGCGGAGGATCCGCGAGGCGCACACGCGGCGCGCGCTCTCGTGGGGGGAGCGCATCTATTTGCCGGCCATCGCCCAGGGGTTGTGGGTGACCTCCGTCCACTTCTGGCGCAACCTCTTGTTGCATCTTGCGCATCGGCTGGGTCTGTTTCGCCACATTCCAGCGTCGGTGACGATTCAATATCCCGATCAGCAGCGGCAGACCTCTCCAAGGCTTCGCACGCGCCACCGGCTCATGCAGCGGGAGGACGGGACCCCTCGGTGCGTGGGCTGCATGTTGTGCGAGACGGTCTGCCCGGCGAAGTGCATCTACATCACGCCGGCGGAGCATCCGGATCCGAACATCGAGAAATACGCGAAGAGCTTCGATCTCGACCTGGGCAAGTGCGTCTACTGCGGCTACTGCGTGGAGGTGTGTCCCGAGGATGCGATTCGGATGGACACGCAACGGCACGACATCGCGGCCTTCTCGCGCGATGGGATGTGGCTGGATATCGTCGAGCTCTTACACCCTGGCTCCAAACACCCGACGGATCCCCCGAAGAAATTTGTCCAGCTTGCGCTCGAGGACTTCAGGCAACTGAAGCGCGAGCGTCCTACCTAGCGACTCCGGAGGGGGCGAGGTTGCCGGCGCCTGGTTGTTGAGGTGCGTGGGGGTTGGGCGGCCCCCCGAACAGCTCCTTCTGGGTGGCGTGCTGGAGCGCCTCGTCCGTCGTGATCTTCCTTTCCTGCACGAGCGTCTGCAAGCACTGATCCATCGATTGCATCCCTTCCTTCTTCGCCGTCTGAATGATCGAGGGAATCTGGAACGTCTTGCCCTCGCGGATCAGGTTGGCGATGGCCGAATTGGCGATCATGATTTCCACGGCGGCGATGCGTTCCTGGCCATTCGCTTGCCTCAGCAGGTTCTGCGCCACAACCCCGACCAACACGGTCGAGAGGACCTGACGGATCTGCGGCTGCTGGGCAGCCGGAAAGACGTTGATGATCCGGTCCACCGTGTCGGAGGCGCTGTTGGTGTGCAGCGTGCCGAACACCAGGTGGCCGGTCTCCGCGGCGGTGAGTGCGAGCTCGATCGTCTCCAGGTCCCGCATCTCCCCGACCAGGATCACGTCAGGATCCTCCCGCAGAGCCGCTCGGAGCGCGCTGGCAAACGAATCCGTATGGACGCCCGCTTCGCGCTGGTTGATGAGGCAGCCTTTGTTGGGATGCACGAATTCGATCGGGTCTTCGATGGTGATGATGTGCTCTTTGCGGTTGGCGTTGATGTGGTCGATGATGGCGGCCAGCGTGGTGCTCTTGCCGCTGCCGGTGGCGCCGGTCACCAGCACCAGCCCCGCGCGGCAGGTGGCGAACCGGATGATCTGCTGCGGCAGCCCCAACTGCGCCACGCTTTTGATCTCGAAGGGGATATGCCGGAACACCGCCCCGGGCCCTTGCCGCTGGACGAAGGCGTTGACTCGGAACCGTCCGGTGCCGGGCAGCTCGTACGCGAAGTCGACATCGTGGTGTTCGTTCCAGCGTTGTTTCTGCTCGGGGCTCATGAGCGGCTCGATCAGCACGCGCGCCGCCTCCGCCGTCACCACCCCCACGCCGTCGCACGGCCGCAACTCGCCGTGGATGCGAAAAAGCGGCGGCGAGCCAGTCGTCAGGTGCACGTCGCTGGCGTGATGGTCTCTTGCCGCCACGAGCAACGGGTCAATGTCCGCCACGGGTCGCCTCCTGCGACTGCAACGCTCAACGGATGATAAGGACGCTTAAAATAAGTATACCTGATCGCCGCCCGCGCTGAGGGGTGGGGAGAATCAAAACGCTATGGCCGAGGAGAGGAGACGGAGAAACGGCTCCTGCACGGTGCCGATGATGACGATGCCAAGGAGCAACAGGAAGAGGACGGCCCGGCTGATGCCGTCCACCGCGATCGGCTTCGAAGACGCAGGCTTCAGCAGGTACATGCGCCGCACCACACAGAGATAGTAGTACAGCGAGATCGCCACGTTGAGGCCACCGATCGCCGCCAGCCAGAGCCGATGGCTCTCGACGGCCGAGAGCAGCACGAGCAGCTTGCCGACGAATCCGGCCAGCGGCGGCACGCCGGCCAGCGACAACAGCGCCACGAACATCGCCGCCGCCAAGAAGGGCGAGCGGTGCGAGAGACCGTTGTACTCCTCCAGCGAGTCGCCGGGGACGATCATCACGACGAAGAACGCCGCGAGGGTGCTGACCAGGTACGCCAGGAGGTAAAAGCCCACCGCCTGCGCGCCGGAGAGCAACCCGCTGCACAGCCCCATCAGCAGATATCCTGCGTGGCCGATGGAGGAATAGCCGAGCAGCCGCTTGACGTTGGTCTGCGGGATCGCGGCGAGGTTGCCGTACAGCAGGGTCGCGGCGGAGAGCGCGGCGAGCACGGCCGTCCACACCGCCGCAACCGGCAAGGCCACCGAGTAGAGTAGGCGCAGCAGGACGATCATCCCCGCCATCTTCGAGCCGACCGACAGGAGTGCCACCACCGGGGTGGGCGCACCCTCGTAGACATCCGGCACCCAGAGATGAAACGGCACGGCCGCCACTTTGAATCCCAATCCCGCCAAGACCAGGAACAACCCCGCGAGCACATTCGGGCCGGCCGGGCCGGAGGCCAACAGCGCGCGGAGCGCCTCGAATCCTGTGCCGCCCGCCGCGCCGTAGAGCAAGCTGATGCCGTACACCAGGAACCCCGAGGAGACAGAGCCCATGATCAGGTACTTCATACCGGCTTCGATGGAGCGGGGATCAGTCTTGACGTACGCGGCCATGACGTACAGCGAGAACGTCAGCAGCTCCAAGGCGATGAACAGCAGCAGCAGATCGTTGATGGACGCCAGCACCAGCATCCCCAGCAGTGCGGAGAAGATCAAGAGGTAGAATTCTCCAAGGTGGGTGATGGCCAGCGGGTTCGCCTGGCGCATCATGGCGATCACGACCGCGGTGGTAATCAGGAAGAGCCACTTGAAGGTGAAGGCGAACCCATCAAAGAGAAACATGGGTCCGAAGGCCTGCCCGAGCCAACGCGATTGCCATCCCAGCACCCACGCCAGCACCCCGATCCCCAGCATCGCCAGGCTCCACAGCCGGCGCTGGCGCTTGCCGCGTTCCAGCCCCGCGAACCGGGGGGTGAGCAGCGCATCGCCCGCCAGCAGGACGGCGATCCAGCCGCAGACGGCAAGCTCAATCGCGACAACCGGCCAATTCATCTGTAGAAGATGTAATCATCTAACAATCTGTGTAATCGAGGTCTGCTCTTTAGCTATATGCACTTCGAGAGGTTGCGCGGGTGCCAGGGTGCGCGCGACGAGCGGGCGCGTGGAGAGATCAATCAATCGCACCAGCGGCTTGGGCCAGCATCCCACGATCAACAGTGCTGCGATCAACACCACATACGGGAGGCGGGCAAACGGGGTGGCGGCGTCTTTCGCGTGGGCGAGGCTCTCGTTGGCGCCTCCGAAGAACACCCCGCGCACCATCCGCAGCATGTACACCGAGGTGATCACGATCCCCAGCACCGCCAGCACCGCCTGCAGACGGTACCGATCCCACGACCCGAAGATCACCATCATCTCCGCCACGAAGTTCGCGAATCCCGGCAGGCCGCTGGACGCCATGGCGGCCATCACCCCGCAGGTGGCGATGAACGGCAGGCGCTTCGCCAGCCCTCCCAGCTCCGGCAGGGAGCGCGTGTGCGTCTCGTCGTAGATGTGGCCGACCAGCGCGAAGGCGAGCGCCGTCATCACCCCGTGCCCGAACATCAGCAACACCGCACCGTTGAGCGAGAGCGGAGTGAGCGCACAGATCCCCAGCAGGACGTAGCCCATGTGGCTGGAGGAGGAGTACCCGATGATGAACTTCAAATCTTTCTGGGCCATGGCGACCAGCCCGCCGTAGATGATGTTCATCGTGCACAGCCCGGCGATCCACGGCAGCCACGCCTGCGCGCCGAGGGGCAGGAGGTTCAGCGGCAGGCGGATGATCGCGTAGGAACCCAGCTTCATCAGGACCGCCGCATGCAGCATGCTCACCGCCGACGGAGCCGCGGCGTGTCCGATAGGCGACCAGCTATGCAGCGGCCACAGCGGCGCGATGACCCCGAAGCCCACCGCCAGCAGGGGAAAGATCCACCACTGCAACCGGGCGTCCAGCGGATGGGCGCGCAGATGCTCCTCCAGCGCGACCACGTCAAAGGTCTGCGCCCCGCAACTGACGTACAGCCACAAGAGTCCGATCAACGCCAGCACCGCGCCGGAGGTGAGGTAAATCGTCAGCTTCATCGCGGCGTATTCTTTCGAGAACACCACCCGGCCGCCTTCCTTGGTATCGCTGCCCCAGACGCCGATGAGCGGATACATCGGGATCACCGCCATCTCGTAGAAGAAGTAGAAGAAGAACAGATCCAGCGACAGGAACACCCCGAACACGCCGGTGATGAGCAGCAGGTAGAAGAGATAGTATTCCTTCACGCGCTCCTTGATGGCGTACGAGATCAGCACGCCGGCGAAGGCGCAGATCGCATGCAGCAGCACCAGCACGGCGCTGATCCCATCCACCCCGAGGTGAAACCCGACGCCCAGCGCGGCGATCCACGGCACCTCCACGTGGAACTGATATCCACCGGAGGAGCGGTCGAAATTCGTCACCACCCACAGCGCGGTCAGCAGCGGGATGAAGGTCGCCCCCACCGCCACCCGCCGGATGAGGCGGATCTCTTGCCGGGGGAGCCACAGCAACAGCATCACGCCCATCGCCGGCGCCAGCAGGATCATCAGCAGCGGACTCATCATGGATGGTTCGCCAGATACAGCAACGCGACGACTCCCACAAAAAACACCAACACGTACTGCTGCACCTTCCCGGTTTGGCACAAGCGCAGCAACCGGCCGGCCGTCTTGGTCGTCCACGCCGTGCCGTTGACCGCCAAGCCGATAATGACGAACCGCTCAAACAGCGCGCAGGCGGAGGCGATGAGGCGCTGCTGAATCCGATCCACATACCAGGCATACGCGTCGTCGATACGGTAGTGCCGAAGGAGCAGCCGGTAGACCGGGCCGAACGTCTGCGCAATCTTCGACGGTGAGATTGAGCGCGTGCCGTAGATCAACCATGCCAGCCCGACGCCGATGGCCACCACCACCAGGGAGGTCCCGGCGATGCCCCAATGCAGCTCGGCCGCCTGCTCACCCAGAAACGCCGGGATGCCGAGGTAACCGCCGACGATGGACAGCGCCGCCAGCACCGCCAGCGGAACGAGCATGATCGTCGGAGACTCGTGCGGATGCAATCCGTGGGCGGGCGACCGAGCCGGCACCATCCCTGCTGGCGAGGAAGTGCCGTCAGCCGCAGGGCTGACGGCCTTGCCCACAAACGCCACACACCACACCCGCGCCGTGTAGAACGCGGTGAAACCCGCGGTCACCGTCCCCAACCAGTAGAGCGAGGCGTTGTGCTCATGGGCGAGCGCGAGGATGGCATCCTTGCTGAAAAAACCGCTCAAGCCCGGCGCGCCGCACAACGCCAGCGCGCCGACGAAAAACGAGAGCGACGTCCATCGCATCGACGTCCACAGTCCCCCCAGCTCCCAGATGTTCTGCCGGTGGGTGCCGTGGATGACGCTGCCGGCGCTGAGGAACAGCAGCGCCTTGAAAAACGCGTGCGTGGTGAGGTGATACATGCCCGCGCCCGCCCCGCCCAACCCCACCGCCATCACCATGTAGCCAAGCTGGCTCAGCGTCGAGTACGCGAGGATGCGCTTCAGGTCCGATTCCACGATGGCCAGGCACGCCGAGAGAAACGCCGTCGCGCCACCGACCCACGCGATCACGGTCAAGACGGTGCGCAACTCCTCGAACAGCCAGAAGGTCCGGCAGAGCATGTAGACCCCGGCCGCCACCATCGTGGCCGCATGGATGAGCGCGGAGACCGACGTGGGTCCTTCCATCGCATCCGGCAGCCACACGTGCAGCGGAAACTGCGCCGACTTGCCCAGCACCCCGCAGAACAGCAACAGCCCGATCCCCGTCAGCGCCGTAGGGGACAGCCACCCCAGCTCCATCAGGTGCGGAAGCCGCTGGTACAGCGTCTGGAACTGCACGCTGCGCTCAGCGGCGATCGGGCTTGAGACGGCCCACAGCCAGACAATCCCCAGCAGGAAGCCGAAGTCCGCGACGCGGTTGACCATGAACGCTTTCTTGCCGGCCTCAGCGGCGGCGGGTTTCTCGTACCAGTGGCCGATGAGCGCGTAGGAGCAGAACCCCACTAGCTCCCAGCCGATGAACAGCTCGATCCAGTTGGTCGCCAGGACGATCGCCAGCATGGAGAAGGCGAACAGCGACAGCAGTCCGAAGTACCGGCTGTAGCCGGCGTCATCCGCCATGTAGCCGATGGAATAGAGGAAGATGGCACTGCCCACGCCGGTGACCACCAGCGACATGAGCAGGGAGAGCCGGTCGATGAGCACCCCGAACGGAATGGAGAAGTCCGGCAGCCCGATCCATGTCACCGATAGCTCCAGCGGCAGGGTCAGGCCTCCGCTGCGCGCTTGGACGAACAGCGACAGCGCGCAGGCAAACGAGAGCAGCAGCCCCCCATTGGCGAGCAGCGCGCTCAACCGCCGTCGGGAGATCCCGAAGAGGAGAATCCCCAGCGCCGAGACGAGCGGGCTGAGCAACAGGGTCCACGCGCAGAAAACGGCTGAAGGCTGAAGGCTGAAGGCTGAAGGCTGGGCTACCATTTGAGCTGGCGGACCTCATCGACGTTGAGCGTCTTCAATTGGCGGGACATCAGGATCGCAATCGCGAGTCCCACGGTGACCTCAGCCGCCGCAACGGTGATCACAAACAGCACGATGAGCTGCCCGTTCAGATCCCCCAGCGCCCGACCGTAGGCGACAAACGACAGGTTGGCCGCGTTGAACATCAGCTCGATGCACAGCAGGATCATCAGCACGTTGCGCCGCGTCATGATCCCGACGAGCCCGATCGCAAAGAGCACCCCGCTGAGGACGAGGTAGTGATTGAGGGTGATCATCGAGGGAATGAATAGGTCGGGGTCATTGATCGTGTCGCGTGACGCGGGCGAGGGTGATCGCGCCGATGATGGCCGCGAGGATGAGGAAGGACGTCAGTTCAAACGGCAGCAGGTACGTCGTGAAGAGCAGGCGCGCGACCTCCCGCACCGTCCACGTCGCCGCCGCCGTCGTGCCCGGGCCGGAGGCGGTGCGCACCAACATCCCCACCAGCTGCACGCAGAAGAGTGCGCCCACCAGCGTGCCGATGGCGCGCAGCGTAAAGGGGCGCATGCGCGAGAGTGCCTCCGGAGCGAGATTGAGCAGCATGATGGCGAACAGGAACAGCACCAGCACCGCCCCGGCGTACAGGAGGATTTGGATCGCGGCCACAAAAAAGGCCCCCAGCATCACGAACAGGGAGGCCAAGCAGAACATCGCCACCAGGAGGGAGAGCACGCTGTAGATCGGCTGGGGACTGGTGACGACCAGCAGCGCGGCCGCCAGCAGGACTGCGCTGAAGAGATAAAAACAGACTGCTTCCACCATTGGGCTCTTGCGGGGGGATTCGGAAGGCCTTATTATAGAGGCTCCTTGTTGGGGTGTCCACTGAGGCCTCCCATGAATCGTGCCCAACTCATCATCGCCGATAGCGAGAAAAACGCCAACCTCTACTACGCCACGAGATTCCTGGCGCCCGATCCGTTCATCTTGGTTCAAGCCGACGGCCGCAAGCAGCTGGTCATGAGCGACCTGGAGCTGGATCGCGCCAAGGCGCAAGCGACGGTGGATGAGGTCCTCTCGTACACCGCCCTGGCCCGACAGGCCAAGCAACGGCTCAGCGGGGAACCGACGATGCTGGATGTCGTCGATGAGCTCTTGCAGGCGTACGGGGCGAAGGCGATCGAGGTCCCGCTCGATTTCAGCGTCGGGCACGCGGATGGGCTGAGGCAGCGGGGCTATGAGATCGTCGCCAAGCCGGAGCCGTTTTACCCGCAGCGACTGCTGAAGTCCGAGGAGGAAATCGCCTTCCTCACCCAGACGCTTCGCGCGACGGAAGACGCGCTCGAATCGGCCATCGAGCTGATCCGCAACTCCGAGATCAAGGCCGACGGGACGCTGTGGATCGGTGGCAAGCCCCTCACGGTGGAGATGATCCGGAAGGTCCTGCACATGCAGCTGCTGGAGCGCAACTGCATCGGGCAGCACACGATCATCGCCTGCGGGGCGCAGGCGGTCGATCCGCACAACGAAGGTTCAGGCCCGCTGAGGGCCAACGAGCCGATCGTGATGGACGTGTTCCCGCAGCACGCCGATACGCGCTACTTCGCCGACATCACGCGCACCATCGTCAAGGGCAAGGCGGCTCCGAAAGTCCGCAAGATGTTCGACGCGGTGCGCGAGGGGCAGGAGATCGCCTTTCGGATGATCAAAGACGGCGTGGATGGGTCGGTGGTGCATCAAGCGATCCTGGCCTCGTTCGAGTCGCTCGGGTTCAAGACGGGGCCGCAGGACGGCCGCATGCAGGGGTTCTTCCACGGGACGGGTCACGGGGTCGGCTTGGAGATCCACGAGCCGCCGCGCATCAGCCCCCGCAAGGACATCTTGAGAGCCGGCATGGTAGTGACGGTTGAGCCCGGACTCTACTACATGGATGCCGGCGGGATGCGCCTCGAGGACATGGTCGTGGTGACGAGCGACGGGTGTCTGGTGCTGACCCAGGCCCCGAAAATCTTGGAAGTGTAGCGCCATGCCCGAGACGCTCCACACCACCGCCTTGACCCCTGAGCCCATCGTCAGGCTCGAGAACTATTTCCGCGAGCCGTACAACCTCGCCGTCGCGGCGGCGCGCACCTGTTACTCCTCCCAGGTGATCTCGACGGACGATGTGGACCGCGATGACCAAACCCGCGCCCAGCGGGACCGCATCGCGGAGAGCATCTACAAGGCCGGCCATCACACGACGATCCAGCACCCCACCTTCCAGTTCGTCCTTGAGCGCGTGTCACGCCACTGCATTTGGTCCTTCCTCCACGCGCATCCTTTTTATAACAGCGAGCAGGTTTCACAACGTTTTGTCGAGGTGAAGCCGGAGCATTTTACGATCCCGCCGCTGGAAGACGCCGCCCGGTCGATCTACCTCAAGGCGGTGCGCGCGCAGATGGACGCCTACCACCGCCTGTGCGAGCTGGTGGAGCCGACGGTCAACCTGGAGTATCGGCGGATCTTTCCCCATCGCGAGCTGTCGGACAAACGCTGGAAGGGCGCCATCAAGAAACGCTGCCAGGAGGTGGCGAGGTACGTCTTGCCGGTGGCGACCCACGCGCACCTCTACCACACGATCAGCGGGATTACCCTGCACCGCTACTGGCGGCTATGCCGGCAGTTTGACGTCCCGCTGGAGCAGCGCTTCGTCGTGCAGCGAATGGTCGAGGAGGTGTGCCGGGTCGATCCGAAGTTCATGGCCCTGGCGGAGGATCCGATGCCGATGGAGGAGACGCTGGAGTATCGCGTGTTCCAGGCTCTCCACGCCGGATCCCCGGCCCGCCTCGATGGCCAGAGTCCGGGGCGGGCAACCAACGGGACGGGCCGAGGCTTTGTCGATGAATTCGACCGGGAGCTCGGTGCGCACACCTCCAGGCTGGTGGATTACAAGGCGCGCGCGCAAGAGACCCTGGCGCAGGCGGTGCGATCGGTGCTCGGCGTACCCAGAGGACAGCTGTCAGATCTGCAGGCGATCGATCTGGTGCTCAATCCGGCGCGCAACCCCTACCTGTCCGACACGCTGACCCTCACGACGGTCAGCAAGCTCTCCCGCGCCCTGGTGCATCCCCACTTTACATTTAAGAAGAAACTGTCGCACACCGCTGATTCGCAGGACCAGCGCCACCGCATGGTGCCCGCCTCGCGGCCGATCCTGCTGACCCACTTCGTCGCGGATCGACCGGACTACATCACCCCCGTCCTGATTCGCGCCACCCCGGAAGCTCTCGCCTGCTACGGCGAGGTGATGACCACGGTCTGGCGCGCCATCACCCGGTTGCTCGAGCTAGGGGTGAGCCACGAATTCGCGCTGTACCTGCTCCCCAATGCGTTTCCGATCCGGTTTGAAGAGTCGGGCGATTTGCTGCACTTCCATCACAAGTGGGTGCAGCGGCTCTGCTACACGGCGCAGGAGGAAATCTGGAACAGCTGTCGCGAAGAGGTGTTGCAGGTGACCGAGCGTTTTCCGGAGATCGGCCGGTACCTCCAAGCGCCGTGCTGGCCGAGGTCGCAGGCAGGGATTCGTCCGTACTGTCCCGAAGGCGACCGCTTCTGCGGCGTCGCCGTGTGGAAGCTGCCGGTCGAAGAGTACCAACGGCTCATTTGAAGCAAGCGACAAGGGACAAGGGACAAGGGACAAGGGACAAGGAACATGACCATGCCGATACCGGTCGAGGAAGCCAAGAGCCACGCCCCCGCGGTTCAACGGGAGGCCGTGGCTCGGCAGATCGTGGGGTTCTCGTTCTACCGCGTGGATCCGGAGTGGAGGCGGCTGCCGGCTTCGACGAAGCGCAGGCAGGGCGGGGAGCTGGCCGGTGTCATCACGCGCTACGCCAAGCAGCTGATGGTGCTGACCTATTCGCTCGTCGGGTTGAAGCCCGACGTCGACTTCTTGATCTGGCGCGTGGGCAACCGGCTTGAGCAGCTGCAGGCGATGTCGGCGGCGGTTCGGCAGACGGCGATGGCCGGGTACCTGTCGATGCCGCACGCGTATCTGTCGATGACGAAACGGTCCACCTACGTGGATAAGCTCGATCCCGATCACGCGGATGCGCGGCGGTTCATCACGCCGTTTCACAGCAAGTACCTGTTCGTCTATCCCTTCGTGAAAACCCACGAATGGTATCAGCTCCCGTTCGAACAGCGCCAGGCGATGATGGACGAGCATATCGTCCTGGGGAACACGTACCCCTCGGTGCGGATCCACACGACCTACGGCTTCGGGCTGGATGATCACGAGTTCGTCCTCGCCTTTGAAACCGACCACCCTCAGGACTTCCTCGATCTCGTGATGGCGATGCGCGAGAGCAAGGCTCGCCCCTACACCCTGCGGGATACGCCGATCTTCACCTGTGTGGCCAAACCGTTTGATGAGATTCTCAATGAAATCGGCTGCTGAACGGCATGCCCGAGTGTCTCACCGCTGAGGTCACGTACCCGAGCGACGGCCTCACGCTCAGGGGCTTCCTGGCGCGGCCACACGATGAGCAGCCTCGTCCCGCCGTGGTGGTGATCCACGAATGGTGGGGGCTCAACGACCACATCAAGGATGTCACCCAGCGGTTTGCGAAGGAAGGTTACGTGGCGCTGGCGCCTGACCTCTACTCCCGTGTGGGTCACAAGGTGACGAAGGACCCCGACGAGGCGGCGAAGCTGATGGAACGCCTGCAATCGCAACACGCGCTCAAAGACCTCAACGCGGCCACGCGCTATCTCAAGACGCTATCGTGTGTCGACCCCATCAAGATCGGGGCGGTGGGGTTGGGCATGGGAGGGACGTTCGCCTTGATGGTGGCCTCACACAACTCCGATGTCAAAGCCTCGGTGTCGTTTTACGGGCAGATCCCCCCAACCGATAGCCTCAAGTATCTCCTCGCGCCTATCCTCTATCTCCACGGGGGGCAGGACGCGTGGATTCCGTCGCGCGAGGCGCAGCGCCTTGCTCAGGGGCTCAAACAATTCGGACGGCCGGGCGAGGTGCAGAGCTACGCGGATTGCCCGCACGCCTTTTTCAACGACACCCATCCTGAGGTGTATCGTTCGAACGAGGCCAAGGACGCCTGGCAACGGACCGCGCGTTTCCTCGCAACCTACCTGAGGTAGCCATGGATGCCCAAGCGAAGAAGATCGCGTTGAGGAAAATTCCGCACGGCGTCTATATCATCGGGGTGGCGCAGGACGGCCAGCTCAACGCCTTCACCGGCACGTGGCTGACGCAGGTGTCCTTCACGCCTCCGTTGGTCGCGCTGGGGATCAGGAAGGACAGCCACTCCTTGTCCATGATCCAGCACGCCAAGGTGTTCTCGGTGAACATCCTGGGCAAAGAGCAGAAGCCGCTCGCCGAGCATTTCGTCAAGCCCGCCACCGTCATCGGGGAGAAACTCAAGACCGTTGCGCACCGCGCCGGCAAGACCGGGGCTCCGCTCTTGGATGACGCGATCGCCTTCGTGGAGTGCGAGGTGCGGGAAATCGCCAATGAGCTCGGCGACCATGCGGTGGTCATCGGCGAGGTGGTGGAGGCCGGCGTGCGCAACGACGTGCCGGCCTTGACGCTGATAGACACCGGCTGGCACTACGGTGGTTAAGTCTCTGGTTCGCTGGGCGAGGTGGGGCTGGCTGGTTCTCCTCCTCGGCTACTGCGCGCTGTTTTTCGCCGAGCCGATCAATCTCACCACCGCCGACCTGGGCCGGCATCTCAAGAACGGCCAGCTTGTCTGGCAGCATCCGGAGCTTCTCTCCACCAACTTCTACTCCTACACCGAGCCCACCCACCCCTTCCTCAATCACCATTGGGCGAGCGGGATGGTGTTCTTTCTCATCTGGAGGCTCGGTGGGTTCGCCGGCCTGCACCTGTTCTTCATCGCGCTGAATCTCGCGGCTCTGGCCATCGCATGGCGATGCGCCGAGGAACGGGCCGGGGTCGGCGTCGCCGCGTGGCTCTCCATCCTCCTGCTCCCGCTCCTGGCCATTCGGGCTGAGGTTCGTCCCGAAGCCTTCAGCCTGCTCTTCACGTCGGTCTTCTTTCAGCGGTTGCTTCGATTCAGAGACCAACGGGCCTCACAACGCTCGGTGTGGTGGTTGCCTCTGCTCGAAGCCGTGTGGGTGAATCTCCACAGCTATTTTTTCCTGGGCCCGGCGCTGATCGCCGCCTTCCTCGTCGACAGCTTGTGCTCGCCCGCACGGAGGGGACAGGCGCGCGTGTTGGCCGTCGTGCTGAGCCTGGCGATGCTGGCCACGCTGCTCAATCCCTTTGGGATCACGGGAGCCCTAGTGCCGTTGACGATCTTTCAGGAGTATGGCTACCGGTTGTTTGAGAACCAGACGATCCCGTTTCTCCTCGCTCGTTTTCAGATGCCCGCCTTGTGGCTCTTTCTCGGCGTGTTTATGGCGCTGGCCCTCAGCCTGGGGGGCGCGTGGGCTCGGGTGGGGAAATCAGCGGGAGTGGCCGAGACGCTCATCGCCGTTGGCGTCAGCGCCATGGGCTGGGTGGCCTATCGGAATCTGGCGTTGTTCGGGCTATTGGCCTTGCCGCTGATCGCCTCAGCGCTTGGCGTGCTGCGAGCGGTCCGTCCGCGCAACGACCGGTTCTTCGCGCTGGCCGCGGTGCTGTCGCTTGCGCTGGTCATCGCCGTCCCGTCGACGGTGTGGTCGCTTCCTCCGGCCTCCGGACGGCGTCTGGGTCTTGAGCCAGGCGACGGCGAGGCGGCGGCGTTTATCCGGCAGCAGCATCTTGAAGGCCCCATCTTTAATAACTATGACATCGGCGGCTACCTGATCTTCCACCTGTTTCCTGAGCACCGCGTCTTTGTCGACAACCGGCCGGAGGCGTATTCCGCGGCGTTCTTCAGGGAGCTCTATATCCCGATGCAAGAGGATGACGCGGTGTGGCGCGAGGCGGAGGCGAGGTTCGGGTTGAACATGATCGTCTTCCACCGGCACGACTTGACGCCGTGGGGGCAGCGCTTCATGATCGCGCGCGTGGACGATCCCGCGTGGGCCCCGGTCTTTGCGGACCGCGACACCCTCATCCTGCTGAAGCGAAACGTGCGCAACCGATCAGCGATCGACCGCTTTGAAATTCCCCGAAGCGCGTTTCACGTGACGCGCGCAAGCCCTTGACCCCCACACCAATTGTCGCAGACAACAATTGGTGTGGGGGCTTGACCCTCTCGTTGCGGGGTGTCAGAATAGCCAGAGGAGGATCGGTGATTCGACGCTCGCGTCGTGTCGTCATCATGGGGCTCGCCGTCTGTTGGAGCCTGAGCGGTCCGGCACAACCGGTGTCGGCAGATGCCCTTGGGGATCTTGTTGGAGGGCTTGGGCAGCTGCTCATCGGCGCGTTTGCCATTCCGGTTGAAGCCATCCAGGGGACGCTCAACGGGCCGCCGATTCTTGGGACCATCGGCGGCATCCTCAGCGGGACGGTCCATACGGTCGGTTCAACACTGGGCGGGGTGCTGCAGATCGCCAAATCCGTCGTCCCCCTCGCCACCTCCCTGGTGCCATTTCTTCCCTGGGTTCTCTAGCCCTTCCGTGACCGTGCATCGCACCCGGCTGTCAACCTACGCCAACTTCATCAAACTTGAGCACACGATTCTTTCTCTGCCGCTCATCTATGCGGGAGCCGTCGTGGGTGCGGCAGGGTGGCCCTCGATCCGGCTGGCCGGCCTGATCCTGCTTGCGGCGATCGGAGGACGGGTGATGGCGATGGGATTGAACCGCCTCATCGACGCCGCCATCGATGCGCGCAACCCCCGCACGAAGGGCCGCGAGCTGCCAAGCGGCACGATGCGACCGCTTGAGGCGTGGGGGATCGTCGGACTGGCCGGCCTGCTCTATGCAGGCAGTGCGGCGGCGGTTGCGCCGATCTGCCTGATCTGGTCGCCGCTGCCGGTTGCGCTGTTTGTCCTGTATCCGTATCTGAAGCGATTCACCGCGCTCTCACACGTTGGACTCGGTCTGGCTTGGTCGATGGGCCCGCTCGGTGGATGGTTGGCGACTGCGCAGTCGTTGGCGCACCTTGATCAGATCATGTGGCTGTGGCTGTTCGCCGTCTTGTGGGTGGCGGGGTTCGACGTGATCTACGCCACCCTGGATGAAGCGTTCGACCGGCAGGAAGGGTTGCATTCGCTGCCTGCGCGGATGGGAAAAGACCGCGCCCTGCGAGTTGCCGCGTTGTTGCACGCCGCCGCGTTCATGGCTCTGGCCATCTTACAGCGCGACGTCCTGCGCTCACCCGTTGGCTGGCCGTGGCTGCTCGCCATCGCCGCCATTCTCATTTGGGAGCACGCCATCGCTCCCCGCCGCCCAGAGTTCGCCTTCTTCTACTTAAATGCCGCTCTCGGCTTCCTTGTCTTCGGTCTGGTTGCATCCGGCTTGAGATAACGGCGCTCCTTATCCAATCTATTGATAATATACATTCTATATAGTATAATCATATTAGTGGAATTGAGTTGGTAGCAGGGAGGGAGAGGATGAAGGAGATCACAGCTCTCGAGCTTCGGAAGCGCTTTGGGGAAGTCATGGAAGATGTTCGTTATCGCAAGGAGCCGTATCTCGTAAAGCGGAACGGACGCCCCATGATCGTGCTGCTTGATATCGATGCGTATCAGGCCGATGAAAGTCGCCGAAAGGAAGACGTCTTCATTGAAGACTATACCGAGGAGCGTCTTCAGGAATTCTTAGAGGAAGACCGCCTGGATCCCGGCGTGCAGGCCCGTGTGAATCGGCGTCTGCGATAAATGGTCCGGGTCTTCCTGGATGCGAACGTGTATTTCGCTGGTTGTTATTCTGCGAAGGGGGCCTCGGCGCTCCTGCTGAAGCTGGCGGTGCGCAAACGCCTCCAAGTGGTGGCATCTCGGCTAGTATTGCGGGAAGCCGAGCGCAACTTGCATGCGAAAGCCGATCGCAAGGCTCTGCGCGTGTTTCATCGGTTCTTAGAGACTGCCACCCCGCGCATACTTCGAACGCCATCCGCCAAAACGCTCGCTGCCTACGAGACGATTATTCATCCGAAAGACGTCCCAGTGCTGGCTGCGGCCGTTGAAGCAAAGGTTGACTATCTGGTGACGCTGGACCGCCGGCATTTCTTTGCCCCCCTCGTCGAGGCCCGAATTAAATCGCCGCGCATTCTGGCCCCCGGCGACTTCCTACAGGAATGGCTGTCGAGATGAAACGTACAAAACGCGAAGTGGCGGACATCATTGACTCATTTTTATCAGGCGAGGGAGAGGAGTGGGACTGGGATGATTTTACCAGCATTCCAATTCACGATCCCGAGTTAAACAGAATTCGTCTGAGGTGCGTTCAACTCGACAAAGAATTTCCTCCAGAGAAACGTGGCGAGTATTGTAATGCTCATGGAATGGACGTGTTGCGGGATTATGTGAAGCGATTACGGACGAAATAGAGATCTGATGGAGAGAATGATGCGCATTGTAGTCGGGATGACGGGGGCGTCGGGGGCGGTCTTCGGGGTGGAGTTTCTGCGGCGATGTCAGGCGGAGAAATACCTGATTCTGACGAAGTGGGGGCGGTACGTGCTGAAAGAAGAAACCGGCCTGACCGAACACCATCTAGCCGAGCATGTCAAACGCAGCTTTTCAGACGACGATCTCTCCGCGCCGTTTTCCTCAGGGTCGACGCCGTTCGATGCGCTGGTGATCGTGCCCTGCTCCGCCTCGACGATGGCCAAGCTCGCTGTCGGGATTGCCGATACCCTGCTGACAAGGGCGGCGATGGTCGCTCTCAAAGAACGGCGAAAGCTGATCATCTGCCTTCGCGAGACGCCGTTGTCCACCATCCACTTGGAACAGGCGCACAAGCTCTCGCAGGCCGGCGCCATCGTGATGCCGATTTGCCCGCCGTTCTATCACCGCCCCCAGACGATCGACGAGATGGTGAGCCAGTTCACCGAGAAGGTCCTGAGTCTCCTCGGATTCGAAACCTCGCTTGCTTGGAAAGCCGAAGCCCTTGAGTAAATGGCTGATTTGCAATCCTTCCTCTCCCTCTTAGAACGCGAGGACCAACTCGCCCGCATCCGGGTGGAGGTCGATCCGGAGCTCGAGATCACCGAGATCGCCACGCGCGTGGTCAAGGAACGGGGGCCGGCGCTGTTGTTCGAGCGGGTGAAAGGCTCGGCCATCCCTCTGGCGATTAACATCTTGGGGACTGAGCGGCGCATCGAGCTCGCGCTCGGTCGGCACCCGCAAGAGGTTGGGGCCTCGCTGAAGCGCTTGATGGAAGCCGCGATGCCGCCTCGGCCCAAGCGGTTGCTCGAGGAATGGCGCACCGTTGGCCGGGTGCTGTCGATGCCGCCCAGGCGGGTGCGTCGCGCGGCGTGCCACGACGTGGAAGAACCGCCCGACCTGGGGAAGCTGCCCATCATGAAATGCTGGCCGAACGACGCGGGGCGGTTCATCACCTGCGGGATGGTGCTGACGCATGATCCCAAGACGGAGGTCCGGAACCTTGGCATCTACCGGATGCAGGTGGTCGGAGGCGATCAGGTGCTCATGCACTGGCAGATCCAGAAGGGCGGAGGATTCCACTATTGGAAAGCCGAGCAGCAGGGCAAGGCGCTGGCGGTCTCGGTCATCATCGGCGCAGATCCTCTCCTTTATATCGCTTCGGTCGCTCCGCTGCCTGAAGGGATTGACGAGCTGGCGTTCGCCGGATTTCTGGGAGGCCGGCGCATCCCGCTGGTGCATGGGAAGGCCACACCGACCGTCGCTCCCGCCGAGGCGGAGATCGTGCTGGAAGGTGTGGTGCCGCCTGATGAGCGCCTGCCCGAAGGGCCGTTCGGGGACCATTTCGGCCACTACTCCCATCCCGCGCCGTTTCCCGTGATGTGGGTTCAGACCATGACGCGCCGCGCCAAGCCGATTTATCTCTCGGCGGTCGTGGGCAAACCCCCTCAAGAGGACCGGTATATCGGCGACGCGGTGCAGGAGATGCTGCTGCCGATGATCCGGTTGATCCATCCGGAGCTGAAGGACCTGTGGGCCTATTACGAGGCCGGGTTTCACAGCCTGGCGGTGGCGGCGGTTGAGGAGCGGTACGGCAAGGAAGGGATGAAGACCGCCCTGGGGCTGCTGGGAACCGGGCAGATGAGCCTCACCAAGTGCCTCATCCTGGTGGATCCGGACGTCAACGCGCGCGACGCCAACGAAGTGCTGCGCGCCGTGCGCGATCATTTCGATCCGGCGGAGGACTTTCTCTTGCTCCCTGGTGTCCCTTTTGATACGCTAGATTTTACGAGCCTGACCCCCAATCTGGGCAGCAAGATGGTGCTCGATGCCACCCGCGACGGGAAGGCATCCCCTCCAGGGGTTCCTCCAGTTGATCTGGAGGCTGTCCGGTGTCTGCATCCACGGATCCAAGCTGCCCGCATCATCGGGGGATGTCTGGTGGCGGTCCAGGTCGAGGGCGAAGGCCGCTCGGTGGTGGAGGCGCTCGTTCAGGCGGATGCGTTGCGCGCCGTCAAGCTGATCGCCGCGGTCAGCGCCGACGTGGACCTGCGCGAGGGCGAAAGCCTGTTGTGGGGGATCTTCACGCGGTTTGATCCCGCCCGCGACGTCGTCTTCACCGAGGTGGAGCTCCACGGAGGCTGGCCCATCCACCGAGGCCGCCTCGGCATCGATGCCACCTTCAAGACCGGATACCCTGATCCGATCGTGATGGATCCGGCAGTCGTCACACGAGTCACCCAACGATGGCCTCACTACTTCAAGGCGTAGCCGACCGCCTTCAGCGCCGCGCGCGGATGTCGAGAGCAGAGGCGCTGAAGCTCTTTGAGGCACGCGATCTCATCGGCCTCGGGCAATTGGCGAACGAGGTCAAGCAAGCCACATGGGGCGATCGCGCCCACTTTGTGATCAACCGCCAGATCAACCCTACGAACGTCTGCGTCCTGTCCTGCCGGTTCTGCGACTTCGCGACCAAGCGGGGACGCCCTAACGCCTACGAGATGACGATCCAGGACGTCTTAGATCGCCTCAGCCCGGAGCTGCGGGAAGTCCACATCGTGCAGGGGCTGCATCCGGACTGGACGTGGGATTTCTACCTGGAGATGCTCCGCGCGATCAAGACGAGCTTCCCCCGGATGCAGATCAAAGCCTGGACGGCGGTTGAGATTGACTATTTCTCCAAGAAGTTTCGCCTCTCGGTCGAAGAGGTCCTGGTGCAGATGAAGGAGGCGGGGCTCTCCGCCTTGCCCGGCGGGGGCGCGGAGGTGTTTTCCGAACGGGTGCGCAAGGCGCTGTTTCCCTTTAAAATCGGCGCGCCGAGGTGGCTGGAGATTCACCGGATCGCGCATCAGCTGGGCATCCCGACCAACGCGACCTTGCTGTACGGCCACATCGAGACGCGCGAAGAACGCGTGGATCACCTCCTGAAGCTTCGCGAACTCCAGGATGACACCGGCGGCTTCATGAGCTTCATCCCGTTGGCGTATCAAGTCGGCAAGACGCGCGTGGTCGAGCGCCAGGCGTCGGCGATCGAGGACCTCAAGACGATGGCGATCTCCAGGCTGCTCCTGGACAACATCCCCCACATCAAAGCCTACTGGGTGACGATGGGTGAAGAGACGGCGTCGATCGCCCTGAACTTCGGGGCCGATGATCTCGACGGGACGATCGGGGAGGAGCGGATCATGCATGCCGCGGATGCCGCAAGCCCGATTCGGCAGACCCGCGAGCGGCTGGTGGAACTCATCCGAGCCTCCGGATGCGTGCCGGTGGAACGCGATGCCCTCTATCACGAGGTCGCGGTGTGCGACCCTTCGACTCGCGCCACGGCCTCTGGCCGTGGGCTCGCTCAGGATTCCGCCCCACGGGCGCAGGAAGAGGTGCCACGGGCTCTGCCCGTGGGGCTCCACAATGGCCACCGGTAAAGTCAGAAGTCAAAAGTCAGAAGTCGGAAGTACACTTCCCTCTTCCCCCTTCGCTCTTCCCCCTTTGACGGTGGCCCGCATTCCGTATCTCAACTGCGCGCCGTTTTTTGCCGGCCTTCCGCTCAAGCCAGGATGGGAGGTGGTCGACGTTGCGCCCAGGCGTTTAGGCCAGATGGCTGAGGAGGGCAAGTTCTTGGCGGGCGTGATGTCGCTGGCGGATTACCTGCGGTTGCAGGATCGCTTCGAGCGGATCGGGCCGCTGGGGGTGGCGGTGCGGGGACGGGTGGGCAGCGCGCTGCTGTTTTCGCGCAAACCCCTTCGGCAGCTGGACGGCGCCTGCGTCGCGGTGACGGACGAAACGTCGACGACCGCCCTGTTGCTTCGCGTGATCCTGGAACAGCGTTACCACCTGACGGTTCGACTCGCGCCGCACGCCCACCCGACCCAGCAGGATGCTGACGCGGTGCTGCTGATCGGCGATGAGGCCTTGCGGTTTGGCAGCGTCAACCGGCTCTATCCGTTTGAGATTGATGTCGCCTTTGAATGGTGGTTGTGGCAGCATCTGCCCTGCGTCTTCGCCGTGTGGGCGATCCGCGCGGACGCCGGCGCGAGCACCAAGCGGGAGGTGAGCGAAGCCCTCCAGCGCACCCTGGCGGTCAACCTGCGTCGCCTCGATGAGCTCGTCATCCAACCGGCTGCCTCCCTGCACGTTCCGGCCGAGGACCTCACGATGTATCTGAGCCGGTTCATCTATCGTCTCAGCGCCGAGGAGGAGCGCGCCATCCAGCGCTTCGCCCAACTGTCCCAATCCATGGCATGAGCCCCGTCTGCTGCGACTCGCTCGAGGAGAAGGTGTTCGCCGGGGAGCGGCTGACGCGCGAGGAAGGCCGCTCCCTCTTGCAAGACGCCTCCCTCCTTGAGCTAGGTCAGCTCGCCAACTCCGTGCGCTCCCGCCACAATCCCGACCCCGCCGTGACGTTTGTGATCGACTCGAATCCGAACTACACGAATGTGTGCATCACCGACTGCGTCTTCTGCGCGTTCTACCGCAAGCCCGGCTCGAAGGACGGCTATGTCCTGACGGTGGACCAAGTCATGGAGAAGGTCCGTCGGGCCGTTGAGTTGGGGGCGACGACCGTCTTGCTGCAAGGAGGGCACAACCCGCAGATTCCCCTCAGCTATTACCTGGCGTTGGTCTCCGAAACCCGCCGCCGGTTTCCGCAGGTGACCCCGCATTTCTTCACCGCCTCGGAAGTGACGACGATGGCGCAGGTCTCCGGGCTGCCGATCGGCGATGTGCTCAGACAGCTCAAAGACGCGGGGCAGTCCACCTTGCCGGGCGGGGGCGCGGAGATCCTCTCCGATCGCATTCGGCGGAGGCTCAGTCCGAAGAAAGGCGGAGCCGAGGCGTGGTTATCGGTCCATCGCGAAGCGCACCGCCTCGGCTTCAAATCGACCGCGACCATGATGTTCGGTCACCTCGAGGACGACGACGATCTCCTCCAACACCTTGAGCACATCCGCGGGCTGCAAGATGAGACGAGAGGGTTCACCGCTTTTATCCCGTGGAGCTTCAAGCCCGGCAACACCCCGCTCGAGAAACCGATCCCGCATCACGCCGACCCAACCCGTTACCTTCGGATCATCGCGCTCTCGCGACTCTACCTCGACAACGTCCCGCACATCCAGGCTTCCTGGTTCTCTGAAGGCAAGAAGACCGGCCAGGTCGCTCTGCACTTCGGGGCCGACGATTTCGGAGGGACCTTGTTCGAGGAGAACGTGCACGCCGCCACCAACTTTATCAACACAACGAGCGTTGAGGACCTCGTCACCGTGATCCGTGAAGCGGGATTTCGGCCGGTTCAACGCACCACGTTGTACGAACGCATCAAGGAGTGGTAAGGATGGGACAGGAGATTCCGCTTTCCAACGGTGTGGGCGAGGTCATGGCGCCGCAGACGCTCGTGACGGCCTTCGTCATCGCGCCGGACGGCAGCATTCGGTTGGATGCCGGCGCGCTGCATGGACGCAGCCAGATCGAGGGCCAGGTGACGATGGTCTCGCGGCAGGAGCTGGCGGGTGAGTCCCAGCCGGTGCTCGTCGTGTGGGTGGCCCTGGAGCTTGACGGGGCCAATCGGCCGGTGCGGTACAAAGGCTTGTCGGTGTGCCAGATCCTCGTGAACTCGAAGCAGCAGATGGGCTACAAGAGCCTCTCCGAGCACGTCAACCGCATGGGCGAAGCGATTCGAGGAGACATCAACATTGCGCGTCTCAGCCCCGAGCAGCGGCGCGCGGTCAAGCAACAACTCGTGGCCTTGGGCGCTTCGTTCTGGGACGCGTCCGACCCGGTGCTCAAGCAGGCCCTTGAGTCGTGATGGAGTGGTCCTCCATCATCTCGCGCTCGCTGACGGACGAGGCGATTGCCCGCGAGGAAGCCCTCGACATCCTGCGGCTGCCTGACGAGCAGATCGTGGAGGTCTTACGCGCCGCCTTCGAGGTGCGCCAAGCCACCTACGGCAAGCGGGTGAAAATCTGCCTGCTGCAAAACGCCCGCAGCGGGCTGTGCCCCGAGGATTGCCACTACTGTTCCCAGTCCGCCGTATCCACCGCGCCGATTGCGAGGTACCTGCTGCTTCCCCTTGACCAGCTGATGGAGGGGGCTCGTCGCGCGCGCGAGGCCGGGGCAAGACGCTACTGCATGGTGACCAGCGGACGGGGCCCCAGCGAAGAAGACATCGCGCACTTCTGTGAAGCCGCCCGACTGATCAAATCCCAGTATCCCCTGGAGATCTGCGTGTCGCTGGGCATCCTGTCGGGGACGCAGGCCCACCAACTCAAAGAGGCCGGTGTGGGGTGGGTGAACCACAACCTGAACACCAGCGCTCGGCATCATCCCGCCATCTGTACGACCCACACGTATCAGGATCGCCTCCAAACCGTCCGGAATGTCCAGCAGGCCGGGCTGATGACGTGCAGCGGAGGCATCGTGGGCATGGGCGAAACGGACGAGGATCTTCTCGAACTCGCCCTGGCCCTGCGGGAGTTGCGCGTCAACTCGCTGCCGGTCAATTTCCTCAATCCGATCCCCGGCACGCCGCTGGAGGCGTGCCGCGCGCTGACCCCCATGCGGTGTCTGAAAATCCTCTGCCTGTTCCGGTTTCTGAATCCGAAAAGCGATCTGCGCGCCGCGGGAGGCCGCGAGGTCAATCTGCGCTCCCTCCAGCCGCTGGCGCTGTATCCCGCCAATTCCATCTTCGTGGACGGTTACCTGACCACGCCGGGCCAGGCCGCGCAGGCCGCCCGGCAGATGGTCAGCGACATGGGGTTTGAGCTGGAGGAGTCATGATCCCCCCACCTCCTGAGGGCTGCCAATGGCAGCCCATGCAACGCGAGACAGCGCGCGAGGGGATGGCGAAATTTGCAGAGACAGAGCATGGTTGCATTGCCACGCCATTGGTGTGGCATCAGGAGGTGGGGGGATGAAGCGAACCTGGATCCTGACGGCGATCGGCAGGGATCGGCCCGGCATCGTGGCGCATGTGACCAAGGTCTTGTACGCGCTCGGCGGCAATCTCGAAGACTCCGCGATGACGCGGCTGTGCGGCGAATTTGCGATCATGCTGGTCTTCTCCGCGCCGGGTCTGGTGACGGCGAAGCGGCTGGAGAGGGCCTTTCGACCGGTCGCCTCCCGACTAGGGCTGGCGACTCATCTCAAGCCGCTGGCGGCAACCGCGCAGCGTTCGACGACGCGGCCCCGCGTCTCTCTCATCTCCGTCTACGGGGCTGACCACCCGGGCATTGTGTATCGGGTTGCCGAGTTGCTCGCCCGCTCCAAGATCAACATCACCGACCTATCGACCCATCGAACCACGGGCAACCGTCCGCTGTACCATCTCCTCCTTGAAGTCGAGCTGCCAAACCGACTCGACCCCGCACGGCTCGAACGCCGCCTGAAGACGCTGGGCAGACGACTTGGCGTCACGGTGAGCCTCCGAGCGGCTGAGACGACAGTCCTCTAGCTGCCGCGCGCATGGCCGTGCTGCCTGTCCGACGGTTTCCCGATCCGCTCCTCAAGACCATCACTCGCCCTGTCGATCCAAACGCCCCGCCTGTCCGGCGGCTCATCGCGGATCTTATCGACACCATGCGGCATCATCCCCGTTGTGTCGGCTTGGCCGCGCCGCAGGTGGGGCAGCTGCTGCGCGTGGCGGTGGTGGATGTGACCGGCCACCCGAAAGCCGAGCAGTCGCACGGCCTGCTGGTGTTGGTGAATCCCCGCCTCACGGCCCGAGACGGTCTGCGCATGCAACGGGAGGGATGCCTGTCGGTGCCTGATCTCACCGGGAACGTCAGCCGGGCCGTCCGGGTGCACGTCGAGGCGTGGGATGGCTCAGGCGCCCGGTGGACCAGGCGGCTGGAGGGATTTGAGGCGGTGGCGGTTCAGCACGAGCTCGATCACCTGGACGGCACGCTCTTCCTGGATCGCGTGGTGAATGCGCGCACCGACGTGTTCAGGCGACAACGATACGCCTAACGATCCGCGGTCCGCGTCGGCGGCTGGATCAACGCGAGACGGGGCACGCGCGGGATCAGGCCGCGCGCATGCGCCTCGCGGTAGAGCAGGCGCAGGGCCTGCCGGCAGGGACGGGAAAAACTCAGGGTGTCTTCGTTCACATACATGCTGACGAACTGTCTGGCGCGCACCGGATCAATGCCTCGCCCGTAGCGAAGCGACCAGGCCATGGCTTCATCCTGATGCGTCATCGCATAGACGATGCTGTCCCGCAGCAGCTGCGCAAATTTCGAAGCGAGGGGTTTGCCCAACGAGCGTTTGATGACGTTCAACCCCAGCGGCAGCGGCAATTTTTTCTGCTGCTGCCACCACATCCCTAAATCCAGGATCGGCAGCAAGCCTTGATCGCGGTAGGTCAGTTGCCGCTCGTGGATGAGCAGCCCCGCCTCCACTTCGCCGTTGAGCACCGCGTCGGGAATCCGCTCGAAGGCCATCTCGATCGGCACAATCCCCTGGACGGCAAGCGAGAGGAGGAGGGAGGCCGTGGTGTGGAGACCGGGAACCGCCACGCGGCACTTGGCGAGGTCAGACGGCGCGTAGCCCTTCATCGCCACCACGACCGGCCCGTAGCTTCGCCCCACGCTTGACCCAACGCCCAACATCCAGTAGTCATGGGCGATCAGGGGGTAGCTCGCCGCCGAGACGGCCGTGACGTCCAGCTCGGCGTGGAGGGCTCGTCGGTTCAGGGTTTGGATGTCTTCGATTGTCTGTCGGACACGGAGTCCCTCCATCGCGACCTTTCCTTCCGCGATGGCGTAGAACATGAACGCATCGTCCATGTCCGGCGTATGCCCAACAGTGAGCGTCCTCATCAGCTCCATTCCTCGTAGTGGATCTGCCCAGGCTGCACCCCGTAGGCGCGCAGGTCGTGGGCCACCGCCTTCACCACCTCGAGCCAGCCGCAGATGTAAATTTCTTTGTTGGTGAAGTCGGTGATATACTTGCGGAACGCGTCTTGCACGTGTCCGACCTCGCCCTGCCATTCTTTCGGCCGGCTGACGATCGGAACATACTGGAAGTTATGGCGCAGGGAGGCCAGCGTGCGGAACTCAGCCTCGAACAAGGTGCCGTGCTCGTACCGGCAGCCGAAGAACAGCCGCACCGGTTGGGTCGCATGCAGGTGAAAGAGATGATGAATCATGCTCCGCAGCGGGGCGACACCGGTTCCAGTGGCCATGAAGATCGGCTCATACGTGAGGGGTTGCTTGAGGACGAAGCGCCCGTGCGGGCCGGAGAGGGTGACGGGGGAGCCGGTTTTTAATTGCCAGAAGAAGGTCGAAGCCGCCCCGCCGTCCACATGCTGGAGGCAAATCTCCACCACGCCCTCCTCATGCGGGGGCGAGGCGATGGAGTAGGCTCGCTTGACGACCGCCCCGTTCTTCGGCACATGGACAATCACGAACTGCCCGGCTTCGAAGGGCAGGTGGGTGGGTTCGGCCAGCCGAAGCCGGAAACAGCGGACGTTATACGACAAGATGTCAATCCGATCGACGACCGTGCGATACGGTTGCGCTGCCATCATCTGGTATTCTAACAGAGCGGCTCGCGCATTGTAAATTGACGTCGTCGGGCGGCGTGGTGAACCTCGCGCATGCGCGCATTGATTCGAACGTTCCAGCGACGGGTGGTGCGGTGGTACGCGCGCCACCAGCGGAGGCTACCGTGGCGGCGGACGCATGATCCCTATAAGATTCTGGTCTCGGAGATCATGCTGCAGCAGACCCAGGTGGATCGCGTCATCCCCAAATACCGCGAATTCCTAAAGCGGTACCCCACCGTCGAAGACCTGGCGAAGGCGCGGCCAACCGAGGTTCGCAAGCTGTGGTACCCGCTGGGCTACAACATCAGGCCGCTGCGCCTGCGCAGGATCGCCAAGCAGGTTGTGGAGCAACACGGCGGCTCAATCCCTGGGTCGTATGACGGCCTGCTGGCGATGGACGGGATCGGCCGGTACACCGCAGGCGCGGTGCTGAGCTTCGCGTTCAAACAGGACGCGCCCATTCTCGATACGAATGTAGCGCGACTACTCTCGCGCTATTTCGGCATCCGAGCGTCTCTCGCGCGCGGGAGGACGCGGCGTCGTCTCTGGGACCTGGCTGCGGCGGTGATCCCCACAGGGCATGGCTACACCATCAACCAGGCGATGATGGATTTCGGCGCCTTGGTGTGCACGGCACACAACCCTAAGTGTCCCACCTGTGTCTTGCGTCGATCGTGTCGGAGTTATCCGTATGCGGCCGCTGCCTCACGTGCGCGTGGTACCCACCTGCAAGGTCGCCCTCGCCGTCGTTGAGCGGCGCAAGCGCTACCTGATCTGCCGGCGCCGCGCCGATGCTCATTTCGGCGGCTACTGGGAGTTCCCAGGCGGGAAGAAAGAGGCACGGGAATCATGGGAGGCGTGTCTTCGTCGGGAGCTTCGAGAGGAATTAGGCGTGTCGGTGCGGGCGTTGCGAGGGTTCGGGCGTCTGCAGCACCGATATCCTGATCGCCGGATCTCCTTTCGGATCTATCGCTGTCAGATCGCGCGTGGGCGCCCCAAGCCGTTGGGGACCGCAGACATCCGGTGGGCGACGGCCGAGGAGCTACCGCGCTACCGTTTCCCGCCCGCCGATCTGGCGTTGATTGCTCGCCTGACTGAAGCAGGGTCGTTGCCTCGTCGTCGACGGCATGCTATACTAACAAGACAGAGGAGGAATCGCTCATGATTGCACTGACACCAACAGCGGTTGAGGAAGTGAAACGGCTGATCGCCAAAGAACAGAAGCCGAACCTGGCTCTGCGTCTCGGGGTCAAGGGGGGCGGGTGCTCCGGCTTCAGCTACCAGATGCTCGTGGACGAGGCGACGCCGAAGACCTACGACACCACCTTCGAGCAAGATGGCGTCAAAATCGTCGTTGATGCAAAGAGCCATCTCTACCTGGATGGCACCACCATCGACTTCAAGAGTGGTTTGGTCGGCGGTGGGTTTGAATTCAACAACCCGTTGGCCAAGAAGAGCTGCGGGTGCGGCTCATCGTTCAGCGTGTAGAGTCTGAGCCTACTGCCTTCCGAACAGCCTTACAAAGTCTTCACGGTTGAAGAAGCCAACGCGCTCCTGCCTCGCGTTCGCCCGCTCGTCGAGCAGCTTCGGGCGCTGCAAGGCTCAATCGTCACGACCAACGAGCAGCTCGACGAGAAAGTGCACAAGCTCTCCGGAGGAAACGGCTATCCCTTGCAGGACCTGCGCCATCACATCGAGAAGCTGACCCGGCATCAGCTCCAACTGATCGAAGCCTTCCATTCCGCCCTCCAGCAGCTTGAGGAACTGGGGTGCGTGTTGAAAGACCTCAGCCTCGGCCTGATCGATTTCTATACCGTGCGTGACGGCGAGCCGGCGTTCCTGTGCTGGAAGCTGGACGAAGAGACCGTACGGTTTTGGCATCCGCTCGATGCCGGCTACGCCGCCCGCCGACCCCTCTAAGCATGGAATCCCGCCCGATCCCGTTTCACAAGATCCTCTTCGTGTGCGTCAACCGGAGGGCTGCGAACGAGATCTGCTGCGCCCATCGGGATAGCGAGACGATCGCCGCTCAGCTCAAGGAGCGCATCAAAGCCCTGGGGTTGTCTCGCGTCGTGCGGGTCAGCAAATCAGGATGCCAAGATCTCTGCGCGAAGGGGCCCAACGTGATGGTGTTTCCGGACGGTGTGTGGTATGACGGGGTGACGCCTACGGATGTGGAGCAGATTATTCAGGACGCGATCCGTGACGTGCCAGGTGCACGAGCGCTTCCCGTACCACCAGCACCGCCAGTCCCAGCAAGACCAGGGCGATGACGCCGATCCAATCCCAGGCGCCTCGGCCCTGCAGCAGCGTGCTCACCCAGGGCTTGATCGTCAGCACCAGCGACCAGAGCGTCATCGTCACCATGAAGGCGGCAGGAATCCCGGTCAGCCACCAGGGACGGCGACTTCGTTTCAGCCAGACCGTGATGGTCAACAGGGTGAGCGCGGCCAGCAGTTGATTCGAGGTGCCGAAGATCGTCCAGAACACCTTCCACGCCGGCACGATCTGGCCTGAGGCGTCTCGGATGGTCAAGCTCACGCACACCGCCGGCAGGGCCAGGGTGCACAGCGTCGAGCCCACCCGTCCCCACCATCCGGTCCAGCCAGTCAGCTCCTGGAAGACATAGCGTCCTAATCGTGTCGCCACATCCAGCGTGTCGTAGATGAACGTGGCAAACGCCAGGAGCGCAAACGACCGGGCGAAATCCCGGTTGACCCCGAAGCGCGCCACGAATTGGCTCAGGCCATTGGCGTAAATCCGGTCGGGGGATTGGGCGGTCGTCGGATCCCCCGGAGCCAGCAGCATCAGCGTGGCCAGCGCGATCACGGCAACCAACCCTTCCAGCAGCATCCCACCATAGCCCACCAACCGGCAGTCTGATTCCCGGCTGATCTGCTTGGACGTCGTGCCTGAGCTCACGATGCCGTGGAAACCGGAGCACGCCCCGCAGGCGATCGTGACGAACAACATGGGGAACAATGGGAGCCCCCGTTGGCTCGTCCATCCGAGGAACGCCGGATACTGAATGCGCTCGCCCCCGAGGAAGAGGCCCACCACACCTGCGGCCAGCACGACGTACAAGAAGAACCCCCCGAGATACCCGCGCGGTTGCAGGAGTAGCCACATCGGCGCGATCGAGGCGAGCAGGCAGTAGGTGAGGATGATTCCGTTCCAGAGCACCTGCGGGCGCACCCCACCGAGCGCTGGCAAGGTCAGCGGGATGGATTGGCCGAGCCAGATGATCGCTCCCACCAGCGGCAGGAACACGCACGTCGCCAGCCACAGCGGCAGGCGCAGCTTATAGAGGCAGAATCCCATCGCCATCGCGGCAGCGAGATACATCGCCGAGGAGGCGGCGACCCCTCCGCCGTAGGTCGCTTCCACGAACGAGCCACTCGTCAAATCCGTAAACGCGATGATCACGTAGAGCAGGGACAGCCACACGAAGCCCATGAACAACCCGTGGGCTTTCGGGCCCAGCTGGTCGCGGACGATTTCCACAATCGAACGCGCGCGATGACGCACCGAGCCGACGAGGCTGGAGAAGTCGTGCACCGCGCCGAAGAAAATCGCCCCGAAGACGATCCACAGCAGGGCCGGCAGCCATCCGAACCACAGCCCGGCGAGGATCGGGCCGACGATCGGACCGGCCGCGGCGATCGCCGAGAAATGTTGACCGAGCAGGAACGGGGCTTTGGCGGGCACGTAGTCCACGCCGTCGTTGAGCTCGCAGGCCGGCGTGGGTCGGCTGGGGGAGAGCTCAAAGCGTCTGGCCAGCCACCGTCCATAGAGGAGATAGCCGGCCAGAAACAATCCGCACGACGCAAGCGCGATGACGAACAGCGGCATGCCAGAAGTCTACCAAAGGCATCGATGTCAGAGCAAGTCGTTAGGAGAGTGGATGGTGAACTAAATGCGCCCAAGAATGCACGTTAACATGATGGGGCGCATTTAAATGGAACCCCCCTGAATGTTAAGATGCATTGGTGGTTCCATTTAGGACGGGGTGAGGGAGCGCAGCAATTCGCAGAGGATCTGGTTCGTTCGCTTGGCGCGCGCCTGCAGGAGCGGCACCTTCTGCTCGAGATGCTTGCGCACCTCCTTGCGCAAATCCCATGTCCGATCCAACACCGCGCACAGCTTGCCGATGTTGAGCTCCGCGATGGAGGTAAGCC
>Ga0156290_112_pt1 | contig 46256 bp, 41 predicted proteins | sample RifCSPlowO2_12_FD_107938 | JGI IMG/M metagenome (GOLD analysis project Ga0156290, IMG submission 107938) | Omnitrophica WOR_2 bacterium RIFCSPLOWO2_12_FULL_63_16 | reverse complement strand
ATCATTGTGGGACCCGGTTGACCAACTCAAGGAGGTCGAATCGACTTGACAGTGCGCAGCCTTTCATAGATGGGGGGATCATCCCACCATCTCGCAGACACGGAGTGACCGCTTGGGTAACCGTTCGGCCGCCTCGCGCAAGGCGTCCACGCATCGGTCGATCTGATCGGCAGAAGTGAAGTAGCCGGGGCTGATGCGCACGGTTCCATCTGGAAACGTACCCAGCGCGCGATGCGCGCCCGGCGCGCAGTGCAACCCGGCGCGCACCGCAATGCCGCGTTCCTGATCGAGAAACTGGGCGACCTCGGAGGCCGGGCATCCCTGCACCGCCATCGAGACGACGGCGATGCGATCCTCCAATCGTGAGGGGCCGTAGACCGTCAGCCGCCCGTCCGCGCGGCATCCCTCCAGCAACTGTCGGGTCAGTGACAGCTCATGCGCGCGGATCCATGCTACGCCAAACTGGAGGATGAACTGCAGCGACTCGCGCAGCCCCGCCAGCCCCAGGGTGTTGGGCGAGCCGGCCTCAAACGCGTAGGGAAACTCCTCAGGCTGCAGCGGCAGCTCGGAGAAGACCCCGGTCCCTCCTTCGCGCCACGGCGAGAGCCTGGCCCGCGGCCCGATGTACAACCCGCCGGTCCCCGGAGGACCCAGCAAGGCTTTATGACCGGGGAAGGCGAGCAGGTCGATCGCCGCCGCCTCCACATCGATGGGCGCGGCTCCGGCGGTCTGCGCGGCGTCGACGAGGAAGAGCGCGCCATACTCGCGCACGATCGGGCCGATTTGCGCAATCGGCTGCAGCGCGCCGGTGACGTTGGAGGCGTGCAGGACCGCCACCAGGCTGGTGCGGCTCGTCAGGGCCTTGCGGATGTCACCGGGGTCGACGATCCCCTCGGCAGGCACCGCCACACGGGACACCTGGATCAGCCCTCGATGCTCCAGCCGGTTCAGCGGCCGGGCCACCGAGTTGTGCTCGAGCACCGTCGTCACCACATGATCGCCCGGCCTGACCACGCCCTTGATCGCCATGTTGAGCGCATCGGTGGCGTTCATCGTCAAGACGATCCGCTGAGGCTCCGGCACGTGAAGGAGATCCGCCAGGAGGCGTCGCACCTCGTCCACCACCGCGCCGCTTCGCTGCGCCATCGCGTAGCTGCCGCGCCCCGGGCAGCCGCCGAATTCCTCCAGCAGCCGCCCGAGCTGCTCATAGAGCCGCGGAGGTTTGGGGAACGACGTCGCCGCGTTATCCAGGTACACGGTCATCCCACGCCCTGGCAGGGCTCCGCCATCGGCGGAGCCGTCGCCAACTCCTGGTGCAATCGCGTGTCGTGGGCGACCCCGCCTTCGGCGGGGCTGCTAGGGCGTGGGATCATCCGACTCGTTTGGCTCGTTCCCGGAAGGCCTCAAGCCACAAGAGCCCTCCGGAGATCGCCAGGAAGACGATCCCGACCAGGCCGCTCGTCGTGGGAGGCACCTCGGTCTGCCCGATGACGATGCGCAACTGGGGCACGATAAGCCAGCGCGCCACATGCACGATCCCCGCGATCCCGAAAAATCCCGACACCCACGTCGCCCACCAACAGCGTGTCCACATTGTGGTCCTCCGACGTCTCTTTCCCTGAATGCACGAAGCTGTACGCTACCTCCGTCCCTGCTCAGCGTCTATGATACGCGTCATCCCACGCGCCTTGACGTAGTCTTCCGGGGTATTCAGGTTCAAAAAGCTCAAGCCCGTGGGATCGTACCGAGCCAGCAGCTTGGGCGCGACCCGTTTCACGCACACCTTCCGCGCCAACGCACGAAGGCTTAAGCGCCTTGCGCGAAGCTGTGCCTCAATCACCGGCACGATCGAGGTGGCGTACACCGCATGGAGCGGGTGAAGCCCCTCGTCCGTCTCCGGCACGACCAGGTCGTACCCATCAGCCTGCTCGATGAGAAACCGAATCAGCGCCGGGTGCAAGAACGGCGCGTCACACGCGCACACGAAACACCGAGCGTAGGAGGCCGCCCGCAAGCCAGTGTAGAGTCCCCCCAGCGCATGGGCGTCTGGCACGAGGTCTTCAACGACGTGGACGGCAAGACGCGGCACCTGCCGCGCATCGCGCACCGAGACGATGAGCTCCTCCACGAGGGGGCGCACCGTGTCAATGACGTGTTCGATCAGTGTGACCGCCCCCCACGGCAGGCGCGCCTTGTCCCGTCCCATCCGCCGGCTCTGCCCGCCGGCCAGGATGAGCCCCGTCACCCCTTCACGGTTGGCGGTCCGCGGCATCACGCACCTTCGGCGTCGTTCCATCAGTGCCGATCGCGGTTTTCCAGATCGGCACGTCCTGCTTGATGGTCTCAATCAAGAACCGGCAGGCCTCAAAGGCCTCTGCTCGATGGGGCGCCTGAACGCCGATGAGCACGGCAATGTCTCCAACAGCCACTCGTCCGAGGCGGTGACGGACTTCGACGCGGTGAAGCGGCCAGCGCTGTGTGGCCTGTTCGATCAGCCTGGCCATCATGCGCTCGGCCATCGGCTCATAGGCTTCATAGTCGAGCGCGCTGATGGGCCGACCGTCTTCGTCAGCGCGCACGATGCCCACGAATTCCACCGAGGCGCCGCTGTAGACATCAACGGTTCCTCGATGCCACTGTGAGACGTCAATCGGCTCTCGTGACAGATAGCCCACCGTGTTGTTACTTGTTGCTTGTTGCTTGTTGCTTGTTGCTTGTTTCATCCTCCGCTCACCGGCGGGATGATGACGACTTCATCGCCATCATGCAGCTCGACGTCGCCGGATACATACGCACAATTGACGGCCAGCCGGGACACGGCAAGTAGCGGCTCCACCTGTGGATGCCGGTCCTTTAACATCCCGAGGAGATCGCCACTGCTTGCGCCGTTCGGTAGCGGCACGGCCATCTCTGAGTCACCGATGCGATCCCGAAGCTGAGCGAAGCAGAGGACCGTGACCGTCATTGACCGGCTGACGAGGGCTGACAGGCCTGTCTCTCCTTGAACACTGAGACACAGAAGGTCGTCAGCTGCTCCAGTTCGTCCGGCAACAGGGTGCCGGGATGCACGCCGACCCGACAGGCTCCTGTGCCGATCTCAAGACGTGGCCCTGGACTTGGCTCAAGCCGGATGGCGGGATGGACGCCGTCGTGTTTGAAGCCCTCAACCAGGACCAGATCGACCCGGCCCGCCATCGGCGAGGTGGCCTCATGGATCGAGTGCTCATCCGGCGTCCGCATGATCCATGCGGCGCGCTCCGGCGAGATCACCGCGATGGCATCCGCCCCAGCCTGGACATGGCGCCAACTATCTTTTCCGGGCCGGTCCATCTCAAAGCCGTGGTGCGTGTGCTTGACCGTCCCAATCCGGATGCCGTTCGCGCGGAGCCGTGGGATGAGCCGCTCGATCAGCGTCGTCTTTCCGGAATCCGAGGCTCCGATGACATGCACCACGCCGGGCCTCGCTGAGCTAGTCGCTGAATCGCAGCACATCCACCTCTTCTCCTGCTGGGATCTGTTGTCGATCCTCCGGGATGACGACGAACGCATTGGCCTGCGCGAGGGCCTGCATCATGGCCGAGCCTTGTTTCTCCGTGGGTGCGGCTTCAAGGCGTCCATCCGCGGCGGGCGCGACATGGGCCGTCAGAAAATGACGACGCGCATCCTTCTTTGACACACCCTTCTTCAGGAGCGCTCGCGCAGACCGTGGCTGCGCGTCGTGCTCGCCCTCCAGACGTCGGATGAGCGGCTCGATGAACACCAAGAAACCCACGACGCATGAGATCGGGTTGCCCGGCAGGCCGAAGACCCAGTGGTCGCCCAGCCGCCCGCACAGCAGGGGCTTGCCCGGCTTCATCGCCACCCGCCAGAAGACGGTGGTCATGCCAAGCTCCGAGAGAACGCGCTTCACATGGTCATGCGCTCCAACGGAGACGCCTCCAGAGATCAGCAACACATCCGCCGAAAGGCCCCGCCGGATGCGCTCCGCAATGGCGTTCGGATCATCAGCGACGATCCCTAAGTCTTCGCACCGGCCGCCGGGATTCAGCAGCAACGTCTGAAGGACAATCCGGTTGCTGTCGTAGATCCGGCCGGGAGCCAGGGAAGTTCCTGGTGGCGTCAGCTCACTGCCGGTCGCAAGCAGACCAACCTGTACCCGCCGGAAGACCGGGACCTCCACAATCCCGCTGTTGGCAAGGAGCCCCAGTCGCTGGGCGTTGAGGCGCCGTCCCGGCTCAAGCAACACGTCACCCCGTCGCACATCTTCCCCCTGCCGGCGGATATGTTGACCGGACGACACCGGGGAGCGGATTTCAACGCATCCATTGCGCAACCTTCCATCTTCCAGCATGAGCACCGCATCGGCGCCGGATGGGACTGCTGCGCCCGTCATGATTTTCACGGCCGTGCCGGGCACAACCGGCGTCTCCTGCCAGCCGCCTGCCGCCACTTCACCGGCGATCGTCAACTTCACCGGCTGCTCGGCGCAGGCCGGCTGGGTGTCGGGCGCACGCAGCGCATAGCCGTCCATCGCCGAGTTGTCAAACGGCGGCAGGTCTATCGGGGCGCGTACGTGCTCCGCCAAGACACAGCCCACCGCTTCCTCAAGCCGGCGACGCCTGATGGAAAGGGGCCTGGCCATCGCCTGAATCTTCGCCCACGCTTCATCCACGCTGACCATCGTCATCCTGTCATCGCCAGTCTGAGCAGCTTGAGCGCTGCGACAAGCAGCACGACAGCCAGCAGCCGCTTGAGCAACGCCCCAGAGAAGTGATTCGCCCCAAGGCGCGATCCAACAAGGCCGCCGACACACGCGGCCACAAGCAGCGGCCAGAGCACCCCGTAGTCCACCGCGCCGCGCGCGAAGCGCCCGGCAAGACCCGACGCTGAATTGACCAGGATAAAACAGGCCGAGACGGCTGCGGTCTGCTTCGCGTTTGCCCATCGCCGCAGCAACAGCAGCGGGCTCAAGAACACACCGCCACCGACGCCGACAACCCCGGAGAGCCATCCGATCCCCGCCCCCACCGGCACCGCCACGCCCAGTCTCGGCGGTCTCAGTGGGTCTTGGTGCCGCCCCGTGATGAACAGACGCAGGGCGGCGATGAACAGCGCGCCTGCCAGCAGCGCCTCGTAGGCCGGCACAGACACCGGCGTGGCACCTCCCAGGAACGCCGCCGGAATGGAGGCGGCGAGAAACGGCCAGGCCAACCGGCCCACGAAGTGGCCGGCCCGAGCGAATGCCAGCCAGCCCATGGCGGCCACCAGGAGGTTGAGCGTCAGCGCCGTCGTCGCCATCTGATCCGGCGCAAGGGCCGCAGGTCCCAGCAACAGCAACGCGAGATAGCCCGAGGCGCCGCCGTGCCCCACCGAGGCATAGAGGAGCGCGATCACCAAGAAACTAGGAATGAGCCACAGGAGCTCGCGTTCCATGAGACCGTCCCTCGATCATCTCCAGCGCGTGCGGCAACAGCGGCAGCAACACGCGCAGGCATGCCTCGACCCCTTGAGGACTGCCGGGTACATTGACGATGAGCGTGCGGCCCCTGAGTCCGGCAGCCGCCCGCGAGAGCCACGCCAGGGGATTCTGTCTGGCCGTCGCAGCGCGCATGGCTTCCGGCAGACCTGGCACCTCGCGCTCTATCACACGACGCGTGGCCTCCGGCGTCACATCGCGTGGTCCGAACCCTGTCCCGCCGGTCGTGATGACGAGCGACAGCTTGAGCCGGTCCGCGAACTCGACGAGACGCTCCTGGATAGCGTGCAGCTCATCAGGGACGAGCGCGGACTCGCGCACGACGAAACCCGCCTCCTCCAGGAGCCGACGGATCAGCGGGGTGGTCGTGTCTGCCCGCTCGCCACGCGAGCGTGTGTCGCTGATAGTCACGATGCCGACGCGCGTCATGCGACGCTCCGCGCCACTGGGCGCGTGAAATCGTGCCGGCCGCCAGTTTTTTCCTCGAGCTGAATGGGGCCGATGACCATGGAGGGATCCGCCGCCTTGCACATATCGTAGATCGTCAGCGCAGCCACCGATGCCGCGCACAATGCCTCCATCTCCACCCCGGTGCGATCCATGGTCTTGACCGTCGCTGCGATGCGCACGCCATCGTCCTGCACCTCGCAATCGACGACGATGTGGGTCAACCGAAGCGGGTGGCACAGCGGAATGAGATCCGCCGTTTTCTTGGCGGCCTGGATGCCAGCGATCTTGGCCGCCGCGAGCACGTCGCCTTTGGGGATGGCCTTGTGCCTGAGCTGCGCGATGACCGCCGGCCGGATACGGATCCAGGCCGACGCGCGCGCCATGCGCGGCGTGGCACCCTTCCCACCCACGTCGACCATCCGGGCCGATCCGCGGCCATCCACGTGCGTCAGCGCCGCCTTCATCCCACCACCTGTGCGCCCCGCCGAAGGCGGGGCCACGGGTTGAACCCGCAACGCGTATCAAGGCCGCCAGGGCCGGAAGCGACGACGCGGCCTTGATGCATAGGTGGTGGGATCATCCTCCCACTCCCGCCATGCACAACCGAGGACTTCCAACCTCTCGCTGGGCCATGGTGTGTTGTTCGGGCTTGGCGGCCACGGCGTCCCGGATCAGGTGCGCCAGACGCTCACGATCCACGGCAGGCCTGAGGGCCGGCAAGAGATCGACGGCTGATTCCTGATCCAGGCAAGGGCGCAATTGGCCCGTCGCCGTCAACCGAAGCCGATTGCACCGCGCGCAGAAGGCCTGCGTCACCGCCCCGATGATCCCCACGCTGCCCCGCGCCCCCGCCCACGTGTAGGCACGTGCCGGTCCGCAGCCCACAGGGCCGTCGAAGGGGCGCAATTCGCCCAGGGCGCTTAAGCGCGCGAGGATCTCCTCGGATGGGACGAGCCGCTCCCGAGCAAAATAGTCCCCGATCGGCATGAGCTCGATGAAGCGCACGTGCAACGGTCGATCCACCGCCAGTCGACCCAACTCGACAATCTCATCGTCGTTCACGCCGCGCATGACGACGACGTTGAGCTTGACGGGGTGGAGGCCGGCGTCGAGCGCCGCCTCGATGCCCGCGCGCACATCGCCGATGGAGCCGAAGCGGGTGATCCGGCTAAAGCGATTCGCCAGCAAGGTGTCGAGGCTGATGTTCGCTCGGCGCAGGCCGGCGCGCGCCAGCGCCTCGGCGCGCCGAGCCAACAGGACGCCGTTGGTGGTCAGCGACAGGTCCTCAAGCTGAGGGATGGCGCTGAGCAGGCGCACGAGCTCCACGACCCCCTCGCGGACCAACGGCTCGCCTCCCGTGAGCCGAACACGCGTCAACCCCAGAGCGACCCCGACGCGCACCACCTCCGCGATCTCCTCAACGCGCAGGATCTCCTCGCGCGCAATCCACTCTACACCCGAGGCCGGCAGGCAGTAGACGCAGCGCAGGTTGCACCGGTCGGTCACCGAGATGCGCAGGTACGTGATCCGTCGCCCAAACCGATCAATCAGCATCGCGTCTTCACGCTCACATTTTGCATGCCGCATTCCGCACTCCGAATTCCGAACTAAAAAAGGCCAGCTCCTCAGCGGAAAGGGAGCTGGCCGCGTTGACGCGTCAGCGTGTCTTCTCCTTTCCAAGCACGAGGAGGCGAGGTCGTTTCCTTCCTCACCCGTCCCCGTCGCTTTGCTTCGCAAAGCGAAGCATCGGGGAAGGGGCCCAGGCGCCATACTCACGTCACGAGGTTAGGCGCCGGGGCTCGGAGAACCGAATTGTCTACTGGCGCGCGATTGTCACGCGCGCAGACGTGCGCCGCCTTTTGTTATCGACACGGGCTCTCACACAAGCCGGATCGCGCCAAGATCGTTGACGGTGCGGCAGACCTCGACGCACACGCCACAACCGTCGCACGACTGGGCGACGATGGTCGGTTTGCCGCCGTCAAGCACCATCGCCTCATCACGAAGCGGACAACGGAGATAGCAGGTTTGGCAGGCGCCGCCACCCCAGGCCAAGCAGCGCGCCGGATCAATGATGGCGATTTGTTGGCCGGACGCCCACCGCGTCCGGCACTTCGCTCGGCCCTGATGGCCGTCGCTGCGGGCGGTCGATGGGTGCTCAGTCACGCGCACCGCCGCCAGCGCCATGGTCTGGTCGAGCACCGTCCGGATCCCGCCCAGCAGATGCCGTGGCGCGAATCCGAGAAATTCGCGTCGATTGACCGTGGGAGAGGCGTCGTCGATCATCCGTGCACCGCGTAGAGGCGCGTGCGATAGAGCTCCGCGCACTGCACACACGCCCCGTGGGCCGGCGTCCAGTCCGGATAGTCGGCCTGAATGGCCTGCGCAACCGGCGCCCATTCGCCATCCCATGCGCGCACCCCGTCACGCGTGGGGAAATGGCACAAGGGACAGCGCACCCCTCCGGCCCCGAGCATCCGGGTGAGGCGCTCATCCTTCGCCAAGTCGAGCAACTCGCGCTGCGTGCAGCGGTCCCGGCTGCCAAGGTCCTGAAGCACCGCCTCACGCCGACGCGGCTGCCACGAGGCAAAAGCCCGGTCAAGCTTCCGGCGGTGCTGTTCCGCCTCAGGCAGAGGCCAGTCGTGGCGTCTCATTCGAGACGCCACCCACACATTCCACAGCAACCGGAAGCGCTCCCGAATGAGGTCATGTTCCGTTTCGCACTCGCCGCCAAACGCTGGATGCGGCTCGTAGGCGAAGGCCGGATCGAGCATGTCGTCTACATGCATCAGCTCATGCCGGAGGAATGCCGTCAGTTTCCCGCGGTCGAGGCAGCGCATGGCCTGCAACCCGATGAACAGTGTCGTTGAGACATGCAGGGTCAGTCGCGCGTCCCCAGGCTGTCCGATATACAGCTCCACCTGCTCATCCTTGTTGTTCCATACTCGCCGGACAACGAGGAGCTCAACGTGCGCCACGACGTGCGGAAATTCTGAAAGCCGTGCCGTGAACAGTTCGGCTAATCCGAGCGCCTCAAAGGTGCAATGAGCCAACTGTTGGAACGCGATGTCTCGTTGCTGAGCATCCGGCAGCTCATAGACGGCTTCGCGCTCCCGGTGGAACGAGGAAGCGACCTCGCCATGGCCGGCTGACCGCAGCCGGCGTAGCTCGAGAAACACCGCCTCTTCAACAAACGCCGGATCAAACCGAAGCTCAACAGCCATTGGCTGGCTTTCCCTGTGGGAGGGCGCACGCGGCACATCCCACCGCATCCTGCTCCGTTGGGGAGCGCAACGGCAGATCGCACGAGCCAAGCGGAACACCCATCCGCGCGCACTCCTGCGACAGCCAGCCCAGCACCATCGTGGCGGCCGCACCTTCGATGCCTGATCCAGCGGCCCGCGACAGCCTTAAGCAGAACGCCGGCCCCCAGCGGCCGAGATGATCGGCAAGGAATTGCCGGGTCGCCGCGTCGCACACCTGCGCATGCTCCGCAGCTTCCTCATCCACCGCACAGGCATGTTTGTACAGAAGGTAGTGCAGAAATTCGCATTCCGTGGCGATGTGATCCACGCGCTCATGCGATGCGAAGGACGCGCGCAAGCCGAAGGCTTGATAAAACGCCGCGATGTCGCCAAGCTCCTGCGGCTGCCGATGGCTGTGCTCCTCGCCGTACTCGAGCTCATAGGGCGGGGCCGCGCTCTGCACCGAGTGGCCGAAGATCCGCTCGTAGTCGCGGGACCACTCCGCCATCGACGCCGCGTCCAACGCGGCGGCGAGCCGACGAGCGGCCTCGCGAAGTCCGGCCTCGCCGTTCGATCCCAGCGCCATCACCTCAAGCAGCCGATGATGCTCACGAGCCGCCAGCCACTTCCTCGTGTCGTCATCTGGATGGCGTAACACCATCGCCAGCGCCCGGTACACGGCGCTCCTCGCCAACAGCTCCTTAATATCCCGTGGTTCCGAGACTACCGTCTTCATCGTTTCACTTGTCGCTTGTCACTTGTCACTTGTCGCTGCGCTCAGATGGAGTTCTGGTGTATCGCCGGCCGGACGTGGAACGGCTCCTCGACCTGGGTCCGCACTAATTCTTTCCCATCCTCGCCGTAGCCGATGATCGTGTCGTTGTACATCACAAACGGCTTGCCGTGGGTCGTCGTCTCGTAGACCTTCGGCCCCTCTTGGATCTCATAGCGGAAGATGATGCGGTTGGTTCGGCGGAAGAGCTGGAGCACGGCCAACAGCTCTCGATCTGGGGCCAGGTACTTGGCAATCGCTTCATCCACGCCAGGCCCGAACATTTGCCTCAGATACCCCCGCGGCACCCAGCGCGGAGGCATGTAGAACCCGTTGGGGGCGGTCCCAAACTGCGGATAGAGCGGCAGGGCCACCTTCGCGACTTTCACGAGGTAGTAGATGGGGTTGTAGCGGTCCTCCGCCCAACTGCCGTCTTGGTTCATCTTCACCAGCCCCTGCAGACGGATCTGGCCGATGCACGCGGCCATGCAGCGCGTTTCCATCGGCCGCCCGCCAGTCTCCGGGTCCTTGCCTTCGATGCGCGGGTAGCAGGCGATGCACTTCTCGCTGACCCGCGTGCTCGGACGGTACATCGCCTTCTTGTAGGGGCAGGCTTCCACGCACTTGCGGTAGCCTCGGCAGCGCTTCTGATCAATGAGCACGATGCCGTCCTCGGGACGCTTGTAGATCGCCTTGCGCGGGCACGCCGCGAGACAACCCGGATAGGTGCAGTGGTTGCAGAGGCGGGCGAGATAGAAGAACCACGTCTTGTGCTCGGGAAGCGAAGCCCCTGTTTGGGAGATGCCAAGCGTCCCGCCGCCGTCGCTGGTCGTCGACGTATCCTCGTAGATGTTCGGGAAGCGCCACTCCTCATCCGTCGGCAAGTAGCCCAGCACGCGCTGCGGCTCAGGACCGATGCGCTGCTCGGCCGCTTCGAAGATCGTCTTGCCCTGATACACCCCTTTGTCATCCCAACGCTGCGGCTCCCCACTCGCCTCTTCCAACAGCTTCAGGATCTTGATGTCCCACGACTGGGGGTAGCCGCCGTAGGGCTTGGTCTCGACGTTGTTCCACCACATGAACTCCTGCCCCTTGGAGAAGGTCCAGGTGGATTTGCAGGCCATGGTGCAGGTCTGGCAGCCGATGCAGCGGTTAAGGTTAAACACGAACGCGAACTGGCGCTTCGGATACGCCCCGGCATAGGAGTAGGACATCTCGCGGCCGAGCTGCCAGTTGAACACCTTAGGCATGACGCCGAACCTCCTGGATCGCTTCCTCTATATACGCGTCTCCCTTCTCCCGCCAGACCAGGTACGGCCCGCGGTAGAGGGGATTTCTGAACATCACCCGCAGCTGCTCATCGGACCAGCCGTCCCGCGCGAACTCCTCGACGAAGCACCTCGCCATTTCTCTCAAGGACGCGTCATCCTGGACCGGCAGGATCACGCCTTGCAGTTCAAACGGATCGTCCGGTTCAAGCGCTTTCATCGCCAGCCCCGGAGATCCGACGCACCATGCGGGCCAAGTGCGAGGCCTGCCGCTCGTAGGTCAGGACGAGGACGACCGCTCCGGCAACAGCCACGAGCAAGGCGGCCAGGAACAGCACAAGCGAGGCCCGTCCAATCGCCGCCAGACGCTGGATTTGACCGATCAGCTCGGCGGCCGTCGTCTGCGCCGTCAGGACGGGACGCAGAGTCCCCAGTCCAAGACCGGCCAAAAAGACGATAAGCAGCAAAGACACGATCGCCGCGGCGGCGGTGGTAAGCAACGCGCGTCTGCGGATGGTCCCCACGCCCTTCAAAAACTGCTCATCTTCGAGCGTCAACATCTCGCCCCCCCGTCTAGACGAAGAATCCGCCGTCGAGATACTTGCGCATCGTGTCGTTCTCTGCGGCGGGGGTGTAGCCCGTCGTGGCCGGCGCCCAGGTTCCCTTGGCCCCGAGCCCGCCGTCCTCGGCCTTCGTCACGCGCACCAGCGTCTCTTTCGGCACGGTGTTGACCGCGTGGTTGTCCGCCTCGCCGCCGAAGAGAAAGCCCATAAACACCTTCGCCTTGTGGAAGAGCGAATCGGTCTGGTGCATCGGCATGTGCCAGTTGCGCGTCACACTCTGCTGTGAGCCGTAGCGGAAGTTCGCCTGGTAGCCGGTGTCGGCGGAGAGGGCCCGCCCGTCCTTGCGCATCTCTGCCGCCTTCACGGATTTCTCCGTGGCGATGTAGGTCCCGTGCTTCATCATGACGATGTGGTAGGGGTAGGCCGGGTTGTACTTGACCCGCAGCATCAGCCGCGCGACGCGGTAGAACGGGTCATCCGGTTTGGCCCCGATGTAGGGACGATCCGCCGGGTTCGCATCGACATAGACATAGTCGCCGTCGTTGATGCCGAGGTCCTTCGCCGCCTGCGGGTTCATGTGGACTTGGTGCTCGCCCACCCCCGGAGCGCGCGTATCCATCCGGTACGGGTCGCCGAAGTTGGAGTCCCAGATCTGATGCCAGTCCACGTTGCTCCAGAGCGAGTGGACGCGGTGGCGGCTTTTCGGCGTGAGGCAGTAGAACTTGAAACCGCGTTCCCACAGGAAATTCTTGGTTTGCTTGACCTCAGGCCAGGCCAGCTTGACGTTCCGGATCGTCCGCTCGTCCCAATGCTCAGCGGTCAGCGGAATCCCATAGTCATTGGGACGGATATAGGGATTGCTGCTGACGATGACATTGGGCAGGTACGGGGTGGCTTCGGTTCCCTCACGGTGCACGATGAAGTTCTCGCCGTAGTCGATGGCTTCCGGCACGTCCGTGTACGCCTGAAGCCGTCCGTGATCGGTGTAGAAGGGCACATCCTCATGCACCTGCTCCCAGAACGGCACCCGAGGGTAGGTCCGGAAGAGCATGAGGGCGCCGCCCGGCGGGCCGTACTTGCCCGCCATGATGTCCTCAAGACGATAGCCGACCGTGGTCGTGCAGGAATCCAGCAGGCGCTGGATGTAGACTTCGCGCTTGCCTTCCAGCGCAAACTTCCAATAGTCCTGGACGCGTTGATCGCCGATGATCCGCCCAAGCGCGTCCGCGATCTGCGCCAGAATCACCAGGTCATCCCGGCTGTCGAACACCGGAGGAATCCCGCCCTTCCAAATTTGCAGGAAGGGATTGGAGCAGGACGCGGTGACCTCCAACCCTTCGGACTCAAGCCACGAGTTCGCCGGCAGCGCGATGTCCGAGTACTCGATCGTCGCCGTCATCTGGATATCGACGGAGAGGATCATCTCGACGTTCGGGTTGACGTTCTTCACCATCTCGTAGACGTGCTTGGCATTGTTGATGAGGTTGACGTTGGTAAAGAGCATCGCCTTGGTGGGCGTGGGCATGTGGGTGGCACCCGTGAACACCTTGCGGCCGGCCTTGGGCGTGTCGACGATGAGCGGCTTATCCCCGTGGTTCCAGTAGGCCGGCTCTTCATCCTTGAAGTAGGCGTGCGCGTGGATGTCCTTGCCGTGCGCAGCCGGATCGAGATTCGGGGCAAAGGGATCCTCGGCCACCCAGCCCTTAAACCCCGGGCCGGTCCACGGCGAGCCCTGGAAGAGCGCGGCCTTGTAGTTGCCGGCCCAGCCATAGCAGCCCCCACCCCGCTGGCCGATATTGCCGGTCAGCATGAGCGGCAGATACGCGGCGCGGTTGGCTTCGGTCGCGTGAAAATAATGGTTGATCCCTTCGCCCTGGTGGATGGCGACAGGCTTGATGGTGGCGATGTCCTTCGCCAGCTGCTCGATGAGCTCCTTCGGGGCATGCGTGATGTCGTGGACGGCCTCAAGGCTGTAATCCTTCAGATGGATCTGGTACATCGACCACAGCGTCATCACCTCGATGGATGCGCCGTCCACCGTCGCCACCATGAAGGTCCCTTCCAGGGCCGGCGTCACACCCTTGGCGCGCAGCCTGCCGCCGACATCATCGCGCGTGATCGCCGCCGGCGCCTTGGAAGTTTCGTCCCACACCACAAAATCTCCGAGCTTGGCGTATTGCTCATCCTTCAAGCCCTGGAGTTTGTAGCTCGGGCCATCCTTGGAGAGCTGCCCCTGGTAGCCGGGAATGATGTCCTGGGCGCGAAGGCGCCGCAACGTATCGGTCCGCACCAACAGCGGGAAGTCGGTGAACTGGAGGAGGAACTCGCGGTCATACCAGCCGCGGTCGACCATCAGGCGGGTGATCCCAAGAAATAGCGCCGCATCGGTCTGCGGCCGGATTGGAATCCAGTAATCTGATTTCGAGGCCGGCGGGCTGTACTCCGGAGCGATCGTCACCAGTTTCGCCCCGCGCTCCATACATTCGATGAACCAGTGGGAGTCGGTCATCTTGTTCTCGCAGAGGTTCTTGCCGTCCTGGATGATCAGCTTGGAGAAGCGCAGATCGTTGAAATCGCAATCGGCGTTCTGCAACCCGTGCACCCAGGGATGCCCGGGTGCTTGGTCGCCATGCCAGGTGTAGTTGGACCAGGCTCGACCGGCCTTCGCTTCCTCAGGCGCAATACCCCGCAGGTGGACGTCGAGGAGCGCCATCGTGTTCGCCAGCCGGTACATGCCGTACTTTCCAAAGACGCCCAGCAATCCCATGCCGCCGCGAAACTTCAAGGTCCGCGTCCCGGCGCCATCCATCGCCTCGATCATCTCGGCCGGATAGCCCTGAGCGCGCAGCAGCGTTTTCCCTTCCTCGCCGTTGTAGCGCGTGGCGATCGCGATGAGCCCTCGAGCGATGTAGTTGTTGATCTGCTCCCAGGAGATCTGCTCGAAGGCATCAGTCCCGCGGGCATCAAACTTGTACTTCGCTTTCAGCTCGGGCGTCAGGGTAGGAAAGCCATCATCCGCCCATGCCTTCCATCCTTTGCGAATCATCGGATGCTTGAGCCGGTAGGGCCCATACATCAGGCGGTGGAAGGTGAACCCTTTGGCGCATTGCCGGGGGTTCCAATTGGGTGTGGCCTTGTTGCCGTAGAGGTCCGCGTAGGTCTCATAGTTGTACTCCGAGCCCAGCCGCACCACGACGCCGTTGCGGACATAGGCCAGGACCCGGCAGGCGTGCGTATCATTGGGCGAACAGACCCAGGAGAAGGTGCTGTCGTAGCGGTACTGGTCGCGATAGAGTTTCTCCCAATCTCTGGACGGGTAATACGCCAAGGGATTATCCATCTCAGTCACCGGCTCAAGCGCCCAGAGCGATAAGTCCTGTGAGGCCAGGTAGAGCCCGATCCCGGCGGCTCCGGAGAGTTTCAAGAATTGACGCCGTGTCACATACATGCTCACCGCTCCAGCTCCAAGATGTTCCAAATCGACACGTTCTTTTGACCGTTGCGGTCCCCGGCGTGGCCGTCCCAGACGGCGAAGGCCACGCTGACCGACTGCCCAGGTTTCAGCTTCAGATCGCCTGGTTCATTCGGCGACATCTGACGGAGGAGGACGACCTGCCACCGACCGTCTTGCCACAGTCCTTTCGCGTCGACACATTGGAGCGCGGGCGGCCTTGAGGTGAGCGTCCCGAGCCCTGTTGCCAGGGCTTCCTCGGCTGCGGATCGTCGACGTGGGTCCGACAGCGGGTTGTCGGCTCCCCATCCGCCCATGAACTGCGGATCCTGTGAGGCCGTGGTCGACTGGCTCACTTCAAACGGTTCGCCGTATCGGTAGTCTCGCTGCGCCTCATACCAGTCCACCGCGGCATGCGGATACGCCGTCTCGATGTCACGCCACTGCGTGGCATCCTCCTGCCATGAGGCTTTCCAGTGCCAGATCTGCACGACAGACGCGGCCTCCCCCATGCCGAAAAATGGCGGGTCGTCGTCTGTCGAGAACTGGACCGCGACGCCGTCGGAGAATGATTGCGGCCTCAGGGTGGCGTGATCCCGTGTGGGGTCATCCCAGGCCAGGTGGACGGCCAACGTCTTGCCGTTGTGCAGCGCCTTCACCGCCACCCCTTCAACCCGGTGGTCACGCCACCACAGAGGTGTGAGCACCAGACGGACCGGCTGGACCCTCTTCCAGGCTTCCGCCGTCGGCTCTCCGGGCAGATCGCCTCTGATCCGATGGGCTTGGATCGTCCGGGGGCGAAGCCGCACGCGCTCTTCAACCCCTGGAGGGACAAGCGACTGGACGTAATGGATCAGATCCCACACCTGCTCGTCAGGATAGACGCCGGCGTAGCTTGGCATCGGGCTGCCGGGGAGTCCGGCGATAAGGCGGTTGTAGAGGTCGTGACTCGATGAGGAACCCTTGAAGATTCCGGCCGTGAGATCACGGGGTGTGATGGGAACGCCCGCATTATCGGTCATGACCTGCTGGCCGTCACCCTTGCCTTGCAGCCCGTGGCAGGAAGCGCAGGCCTGCGAAAACAGGGCTCGGCCTCGTCCGATACTCTGCGGCGTATTGGGCGTTTCCTGAGGCACCTGGATGAGGGCGTCGGATTCGATGGGCGCGTTCGGGTCGTTGGTCAGCGAGCGGATGTAAGAGACCAGCGCCCACCGTTCGTGAGGATTCAGCGTTTCCCACGAGGGCATCGAGGAGCCTGGCATGCCGCGCGTGATCGTGAGGAACAGATCCTCGTCCGTCGCCTCCATGCTGCTGGTTGAGACGAGGCGGAATTCGTTCTGCGTGAAATCACGCGGCTTCGGGTACAAGAGGTAGGCAGCCGGCCCGTCTCCGGCGCCTGTCAGGCCATGGCACACGGCACACTGTCGTTCGTAAAGCCGCCGGCCCGTACTCATGAGCGCGGGAGTCGCTGCGGGTTTTGGGCTCGAGGGTGACGGAGGAGCAGTTCGCGTGCAGGCTGGCGTCAGGAATGGGGCGGCAAGCAGCACAGCGACGGGAAGCGCGACGCGTCCCAGCTCAGGGCTTCTTGGCATCGTTGACGTCGCGCTCGATCTCCTTCAGGCCTTTCTTGAACTCGGACAGCGAGCGGCCTAAGCCACGAGCCATCTCAGGCAACCGCTTGGCCCCGAACAAGAGCAGCACGATCAACAGGATGACCAGCAGCTCCGGCAACCCGATGTTCTGCAGGAAGGCCAGCATCGGTAATCCGTTAACCATTCCCTTCACCCCCTCTCGGATCGTTGGTGCTCGTACTTGGCGATAAAGTGCGCAATCGCCTTCAACACCACCTGGCTCTTGGGCAGCGACGCGCCGCGCTCCCAGCGATTCAGGGTCGAGTAGGTGACGCCGAGGTGATGGGCGCAGGTCTCCTCCGACCATCCCAGCTGCTGCCGGATCATCTTCAGCCGTTGAATCTTGTCCCGCACCTGATCGATGAGCGCTACCATCGTGCCACCTCAGATGTTACAGCAGGCGCTATAGGTTCTACTATGACACACGTCATGGAAGGCCAGGACCCGTCAAACGTGACCATTCCTACTCGGCGCACTCGCCCTTGCCGGCCTCCAGCCGGAACGGCTCGTCATCCCCCAAATCCGTCCAGAGCTCAGGCTGCTGCTCGGCCCCGGTCAGATCCGCGAGATCCTGAAGGGGCTGCTGCACACGCTCCAGCCCGACGCGGTCGATGAATGCGGGAAACGATTCGTCCGGCTGCCGCTGCGCGGCATACAGCCGCAGCAGCCGCGCGATGGCTTCGGGCGCCCGGCACGCGGGCACCCGAATCAGCCGTCGGCCGAACTGAGCCGAACCGGATGCGCCACCTCCACCGACCAAGAGCTGGTAGCAGGGGAGGTGTCGGTCGCCGACTTTCATCGCCAGGCCGAAACAGCCGATGTCCGCGACGTGGTGATGGCCGCACGAGTTGGGGCAGCCGGAGAGCTTGATGGACAGCGGCCAATCGGCGAAGGCGGAGAGCCCGTCTCGCAGGAGCACATCCAGCGCCCTGGCCAAGCCGCGCGGATGGGTGATGGCCGAGAGGCAGCTGTCCGCCCCGGGACAGCGGGTGATATCCGCCAGGAGGCCGGCGGAGGGAAGGGCGAGGTTGACGCGAGACAATTCGTTGTACAGCCGGCCCAGCGCCGTGCGCGGGATGAATCGCAACAGCAGGTTTTGCGTGTTCGTGGATCGGATGCCCCGGGCGTATCGGGTGGCGATCCGCGAAACCTCCCGCAGTTGATCCGCCGTGACGTCCCCGAATGGCACCCGGATGAGCACGCTGACAAATCCTTCTTGTTGCTGCGCGGCGACATTCGTGGCGCGCCACCGGCTGAACGCCTCCTCGTCGCGTGGAACCACCGCGAGGAATTTTTCCTGAACCGGCGGCTGTTCAACAGGCTGGGCGAAGGCGCTCAGGGCGTAGCCGGATTGGGTCGCCCAGACCGCCGCGCGCTCCTCCAGCACCCGTTGACGAAATTCGTTCCACCCGATGGCTTCAATCAGGAACTTCAGACGGGCGCGAGCCCGAAGACGCCGCTCGCCCAGCCGATCGAACACGCGCAGGACGGCCTCGATCGTCGGCAACAGCCATTCCACACCGGTCCACGGCTCCAGCAGCTGCGCGGCTTTCGGCGAAGGCCCGAGCCCTCCGCCGAGGAAGATCCGAAACCCAGGCTCCTCGCCGTTGGGCACGGCCACCACGCCGATGTCGTGAATCAGGACGCGCGCGTGATCCGCCCGGCAGCCCTCGAAGGCGATCTTGACCTTGCGCGGGAGCAACTGCCCGATCGGATTGCGTAGAAGATAGCGGCTCACCGCCTGGGCGTAGGGGGTGACGTCAAACGCTTCATCGGGTGACACCCCGGCCCACGGGCAGCACGTGATATTGCGCACGACGTTGCCGCTCGCCTCGCGCGTGGTGAGTCCTGCGCCGGCGAGCCGCCGCAGCAACGCGGTCAGCCTCGTCCGGTCGATCCCATAGAGCTGGACGTCCTGGCGGGTCGTCAGATGGCAGGCGCGGCTCGGCGTGAATTGATCGCACGCCTCCGCCACCGCGTCGAGCTGCTCGGGGCTGAGGTGGCCGAGCGGGACGCGCACGCGCACCATGTGCTGCGTCGGGCGCCGGCGGAGGCTGTAGATGCCGTACTGCAGGCGGAGTTTCTTGAACAGCTCCGCGTCAAGCTCCCCCAAGGCCGCGCGGGCCAATTGGGTTTCCAGATGGCGGATCTCCAGCTCGACGAGCTCAGGATCGCGCATCTTGCGCTCCTCGCCTCACGTAAATTTCCGATCCGGCCTCCCCATCCAGCGCCAGCTCAGTCTCTCCAAGCTGGATGACCATCGTGGGATGGGTCTGGCGCAACCGGATGGGGCGGCCCGGTGCCATGCCCAGCGCCGTCAGGCGCTGCAGGTAGCCGTGCCGCGTGGTGTGGACAAACGCCACCGTGCCAGACTCGCCGATCGCCAGATGAGCCAGCGGGACGATCAGCGGACCGACGCGTGAGGTCGCGGCCTCACAGCAGCGCCCACGGGGAATCGCGCGTCCGTGCGGACAGGTGGGCGGGTGTCCCAAGAACGTGCACACCGCCTCGGTCACCTCGGGATTCAGGATGTGCTCGAGCTGGCAGGCGGTGGATTCCATGGCGGCTTCTGAGACGGCGATCACGTTGTGGAACAACACCTCGGCCACCCGGTGACGGCGCACCACCTCCCGGGCTTGCTGCTCGCCTGTCGAGGTGAGCCGAATGAACCGGCCCTCCTGCGCCAGGAGTCCCCGGCCGACCATCGCGTCAATCACCTCAGGTTGCACGACGCCATCCGGCTCGATGGGAGACGGCAGAAAACACAACAACTGCGTGGGCAGCTCGTCTCGGTTGAGCGGCAACAGGCCATCTTCTCCTGCGGTCCAGCACAACTCGAGGAGTTCCTCAACGTGTTCAGTCGCAACCGGACTCATCGCTTCAGGTGGGTTCGAATCCAATCGACGAGACGCGAGTGCTCCGCCCACTCATACCCACAGTTCGGACAGCGCAACAAGTGACACCCGCGCGCCACAGGACACCGCTGACAGGCCCAGAGCGCCTCCTGCCGTCCAAACCGATAGCCGCACAACGGACAAGACAGCGTCGGACCAATCCCCCAATCTGCCATCATCCCCCCACCTGCGGGCAGGCCGAAGGCCGTCCCGCCAGGGCGGGACGTTTCGCCTGCCCTGTGAATGACATCCCGTGCATGGCGAAACCCCGCAGGTGGGGGGATCACCACACCACGCGCAGCCCCGTCAGGATGCGCCACAGGATGCCGCCGACGAGAAGGGCTGTGCCGAACACGAAGGCGGCCATCAGGTTGGCCATCTTCCAGCCGCGCTCCTTCACCATCATGAAGTACTGGGCGATGCACGGGACGAACAGCGTGATCGTCACGAGGCTCACCACGGTTTGCACCCCGTCGAGCTGGCCGGCTCGCTGGAGCGCAAACAATCCCGCCGCGCCGAAGTCCCGGCGGAGGAACCCCACGAGGAACGCCCCGGTCGCCTTCGCCGGCAGCCCCAGCCACGAGACGATGAGCGGCGAGGCGAGACGCTCCAACACAAAGAGCGCGCCCACCGCATCCAGCACAAACAGCACCAGCGTCCCCAGAAAAAACAGCGGCACGGCTTCTTTCACGTACCACTCCACGCGACCCAGCGTCTTGATGAGCACGTTGGACAGCTTCGGCCGACGAAGCGGCGGGAGCTCGTACAGGAACGGACTTCCCTCGCCCGGGAGCAGGCGCGAGGCGGCCTGTCCGACGATGAGCACCACCAGCAGCACCACGCCGATCCAGAGACCCAAGGCCGCGGGCGGCTGGCCGGAGAGCATCGCCGCGATGACGCCCAATTGCGCTGAGCACGGGATGCCGAGGGCCAACAGCAACGTGGTGATGATCCGATCGCGCCGGCTGTCGAGAATGCGCGTCGTCATGGTGGCCATCGTGTCACAGCCCAGTCCCAGCACGAGGGGCAGGACCGCTTTGCCGTTCAAGCCCACCAACCGGCAGAAGCGGTTGGCCATCACCGCCAGCCTCGGCAAGTACCCGACATCCTCGATGAAGCCGAAACACAGAAAGAACATCGTGACGATCGGCAGGATGATCGCAAACGCATAGGGCAGTGCCATCGTCAACAGCCCGTACTCGCCGATTGTGACCCCCTGCGCCCACGCCCACGGCAGGCTTGCGCGAACGACCCACTGAAACGCCGGAATGAGCCACTGACCGAACACCGTCTCTTCCAGAAATCCCACCGCCCGCTGCGCCGCCAGATCCCCGACGAGGAAATACATCACCCACAGCGCGGCGACGAGGATCGGGACCCCCCACACCGGATGCATGGCGAGGGCCCCGAGCCGATCCAGCCACGCGCGCCGCGGCACGGGCGCTGACGTCATGACCTGCGCCGCCAATCGGTGCGCGTGGCGCAATCGCGCGTGGCTGATGAGCAACCCCAACGGGCGCGGACAGCGCTGCTGAGCCCGGCCGGCAATCTCCTGCAGGCGCTGGACGAGCTCGGGCGCGAGCTGCGGACCGAGCCGGTCGATGAGGGCGCGATCCCCGGAGAGCCACAGCAGCGCAAGCGCCCTTCGAGCCGTCAGGGTGTCAGGAAGCAGCCGCTCCATGTGCGCGGCGGCCTCCTCAATCACGTCGGGGTATCGCACGCGACCGACCGGCACGCTCGCCTTCAGGAGGGCGGCGCGGAGCCGTTCGAGCCCCCAGCGCTGTGTCGCGATCGTCGGGACCACAGGAATCCTCAACGTCTCGCCGAGGCGATCCACGTCGATGGTCACCCGACGCTCCCGTGCCTCATCGATCATGTTGAGGTCCAGCACGGTCGGCAGGCCAGCTTCTGAAAGTTCCAGGGTCAACGCGAGGGCGCGAGCCAGATTCTTGGCATCCGCGACCTGCACCACGGTCGGATGGTCCCCCAGCAGCAGATCCCTGGCGACCAGCTCATCCTCCGAAGCCGCCTGAAGGCTGTTCAGGCCCGGCGTATCGCACACCGCAACCCGCCGGCCCTCCACCACGGCGCCTCCCCTGGCGACCATCACCGTCGTGCCGGGATAGTTGGAGACCGTCGTGTAGCGTCCGGTTAATAACTGGAAGATGACGCTTTTGCCGACGTTGGGGTTGCCGGTCACGACGACGGTCGGCTGAGAGGCCGACACAGACACCGCGTCAGCGCCCGGCGGGTGGCACGCTGTGGATGGCGTCATAGAGGAGTGGCAGGTATCGATAGAGGCAACATGCGGCTTGCTCCTGCATCCGGCAGACCCCAAGCGCGTCCCGATTGCCGCATTGGAGGCAGACGGTGCTCTCGAACATCGCGTTGTAGGCCTCGAGGTTGCCCGGCCCGACCGCCTTGGCCAGCTCCACAAGCTGCGGCAGGAACCGCTCGATGCGGCACCCGGCCTCGGTCTCGACGGCCGAGGCGGGATCGAGGTTGCGGTCGATGCAGATCGCCTGGACCCGCGCGGCGATCGCCTCGCGGTAGACGTGCAAGGGATCTCCCATGGCACGCTCCTCCCTCCGATATCGCGGCCCACTGATATGGTGACCGTTCCCATGGAGCACGTTCCATGACCGAGGTCATGTTGACAAGCACTAAGCACTAAGCAACAAGGGACAAGCGACAAGGGACAAGTGACAAGTGACAAGCGACAAGAGACAAGGGACAAGTGGCTCTGTCGAAAAGCCCCCAGGCAGCGGGTGACGCGGAGCCGAGGCCCCCGCCGTCCCCACTGCTTCGTTTTGCGAAGCAAAACGGTGGGGAGGGCGCAGCGGCAGGCCCTGCTGCCCCAGGGCTTTTCGACAGAGTGACAAGTGACGGGTGCAAGCAACGAGTTGGGCTGAAGAAAATCCCACGAGGCGGCAGGCCAGGCGGATGGCAGGTCAACGAGGAAGGATTACGAGTGGCGGAGGCGGGAACGGGGAGAGAGACCGACGGCGAGCATGAAGGCGAACTCACCCACGAGATACGCGAGGAGCAACGGGGGAAGCGGCTTGGCATGCCCGCCGGCATAACTGTGCAAGCCCACGAGGTAGAAGCTGACGCCGTAGTACGTCATCAACAGCAGGAGAAATCCACCGATCGTCGCCAGGGCCACCCCCGCGCCCTTCAGCCAGCCGGCGAACCGGCCGTGGAGAATCGCCAGGAACCACAACAGGGTGATCAGCGCCCAGGTTTCTTTCGGATCCCAGCCCCAGTAGCGCCCCCACGACGCGTTGGCCCACACCGCGCCCAGCATGACCCCCGCCGCCAGCAGCACCACCCCGACCTGGATCGTGCGGTACAAAAACAGATCGAGCGAGACCAGCGCGTTGTTGGCGTCTCGACCTCTCAACGTCATCCAGCCGTAGACATGCGCCAACACCGTCGCCAGCGCCAGCGCGCCGTAGCTGGCGACGATCGTCAGCACGTGGATCGTCAGCCACAGGTTGCTGCGCAGCACCGCCACAACGGGCGCAATACTCGAATCCAGCGGCACGTAGTCCGCCAGCGTCAAGGCGATGGCCGACAGCAGGCTGGCGGCAAGTCCGAAGTATCGGGCGCGGTAGATGCGCTCAAAGATGAGCGCGAGGAGCACCGCGACGAACGGCAGCCACAGCATCGTCTCGTAAAAATTCGAAACCGGTGGACGGCCCCCAATCATGACGCGCATCAGGATGCCCGCGGCATGCAGCGCGGCCCCGAGGCCACACGCCGCCATCCCCACGCCGGAGGCCCACCGGACGCCGGATGCCAGGCTGATCAACAGCCCGATTGCGGCGACGGCGTAGAGACTGCGAGTTACTCGAAACGGCGCCGCACGGTTGTAGAACACTTCGAGGCGCAACCGCCACGCCGGCGGATAGGCCGAGGGGTTGAGGCGCGCTAGCGTCTGCCTCAATTGTCCGCTCGTCAGGTCGATCGCCTCCGGCTGGCCGTCCCGCAGCGCCATGATCCAGGCGGTCCACGCCGTCGTGATCCCGGCCTGCGTGGCCGCCGGGTAGCCGTCCGGCTGTTGGATCGGACGCCAGCTGGCATCGCCGGCTGGGGGCGAGGGCACCAGCTCCAGCCGATGCTCGACGACGTTGCTGAAGGCGACGAACCGGTCGAAGCCATCCAATGCCTCCTGCTCGAGCATCGTCAATTTCTCATCGTGCTGCTGTTTCTCGACGATGGCGGGGAGCATCCTCATCAACCGTCTCGTCGTCACCAGCTCTTCGTGCGAGACGTGGGGCGTCTTGGGACTCATCCCCAGCGCTTCGCGCAACGGACGAAACGGGACGGCGATGAGCGGCCGCGGCTGCCACTCCTCCGGATACGCCAGGATGGACAGCACGGTGAGGACAGGATCCTCGCCGTTGAGGGTCGGGGATCCGGTGATGTGGTTGAGCGTTTCCCGTGCGAAGCTGTCGAATGGCTTGTGCCGGCCGTTATGTTGAATCGGGAGCACGCGCAGGCCCTCCAGCGTCCGCTGCGACACGCGCGGCCGCGGCGTGGCGGAGGAGTCCGCGGCCGCCGCGTGGCTCGGCCACAGCAGCATGACGGCAGCGCCCAGCGCCAGGTGCGTTGACCAACCGACGAGCTGACGTCTCATGCGCGTGCGCCCTTTCGTCGCCTGGATCCCTGTGATCGCGTGGCGCGGGACCTGGTGACAAACATCCCCACGACACCGCCGATGATGATGATAAATCCCGCGTAGACGAGCGGGGTGCCGGGGTCGCTGCGCACCGACAGCACCGTTGTCTCCACCTCGCCGGGGATGTAGCTCGACTGAAAGAAGCTGTACCCCCGGTAGCGCAGCGGGTTGTTCATGCTGATCTTGCGGATGAGCAGCAATCCGCGCGTTGAGTCGGTCATCTCGACGTCGCACTCAAACCCCGCGGCCATCTGCGTGCCGGGGTAGTCGATCTTGCGGAAGTCGAGCGCCTTGATGGTCACCGGCAGCTCCCGCTGCGCCGGCCGGTAGGCGACCGTAATGGGCTCCGCGCCGAGGGGCAGCGTGATCTCGCCCCCGCGTCCTACCCAGCCCTCGGCCGTCGCGTCGGCCTCCTGCGCGATGAGATGCAGCGCTTCGCCGCGCACCTCGTTGCCGCGGTTGGTGAAGTGGGTGATCACCCGCGCGTGCGCGTAGGCATCGGTCACTTCTACCTCGTAGGGCATCCAAGGATGGCGGTAGCGCGTGTTCAGATTGGCCGGGTCCACGACCTCCCGCTGCCCGCCGGATCCGATCAGAACGAGCGCCAGGGCGCCACGTTCTCGACGGACGAACGCGAAGCTCTCCGGTGGAAGCGCCCCGCCGGCGCCGTGGGTGTAGCGGACTTGGGCGTCGATCGTGTGGCGCTGCCCATGCAGCCTCGGAAAATCCGGATGCAGCGCGAAGAGCAGGTGCGCATCGGCCCCCTCCGGCCCGCTCAGGAGCAAGGCCACCGCCGGGTTGTCGGGCTGGTCTGAGCGGCTGGCTGGTCCTTCCTCCGTCAGCGCGAAATCCGGAAAGTAGTCCTTGAAGGTGAGGGTATACGCGGTGCCCTCCAGGGCGATCGGACGATCCATCTGCTCCGGCACGGGAATCTCGCGCTCCCGCGTCTCGCCGGCCAAGCGCACCGAGACCACACCGCGTGGATGGGCGGAAGGCTTCTCCTGGCCCAGCAGTTGCTGAAGCTGCGCAGGGGTCTCAGGCTCCAGGAAGAGCAGATGCGCCTGCCCCCAGCGGATGCCGAAGCGCTCCGGATCGCGCGCGAACAACCACAGGCGCTGCTCCTGTCCGGCCCCCGGCTCCGGCTCAGGACCGAGTCCCCCGTGAGGATCGACGGAGGCGTCATGGCGGATGGCGAGGTGGATCGCCGGCGATTCGGTTGGATGATCGTCGCGGATCTCTTCCGTGGCGACGGCGTCGGGATAGTAGCGGTCGACGGTCAACACGATCGACCGTCCGGCGATGGGCACGCGCCACTGCGCCTTCGGCTCGTGCACCCACGCGGCGGTCTCAAACGCCGTGGGGATTTCGACGTGCGCGCCGGGATTGGGCTGGTGAATCACCAGGACGTTGGTGGGCAGCTGGAGCAGGCGCTCGGATTGGCCTTCAGGGATGATGAGCTGCCCCTCGATCCCCCATCGACCCCCGATGATCCCGCCGAGGAGGATGAGGATGATGCCAAGGTGGGCCAGGACAAAGGGCAGATGCCCGCGCTTCCACGGATATCGCTGCCACGCCGCGATCGCCAGATTGACGGCCAGAAATCCCAGCAGCCCCTGGAACCACCACGAGCGATACACGAAGCGTTGCACCGCGGCGGTGCCGAACGACGTCTCGTAGATCGTCCCCCACGCGAGCACGATGGCGATGGCGATCAGCAGCGCCACCGCCATCTGCAGCGAACCGAAGAACCGAAGCAGCGGCGATTTCATCGTGGGCATGATAGCACGTCACCTGTCTCAACGGTAGGGCGTTTCTGGCATGATAGCGGGAGCGGGCGATCGCTCTATGACGTCGGTCATTGAGATCAGTTTGAACGGACTGAGGTTAGCGGCCGAGCCAGGCGGTGAGGAGGAACCAGGCACCGATGAGGATGGCGGCCAGCGTGCCGATGCGCTGCGCACGCTGGCTGCGGGTGAAGGGGCTGACCACCAGCAGCGGGACGGTCAAGAGCGTCGTGCCGGCGAAGAACCCCAGGAAAAAGACGGCGCCGGTGGCCGCCCCGCCCAACTGGATGATCCGCGCCATCGCCACGAGAAACGGCGGGCAGACATTGATGCCGATCAGCACCCCGAGGAGAAACGGCACGCGCCGCATCGGCAGTCGCCGGGCCGTGAGGGCGCAGAGCTTCCACTGGGGTAGACCTTTCACCACGGCGTAGAGGATCATCACCGCGGAGGTCACGACGAGGGCCGCGCTCGCCAGATGCTGACTGAGATGCGGCTTGAGGGTCTCGCCGACCCATCCCACGGCGGCTCCGAAGGCGAGGTACGCCACAAGGCGGCCGAGGAGGAATTCCGACACGAGGGCGACGTTGCGCCGCAACGTCCCGGCGCCTTCCGCCAGCAGGAACGGAACCAGAAACGGCGCGCACGCACCCAGGCAGTACGGCCCGGTCGAGAGTCCAAGAAGCCACCCTTCAAGGAGAATGCGAATCATGGTTCGACTTCGCTCACCATGACCCTGAGCAAACGAAGTGCGTCGAATGGGTCATCCCGCCACCCAGCGCCACAGTTTCACCATCACCTCGGGGACAAACCACATCGACACCGCCCCACCGATCAGCCAGGCGGAGAGCAGAAACGCGATGCGCGCGGTTTTTGGCGGAAGCGAGGCGAACGGTTTCCCGACCAGCGAATAGCCGATCGCGTCGGTCGGGCAGGCATCCATGCATTCCCCGCAGCGGTTGCAGTACGGCAGCACCCGGTGCTGTTTCAACCCTTCTCGTTCGATGGCAAACGTGGGACAGACGACGATGCACCGCTGGCATTGCGTACACCGATCCGGCTGAATCTGGACACGATAGGGGTTGAGTCGCCCGACGAACGCCTGCCACGCCCCGAAGGGACAGATGAGGCCGCAGAAGGCGCGCTTCTTGGTCAGCCACGGCAAGACCACCAGAAAGACGATGCCGATCGTCGCGAAGCTGAGGAGCTGGAGCTTGCGCGTGAGCTGATCCGGCTCAAGGAATCCGGTGCCGAGCTTCAGCGGGCACACCCACAGGCAGAAGATCGGCTTCAGGGTGACGAGCGAGAGCAGCAGCATCGCGATGAGGATCGCCGCCGGCAGATCGCGCACCCCTTTGGGCAGCCACACCCATTTCACCAGCGGCTTGCGGCGCAGGAGCGCAAACCCGTTGTCCAGCCCCCCGTAGAAACAGGCCCACGAGCACCACGCCTGACCCAGCACCAGCGTGACGCCTAACCACACCACCCCCCAGGTCAGCGGCGACCACTGGCGCCAGGCTCCGCTCATGAACGCGAGGTACTGCTGGTAGAGATGATTGAGGAACGACGAGGCGATGGCGATATGGCAGTAGGGGACCTCCTGGATGTCCGGCGTGATAAACGCCGATCCAGTCAGGCCGATGAGGGTCGCTTTGAACTGGACGATGAACGCCCACGCGAGGATAATGAAGAACACCGAACGCCATCGGCTGATCCGCCCGGTGACGAACACGCGACCGGCCATGACCGCGATCATCCCCGCCCAGACGATCCTCGCAATGAGCCGCTCGCCGTTCGCCGCGCCGGCGGTCAATCCCACCAGCGCCAGAAACAGCACCGTGGCGAGGACGACGCTGGTCCTCGTCGGAAGCGCGGCCTGATGGAGCTTCATCCCACGCCCCGCTGGGTTTCGCCCCCTGATGTCTTCACCTCTGAAGGCGAAACGGTCGCTGTTACGAGCGGTCTGCGATGATGACAGCGACCGGCCTTCGGCCAGCCAGCGGGGCGTGGGATCATCCGACGATCCTTTCCTCACGCGATTGCGCCATCGGCTTCTTCCTCTATGGGGCCATCGCCCTCATCGCGCAGTTGCTCTGCCTCCAGGAGCTTCTGCTGCTGGTCGCCGGGCATGAATTGTTCCTTGGCTGTTCCCTGGCCGCCTGGATGACGTGGGTGGGTCTCGGCAGTTGGCTGGCGCGACGGGCGCCGGTGGATCGATTCGCAACGGTCCTGTCCCTCGCGATGCCGTTGGTCATCCTCAACGTCATCCTCATCCGGGTGAGCAAGGGATTGTTCGGCGTCGGGATGACGGCGGGATTGCTGCCGTCGCTGCTCCTCACCATCACGCTGCTCATCCCCGCGGGCCTCGTTATGGGCGCGCTGTTTGGCCTCGGCTACGCGTGGTGCCGCGCCCGATCCGCCTGGAGCCTTGGACAGGCCTACCTGTGGGACGCACTCGGCACCGCCGTCGGAGGGCTCTTCTACTCGTTGGTGCTCGCCGGACGCGCCGCGCCGGAGCGCATCCTCGTGCTGGTGGCTCTCGCGATTACCGCGATCGCGTGCGCCGTCAAGACGCGTCGCACCATCGCCGTGTCCATCCTGAGCCTCGGCGTCAGCCTCGCTTTCGCCCTCTCGCCGCTTCCCCGCCTGACACGAACGCTGCAGTGGCGCGGCTATTCCTTGCTGGCCGAACGCACCACGCGCTACAGCCACCTGGCGCTGGCCAAAACCGGCAGCCTCGTCAGCGTGTTTGACAACGGCCTCATCAGCGCGCATTTCCCGGACCCCTCGGCCTACGAGGCGCTCGCGCACTGGCCGCTCCTCGCGCATCCGGCTCCCCGTCGCATCCTCCTCATCGGCGGCGGGGCGACCGGGACGCTTGCCGAGCTGCTCAAACATCCCGTCGAACAGATCGACTACGTCGAGCTGGACCCGGCGTTCATCCGGATGATCAGACCCGCGCTCTCGTCCTCGGACCGCGCCGCGCTGGATGATCCGCGCGTGCGCCTGCGGCATGTCGACGGGCGCCGGTGGCTGTCGACCACGACGCAGGCGTATGACGTGATCTTGTTGAGCTTGCCTGAGCCGCGCAACGCGCAGGTCAACCGCCTCTACACCCTCGAAGCGTTCCGGCTCATTCGCCGTCGCCTGGCGCCGGGCGGCGTCTTCGCCTTCACCGTCCCCTCGTCGGAGAATTACCTGTCGGCGGAAACCGCGTACTTCAACGCCTCGCTCTATCAGACGCTGCGCGCGGCGTTTCCCTCGGTGAATCTCATCGGCAACGATCCCCTGCTGCTCCTCGCGGGAACCCAAGACGTGTGGCTCGATTGGCAGACCTTGGCTGCGCGCTACGCGCAACGAGGGCTGACGACGCGCGAGGTCGTCCCGCACGCCTTCCCGATCCTGCTGGATCAGGCACGACGGATCGAGGTCGTGGACCGCCTCTCGTCGATCCGCGCCATCGTCCTCAACCGCGATTTTGTGCCGGTCTGCTATGCCTACGCGTGGCGCGTGTGGATTTCGAAATTCGTCTCGCCGATGTATTTCCTCAGCCTGCTCGTCGCCATCGCGCTGCTCGCCTTCGGCGCGCGCCTCCTGTGGAGACGACGCGCGCTCCTCGCCAGCCGGCCCGGCGCTTCGGCGGTCTTTGCGCTCGGTGCGGCCGGCATGGCGTATGAGACGATCATCCTGCTCGCGTTTCAGTCTCTCCATGGCTACCTCTATTGGCAGCTCGGCAGCCTCTTCGCCGCCTTCATGCTGGGGCTCGCCCTCGGCAGTTGGGGCGCGTCGCAGCGGCTCTCCACCGCGTCGCCGGATGCCGCAGCCAGACGCCTGCGCGGCGTCCTGATGGCCGCCGCCCTTGAAGGCGTTGCGTTGGCGCTGTTTCTTCCCGTCGCCCAACATCTGTCTCTGCGAGTGTCTGCCGTGCTGCTGTTCGGCGCATGGCTCCTGCTGACCGGGGCGTGGCTCGGCTACGCGTTTCCTCTGGCCGGGAGGCTTGCACCCGCGTCGGATCCCGCCTCGATCGCCGGCACCCTCTATGCGGCGGATCTGTGGGGGGCCGCGTGCGGGGCGCTGGTGACCAGCGCCGTCCTCGTGCCCCTGATCGGCTTCCTCCCCACCCTCGCCATTGCCAGCGGGCTGCTCCTTCTCGTAGCCTCCGCCTTGTCTTTCACTCCGCACTCCGCACTCCGCATTCCGCACTCAGGTTAGGTCCAGATTCCCGGGATCCGCGTCCCGTCGTAGGGACACACCCCGCCCGGTGCCAGGTCGTATTCCAGCACGACGTAGCCGTGCCGCTTGATCAGCGCCCGCCCGCACGCCGGACAGTACGTGTGCTCCGCGGGATGGCCGTGGACGTTGCCGAGGTAGACGTAGCGAAGCCCGGCCTCGCGGGCGATGGTATGCGCCCGCTCGAGCGTCTCGACCGGTGTCGGGGGAAGATTCTGGAGCCGGTACTGCGGGGTGAAGCGCGAGAAGAAGACCGGTGTCTCCACCCCCAGCTCCCGCACAACCCACCGGCACATCCGCTCAATCTCGTGCGGATCGTCGTTGAGGGTGGGGACGACCAGATTCACCACTTCGGTCAGCACCCCGTGCCGCTTCAATTCGGTCAGCGTGCGCAGGACGAAGCGCAGCTCGCCTTTGACCACGCGCCGGTAGAACGATTCGTTGAAACCCTTGAGGTCGATCTTGACGATGTCGAACAGCGGGGCCAATTCCGCCAACGGCTCCGGATTGATGTAGCCGGCGGAGACGAGGACGTTGCGAAGCCCGTGCTGCTTGGCGAGCACGGCGGTGTCGTAGACATACTCGTAGAACACGGTGGGCTCGGCGTAGGTGTAGGCGATGGAGCGGCAGCCGGTTTCGAGGGCGTTGCGCACGATGTCGCGCGGCTGCAGCAGCTCACCTTTCGCATGCTCCGGCATCGCCTGGGAAATCTCCCAGTTCTGGCAGAAGGCGCAGCGGAGATTGCAGCCGACGGTGGAGAGCGAGTACGAGCGCGATCCGGGATAGAGGTGGTAGACGGGTTTCTTCTCGATCGGATCGATGTGGACGGACACGGGCTGGGCGTAGACGAGGGTGTAGAGCTTCCCGCCGACGTTCTGTCGGACGTTGCAGATCCCGCGGTTGCCTTCAGGCAGGAAGCATTGGAAGGGACAGAGGGTGCATTGCACCCCTGCGCAGGCAGTCTTCCACCATCGCGCCTCGCGCAGCTTGGGAGAAGCCGCCGTCGCGAGGCTGCGAAACGTCGAGGGCGCAGGCCATCGCGACATCAGCCAGGCGGCCGCTCCCGGCGCCGCCACCAACCCCGCGAGGCGCAGCGACTGGAGGAGCAATTCGCGGCGCGTAAGGGAGCCGGCCATCGTTACTTAACGGATACCAGAATCCCGCCCCGCCGTGAATGACGCCCGTCACAGAGCCCCAACGAGCGCGGGGGGGCGCGATGCCGCACGAGACACAGCGCGAGACGGAGCTTGACAGCTCGCTCGTCCACTAGTACAGTAGTTTCGTATATTCGAATTAGCTAACCTATAGGGAGCCCCCGATGCAACCGATGGAAGACCGGCTCGTTGCCCTGCACGCGGAAGTCTGCAAGGCCATGGCGAATCCCACGCGGCTGAAGATTCTCGACGCCCTTCGGCAGGGTGAGCAATCCGTCCAGGCGCTCGCCAAGCGGCTCAAGGTGCGCAAGGCCAACCTCTCCCAGCATCTGGCGATCTTACGGCAACGGGGGATTGCGGCCACCAGGCGCGAGGGGCTCAACATCTACTATCGGTGCGCCAACCCCAAGATGCTCAAAGCCTGCGAGATCCTGCGAGAGGTGTTGCTGGAGCAGCTGGCGGAAGGCGGACGGCTGATGGAACAGGCGAGCCAGAGGCCGAGCGCCCGCCGCGCTCGGCATTCCGCGGCTGCCACGATGGCAGCCGCTTCAGAGGAGTAGCCATGGAGAGCGCCTACGCCTTCCTGAGATTCCTGCACATCCTGACCGTGGTCTTCATGGCGGCACCCCTCTACTCGCTCGTCGTGGTGAACGAGCGGGCGCTGTTGGGCCCCACGATGGTGTATGCGGTGGATCGCTACATGGAGACGATCATCGCCAAGAACGCGCTGCGGTGCTTCGTGTTCCAGGCGACGGCCCTGGTGACCGGCGTGGCCCTGGTTTGGCGGATCGGCTGGGGGTGGAACGGGGCGCTCTGGGCGAAACTCCTCCTGCTGCTCGTCCTCATGTTGCTCCTCTCGGTCGTGCACTTCAGGATCCAGCCGCGGATTGAACGGCTGTTGGCCCAGGTCAAAAGCGATCCGGTTCCGCCGGAGATCGCCGCCCAGATCAAACCCCTTCGGCTCTTCCGCAAGCGCCTGGCCGCCACCTGCCTGTTTCTTGTGATTACGACGGTCCTGCTGGGGCTGCAGGTCTATGGTCGATTTCCCCTTGCCGCGAACCTGGCGATCCTCCTGTTGGCGGGGCTGTTTGCGCTCCGGGCCTTCAAGCATCCGGTGCGGCTCGGGTGGTGGTAAGCATGCTTGAGCGCCTGACGCGCCTAGCCCTCGACTATCCCAAGACGGTCCTCGGGGTCATGCTGGCCGTGACGGTGCTGTTCGGGCTGCAGTTTCCGAAGATCCACATCGACACCGATCCTGAGAACATGCTGGAGCACAGCCAGCCGGACCGGGTCTTCTATGACCAGGTGAAGCGGGACTTCGGCATCCACGATCTGCTCGTCGTCGGGATCGTGGATCGCCAAGAAATCTTTCACCAGGAGGCGCTGGAGCGTGTGGCTCGCGTGACATCAGCCATCCTGAAGATTGATGGCGTCATCGTCGAGGACGTCGTGAGCCTCACCACGACGGATCACGCAATCTCCTCGGGCGGGGTCCTGGACATCCACTCGGCCATGCAGGACGTTCCCCAGACCGCAGCAGGCCTTGCACAGCTCCGGCAAGAGATCGCTGATGACCCGTTCCTGCATGAAAAAATCGCCTCCGCCGATGGCACCGCACTGGCGATTTATGTCCCGATCCGGCGCAAGGACATGAGCTTTCGGATCGCCAGCCAGATCGAGGCCATCCTCAAGCGTGAGCTGTTGCCCGGCCAGACCTATCACCTCGCCGGCCTTCCGGTGGCGGAGGATACCTTCGGCCATGAGATGTTCGTCCAGATGGCGATTGTCGCCCCCCTCGCGTTCCTGGGAATCCTGCTGATCGTGTTCCTGCTCTTTCGCCGCCTCGGCTTCCTGTTGCCGGTGGGCCTGGATGCCATGGGCTCAGTGCTCTGGGCGATGGGCTTGTTGATCGGCACGGGGCACACGGTCCACATCATGAGCTCCATGATCCCGGTCTTCCTCATGCCGATTGCGATCACCGACGACATCCACATCATCAGCGGCTTTGCGGACCGCTACCGCGAGGTGCCCGATAAACGCCAAGCCCTCTTGGAGGCCATGGCGCCGATCTACCGGGCGATGCTCATGACCTCGGTCACCACCGCCATCGGGTTTGCCTCGCTGGCCCTGGCCGAGATCCCGCCGGTGCGCGTCTTTGGCCTGTTTGTGGCCTTCGGGGTGATGGCCGCGTGGCTTTTTTCCATGATGGTGGTGCCGGCTGTGATCAGCCTCATGCCTGACACGCAGCTCAGGCGAGCGGTTGCGCAGGCAGGGGCCGACCGTCCCTCGCGGCTTGACCGGATCTTGCGTCCGATGGGAGAGTTCGCATTTTCCCGAGCCCGGACGGTGCTCGTGCTCGGTCTGGTGGTCCTCGCGGTGGGGATCGCCGGCGTCTTGCGGATTCGGGTCAACGACAACCCCGTGCGCTGGTTTAAGGCACACCATCGCATCCGGGTGGCCGATACGGTGATGAACCGGCTCTTCGGCGGCACCTACATGGCCTACGTCGTGGCGGAAGGACCGGGGCCGGAGGCGTTTAAGCAGCCCGAAGCCGTCTCGTTCTTGGAGCGCGTGCAGGCGCATCTGGAAGCCGACCCGCTTGTAGGCAAGACCTCCTCTGTGGCCGACATCGTCAAGCGCATCAACCTGGTGCTCCACGACAATGCCCCAGCCTACGATGCGGTGCCTGAGTCCTCAGAGGCGGTCGGGCAGTTCCTCTTCCTGTTCCAGTCCTCCGGGGATCCCGATGACCTGGATAACTTCCTGGATCCTGAGGCGCGCACGGCGAACATCTGGGTCCAGATGAAGGGCGGAGACAACCAACAGATGCAGCGCGTGGAGGATCGCCTGACGGCGTTCCTGAGGGAGAATCCCCCGCCGGCCGGCATCTCGCTGCGCTGGTCGGGCCTTACCTACATCAACAAGGTCTGGCAGGATCTGATGGTCGTGGGGATGTTGCGAGCCGTGTTGGGCAGCTTCGTCGTGGTGTTTCTGCTCATGGTAGCGGAGTTCCGCTCGCTGGTGTTTGGGGTGCTGTCGATGGTGCCGCTGTCGCTGGCCATCCTGCTGTCCTACGGGCTGGTCGGTTGGGTCGGCAAGGACTACGACATGCCGATCGCCGTCTGCTCGTCTCTCGCGCTGGGGCTGGCCGTCGATTACGCGATCCATTTCCTGGCCCGATTCAGGCATCACGCTCGGCAGTCCCCCGAGTTGGCGGCCACCAACCGCTACATGTTCGGGGAGCCGGGACGCGCGATCCTGCGCAATGCGCTGGTCATCACCCTGGGCTTTCTGCCGCTCGTCACCTCCTCGCTGACCCCGTATGTGACAGTCGGCGTATTCTTCGCGCTCCTCATGAGCTTCAGTACCATGGCGACGCTGTTCCTGTTGCCCGCGCTCCTCAGGGTGCTTGGCAAGCGGACGGTTGGAGGGATGGCATGATCCCACGCCCTGCGCGCCCCGCCAATGGCGGGGCTTCGCCCTTCTGTCCATCCGTTGTCGTGAAGCGGGCTGCCCTTGGCAGCCCCGCGCAGGGCGTGGGATGAGGCGTGCTGCGGTGGTGTTGGCGATCGTGCTCAGTCATCTCGTCCCCGCTCAGTCTCTGGCTTCGGCAGAGCCGCCAGATGGCCGCCAGGCGATGCGGGAGATGCTCCAGGCGTATTACTATGCACGGAGCGACGGCAAAGCCGCGGTCTCCATGCGGATTGTGAGCCGCCAGGGGCACGCGCGAAATCGACGGCTGACCATGCTCCGGCTGGATCAGGCCGATGGTGGGGAGCAGTTCTACTACGTCTACTTCCACGAACCTGCCGATGTCCAGGGCATGAGCTTGCTGGTGATGAAGCGCCCCGGCAAAGAGGATGACCGGTGGCTGTATCTGCCCGCCATCGACTTGGTCAAACGGATTGCCACCTCTGATAAGCGCACCAGCTTCGCCGGTTCTGATTTCACCTATGAGGATGTCTCCGGCCGCGATCTCGACGAGGACGACCACGAGTTGCTGGGCGAGGAGGCGGTCGGCGAGTCCCGCGCCTCCGTCGTCAAGAGCACGCCGAAGCGGCCGGGAGAGGTGGAGTTCAGCTACCGCAAGTTCTGGATTGATGCGGCCACGCACCTGCCGCTCAAAGTGGAGCACTACAACCTCCAGGGCCGCGTCTACAAGGTCTACGAGACCCAAGAAATCCAGACCATTGACGGAACGCCGACGATCACGAAAAGCCTCATGAAGGACCTGGACAACGAGCGGTTCACGGAGATCGCCGTGCAAGATGTGTCGTATGACGGGGGGCTGACCCCGGATGTCTTTCAGGAACGCACCCTACGCCGACCACCCACGTCGTGGGTTCGCTGACGGCGTCCGCCTCATCCCACGCCTCTGGCTCATCGCGGTGAGCCTGGGGCTTGTTCCAGGCCCGGCCTTTGCCGCAACCCGTCCTGAGATTCACCCCCACACCAAACGTTTTGGTGCGGGGGTTCACGGTTTTGTTGAAGCGGCGTATGGCCCCAAATTCCTGGGGGATGAACGGACCCAAAAGGATGAGTTCAGCCTCCTGGAGCAGCGCCTGCAGCTGAAGACGCGCTGGCAGCCGACCGCGGCGTGGCTGGCGTCCTGGAATCCTGAGCTGTTCTACAAAGGCGATCTGCTGATCGACGAGTATGATGAAGCCGTCCGGTATGAGATCCGCGAAGCCTACGGGCTGGTCAGTCCTGTCCCCTGGCTGGATGCCAAATTGGGCCGGCAGATTCTCACCTGGGGGACGGGGGATTTGCTGTTCATCAACGACGTGTTCCCGAAGGACTTCGTCTCGTTCTTCGTCGGCCGGGACGATGAGTATCTCAAAGTCCCTTCCGATGCCGCCCGAGTGTCCATCGTGCATCCGTGGGCGGCCCTCGATCTGGCGCTCATCCCGTTCTTTACGCCGAATGCCGCCATCACCGGCGATGGCTTAAGCTTCTTTGACAGCCTGCTGGGCCGCGTGGTCGGTGAGGAGTCCGAGCGTCTGCTCACCGAGCCGTCGTTCCAGCCCGACCAGACCGAGGTGGCCGCCCGGATCAGCCGCAACCTGAGTAGCTACGAGGTGGCGGGGTATGCGTTCCGCGGATTCTTCAAGCAGGCCGTAGGGACGAAGAACCAAGACGCACGGGAACTCTTCTACCCGGAGCTTGCCGTGTACGGGGCAAGCCTGCGCGGTCCTGCGCCAGGGGTGGGTGGCATCGCCTATGGCGAGATCGGCTACTACGACTCGCTGGAGGATCGCAGTGGCAAGAACCGCCTGATTGAAAATGCCTTGATGAAATACCTCGCAGGCTACGAGCGGGATTTTCCAAACGACTTGCGGCTGGGCGTCCAGTACTTCGTGGAGCAGATGCTGGACTTCGGCGACTTCACCGCCAGTTTCCAGCCCGGCGATGTGCCGCGCGATGAGGTCCGGCAACTGCTGACGCTTCGGGTCACGAGGCTGTTCTGGCTCCAGACCCTCGAAGCCTCTTGCTTCGCCTTGTACTCACCGACCGATGATGACGCGCATCTGCGTCCTCGGCTCACGTGGCAGGCCAGCGACCGGTGGAAGGTGGTCGTGGGCGCCAACCTCTTTTTCGGCACACATGACTGGACCGAGTTCGGGCAGCTCGAAGAGAACGATAACCTGTATGTGCGGGCACGCTACAGCTTTTGAGATGTTGCCAAGTCAGCGTTAGAGTACGGGGAGATCCGAGCGGCCCGTCAGGTAGGCATCGATGGCGCGCGCGGCGCGGCGGCCTTCGGCGATCGCCCAAACGACCAGCGACTGGCCGCGCCTGGCGTCCCCCGCCGCAAAGATGCCGGGCACGGAGGTCTGGGCATCGGCATCGGTCTCGAGGGTGCCTCGCGCATCCGCGCGGAGTCCCAGCGCCTCGATGAGGGGATGCCGCTGCGGCCCGACGAACCCCATCGCCAACAGCACCAGATCCGCCTCAACCGTGAAGGCCGTCTCAGGAATCTCTTTCGGACTCGGCCTGCCCGCTCCCTCGGCTTTTACCCCGCCCCCAGCGCAACTAACAGTGGACAGCTTGGTAACGCTCCAATGAGCATCAGCGGTGCGAACCTTGATCGGTCGATCAACGTCCGTTCGGCTGGGGGCGGGGTGAACCCACTCAACGCGCACGCACTCAAGCCCCGTCACCCGCTCGTCCCGTCCGAGAAATCGTCTCGTCTGCGCGCCCCACTCGCGCCGGACGCCTTCCTCGTGGCTGCTCGAAGTCCGGAGGATGTTCGGCCAGTCCGGCCACAGATCGCGCGGCCGTCTTGTCTCAGGCGGTTTCGCAAGAATCTCCAGCTGCGTGACGCTGGTAGCACCCTGCCGGTTCGCCGTCCCGACACAGTCGGCGCCGGTATCGCCGCCGCCCAGGACGACCACGCGCTTGTCCTTCGCGTCGATGAGCTGCGGCGCAGCAACGTCCTCGCCTGCGACTCGGCGATTGGATTGCGTCAGGAAGTCCATCGCGAAGTGGATGCCGTTCAACCCTCGACCCTCGATCGGCAAATCCCGCGGCACACGGCACCCGACGGCCACGCACACCGCGTCAAACGCCTTCCGCAGCGACGCCGCCGGATAGTCCTTCCCGACGGCGGTGTGCGTCACGAACTCGATCCCTTCTGCTTCCAGCAGCTTCAGCCGGCGATCCAGCACCCATTTCTCCAGCTTGAAGTCTGGGATTCCGTAGCGCAAGATGCCCCCGGGCTTCTCGTCCCGTTCGAAGACCACGACGCGGTGCCCGACGCTGTTGAGCTGATCGGCGCAGGCTAAGCCCGCCGGGCCTGAGCCGATCACGGCGACCGACTTGCCGGTCCGCCGGCTGGGCGGCTCCGGCACCACCAGTCCCGACTGAAACGCGCGCTCAATCACGGCCAGCTCATCCTCGCGGATCGTCACCGGCTCCCCGCCGCTTAGATTCAGGACGCAGGCTGCCTCGCACATGGCCGGGCAGATGCGCGCCGTGACCTCCGGAAAGTTGTTCGTCTCCTGCAATCGCCGATACGCGCGCTCCCACTGTCCCTCGGCCACGGCCTGGTTCCAATCCGGCACGTGATTGCCCAGCGGGCAGCTCCAGTGGCAGAACGGAAGGAAACAGGCGAGGCACCGCGAGGCTTGCTCGCGGGATTGCGCCTCGCTGCGCGGGACGGCGACGTCGCGATAGTCGCGGAGGCGTTCCTCGACGGCACGATACGCCGCTGGCTGGCGCGGCACCTTCAAGAAGATGGGCGGATCGTCCACGGGTGGTTTCATGTCGTCAGACGCTCCCAGGGTTCGCCGGCGAAATAGCGTCGCATCCCCTGCGCGGCGACGAGGCCGGCGCGGGCCGCCATGCACACGAGGTTCGCCCCGGTCACGCAATCCCCGCCGGCAAACACCCCGCGCAACGGGGTCGCGCCGGTTTCCGGATTGGCTTTCACGGTGCCCCTCGGCGGGGCCATGAGATAGGTATGCTCGTTGTCAAACGCCGCCTCCACCTCGTAGCCGAACGCCAGCACGACCAGATCGGCTTCCACTGGAAACTCGGAGCCGGCAATCGGCCGCGGAGCGCGGCGCCCTGACGGGTCAGGATCCCCGAGCTCCATGCGCAGGCACTCGACCTGCGAGACATGGCGAGCGTCCGTCGAGCGAAACGCGACCGGCGAGGCGAGCAGCTGAAACCGCACCCCTTCCTCTTTCGCCGCCTGCACCTCTTTCTTGCTGCCGGGCATGTTGGCTTCGTCCCGCCGGTACACGCAGGTCACCTCGGCGGCCCCAAGGCGGATGGCCGTGCGCACGCAGTCCATGGCGCTGTCGCCTCCGCCGAGCACCGCCACGCGCCGGCCGATCAGGTCGGTGATCGGCTCCCAGTCGTTGGGCAGTTGCTGAGCGTCATAGAACACGCGGACGAGAAATTCGGTCGATGAGAGCACCCCGTCGAGTGTTGCGCCGGGCAGCTCGGGCACCGAAGGGCGGCCGGCCCCGATGCCGATAAACGCCGCGTCAAACCCTTCATCGGTCACCAGCGACTCGATCCAGCACACCTCGGTGTTGGGGTAACATTTCACCCCCAACCGCCCGAGCATCTCGAGGTGGTCTTCCAACACGCGCGCCGGCAGTTTGAACCGGGGGAGCCACCGCAACACCCCGCCCAGGTGGGGCCAGCGTTCGAAGATCGTCACCGCGTGCCCATCGCGGGCCAGGGATTGGGCCAGCGCCAGGCTGGCCGGCCCTGAGCCGACCGCGGCCACGCGTTTTGAGAGCGACGTCCTCGCGATGGGGCTGTCCTGCCCGTCGCGATGGGCCATCTGTCTCCACTCATCGCACACGAACCGCTCGAGCAGCCCGATCGCCACCGGCTCGTGCTTGATCCCCAGGGCGCACGCGCCTTCGCACAACCGCTCCTGCGGACAGAGCCGGCTGCACAACTCCGGCATGGGGCTGATGCTGCGGATCACGCGGTACGCTTCCTCTATATGGCCCTGTTGCAGCGCAGCGATCCACTCGGGGATGCGGTTGCCGAGCGGGCAGGCGGCCTGGCAGCGCGCGTTCTTGCACAGGATGCAACGCTGGGCCTCGGCGAGCGCGTTCAGCGATGTGTAGCCCGTGATCACTTCGTCGAAATTTCGAGAGCGCACGTCCGACGGCTGAACCCTCGGCTGAGTTCTCGGTTTAACCTCGCGCATGGGACGATTCCCCTCCGTTAGACTCCCCGGGGGCGGCTGAGAGTCTGGCGTGGATCGCGGATGCGGCCCGCAGTCCTGCGCCGGCCGCCAGGATCACCGTGGCCGCCCCCGTGACAGCGTCTCCGCCGGCGAAGACACCCGGCTGTGACGTCTCGCCGGTGTCCTCGTTGACAATCAGTCCGCCCCACGACGTCGTCTGAAGGTCGCCGCCTTTCGTCAGCAGGCGGTTGGGCCGCGTGCCGATGGCGATGACCATCGTATCGATCGGGATGAGGACCGGCGGATCGTCCGTCGGGATCGGACGCGCCCGGCCCGACTCATCCGGTTCCCCAAGCCGCTGAGGCTGGCACTCAAGACCCGCGACCCACCCGTCGTCGTTGCCCACCACACGGATCGGATTCGTGAGCCACTGGAAGATGATGCCTTCTTCCTTCGCGTGCGCGTACTCTTCCACCCGCGCGCTCATCTCGGCCTCGGAGCGGCGGTACACGATGCGGACCTCGTGCGCGCCCATCCGCAGCGCGCTGCGGGCCGCATCCATCGCCGTGTTGCCGGCCCCCACGACGGCGACCCGCGAGCCGACCTTGAGCGGGGTGTGGGACTCGGGAAACTGGTAGGCTTTCATGAGATTGATGCGGGTGAGGAACTCGTTAGCCGAATAGACGCCGTTGAGGTTCTCGCCGGGGATGCCGAGGAATCTCGGCAGTCCCGCGCCGGTGCCGATGAACACCGCGTGATACCCCATGGTGTTCAGGAGCTGGTCGAGGGGAACGGTTTTGCCGATCACCACGTTGCAGACGATCTCCACCCCCGATGCCTGCAGTTGCGCAATCTCATCATCCAAGATCGCTTTCGGCAGCCGGAACTCCGGGATGCCGTAGCGCAGCACCCCGCCCGGCTCATGCAGCGCCTCGAAGATCGTCACGCGATAGCCGAGCCTGGCCAATTCCCCTGCGGCGGTCAGGCCCGATGGGCCGGAGCCCACGATGGCGACGCGCGGCCTGACCGGTCGGAGGGGGGCGGTGGGACGCGGGAGGCGATGGGCGCGTTCCCAATCCGACACGAAGCGCTCGAGATGTCCGATGCCCACCGGCTCAAACCGCGCGGCCATGTGGCAGAGCTTCTCGCACTGCGTCTCCTGCGGACACACACGGCCGCAGATGGCGGGCAAGGGATTGGCCTTCTTCACCACGTCGAAGGCCTCCTGGAATCGGCCCTCGGCCACGCAACGGAGGAACGCTTTGATCGGCACCCGCACCGGACAGCCACCCTCGCAGACCGCTTCCTGGCACTGCAGGCATCGGGAGGCTTCGAACTGCGCGCGCGCCTCGGTGTAGCCGGTGTTGACTTCGTCGAAGGTGTGCGCCCGCTCATCAGCCGCCTGATGCGGCATGACCGTTTTGTGATCAGGCTTGAGCGGCATTGAGTTGCGTCTCTTCTTGTCGATACATCTTGTTGCGTCGAACCAGCTCCGCGAAATCGACCTGGTGCGCGTCGAACATCGGCCCGTCCACGCAGGCGAATTTCACCTGCCCGCCGACGCTGACGCGGCAGCCGCCGCACATCCCGGTGCCGTCGACCATGATGGGATCCAGCGACACCTGCGTGGGCACCTGATACTGGGCGGTGAGTGCGGCCACCGCCCGCATCATCGACATCGGGCCGATGGCGACGACCTCAACGGCCTGCGGATCACCCAATTCGTCGAGACGCGCTTTCAGCCGGTCGGTGACCAACCCTTTGAAGCCGTAGGAACCGTCATCGGTGCACGGCATCACCTGGCGGCACACCTGGCTGAGTTCCTGCTCGAGCAGGAGGAGGTCGCGGCTGCGTGCGCCGAGGATCGCTTCGGTGGACGCCCCGGCCTGATGGAGCAGTCGCATGACGGGATAGAGCGCCGCGGCGCCGAATCCTCCGCCGATGCCGATGACCATCGCTCCGGGCCTTGCCGCGTGGAACGGCTCCCCGAGCGGGCCGACGAGGTCCCGCACCTCCTGACCTTGCTGGAGGCCGCCGAAGAGCTTGGAGGTGCGGCCGACCTCCTGGATGACGACGGTGATCGTGCCGGCGGCCGCATCAAAATCCGCAATCGTCACCGGGATCCGCTCGCCGTGCTCGTGGACCCGGACGATGACGAATTGGCCCGGCTTGGCCGCACGCGCCACCCACGGGGCGGCGATGACAAACCGGTTCGTCACCGGCGTCAACCGCTCTTTCTTCAGGATGCGGAATCCTCCGCTACCGTCCCACATGTCCCTTGTCCCAGCGCTGTCGAAAAGCCCAGGGGCAGCAGGGCCTGCCGCTCGCGCACCCCACGGCGGTGCTCCCCCCGCTGCTTCGTTTTGCTGCGCAAAAGCGAAGCAAAACGGTGGGGGTGCGCGCCGGCGTGGGGGCCCCGCGCTGCGCGTCACCCGCTGCCTGGTGGCTTTTCGACAGAGCACCTTGTCGCTTGTCGCTTAGTGCTTCACAACTCTGGATGCTCGTGCTTTGCTTTGAGTCGCTTCCACCGTCGCTCCACTTCCGCCTCAAGCTCCTGCGCGACGGAGGCCTGCTCCTGGGCCAAGAGGTGTTTGGTCTTGCCCATGAGACTCAACCACTCGCGCACCGGCCGCTTGCGGTCCAACACTTCCGGATCATACGTGATGATGGTTTTCCCGCGCTCGACCTCGTAGAGCGGGAAGAAGCAACAGTCGACGGCGGCCTGGAGGACTTGCGCAGCCGAATCGTCGGGTGCGGCCCAGTTCAAGGGGCAGGACGAGAGGATCTTGCCGTAGACGAACCCGCGGTGCCGCGCGTACCACTGGGCCTTGGCCGCTTTTTTCATCAGATCCTCAGGAAATCCCTCGACGGCCGTGAAGACGTACGGGATGTTCGCGGCGGCGAACAGCTGCGGGGTGTCCTTGTGGTGGAACGCCTTGCCATGGCTGTGCACCCCGACGGGACTGGTGCTGGTCTGGTGGCCGAACGGCGTGGAGTAGGAGAGCTGGCTGCCGGTGTTCATGTAGCCTTCGTTGTCGTACTCGATGACGATCATCCGGTGATTGCGCAGGGCGGTGCCCAGCGCCGAGCCCATCCCGATATCCATCCCGCCGTCTCCGGAGACCATCACGAACGTCGGCTGATGGGTCGCGGGGAGCTCCCGCCGGCGCACCCGCTCGTGATACATCTCCACCAATCCGGAGAGGGTCGAGGCGCCGTTTTGAAAGAGGTTGTGCAGGTACGTCACGCGGTGGGCGGTGGTGGGATAGCCGGTCGTCACGACCATGGCGCAGCCCGTCTGGTACAGGACGACGACGGGGCCGTCAAGGACGCGGAAGAATTGTTTGATCGTGGTGAACGCCCCGCAGCCTGGGCAGGCCCCGTGTCCCGGCGCGACGCGATGCGGGGTGGGGGCCATCTTCCACAACGGATCCAACGTCACGTGCAGCCGGCCGGTCGCTCGGTCTCTGACCACGCGGGCGTGGTGCCGGGTGACCTCTTCAACCGTGAGGAGCGGCACCGACGCCGACCGGTCATGGCCGTTCGTCGCGGCACGCGACAGCCCCGGCGTAGCCCCGAGATAGTCAAACCGCGGCACGCGCGCGCGAGGCTTGAGCGCGTCAAGCGCCTGCTGGAACAAGGTGAGGGCATCCTCGACGGTAAAATCTTTCCCGCCGAGCCCGTAGACGCGGGATAGGCACCGCGCCCGGTTGGCGACATCCTCTTGCAGCGCGCAGCGTATCTCCAGGCTGAGATTTCCGCCGCCCGCCCCGTACGAATCCGCGCGGTCCGCGATCACCACCGCCTTGACGTTCCGCAGCGCGGCTCGAATGTCCTCAGCCGGAAACGGCCGCAGCACGGTGGGGTTGACCACGCCGACCCGCCGGCCCTGCCGGCGCAGGGCATCCGCCGCTTCCTTCGCGGTCTCGGCGGAGGAGTTGAGCAGCGCCAGCGCCACCTCGGCATCCGCCATGCGATGCGACTCGACCACCGGATACCGACGGCCTGAGAGGGCGGCGAATGACTTGAGGAGCTCGGGGATGACGGTGCGCGCGGCCTCGAAGGCCAGATGGAGTTGGTACTTGTTATTGATGAGATCCGGATCGTTCATGTAGGGCCCGATCGTGACCGGCCGATCGGGGTCCAGGGCGGTGAACGGCGCCTGGGGCTGTCCCACGAATCGTCGCACGGTCTCATCGTCGAAGACGTGGACCCGCCGTTTCTGATGGCTGGTGAAGAATCCGTCGTAGGCCACGATCACCGGCAGCCGCAGCGACGGATGCTCGCCGATCCGGACGGCCAGGAGGTTCAGGTCGTAGACGGCTTGCGGGTCTTTCGCCAGGAGGATGATCCATCCGGCGTTGAGCGCGAAGTAGAGGTCCGAGTGGTCGCAGCGGATGTTGAGCGGGCCGTTGATCGCCCGGGTGGCGAGATTCAACACCATGGGAAAGCGGGTGCCGGATTGCACCGGCAACTGCTCCAGCGCATACAACAGGCCTTGGGAGCTGGTCACGTTGAGGACGCGCCCGCCTCCCGTCGAGGCGCCGTAGCAGATGCCGGCGGCGCTGTGCTCGCCGTCAGCCGGCACCATGGCGATGGTATGCCGGCCGGCGGCTTTCATGCGGCTTAAGCCCTCGGCGACTTCGGTCGACGGCGTGATGGGGTAATAGCCCATCAGGTGGTAGTTGATCTGTGCGGCGGCCAGGGCGGCCAGCTCGTTGCCGCTCATGAACGCGACGCGTTGCGCGGCTCGGGGTCGATGCCGAGCCGTCTTTGTCGCCGTGTTCGGGCGAGGGCTCATGTGGTTTCCTCGCGGCAGAGGGGGACGCGCGCGGTCTGCACCCACGGGCCTTCTCGTTCCTTCGTCATCGCGCCGGACGGACACGACTCCACGCACCGCAGGCAGCCTTTGCAGAATTGGTAGTCGATGCCAAGTAAACGCACGGCCTCGCGCTCCCACTCAATCCCGTCCGGCGTCATCGCCGCCATGACATCCTTGGCGTCCCACACCAAGCAGTAGTCCGGGCACACCAGGTCGCAGATGCCGCAGTGATTGCAGCGGCTCAGATCCAGCTTCGGCGCAAAGCCCTGGCGGGAGGCGGAGAGATCATTGACGACGCTGTTGCCGACATCCAGGATCATTCCGCCGATCGGCGCCGTCAGGTAGCCCCACCGCGGCGCAGGATTCATGACCTCCGGCGAGGGCACGGGTGGGCCCTCGCGCACGATGCGCTCGACCGCCTCCTGATAGCCCCTCCAGAACGTCTTGACGTTGGCTTCGGCCAGCTTGGCTGAGCGCTTCCCGAAGTGCTCCTCCAATGTCGCGGCCAGCGCCTTCGCGTCGATCAGCGAGCAGGCGTTCGCCACCGCTCCCAGCATCGCCGTATTGAGGCGCGTCTTTTCCTCCACCGCGATGGCCATCGCATCCACGAGGAGCGCGCGTCCCTTGGGCAGCGTGGGGGTGGAGGCGACCGGGGCGTTCAGCACCAGGACGCCGTCGGGCCGCAGGCCGGCGAGGGTGGCGCCGCGGCTCAGCAGCGCTTCGTGAAAGACGGCCAGGACGTTCGGCTGGGTGATGGGGCTGGTGACGCGGATCGGGCGATTCGCTTTCGCCACTCGGATGAACGCCTTGACCGGGGTGCCTTTCTTCTCGGAGCCGTACGAGGAGAACTGGGAGGCGTTCAGGCCCTGGCGCAGCACCAGGGTTTCAGCCAACAACTGGGCCGCGAGATTCGCGCCCAGGCCGCCGATGGACTCGAAGCGGATCTCAAGAGGAAGACGCGCTGGCATGGTACCTCATGGTACCGACCCGCCGCCATGACACCATGATCTGCGTCATCCCCCCACCTGCGGAATCTGCCAAAGGCAGCTCTGCGCGAAGCGCAGGGCCTGTTAGGCCATCAGCAGGTGATGCCATGAAAGGCTGCGCACCCCCGGCTGCTAGAATAGGCAGCGGGCTCTTGTTGGTCGAGGCGACCGCAGAACCACGGAGGTGCAC
>Ga0156290_106_pt1 | contig 46319 bp, 50 predicted proteins | sample RifCSPlowO2_12_FD_107938 | JGI IMG/M metagenome (GOLD analysis project Ga0156290, IMG submission 107938) | Omnitrophica WOR_2 bacterium RIFCSPLOWO2_12_FULL_63_16 | reverse complement strand
GCTGACGACGGCGGCGCACTATGTGAACCTGCACTTCCAGAAGCGGGCCGAGGCGCGGCTGTTGAAGGAGCAGCGGAGGTATCAATCGACGCTGCTGAAGGCCTCGAGGGGGATGACGCAGATTCTGGAGCTGAAGCGGCTGCTGAACCTGATCGTCTACGTGATCGCCAAGGCGGTGGGGTTGACCCACGCGGCGATCTTCCTGGAGGATCCCCGGGCCGAGGGGGCGTTTGTGCTGAGCGCCGAGCGGAACCTGACGGGAATAGAGGCCGGCCATCGCCTGTCGAGGGAGAATTTCTTGATTGAGTTGCTGACTCACACGCGCGAGCCGCTGGTTCGAGAGGAGCTGGTCTCCGAGGTGGGGGGGCAGCCGGTCAGGGATCCGGCGACGTTCAAGAAGGCCCGGGCGGCGGCGCAGATGGAGACGCTGCACGCCAGCGTGGTGGTGCCGAGCTTCCGGCAGGATCGGTTGATCGGCTTCCTGGTGCTGGGGGAGAAGCGCAAGGGGCAGGTGTTCAGCTCGGAAGATCTGGTGGTGTTCTCCACGCTGGCGAATCAGGCGGCGGTGGCGATTGAGAACGCGCGCTTCTATGAAGAGGAAAAGCAGCGGCAGGCGGCGTTGTTCCATGCGGCGACGCTGGCCTCGCTGGGGACGATGGCCAGCTCGATGGGCCATCAGGTGAACAACCGGTTCAATGTCGTGTCGGTGGTCTCCTCGACGCAGAAGTATAAGATCAAGGAGCTGTTGTCCAATGGCTCCGAGGATGCGGAGAAGCTGCGCGAGGCGCTTCAGGAGTGCTACGAGCAGTTCGGCAGCTTAGAGGAAGAGGCGATCAGGGGCGGGCAGGTGGTCGCCTCCATCCGCAAGCTGGCGAGGCCGGCAACCGGAGGGCATCAACCGATTGCGCTTTCGGCGGCGATCCAAGCCGGCGTGGATGTGGTGCAGCACAAGATCAAGCTGGATCAGGTGGATTTCAAGGTCGAGGTGCCGGACGACTTGCCGCCGATCGAGGGGGATCTGTCGCAGTTAGGGGAGTGCTTCCTGAACTTCGTCGATAACGCCTACGATGCGATCAAGACGAAAGACCAACTGATTGCCGAGGGGAAGCTGCCCTACGCCAACGGGACGACGCCCTACCGGGGGATGATTCGGATCACGGCGGCGCTGAAAGACCCCCACCTGCCTGCCCTAGACGCTCGGCTTCGCTCTGCGAAGCGGAGCGAAGCCTCTGGGGCACAGGCAGGGACGGTGCACATCGAGGTGGCGGATACCGGTATCGGGGTTGAGCCTGAGGGCGTGTCCAAGCTGTTTGTGCCCTTCTACACGACCAAAGCCACCGCGGAGAAGGGAACCGGCTTGGGATTGTACGTCATCAAAAAGATTATTGAAGCGCACGGGGGGACCATCCAGATGCGCTCGAAATACGGCGAGGGAACCACCTTCACCATCGAGCTTCCTGTTACCAAGGTTGCCTTAGCGACTTAGCCACGTTCTATGCGGATTCTCGTCGTCGAAGATGAGCCGAAGGTCCTCCAGCTCTTCACCGCCCACTTCCAGGCCCAAGGCCATCAGGTGGCCAGCAGCGACACCGGGGAAGGGGCGCTCGAGGCGCTGCAACGCGACCTGCCTGATCTGCTGCTGGTCGATGTGCTGCTGAAAGGCAAGGTCGACGGGCTGCAGGTGTTGCGGAGAGCCAAAGAGCTCAATCCTCGCGTGAAGGTCGTGGTGATCACCGGCTCAGACGAGGTCTGCCGCGACGATGTGATCCGCCTGGGGGCCGCCTTCCTCAAGAAACCCATCCGCCTCGAAGAGCTGGACGAATTGATCAGTCAGCTTATGGCGCGTAACGCGTCTTGACGGGATCGGTGGAATGCCGTATACTTCATTTAGACCACTATTCTGGTCAGAATAGGAGATGGCATGACGAAGACGCTCCCGCTCTCAGAGGTCAAGACCCGGCTGCCTGAACTCGTGCAGAAGATCGGGGCGCGGGAGGACCAGATCGTGGTGACCCGCCACGGCAAGCCCGCCGCGGTGTTGCTCAGCTACGATGAGTATGGACGCCTCCGAGAAACCCTGGACGTCCTCAGCGATCCGAACCTGATGCGCCAAATCCACAAGAGCCTGGCCTATTTTGCCAGGGGTGGCAAAGGTCGGTCCTTCGAGGATGTGTTCGGCGAACCGCTGCTCCTGCCTCGTTCGTCCTGATTCGCGTGATCGATGGTTCACTACCAGGTCAGCATTCCTCCACATGTGGCTGCGGTGCTGACGCACCTTCCTCCAGCCATCAAGCGAGACGCCAAGCAAGCGCTTCGTATTCTCAGTACGGATCCCCATGCGGGCGACCCGTTGAAGAAGGAACTGGTAGGGTTGTGGAAGTATCGCATCCGTTCCTTTCGCATCGTCTATCGCATCGTGGCTGAGCCGCGGATGATTCGGGTGATGGGCGTGGCTCCTCGTAGCACGATTTACGACATGGTCCGCGCCGTCATTCGTCAACGAGAGACCTAAGATGTGGCGTTGGCTGACGAGGCAACGGCGTCTGCAACAGCGGTACCATCGGACGCTGGCGGCGGCGGCGAATGGGATGACGCGCATCAAGGAGCTGCCGCGGCTCTGCCGCCTGATCGTGTATATCGTCAACCGCGCCGTGGGGCTGACCAACAGCGCGCTCTTCTTGCACCAGCCGGCGCGGGGGCGGTATGAGCTGGTGGCGGTGCGCTACCAGCACCTGATGCCGACGGAGCTCATCCTGGAGGAAGGGCACGAGACGGTGGAGATGCTCAAGCGGCAGCGCGGGCTGGTCGTGGGGCAGAGCGGATGGATGGCCCAGTGGGAGTGGCGGGTGCTGGTGCCCAGTTTCTCGAATGAGCGGCTGCTGGGGTTCCTGGCATTGGGGGCGAAGCGCACCGGCGCGCGCTACACCCCGGATGATCTGGAGCTGTTCTCGACCCTGGCCAGCCAGGCGACGCTGGGGATCGAAAACGCCATGTTCTTTGAGGAGCTCAAGGCCAACGAGGCCTCGCTGATCCAGTCCGAGAAGCTGGCCACGCTGGGCCATCTGGCCTCGGGGCTGATGCATGAGCTGAAGAACCCGCTGACGATCATCTCCGGGGAAGCGCAGGTGTACCTGGAGCGGTTCAAGGGGAAGGACCCTGAGGTGGATGCGCTGCTGGCCAGTATTATAGAGGAAGCGCACCGGGCCTCGGAGATGGCGCACCGGGTGGTGCGGTTTGCCAAGCCCGCGCCGGAAGGGGTACCGCGCCAGCCGGTCGATCTGAGGGCGCTGCTGGAGGCAGCACTCGTGCTGGCCAGCTACCCGGTGCGGGCGAGCCGGGTTGAGCCTCGCCTGGAGGTGCCCTCCGATCTGCCCGCCGTTGAGGGTCACGCCACGCAGCTTCAGGAGGTGTTCCTGAATCTGCTCCTCCAGGCCTCCGACGCCTTGAAAGATGGCGGCGGAGCGGTGGAGGTGTCGGCGGGCGCGGTCGATGGCCAGGTGGAGATTCGCGTGAAACACTCAGGGCCGGCGATTGCGCCGCGCAAGCTGGCGCGGCTGTTTGAGGTGGACGGGGGGCTGCGGCTGTTCGTGAGCCGGCGGATCATCCAGGCCCACGGCGGGACCCTCAAGGCGGCCTCGGCGGTGGGCGAAGGGACCACCTTCACCGTCCGCCTGCCGGCCCGTCGAGAGCCTATCCAGGCTGCACGGTCGGCAAGGTAGCACGGCCTTGGCGTGGACAAAGTCGGACAGACGTGCTAGACTCCGTAGTAGGAGGATGACGACAATGGCCAGGGCAGCGAATGGGAAACCTTCGGTGAATCGCAAGAAGGCCCAGGTCCTCTTCCACCGACTACAAGAGCAGGGGCTTGGTGACTCTTTCCGGGGAATGAGCGAGGACCAAATCGTCCGGGCCATCAAGCGGACCCGAGCAGTCATCTGGCAGGAGAAACTTGCAGCTCGTCCTTGACTCGAACGAGTATCTGTTCGCCCTCGGGGCTGAGCGCAAGCCCGCCTGTGAGGCGCTCTTGAACACGCTGCTCAAAGACCCCACCACCTACCGCCTCAGAATCTCGCGCACCATCCTGGAAGAAGTCCGTCGCAACACAGCCCCGCAACGGTTTCGGGATTTGTGGCTGTTCCTTCAGGCCTTGGGCGTCTCTGCCGATGAAGATTGGGAAGTTTCGTTTGAGCTTGGCGTGAAATACGAGTCGCTGGGGCTGAAACCCGGCGATGCCTTTATCGCAGCGTACACCGAATGGACTGGCGCGGAATGCCTCGTGACCGAGAATCGGGATTTCTTAGCCCTCACCTCGCTTCCTTTCAAGATCGTGCGTGCGGACGCATTCCTCAAACAGCACAGAGCCTCAGACGTTTGATTCCCCGGAAGGCCAGGCACATCGCGAAGGCGAATTCGTCCCTCACCGGGTGGCGTCTCTCAGCTAGGACTGCCCAGCGCATCCTTGCGTTACGGCGGCAGGCCAAGGTCCGCTGGACATGAGAGGGGAATAAGTCGTCGGGTGTGTCAGAGGGGACCCTTGCCAGGGGGAAGGGGAATCAGGTATGGTCACAAGGGAACCGATGGTCAAGCTCCTGGTGGCTGACGACGAGCAGAAAATCTGCCATCTGCTCAAGACCTTTTTCTCCGAGCGGGGCTACCACGTGCTGGTCGCCCACGACGGGCCCTCCACCATCCAGTGCATCCGCACGGAGCGCCCCCACCTGGTGTTCCTCGACCTGCGCATGCCGGGCCTCAACGGGCTGGAGATCCTCAAAGAGGCCAAGGCGCTGGATGCAACGATGAAGATCATCGTCATCACCGCGATGGAGGATGACGAGACGATCCAAAAGGCCCGGGAGCTTGGGGCGAGCGACTATGTGATCAAGCCCTTTACCCTGGAGTACCTGAAGGAGGAGGTGCTGGGGAAGGTCAGCACCTCGCTGTATCAGGAGCTGCGGCAGGTCAACGAGGAGCTGAAAGAGTCCGTGTCGCGCCTGCGGCGGGTGGTGCATGGGATCGTGGCGGCCTTCTCGGCGGTGGTGGCCAAGATCGATCCCCACTACACCCAGGAGCACGTGGTGCGCAGCGTGGAGTACGCCTCGAAGATCATCAAGAAGCTGCGCCAGCAAGGCGTCGAGTTTGGCGAGGCCTCTGAAGACGTCCTGCTGGCGGGGATCCTCCTGCATGACATCGGCAAGATCTTCACCCCGAAGGAAATCCTGTACAAGCCGGGTCCCTTAACCGATGAGGAATGGACGGTCATCCGCCGGCATCCGGTGGAGGGCGCGGAGATTCTGGAGAGGATCGCACACCTGAAGGAGATGGCAGCCAACGTCCGCTACCACCATGAGCGCTACGACGGCGACGGCTATCCGGAAGGGCTCAAGGGCGAGGCAATCCCGCTGGGGGCGCGCATCGCCGCGGTGGTGGATGCCTTCGATGCGATGCTCAGCGACCGGCCGTACCGCAAAGGCATGGCGGTTGAGCCGGCGATCGCCGAATTGAAGCGCTGCCGAGGGACCCAGTTCGATCCGCAGGTGGTGGATGCGGTGGTGGCGCTCTATGAGGAGGGGCGGTTAGCTCCCGACCACGTACCCACCCTCGATCCGGCCAACGCTCACGCTCACCCGTCCTCAGAGTCCCACACCGATTGACCCTCCTTCGTGACCAGGGTATAATCCCACCCTCAATGTCACTGGCCAACCAAGTCGCCCTCATCACCGGAGGGGCCCGCGGCATCGGCAAGGAGATCGCCACCCTGTTTGCTCGGGAGGGGGCCGATCTGGCCTTGTTCGATGTGAATGCCCAGGTCCTGGAGCAGACCGCCTCGGAGCTGCGGGCGCTGGGCCGGCGGGTGGAAGGGCTGGTCGTCGATGTGACCGACGCGTCGGCGGTCGAGGCGGCGGTCTTGAAAGTCCTTGACAAGCTAAGCAAAATCGATATACTCGTCAACAACGCTGGGATCACTCACGACGGGCTCATCGTCCGGATGGAGGAATCCCAGTGGGACCGGGTGCTGGATATCAATCTCAAAGGGACCTTCCTGTGCACCCGCGCCGTGGCGAAAGCGATGCTGAAGGCCCGGCGAGGCCGGATCGTGAGCATCGCGTCCATCGTAGGGCTCATTGGCAATCCTGGTCAGGCGAACTACGCGGCGTCCAAGGCCGGGGTGATCGGCATGACCAAGTCGGTGGCGAAAGAGTTGGCCACGCGCGGGATCACGTGCAACGCGATTGCCCCAGGGTTCATCAAGACCGAGATGACCGATCGCTTGGCTGATGAGGCCAAGCAGCGGCTTCAGGCGCTGATTCCGATGGGAACCCTCGGGGAACCCAGGGATGTCGCGCAGGCCGCGCTGTTTTTGGTCAGCGACGCCGCCCGGTACATCACGGGGCACGTCCTCGTGGTGGACGGCGGCCTGGCCATGTAGACCGGATTGCACATCGAAAGAGGAGGAGACATTTATGGCGGAATCCATTCATGATCGCGTGCGGGCGATTATCGCCGAGCAGCTGGGGGTCAAGATCGAGGAGGTGACGGACACCGCCTCCTTCGTTGAAGACCTCGGCGCGGATTCCCTGGATACCGTCGAGCTGGTCATGGCGCTCGAAGAAGAGTTCGGCGTCGAGATCCCCGACGAAGACGCCGAGAAGATCATCACCGTCGGCGACGCGATCCGCTACATTGATCAAAAATCCGCCGGCGCCAAGTAAGTGCCGTCGGGTTCCTCGTGTCATCTGGCGTCCGCTTCTTCAGCGGACGTTTTTCATTTGAGGCCGTCATTGAATGAGACGCGTCGTGGTCACAGGTCTGGGCGCCATCACCCCGGTGGGCAATGACGTGCCCGCCATGTGGCAGGCCCTTGCGGCCGGCACCAGCGGCATCGGGCGGATTGCCGCCTTCGATCCAGGCCCGTTCGCCTCGCAGATCGCGGGTGAGGTCAAGGGCTTCGATGCCGGCCGGTACCTCAGCCCCAAGGAGCTCAAACGCACCGAGCACTTTGTGCAGTTTGCCGTGGCCGCCGCCAAGCAGGCCGCGGCGGATGCGGCGCTGGAGGTTGCGCGGCTTGACCCCTCCCGAGCGGGGGCGTGGATCGGCTGCGGCATCGGCAGCATCGGGCTGATTGAGAAACAGTACGCCGTCTTGACCTCGAAGGGTCCACAGAAGCTCACCCCGTTCCTGATTCCCATGATGATCACCAACATGGCCTCCGGCCAGGTGGCGATCAGCCTCGGGCTCAAGGGGCCGAACTGCTGCACGACCTCGGCCTGCGCCTCGGGCGCTCACGGGGTGGGGGAGGCGTTTCGCATCGTGCAGCGGGGCGATGCGGAGATCATGCTGGGGGGCGGCACCGAGAGCTGTATCACGCCGTTGGCGGTCGGAGGGTTCTGCGCGCTGATGGCGTTATCGCGGCATAACGATGCGCCACAGAAGGCTAGCCGCCCGTTTGACAAGGCGCGGGATGGGTTCGTCATTGGGGAAGGCGCGGGGGTGATGGTGCTGGAAGAGTTGACCCACGCCAAGAAGCGAGGGGCAACGATCTACGCCGAGCTGGTCGGCTACGGCGCAACCGCAGACGCCTACCACATGACAGCTCCGGATCCCGATGGGGCCGGGGCGGCGGGGGCGATGGCCGGGGCGTTACAGGATGCCCGGCTGAATCCTGAGCAGGTTTCCTATATTAATGCGCACGGCACCTCGACCGAACTGAACGACAAGATCGAAACCCTGGCCATCAAGCGCGTCTTCAAAGATCACGCCAGGCGCATCCCCGTCTCCTCCACCAAGTCGATGATGGGGCACTTGATCGGCGCCGCCGGCGCGGTGGAGGCGATCATCAGTTGCCTGACCATCCACCACGGCGTCATCCCCCCCACGATCAACTACGAAGTCCCTGACCCCGACTGCGACCTCGACTACGTGCCCAACCAGGCGAGGACGCTCCCGGTTGAGGTCGCCCTCTCCAACTCCCTCGGCTTCGGCGGCCACAACGCCACGCTTATTTTCCGCAAGTTTCGCAGTTAACCTCCCCTCTTCGCCCCACTTCCGCCTCGCCTGCTCCCTTGTCCTCCTTCGTGGGGTGTGGTATGGTTGAAACTGCTATGGCGATGGCGCCGAGGAAGCGACAGGTGCTCGGGCAAATCCTAGTGGAGCGCGGCTTGATCTCCCTGCAGGACCTGGAGGCCGCGCTGGCCGAGCAGAAGCGCACCGAGGAGTTTCTGGGCAAGATCCTCTCGCGGATGGGGCTGGTCTCGGAAGACGTGCTCGTACCCATCCTGGCGGACCAGTTGGGGATTCCCCACGTGCGCTTGCGGGAGACCGTCGTGGAATCCCAGGCGCTGGCCAAGGTCCCTGCGAAGTTTGCCAACCACTACACCTTGCTGCCGATCCGCGTGATCAACAACACGCTCGAGGTGGCGATCGCCGATCCCTTCGACGTCCAGACGATTGACGAGCTCAGGTTGCTGCTGGACTGCGACGTCAGGCCGGTCTTGGCGGGCCCGCAAGAGATCCGCGAGGCGATCCAGCGGCACTACGGCCTGGGGGCCTCCGCCGTGCAGCAATTGCTGGATGCGGGCAGCCGCGCGGGCGAGCCGACCGCGCCGGTTACGGAAGACTTGAGCGCTCTGGTGGATGAGGCCTCGATCGTCTCGTTCGTCAATCAGCTGATCCTCCAAGCCGTGAAGGACCGCGCCACCGACATCCACATTGAGCCCTACGAACGGTTCATGCGCATCCGCCAGCGCATCGACGGCGTGCTGCATGAGGTGCCGATCCCCCAGGATTTGGTCAAGCTCCATCAGGCGGTGATCTCGCGCGTGAAGGTCATGGCCAAGTTGGACATCGCGGAGCGGCGCCTGCCGCAGGACGGCCGCATCAAGGTCCGCCTGAACAACCAAGAGTTTGACCTGCGCATCTCGGTGGTGCCGACGAACTTCGGCGAAGGCATCGTGATCCGGCTGCTGTCGCAGGCGATGCTCTACAGCCTGGAGCAGCTGGGGCTGGCGCAGGATCAGCTCCAGACGCTCGCGCAGTTGATCGACCGGCCCCATGGGATCATCTTCGTGACGGGACCCACCGGATCAGGCAAGACGACCACGCTGTATGCGTGCCTCTCCAAGCTCAACTCGACGGATCGCAAGATCCTCACCATCGAAGACCCCATCGAGTATCAACTGGCCGGCATCACCCAGATCCAAGTGCATCCCAAGATCGGGCTGTCCTTCGCGCAGGGGCTGCGCTCCATGCTGCGGCACGATCCCGATGTCATGATGGTGGGGGAGGTGCGGGACCCTGAGACGGCGGAGATCACGATCCGCAGCGCCTTGACCGGGCATCTGGTCTTCTCGACGCTCCACACCAATGACGCCTCCGGCGGGATCACGCGCCTGCTCGACATGGGCGTGGAGCCGTTTCTGGTGTCGTCCTCGGTCTTGTGTTTCATCGCCCAGCGGCTGGTGCGCGTGATCTGCCGCGAGTGCCAGGAGGACATGCCGGCTTCGCCGGCCCTGCGGGAGCAGTTTGGCGTGCGAGACCTTCCGAAGACGTTGAAGCGCGGTCGGGGATGTCCGACCTGCAAAGGGACGGGCTACCGCGGCCGCACGGCGATCTATGAGTTTCTCGTGGTGGATGAACCCATCCAGCGACTGATCCTTCAGCGCGCCTCCTCCCACGAGATCGCCCGAGCGGCCCAGCAGCACGGCCCGTCTGCTCCCTCCGGAGGTGCGGGGCGGGCAGGCATGCGCCCGCTACGCCAGGACGGGTGGCTGAAGATCGCGCAAGGGATCACGACCCCGCAAGAAGTCCTCCGCGTCACCTGAAGCCGCTGATCAACGCTGATGGCAACGCGGATTCACGCGGAGAACATCGGCGCGTATCAGCGTCTAGATCAGCGTGAATCAGCGATCTTGCGAACGCTCATCCTCATGCTATACTCAACGTATGCCCACGTACGCCTATCGGGCGAAGGATCGTGCGCTGAAGGTGGTGGAAGGCACCATTGACGCGGAGAACGAAACCGCCGCCGTCAGCCGTCTTGGCACACTGGGCATCTATCCCCTGATTCTCAGCGAGCGCGGGATCCCTCGCGCCGTTCGTCCCCCTCCGACGTCCGCACGTGCCCCCAGCCGCGTCCTGGCTTACTTCAGCCGGCAGCTCGCCGATTTGCTCAGCGGAGGCCTGTCCTTGCTTCATGCGCTCAGCCTGGTTGCCCAGCAGACGGACCATCGGGCGCTGCGCGCGGTGATCGAGGAGGTGGCCGATGACGTGCGGGAGGGCCGGGCGTTGAGCGAGGCGCTCGCCAAGCACCCCGGCATGTTCTCCCCGTTGTACCTCAGCCTGATCAAGACCGGCGAGGCGACCGGCGAGCTGGATGCGGTGTTGATGCGATTGGCGGAGGTCACAGAGAGCGAGTCGGAGCTGAAGAGCCGCGTGGCCTCGGCGTTCGTGTATCCGTGCCTGGTGCTGCTGATCGGCCTGGGGGTAATCGCGTTTCTCTTGACCTACGTCGTGCCGAAGCTGACGACGCTGTTTCTGGAAACCGGGCAGCTGCTGCCGTGGCCCACGCGGCTGCTCCTGGGGGTGAGCGCAGCACTCAGCCGCTGGTGGTGGGCGTGGGCGGGCGGTGTGATCCTCGGGGGATGGGCAGGACGGCAAGGCCTGCGCTCCGAGACCGGCCAGTCGGCTGTGGATCGGCTGATCCTGCGACTGCCGGTGGTCAGTCCGTTTGTGCGGAAGCTGGACACCGCGCGCGCGATGCGCAATCTCGGGGTGATGCTGGAACGCGGGGTGCCGATCCTGCAGGCGTTGGATGTGGCGGGCACCACGCTGGCCAATCGCGTCCTCCGGGAGGCGCTGCGTCGGGCGAGGGACGAGGTGCGAGCCGGCCAAACGCTGGCTCGGGCGCTGTCGGCCAGTGGACAGTTCCCGGTCTTTGTCAGTAACATGGTGGCGGTGGGGGAGGAGGCCAACACGCTCGATGCGGCGCTGCTGAAAGTGGCCTCCAGTTACGAGCGAGAAACCGAGCAGGCCTTGCGCGTCCTGACGACCGTGCTGGAGCCGGTGGTCTTGGTGGTGGTGGGGGTGGTGGTGATGTTCATCGTGATCTCGGTGTTGTTGCCGATCTTTGAGCTCGGGTTGGGGGCGCAATGAGTAGATTAGATTACACATGGGGACTCAAGACGCAAGACTCACGACTCAAGCGAAAGAATCGTTCAAGTCTCGGGTCTCGGGTCTCGGGTTTTGGGTCTACGCAGGGGTTTACCCTCGTGGAAATCATGCTCGTCGTCATCATCATCGGGGTGCTGGCGGGTATGGTGCTGCCGCGGTTTGCGGGGCGGACCGAGCAAGCCAAGATGGCGCGGGCACGAGTCGACGTCGCCGCCATCGGGACGGCCCTTGATCTCCACGAGCTGGATCTGGGGAGCTATCCGAAGAAGCTTGAGGAGCTCGTGTTGGCCAGCGCGCCCTCAGGGGTTGACGAATCGGTGTGGCATGGGCCGTATCTCAAGAAGGGGTTGCCGAAAGACCCGTGGGGGCGGGACTACCAGTACGAATGCCTCGGCGAGCCGTGCGCCGACTACAAGCTGTTCTCCATCGGCCCGAACGGTACGAATGACGGCGGCAAGGGGGATGACGTCACGAGCTGGGAGTGAATCAGAACAGAGACGGGGACTCAAGACGCAAGACTCACGACTCAAGCGAAAGAATCGTTCAAGTCTCGGGTCTCGGGTCTCGGGTCTTGGGTCTACGCAGGGGTTCACGCTCATTGAGTTGGTGGTGGTGGCAGCGGTCTTGGCCGTCGTGATGGTGTCGGCGGTTCCCCATCTCCAGCGGGGCTGGGTGAGCGCTCAGACGGAACGCACCGCCTTTCAAGTCGCGCAGAGCTTGCGCGCGGCGAGGACCCTGGCCATCACCGGCACCCGTATGGTGGATTGGATATGGGATGGCGAAGGACGGCGGGTCTGCGTGGGTTCCTCCGAGGCGGTCGACTGCGCGGCAGCGGATCCGCATGATCGTCTGGCGGGACCGCGTCGCGTGCCCTCGCCGCTTCGATTGGCGGTCACCCACGACGGGCAGGCGGTGAGCCGCGTACGATTTTTTCCCGATGGCACCAGCCAGTCTTCGACGGTGGTCGTCAACGACGCCGCCTCACCCCGCTACACGATTGTCATCGATGGATCAACCAGCCAGGTGGCGGTCCACGCCGCCACGCTCGCCTCGCCACGATAACCGCGCAGCACGTCCCTGCGGGGCTTGCGGCTTTCTGCTCATTGAAGCCACGCTAACGGTGACCGTGCTGGCCGTCGGCCTGGTCTTTATTGCCAGGGGTCTTGGCAACAGCTTGAAAACCCTCTCGGCGTTGGAACAGTCAGAGACCTTGCGGCAGCTGGCCGAATCCCAATTCGCAGAGCTCGAAACCCACGCGCAGCAAGGCCAGCCGCTTGCGCGAACCGGCTCCTGCGCGCCGCCGCAGGCGGGGTGCCGATGGACGCTGCAAGATCTGGAAGTCCCTTCACCCGATATCCCCGATGACATCCAGCCGTCCGTTCGGCTGGTCACCTTGACCGTCACCGGCGAGCGGCCCGGAAGTCCCAAGATGCGCCTCCAGACGATCTGGCCGGCGGAATGGCTCCAATGACAGACCTCAGACCTCAGACCACAGACCTCAGACCACAGACGACAGACTGGACATCACTGAAGTCTGGAGTCTGGAGTCTGAAGTCTGAGCGAGGCTTGACGTTCATCGAGTTGCTGATGGCGGTGACGGTATTCGCAACACTCCTGGTGGGACTCTCCTCGCACGTGCGCGGCAGCGTGGTGGCGTGGCGGCGCGTGACCTCCACGACCGAGCGGCTCCAGCGCGTGCGCGTGGCGTTGGAGCGGCTCACCGCCGATGTGACGAATGCCTTCGTCTTCGATCCGAGCCAGACCTGGCAACCCGGCCACCAGTTTGCGTCGGATCGGTTCTCCTGTTACACCATTCAACCATCCTCGGCAGCCCAGGGGTCGGACACCAATCGGGTGGTCTTCGTCACCTACACCATGGAGCCAAGCGAATCGCCGATGGTGTTGACGCGAACCGTGCGCAGCGTTCGCGAAGCCTCCGACGGAGTGCCCGGGGAGTCGCACCCACTGCTCGACGAGGTTGAGGGGTTCGCGCTGCGCTACGGCGTGTGGGATGCGACGATGAACCGTCTCGTCTGGATCGATCGGTGGGATGATCAAGGGCAGGTCCCCGGAGTCGTTCGGGTCGCGTTGACGATGAAGGCGTCGGCAGGGGCGGCTGTTGAGCAGACCATGCTGATTCCGACAGGAAGCCTGTCGCCGCCTGCTGTCGCGCCATGACCTCCCGGGGTTCCGTGCTGGCGATCGCCTTGTGGGTGATCGCCGCCTTGGCCGCCGCCGCCGTGGCGGTGTCGAGCTATCTCTCGACGGAAACCCGATTGGCGCGGTATGTGCTGGCGCGGGCGCAAGCCCGCGCGTGGGCGAAGGCCGGCATACTCCTGGCGATGCAGCGGCTGGCGCATGATGCCCTGCAGCCGGAAGATGCCTCGCAGCCGGAGCTGACGTACGACTGGCTCGGCGATGACTGGGCGGTGCCTCCGGATGATGCTCGGCAGACCGATCCGAGCCGATGGCGCGTGGAGATGATCCCGACCCCCGGGGCGGTGTCAGGGACAAACCGCGTGGTGATCACGGTGAAGGATGAAGAGCGGTTGCTGCCGCTGTCAAAAGCCCTCTTGGATGCGGAGATCTTGACGAGCTTACTGGAAGATCCCGAAGCTGCTCAGGCGCTGATCGAGTACCAGGGCAACATCAAGAACGCGAAGGTGGTCGTGTTGGAAGAGCTGTGGGCGCTGCCGCCGTTTCAGGCGCGTCCGGAGTTGAAGGCGATGTTCGAGGAGCACGTGAGTCCTTATGCGGAGGGTCCGGTCAACATCAATACCCTCAGCCCGGAAGCGTGGAAAGCGATTGCGCAGGACTCCGCAGCCAACGCCTTGATTGACGCGCTCACGCAGGCGAGGGATGGGGCAGGGGCGGCGGCTTCACCGTGCCATGCCACCAGCAAAACGACCGCGGCTCAAGAGCTGGCAGATTGCGCCAGGCTGGGCGACGTCATGCCCGTGAGCCAACTCTTGAACAGCCTGGACGCGGTGGTGGGGTTCGATGTGCAGTCTTCGACGTTTTCCATCATCGCGGAGGGGGTGGCGGGTCTCTCGAAGACCGATGTGCGCTATTCGATCAAGGCCATCGTCCAGCGCAACGCCTCTTCCGTGAATCCCATGACGGTTGGCGGGGTGCCCTTTCGCGTGATGGCGTGGCGTGAGCTGAGATAATTGCGATGCGGCGACTGGTGATTGAGCTGACACGAAGTTCGCTGCGGGCGGTGAGCGTGCACAACTCGCCGACAAAACCGCAGGTGCAGCGCGTCCTCGTGGAGCCGATCCACGCCGCACCCGACGGGGCGTGGCTGCGAGGCGTTCTCAAGCCGCTTGAGCCTGCCGGGATGGAGGTGATCAGCGTGATCTCGCGCGAGCACGTGATCACCCGGATCCTCACGCTGCCTTCGACGCATCGCGAGGAGCTCGATCAGATGGTCCGGCTGGCGGCCAAAGCCCAATTGCCGTTTCCCCCTGAGCAGGCCGCCATGGACTGGGCGCTGCTCGAGGAACACGACGGCACCAGCGTGGTCCAGCTGGTGGCGTGTCAGCGGGAGGTGATTGATCGGCACCTGACGTTGTTGCGGGAGGGGGGCGTGGAACCCGCCGTGCTGATCCCAAGCTCGTGGGGGGTGGCGGGCTGGTATCGCTATTTTGGGCGCAGCGATGAGCAGCGTGAGCCGGCATTCATCGTGCACGTCGATTGCGAACGCACCAACCTGGTGTTGGTGCGAGGCGATGGCGTGATGTCCAGCCGGAGCCTGAATCAGGGCCTCGCCGAGTGGCAGGCGTCGCTTGCGCCGTTGCTGCAGGAGCTTGAACGCAGCCTCGCCAGCGTCCGCAAGGAACTTCCCGGCCTGGACGCCGCCTCCGTGATGCTCACCGGCGTCGGGCCTCTTGAGGAGTGGCGCGGGACGATCGAGTCGCGGGTTAGCCTGCCCGTGGTGGTGCGCCAGGGCGAGGGCCCGATGAAGCGGCCTGAGATACTCAGCGCGCAGACCCATGCCACGCTCCCGACGTCGTTGGCCGTGGTCATGGGGTTGGCCTTCGCAGATTGCCGCACCGCGGTGAACCTCCTGCCGCCTGATGTGCGCGAGGCCCACCGCCAACGCCGGCGGCTGCGCGAGCTGATGGTGACCGCGGCGCTGTTCGCGACGGCCCTCCTCTGCGGGACCGGGGTGCTGATGAATCTTGTTCACCGCACAACGCACCAGACGCGGCATCTGACTGAGGTCATGCACCAGCTTGAGGCGTTGACAGGCCGGACCGCGCAACAGCTGGATGATGTGCGCGTGATCGAGCGTCTCCTGACGGGTCGTCGGCAGCTCGCCGAGGCGTTGGCCGCCCTGATCCAGGCCACCCCGCCAGAGGTGCTGTTTGAAACCGTGACGTTTGAACGCGCCCGCCGGGAGCTGGTGGTCCGCGGCAGCGCCCCGACAACCCGGGACGTGCTCGATTACCTGCGGGTCTTGAAAGACGATCCCCACTGGCGGCAGGTGGAGCTGCGCTATTCCGCCAGGCGAGGCAGCAGCGCCGAGGCGCTGACCGCCTTCGAAATCGCCGTGGCGCTGGACGAACGGTCATCGTGATGCGCGCCTTCTCCGCCCGCGAGCGAACCCTGGCGATCGCCACGATCGCGGTGCTGGTCACGTGGGCGGCGGTCTCGGGCCTGGCGCTCCCGTTGTGGGAACGGTTGAGTTGGCTGCGCCAGCGCGCGGAGGGTTCACAGGAAAAACTGGCTCGGCTCACGACCCTGATGGACCGACGAGGGAGCATCGAGCGGCAATTTCAACGGTATGGTGTCTTTTTTTCCGATCAACCCGATGAGCGGCTCCAGAGTGAGTTCTTGGATGAGCTGGAGCAGCTGGCCGGGGCAGGGAATCTCCAGCTGGATCTCAAACCACGGTCGGTCCAGCACGCAGGACGCCTGAGCCGCATGACGGTTGAGCTGAACGTCGATGGCACCCAGGCAGACATCCTGGGATTTCTCGATGCACTGCTGGCCTCTCCTTCCTTAATGGACATCGAGCGCTTCCGCCTGTCCACCACAACCTCTGCGGAGCGTCCCGTGCAAGTCTCCCTGGTGGTGACCAAGGCGGCGCTCCGCCAGGCTTCCTCCAAATAGCCCCAAAATATTTTCCTTGACCTGCCCATTCCTTGCGACTAGAGTATGTACTCTCTATATAGAGAGTGACAGATGTCAGTATTACAACTCTTTATGATAAAAGATGTTGCAAGATTAAGCGGCCACTCAATCTATACGCTGAAGTTTTATCTCAACCTTGGGCTCATTAAAGAGGTAGGAAGGAGTCCGGAAACGCGGTTTCGGTACTTTGACGATTCAACCCTTGAGCGCCTTTCGAGGATTCGCGCCTTCCGTAAGCAGGGAAAGAGCTTAGCCGAGATCCAATCTCTAGTTGCTGACTGCTGACTGCTGACTGCTAGTTGCAATGAGCTACTACCAAGCGCTCGGTTTGACGAAGGAGCCGTTTTCAACCAGCCCTGACCCGGCCTTCTTCTTCAGATCCAGCTCCCACGTGCAGGCCCTGACGCGGCTGGAGATCGCCATCCGGCTCAAGCGCGGCTTGTCCTTGATCCTGGGGGAAGTGGGAACCGGCAAGACGACTTTGGCGCGCACCCTGCTGGGCAATTTCGCGCAGGAGGATCACGTCGTCTTCCACATCGTCCTCGATCCCTCCTATGAATCCGAGTATCAATTCCTGCTCGGCCTCACCCGCATGTTCGGCGTCAAGCCGGCGTTCAAATCCACGCTGGATTGCCGCGAAGCCATCGAGCACTATCTGTTTCAGGCCGGCGTGACGGAGGGGAAGACCACCGTGCTGGTCATCGACGAAGGCCAGAAAATGACGCTGGAGATGCTGGAGAATCTCCGCGTGCTGCTCAACTATGAAACCAACGAATACAAGCTGCTCCAGGTCGTTATCTTCTCCCAGATGGAGCTGCTGCCCCGCATCAAGCGCATCAAGAATTTCATCGACCGCGTGGCCCTCAAGTACATCATCAATCCTCTCGATGAGCAGGAGACCTCGGAGCTGATCCGCTTCCGGTTGATCCAGGCCGGGTTGCCGGATGGCCGGCAGGTGTTCGCGCCGGAGGCCGTTCGCGCCATCTATCACTTCACGCAGGGCTACCCCCGGAAGATCTCCATGGTGTGCCACAATGCGCTCGAGGCGCTCGTCATGCATGAGCGCCAGGTCATCGATGAGGCGTTGATTCAGGAGTTGATTCGCGATGAGTCCCGATGGGTCCAAGAGCATCTCGCCTGAAGAACGGCTCCTCAGGTTAATCCGGGGCAAAAGCCCTGAGGCGGCTCGCCCTGCCGCAGGCGCCCTCGCAGGGATGACGGAGCTTCGCCAAGCTCAGCGACCGGTGCGGATGTGGACGCTGCCATCGTGGTGGCTGGCCGCGGTGAATTGGAGTCTCGGGGGGCTGGTCGTTGCGGAGGTGGTGATGCTCCTGGTGATCGCCACGCGGCCGGCCCCGCAACCCCCGGCCCTCGAGCGGCTTCTCCAGCCACGGGAGGCGGTCGCACCCGACGGAGTTCCGGCGATCGAGGAACGAGCGGGAGGCGTTGGGCTGACGGGCGTGGCGGGGCGAGCGCTGTTTGCCTCGCTCCATCCAACGGCTCAGGCGAGCGTCCGTCTTTCCCCCGCGCTGAGCCAGGAAGCCAGGGCGTTGGCCGCGCGACTGAACGTGATCGGGCTGGTCGACGGTGATCCCCCTCAAGCGATCATTGAAGACACGCAGACGCAAAAAACCTATTTCGTGTCCGCAGGGCAATCCGTGACCGAAGGTCTGATCGTCACCGAGATTCGAGAGAATCGCGTGGTGCTGGACCTCAATGGCCAACCCATCGAGCTGTCGCTCTGACAAACAGCAGGAGGACATGATGACGGTGTCCGGTTCGCGGTGTCCGGTGAACAGGGGAGTGTTCACCCTGCTTACTGCTTACTGCTTACTGCTTACTGCTGTGTCAGCCGTGTGGGCCCAGACCGCCGAAACCGGTCCGCCGGAGAGCTTCGTGACGGGACAGCGGATCTCGCTCGATCTGAAGGGTGTGGACATTCTCGATGTGTTGAAGCTGCTGTCCCAGAAGAGCGGGCTGAATTTCGTGGCGGGGCGCAACGTGACGGGCCGGGTGACGATCTTCGCCAAGGACGTGGACGTGTGGAAGGCGTTTGAGCAGATCGTGGATGCCAACGAGCTGGCCTATGAGCATCGGGGTGACATCGTGAACGTGATGACCGCCAGGGACTATGAATTGCTCCATGGGGTGCGGTTCCAGGAGCGCACGGTGAGCCGGGTGATTCCCCTGAAATTCGCCAAAGCCATCCAGGTGTCCACCGCCCTCAATCAGGTGAAATCCAACATCGGGAGGGTCGTGGTTGATGAAGCCTCCAACACGATCATCCTGACCGACGCCCCGATGCGGCTCAACGAGATGGCCGCGTTGACGGGAACGCTCGACCGGCCCACCGAGACGCGCATCTACACGCTCCACTACGCCGAGGCGGAGAAACTGAAGGAGAAGCTCCAGGAACTGCTGACCCCCGGGTTGGGCACGTTTAGTTTCGACCCCCGGACCAACAAGGTGGTGATCTCCGACCTGAAAGATCTCATGCCGAAATTCGACCGCATCATCCGCGCGCTGGATGAGCAGGACGGCGAGGTGCTGATTGACGCGAAGCTCGTGAAGGTCAAGCTGACCGACAGCTACAACCTCGGCATCGACTGGAAGGAGGTCTTCGCCGGCATCGACTCGCAAGGCCGCCTGAGCTTCGATTCGGTCGACGGCGACGTCGTGGGATCCGGCGCGACGGGGGCGGCGCTGAAACTGCTCTCCGCGCCTAGCGGCGACAGCCAGGTGATCCTCGAGGCGTTGCAGAAGTACGGCAAGACCGAGACGATCTCCAACCCGCGCATCGCGGTGATGAACAATCAGGAGGCCAAGATCCTCATCGGAACTAAGGAAGCGGTGATCTCGGTCACCACGACCATCCCGGCCAGCGGCTCGACCGTCAGCTCGCCCGAGATCACGTACGTCGACGTGGGGACGAAGCTGTTTGTGACGCCCAGCATCAAATCCGACGGGCACGTGAAGTTGAAGATCCGTCCCGAGGTGAGCACGGCCGATGTGCAGACCTTCAGCACCTCCGCCGATGTCAAAAACCGCATCCCGATCGTGACGACCACCGAGGCGGAGACCAACGTGATCGTCAGGAGCGGCACCACGGTGATCATCGGCGGGCTCATCGACAGCACCGTCAAGCGGAATCAAAGCCAGCTCCCCTTCTTGGGGAACCTCCCGGTGCTGGGCATGCCGTTCCGCAGCCGGGCGGATTCCAACGAGAAAACCGAACTCGTGGTCTTCTTGACTCCGCAGATCATCTCCTCGACCGGGGAGCCCGTCACGCAGTTTCAGGAAGGCGCCTCAGTGGAAGCCATCGGCTCGGTGGGCGAGGGACCGCCGGTTCCGCTGAGTTATCAGGCGCTGGTGCGGGCGCTGGTCAGCAGCCAGCTCACCCGGCAACTTCGCGAGCGGTCGGTCCAGACCGGATCCGTGGAGTTGTCGTTCGTGCTCGGCAAGGATGGGCGCGTGGTGGGACGTCCGGCGATTGCGAGTCCGGAAGGGGAGCCGTTCATTCAGGCGGCCCAGGAGGCGCTCAAGGCGCTCTCTCCCCTGCCGTCGTTTCCCCAAGGGGCCTGGGCGGATCAGGTGCGATTTCAGGTGGTGGTGGATTATCGTCCGGACGGGTTTTAAAAAATCGTTGCGGGAATGCGACGACGGTGATAAGCTCAGCACTCAAAGTGAGAAGGGCGAAGTCGGAAGGGAGAAGTGAAAAGCGCCATGGGGACGCAAGCCGGTGAGTCGTGGGCACTCATCCTGGGGGCCTCCAGTGGGTTTGGGGCGGCGGTGTCGCGTGAGCTGGCCCGCAGCGGGTTCCATATCGCGGGGGTCCACCTGGATCGTAAGGGGACGCTGCCCAACGTCGAGCAAGTCGTCAAGGACATCCAGCAGGCCGGCCGGAAGGCGCAATTCTTCAACGTGAACGCCGCCGACCCGCTGAAGCGCGGCGAAGTCCTCGACCAACTCCAGGCCGCCCTCAAGACCTCCAACCCGCCCGGCCACGTCGCGGTCGTGCTGCATTCGCTCGCCTTCGGGACGCTGAGACCCTACATCACCCAAGAGGCCAAGGACGCCCTGACCAAGGACCAGATGGAGATGACGCTGGATGTCATGGCGAACAGCCTGGTCTATTGGGCGCAAGATTTGTTCTATCGCAGGATGATCGAGCCGGGCAGCCGGATCTTCGCGATGACCAGCTCAGGCGGGAGGCGCGTGTGGCCGAACTATGGCGCTGTGTCCGCCGCGAAAGCCGCGTTGGAATCCCACATCCGGCAGTTGGCGCTGGAGCTGGCTCAGCACGGGATCACGGCGAATACCATTCGCGCGGGCGTGACCGATACGCCGGCCTTGCGCAAGATCCCGGGATCGGATCAGATGATCGAGTTCGCCAAGCTGAAGAATCCGCATCATCGACTCACGGCGCCGGAGGATGTGGCCAAGGCCATCGCGGCGCTCTCGAACTCCGCCACCCAGTGGGTGACCGGCAACGTCATCGGGGTCGACGGCGGGGAAGACATCGTCGGCTGACAGCGGCCACGTGGCCACGTGAAAGCCAGCACTCACCGGTATGCGTGTCAGGCAGCTCCAGCTCCTCGGGTTTAAGTCCTTCGCGACGACCACCACCATCCACTTCGAGCCCGGCGTGACCGCCATCGTCGGGCCAAACGGGTCGGGAAAATCCAATCTCGTCGATGCGATCCGCTGGGTCTTGGGAGAACATAATCCCCGCGACGTGCGGGCGCCGCGCCTGGAGGACGTGATCTTCAACGGGACCGACACCAAAGCCCCGCTCTCGATGGCGGAAGTCAGCCTGACGATCGACAACGACCGGGGGATGCTGCCGATCGCCTTCACCGAGCTGGCGATCACCCGCCGCGTCTATCGCTCCGGGGAAAGCGAATACCTGATCAACAACGCCCCCTGTCGCCTGAAGGATATCCAGGAGCTCTTTCTCGGCACCGGCTTGGGGGGCGGGACGTACGCGATCATCGAGCAGGGGCATATCGACATGATCCTCTCCTCCAAGCCGGAGGAGCGCCGAGGGGTCTTCGAGGAGGCCAGCGGTATCGCCAAATATCTGTCCAAGCGCCAGGAGACGATCCGCCGCCTGGATGAAGTGGACGAGCATCTGACGCGGCTGGCGGATATCACCTCCGAGGTGCGACGCCAACTGTCCGCCCTGGAACGCCAAGCCGCCAAGGCCCGCCGGTATAAAACCCAATGGGAGCAACTCAAGGCATGGGAGATCCGCTTGGCGGCGGATGAGCTCAGCACGGGGCAGCAGGCGGGGGAGGCGCTGCGCGCGCGTGTGGAGGCGCTGACGCACGAGCGAGAGGGACTGGATCAGCAGAAACAGTCGCTGCTCGCCTCGTTGGAGGCGTGCAATGCCGCAGTGAGCCAGGCGCAGGCGACGGTGCAGGCGCTTCGCGCGCGCGTGATCGAGTGCGCCGGCCAGATCGAGCAGCAGACCAGCCAACTGCATGTGAAGACGACGTGGATTCACGAGTTGACCGCCCAGCGCGAGCAGGTCGCCTCGGAGCTGGCCCACCTCGAAGAGCGAGGGCGGCTTGGCGACGAGCATCTCGCCCAACTGAGCACGCAGCGCTCGACACTGGAGGGCCAACAGCAGGACGTCGCCTCCCAGCGTCAACGCCAGCAGACGGAAGACTCGGCTATCGAGCAGGCGATGGGTGACGCGCTGCAGGCGATGGAGCGGCTCAAGGCCGATCTCTTTGGCATGGCGGCGGAGGCATCCCTTCAACGCAACGCCTTCTCGAGCCATGCCGCGAGACTGCAGGCGCTGGGCGCTCAGGTCACGAGGCTGGGGGAACAGCGCGCTGGCGTGTCGGCGCGTGTGGAGTCGCTGAAGCAGCGGCAACAGGAGCTCGAATGGGAACGCTCCGTCTGCGCGGATCAGCACCACGAGGTCCAATCCCAGTTGACCTCGGCTCAGCAGGCCGCAGCCCAAGCCCAGGCGAGGCGCCACGAATTGATGGGGCGCCTCAATCAGGTGCGGGAGCAGCTCGTCAGCCAGCGCGCCAGGACGCAGGTCTTGGAAGAGGCGTGGCATCACCACGAGGGATTTCCGGATTCGGTGAAGGCGTTGCTCGCCAGTCCGCCCCAGGGGGTCGTCGGGCTGCTGGCCGATCTGTTGGAATCGCATGCAGGGTACGAGCAAGCCCTCGAGGCGGCGCTCGGTCCCTTAAGCGCGGCGGTGGTGGTGCGCGACCATGAGGCGTTGCGTCGGTGCCAGGAGGCGCTGAAACAGCAGGGATTGGACGGCGGGCAGTTTATCGCGCTCTCCGACTGCGCGCGCCAGGCCTCCTCGTCGGAGGATGATCGAACCGAGGGCGCGCTTGGCCGTCTGGCGCAATTCATCCGGTTCGACCCCGCGTACCGCGGGTTGGTGGAGTGGGTGTTGGGGCGATGGGGGGTGGTCGATGACGTCACCCGCTTGCTGGGACGGACCAGCCTCCCTTCGGGCTCGTGGGTAACCCAGACGGGCGATCGCTGGGACGGCACCACCTGGCAGTTGGCGGGTCGGCCGTCGAAAGACTCACTGCGTCTCGGGCGCAAGCAACGCTGGGAACGCGCGCACGAAACCCTCAGCACCCTCGAACAGGATACCGCGCGGCTGCAGGGTGAGTGGGAAGAGGCCGAAGCGCAGTGGCGGCAGCGCCTCGAAGAGGAAGAGCGCCTCCGGCACCAGGGTGAGCAGCTCATGCCGACAAAGACCTTGCTGGAAGGACAGCTCACCCAGCTGGCGCATGAAGTGAAACGATCCCAGGAAGAAATCACGACCGTCGAGCTGGATCTCCACGACGTGCAAGGACAGCAGCGGACCCTTCAGGAGGCGGAGGGGGCATTGCGCGAGGCTGTCGCGCAGGCCGAAACAACGCAGCAAGCCGTGGAAGCCTCGCTGAAGGACGCGCGCACGCGCCAGGAGCAGGCGACGAGTCGCCGCCAGCAGCTGGCGGTCAGCCTGGCGCAACTGGAGACGACCGAGCAGTCGCTCGCGGAGCGTCTCGAATCACTGCGCGCCAGAGCGGACGATCTGCGTCTCGAGCAGCAGCAGACGCTGTCCCACCTGGAGGCGAAACAAGCGCAGGCGAAGGCCGCGGCGCAGCGATTAGCCGAGCTGATGAGCCAATCGGAGGAGCATCGACACCAGATCGCCACGCTCACCGAAGGCCGAGGCAGCGTCAACGCGGAAGCCGACCAGGCGACGCAACAGCTTCGTGAAGACGAACGGCGGCGGGACGAGGTGCTGCCCAAGGTCTTGGACGTGGAGCAGCGTCTTGTGACGGTGACCCAGGACCTCCAGGCGCAGGAAGCGCAACTGACGCAACGCGTCTTCCGGAGGTCGCGGATTCTCGAGCGATTGCAAGAGGTCTATCGCATCGAGGAAGCCGCCGTGTCGGCGGAACAATCCAGTCTCTCGCCGCTGACGGATGAGGAGCGTGCCGGCTTGACCGAGCACGTCCAGCAGTTGAAAGCCAAGCTCGACGCCATGGGGCCGGTGAGCTTGGGGTCGGTGGAGGAATACGACGAGCTGACGAAGCGGCTCGAGTTCCTGCAGGCCCAGCAGCAGGACCTCCTCACGGCGAAGACCGATCTGCGCGATTCGATCCACCAGATCAATCGCTCCGCCCGCCAGCAGTTCCGCGACACCTTTGCGAAGATCCGGGAGGAGTTCCGGTATTACTTCACGCGCCTCTTCGGCGGCGGGGAGGCGGATTTGACGTTGATGGATGAAGAGGACGTGCTGGAGTCGGGGATCGAGATCGTCGCGCGGCCTCCCGGCAAACGCTTGCAGAACATCAGCCTGCTCTCGGGCGGCGAGCGGGCCCTGACCGCCATCGCCTTGCTGTTTGCGTTGTTCAAGGTTCGCCCCTCGCCGTTCTGCATCCTCGATGAGATTGACGCGCCCCTGGATGAAGCCAACGTCGATCGATTCACCCGCGTCCTGGAGGAGTTTCTCAGCCTCTCGCAGTTCATCCTGATCACGCATAACAAGAAGACCATCACCAAAGCCGACTGCCTCTACGGGGTGACGATGGAGCAAGCCGGGATGTCCAAGATCGTCTCGGTCAAGCTGACGAAATCCAAGCGGCCGGTGCCATTCGTTCCCCCCGCCCAGGCAGCTCCCGCGCCGGAACCGGCCGAAGCCGCCGCCCAGCCCGCCCCACGCTGATTTGCCCAGCAGGGCAAATCAAAGCCGCGGGGGCTGTCGCCGAACGCTGATCCGCGTAAATGCGCGTTGCGATCAGCGTCGATCCGCGCTATACTAAACGCTTTCGATGAGCGCAACTAACCCCCAACCATCCAAGCAGATAGCGTCACCCGAGGCGCCTGCGCCTGAGACGTCCGGGTTCCATCCGATCCCCGAGATCCTCGAGGAGCTGCGCGAAGGCCATCTGGTGATCGTGGTGGATGACGGCGATCGCGAGAATGAAGGCGATCTCGTCATGGCCGCCAGCTTCGTCACGCCTGAGCACATCAACTTCATGGCGAAGTTCGGCCGCGGGATCATCTGCGTGCCGATGGAAGCCAAGCGGCTCGATGAGCTCGACTTGCATCAGATGGTGACCCCGGCCCAAGATCCGATGAAGACCGCCTGGACGATCTCCGTCGATGCCGCGCAGGGCGTCACCACCGGTGTCTCCGCCCATGACCGGGCCCGCACCATCCAGGTGCTGATCAACCCGGGCACGAAACCCGAGGACCTGATCCGGCCGGGTCACGTGTTTCCTCTGCGCGCCAAGGAAGGCGGGGTGTTGCGGCGGGCCGGGCATACGGAGGCCGCGGTGGATCTGGCGCGCCTGGCCGGACTCTACCCGGCAGGCGTGATCTGCGAGATCATGAACGATGACGGGACGATGGCCCGCACGCCGCAGCTCTTCGCCGTGGCCAAGCGGCATGGGTTGAAGATCTGCACCATCGCCAGTCTCATCGAATACCGACGGCGATTTGAGCGCCTCGTCCGTCGGATCGTGACGACCCCGCTGCCCACCGAGTTCGGGCCGTTCGCCCTGACGCTGTACGAGACGAGCATTGATGAGCGTCAGCATCTCGCCCTCGTGGCGGGGCGGGTGGATGACGGCCGGCCGGTGCTGGTGCGCGTGCATTCCCAGTGTCTGACCGGCGATGTGCTGCACAGCCTGCGCTGCGATTGCGGACCCCAGTTGCGCCAGGCCTTGCGGCAGATCGGCCAAGCGGGCCGTGGGGTGCTGCTGTACATCAGCCAGGAAGGGCGCGGCATCGGGTTGCTGAACAAGCTCAAAGCCTACGCCCTGCAGGACCAAGGGCTCGATACCGTCGAGGCGAACCAGGCGCTGGGGTTTGAGCCCGACTTGCGCGATTACGGCATCGGGGCGCAGATCCTCGTGGATCTGGGCCTGAAGGACCTGCAGCTGCTGACCAATAACCCTCGCAAAATCGTGGGACTGGAAGGCTACGGGCTGCGGGTCGTGGAGCGCCTACCCATCGAAATCCCTCCGCAACCGGCCAACGTTCGCTACCTCGCCGCCAAGCGCGATAAACTCGGCCATCTTCTCAATGGCGGACAGGCGTAGCGCGCCGGATGCCGACCGCCTCGCCTCGCGGGCCGTTCGCGAGCGGAACGGCCGGCTGCGCATTGCGATCGTCGCGTCCCAGTTCAACAAAACGATCACCAGCAGGCTGGCGGAGGGAGCGCGTCAGGCCTTGCAGCGGCACGGCGTTCGGCCCCGTGCCATCGCGACGTGGTGGGTCCCGGGGGCGTTTGAGCTGCCGGTGGCCGCGGTGTCCGCGGCCCACCGCAAGCCGGACGCCGTGATTGCGGTGGGCTGCGTGCTGAAAGGGCAGACGCCGCAGTATCTGGCGATCGGCGAGGCGGTGGCGAATGCGCTCGCCCAGGTGTCCGTCATGACGAAGATTCCTGTGACCTTTGGCGTGATTGTGGCCGACACGATGGCGCAGGCGAGGGCGCGCGCGGGCGGGCGGTGCAACCGGGGCCGCGAAGCCGCGCTGGCCGCGTTGGCCACCATCGGCGTGCTGGCGAACATCCGACGCGTCGCTCAGGCTTCGAGCGAGGCAAGGCCGAGTCGAAGGGCTCATTCCTAGCGTGCCCCGATGCGCAAGCGCACGAAAGCTCGCGAATACGCGCTGCAGATTCTCTACCAAGTCGACCTGACGCGCGCCGACCCGGCCAGCTCCCTCCAGGATTTCTGGACCTACCGGCATGCGCCCCAGGAGATCCAAGCCTTTGCGACGCGCTTGGTCCAAGGGACGCTCTCCCGCCTGGAGGAGATCGATCGGATGATCGCCTCCCACACCAACAATTGGGAGATCGCCCGCATGGCGGTCGTCGATCGCAACATCCTGCGGCTGGGAGCCTATGAATTGCTCCATGAGGAAGACGTCCCGCCGAAGGTGTGTTTGAACGAAGCCGTGGAGCTGGCCAAACGATTCGGGGATGAGGAGTCGAGCAAATTCGTCAACGGCATCCTCGATGCGATCCATAAGGCGCATGCGCGTCCATCCGAGACCGCTCACGGTGACGTCCCGTCGCAGCCCCCCGCCTCAACCGGCAACCCGTCGTAAAGGGACGGCCCATGTCTGCTGCCAGAGCGCCTGAAGGAAACGCCGATCTGCATCTCCATACCGTCTATTCAGACGGCACCGAGACCCCCACGCGGGTGGTGGAGCTGGCGCAGGCGGCAGGCCTGCGCGCGATTGCGATCACCGATCACGATATCCTCGATGGGTATCCCGAAGCGGCGGCGGCCGCGCAGGAACGGGGGATTGAGCTCATCCCGGGCATCGAGATGTCGGCCTCGTGGGACGGCTGCGAGGTGCATGTCCTCGGGTTCTTCCTCGAGTTGCAATGCCAGCCGCTCCAACGCCTCTTGGCCGAGCAACGGCAACGACGCGTCGCCCGCATCCACGACATGGTCAGCCGCCTCCAGCAGCTCGGCCTGCAGCTTGAACCGGAGGACGTGTTGGCCTCCGCCGGGCAGGGGTCCGTGGGGCGGCCGCACGTCGCGCAGGCCCTGGTCAAACGGGGCTACGTGGCGACCGAGAAAGAAGCGTTCAACCGCTACATCGGCAACAACGGGCCGGCGTTCATTCCGGGATCGCCCCTGGCTCCCTCCTTGGTGATGGACATGATCCATCAGGCCGGCGGCATTCCAGTGCTGGCGCATCCGATCTACCTGAAGAACGACGGCCTCATTGCGCAGTTCGCGCGCAACGGGCTCGTCGGGCTCGAGGTCTACCATTCCAGCCACCAGGCGGAGGCGGTGCAGCGCTACGAGCGCATCGCCGAGGAACTCGGGTTGCTGAAGACAGGCGGCAGCGACTTTCACGGCAGGGGGAAGGAAGGCGCGGAGATCGGCGCCGCGACGATTCCGTACTCGCTCGTCGACCTCTTAAAGCAATGGAAAAGCGCACACCGCACGCGTTCATGCGCGTAGCCCTGCACTTGGCCGCCCGTGCGGTCGGCGACACGTCGCCGAATCCCGCCGTCGGGGCCGTGATTGTCAAGGGCGGGCGGATCGTGGGGCGAGGCTACCACCGGGGAGCCGGTCTGCCGCACGCCGAGGGGGAAGCCTTGCGGCAAGCCGGCCGGCAGGCTCGGGGCTCGACGATGTATGTGACGCTTGAGCCGTGCGACCACCTCGGGCGCACCCCGCCGTGCTGCGACGCCCTGATTGCGGCGGGGGTTGCGCGCGTGGTGGCGGCGATGAAGGACCCCAATCCGATCACCAACGGGCGAGGCATCGAGCACCTGCGCCGTGCCGGGATCACCGTGGCCACGGGCGTGCTGGCAGAGGAGGCGAGGCGGCTCAACGCCCCGTTTGTGAAAGCGATGACGGCTCAGGTGCCGTGGGTTGTGGCGAAGGTCGCGCAAAGCCTCGATGGCAAGATCGCCACCGCCACCGGCGAGTCGCGATGGATTTCCTCTCGGCCGTCTCGCCGGCTGGCCCATGAGCTTCGTCGAGGAGTGGACGCGATTCTGGTGGGCGTGAACACCGTGCGCGCCGACGATCCCTCGCTGACCGTCCGGGTTGCTCGGCGCCTCCGGAGGCGCGATCGTCCGCTGCGAGTCATTGTTGACAGCCGCTTGCGCACCCCCCTCTCCAGCCGTTGCCTTGCCTCCCCGTCCTCACCGACCACCGTGATCGCGACCACCGAGCGCGCCGTGAAGAAACAGGCTCCCTATCGTCGGCGGGGCGTTGACCTGATCGTCATGCCTCCCGTGCAGGGACGGGTGCCGCTCACGCGACTCCTGCAGGGTTTGCTGCTGCGCTATCAGGTGCAATCGGTGTTGATCGAGGGGGGCGGGGAAATCCTGGCAAGCGCCTTCGAGGAACGGCTGGTTGACCGTCTCGTGTGGGTGGTGGCGCCGATCATCATCGGAGGACGCGCCAGCCCCTCGTCGGTCGCGGGGCGGGGCATTCAGCGGCTCGCCGAGGCCATTCGGCTGAAGGACCTTCGCGTCCGTCGCCTCGGGACAGACGTCGTCATGGAAGCCGACGTGGTCTACCCCTCGTGACCCATGTTCACAGGTCTCGTGCAAGAGCTGGGGACCGTCGTGCGGGTCGAGCGCGCGCGGTCCGTGGATCGCCTGACCGTTCACGCGCCGAAGACCGCGGATCACCTTGAGACAGGGGAGAGTGTGGCCGTCAACGGCGTGTGCCTCAGCGTGGTGCGACGGCGGCCGAGTGAGCTGGTGTTCGAGGCGATTCCGGAGACGCGACGGCTCACGTCGCTGAAGACCGTCACCGCCGGGTCCCGTGTCAACCTCGAGCGGAGCCTGACGTTGAGCGATCGGCTCAACGGCCATGTCGTGTTCGGCCACGTCGATGGGGTGGGCAGGATCGTGCGGCGCCGCCACCAAGCCGGGGATGTCGTCTTGGAGATTCGGGTGGATCGATCCTTGCGTCGCTTCATTGTCCCCAAAGGTCCCGTCGCGGTAGACGGTGTGAGCCTGACCGTCGGCACGAAGCTGACGCCGACGGCCTTTCAAGTCTTCCTGATTCCCGAGACGATCCGCAAGACCACGTTGGGACTTCGGAAAGTCGGCGACCTCGTCAACATCGAGCTCGACTACTTCGCAAAATTGGTCACTCAGGTTGTCTCAAGCCGTCTCGACGACAGACGTCGCCGACAGACGAAACGCGAAACGTGACCGACTGACGTTTGACGACTTTTTCGGGGCGTGGCTCAGCTTGGCTAGAGCGCCTGGTTCGGGACCAGGAGGTCGAGAGTTCAAATCTCTCCGCCCCGATTGTTTTCTTTGTCCTTCATGAAACAGCAGATTCATGTGTGGTACGCGGGGCGGGTGCAGGGGGTGGGCTTCCGCATGACCGCCGAGGAGGCGGCTCATCGGACTGCGGTCGTGGGCTGGGTCAAGAACCTGCGCGACGGCCGCGTCGAGCTCGTCGCCGAGGGCGAGAAACAGCAGCTGATTGAGCTCGTCGATTCGATCCGGTACGGCCCCATGCGCAACTTCATTCAGCACATTCATGTCGAGTGGAACCCGGCGACGAACGCCTTTACCAAGTTTGGCATCCGCTATTTCTAGGACGCTTCATGCGGTATGCGATCCTCTCCGATATCCACGCCAACCTCGAGGCGCTGACCGCCGTCTTGGAGGATATCTCCGCCCAACGGATCGACCGCGTGCTGTGTCTGGGCGATTCCGTCGGCTACGGAGCGGATCCGACCGCCTGTCTGGCTCGGCTGGAAGGTGCGCGGGCCTTGAGCGTCTGCGGCAACCATGAGTGGGGCTGCGTGGGGAAGCTCGATATCCGCTGGTTCAGCGAGGCGGCGGGGCGCGCGATCGAGTGGACCCGGGATCAATTAAGTTTCACGGAGTTGGACGCGCTTCGACGCCTTCCGCTGACAGCCACCGAAGGCCCGCTCACGCTGGTCCATGGGACGCTGACCCATCCGGATCGGTTTGACTATCTTATCGAGATCGGCCAGGGCCTCGACTCCGCGCGTTCCTGTCGCACCGTGGTGTGCGCGGTGGGGCATACACATGTTCCCTTCGTCCTCGAGGTCGATCGTCGAGAGCGCCAGGTGCGTCGACTGCTCACCGCGGCTCAGGAGCTGTCGGAGGTGCGGCTGACAGACGATGCCGAACGCGTTCGCTATCTGCTCAATCCCGGCAGCGTCGGGCAGCCGCGCGACGGGGACCCGCGAGCCAGTTACGCCATCCTGGACGCGGCCGATCACGGCGTGGGGATCCGGCGGATTCCCTACGACATCGAACGCGCTCAAGCGAAAATCCGGCACGCCGGCCTGCCGGGCTTGCTGGCCGACCGCCTGGGGGTGGGGCGTTGACGAGTATGCCTAAGACTGCCGCAGTCAATCTGGAGCCGATCCGCAGGCAGATCGGGCAGCTGTGCCAGCAAATCCGGCATCACGAGTATCGGTATTACGTGCTCGCCCAGCCGGAGATCTCCGATGCGGAGTATGACGCGCTCCTGCGCGAGCTCGAGGCGCTCGAAGAACGCCACCCTCGACTCGTCACGCCGGATTCACCGACCCAACGGGTCGGCGGCATTCCGGACGACGCCTTCCGTCCTGTCAGTCATCGCGTGCCGATGCGCTCATTGGACAACGCCTTTAGCCGGGAGGAGATTCTTGCCTGGCATCAGCGCGTGATGAAGGGTACGCGCGGGGCCCAGCCGACCTTCGTGACAGAGCCGAAGATCGATGGCGTGGGTCTTGCGCTCACCTACCGCCACGGCCTCTTGGCCCAGGCCGCGACACGGGGCAGTGGAGAAGTCGGAGAAGAGGTGACGGCCAATGCGAAGACCATCCGCGCCATTCCGCTGCGCCTTCGGGGCGACGCGCCACGGCTGTTGGAAGTCCGGGGCGAGGTCTACATGACGATCAACGCCTTCCAGCTGTACAACAAGCGCGCGGCCGACATGGGGGAAGAAATGTTCGCCAATCCTCGCAACGCCGCAGCGGGGAGCCTGCGGCAGAAAGATCCGCGGGTCACCGCCGCTCGTCCCCTGCGTTTCTTCGCGCATTCGTACGGCGCAGTCGTTGGGTCCCGCTTCGCCGCTCACTGGGAATTTCTGCAGACGTGCCGGCGGCTTGGGCTTCCCATCACGGAACACGCGGCGCACTGCCGGTCGATTGAGGAAGTCATCGAATACTGCCAGCGGTGGGAGGCCCAGCGAGATCGGCTGGACTACGAAGCCGATGGGATGGTCATCAAGGTGAACGAGCTGGCGCTGCAGGGACGTCTGGGCATGACCTTGAAATCCCCCCGATGGGCGATGGCGTATAAATTTCCGGCCCATCACGCCACCACGCAGGTCCTGGGGGTCATGCCGTCGGTTGGGCGGACGGGGACCGTCACGCCCGTGGCCAAACTCAAGCCGGTGGCCTGTGGCGGGGTCACGATCTCCAGCGCGAGCTTGCATAACTACGAGGAGGTCCAACGACTCGGGGTGAAGATCGGCGACTGGGTCGTGATCCAACGGGCCGGCGAAGTCATCCCGCAGGTGGTCAAGGTCATCGACAGCAAGCGGACAGGGGAGGAGCAGCCGATCCGCGTGCCTACTCGCTGCCCTGAGTGCGGGGGAGCCATCGCCAAGGAAAAGGAAGAAGAAGTCGCTTACCGCTGCGTGAATCCCTTTTGTCCCACCCAACGGGTTCGACGTCTCATCCACTTCGCCAGCCGGCGGGCGATGGATATCGAGGGGCTTGGCGAGGTCGTGGCCGAACAGCTCGTGGACAAGGGAATGGTCAGCGATGTCGCGGACATCTTTGGCTTGACGAAACCGAATCTCCTGGCGCTTGCGCTGTTCGGCGACAAGAAAGCCGAGAATCTGCTCTCAGCCATCAGGACGAGCAAGACACGGGGGTTGGCGCGCGTCTTGTACGGCCTGGGCATCCGCCACATCGGCGAGAAGGCGGCGATGGTATTGGCCGAGCACTTCCGCTCGATCAATCGGCTCCTGGCGGCTCCAGAGGATCAGTTATGCGCCATCCACGAAGTCGGGCCGGTGATGGCCCGTGCCATCGTCGCGCATATGAGCCATCCCTCCACCACGCGGCTGGTTGAGAAGCTCCGCGAGGCCCGGGTCACCTTGTCCCAAGAAGCGTCCAAGGGATCGAAAATGCTCCATGGGGCGACATTCGTCTTCACCGGTGAGATGAGCAGCATGACGCGTCATGATGCCGAGGCCCTCGTTCGGCAACGGGGAGGGCAGGCAACCTCCAGCGTGAGCCGGCACACCGACTATGTCGTCGCCGGAGCGAATCCCGGCTCGAAGTCTCAGAAGGCCAAGGCCCTGGGAGTCAAGATCCTCAATGAGGCGCAGTTTAAGAAGCTCCTCCGAAAACGGTGGCCAGTGGTCAGTGACCAGTGACTGGTGAAAGCGCAATGCGCCTTAAACGACTTGAGTGGTTTCAAGGAATCTTAGCGAGTGTCCTTTTCTGGTCACTGGTCACTAGTTCACTAGTCACTCTGTGTGGGTGCGAGGCGCTGCAGAAGAAATTTGTCCGCAAACGCAAGACGCCCCTCGCGCGTCCGACGCCGATCATCCACTTCCAGGATTACACCCGTGCGATCACCCCGCTCGACCGGTATCGCAAGCACTACGTCATGTTTGACTACTGGAACGCCGAGCTGCTGGAGACCTTGGGGGATCGCGACTTCAGCCTCAAGCGCCTGCGCAAAGACTCCGCGGAGGCCCTTCAGGAATTGCGCGTGCTTCAAGGGCTCCTGCAAGAAGATCTCGCGGCCGAGGTGGATCCGCTCATCGAGGAGCGCGCCTCGCTCGACCGGCAGATCCACGAACGTCTCCTCATGCCCTCCGATGCCGGAGCTATTCGCCAGCGGCTGGAGGTTCAGAGCCGTCAGATCCATCGCGTCTTGTCCTGGCGAGAGGTCGAAGACCGGTTAAAAATCATCACGGATGCAACCTCAGATTGAGAGCTTCCTGGCCCACCTGCAGCTTGAGCGGGGTGTCAGCCCCACGACGAGCGCCAGCTACCGTGATGACCTGCGGTTGTTCGCCCGGTTCTGCCGGGAGCGCGGCATCGCCCAGCCGAGCCGAGTCCGGCCGATGACCATTCGGGCGTTTCTCCAATGGTTGGTGGAGTCCAAGCGCTCGGCATCCACCGCGGCGAGGAAGCTGGCGTGCCTGAAAGGGTTCTTTCGATTCCTGGTTGCCCAAGGGCTCATGCTGCGCAACCCGACCGAATTCATTCAAACGCCACGGTTGTGGCGTCGGCTTCCACAGACGCTTGACGAATCGGAAGTCGAGCGGATGCTGGCTGCGATTCCTAAGACGAGCCAGGGGATCCGTGCCAACGAGGCGGCGCTCCTGCGAGTGCGCGACATGGCCCTGTTCGAATTGCTGTATGGAGCAGGTTTACGCGTGTCCGAGGCGGCTTCGCTGGAACTCAACTCTGTCAATCTGGACGTGGGATTTCTTCGCTGTCTGGGCAAGGGCAGCAAAGAGCGCGTGGTGCCGGTCGGCACCTTCGCCGCGCAGGCCATTCGCCGATATCTGGATGAGGCGAGACCGAAACTGCTCCGGAAGGGATCGACGACCTCAACCCTGTTTGTGAACCGCGGGGGTTCCCGCATGACGCGGCAGCGCATCTGGCAGTTGGTGCGCCGCTACGCGATGGCGAGTCACGTCACGAAGCGAATCGGGCCTCATACGTTTCGCCACTCGTTCGCCACCCACTTGCTCTCACGGGGAGCCGACCTGCGCACGGTCCAAGAGCTGCTGGGGCACGCGAACATCTCGACGACCCAGCGCTACACCCAGGTGGATCGTGCGAGGCTCAAGGCTGTCCACGAGCAGTACCATCCAAGACCATAACGAGTGACCAGCCCGCCCCGGCTCTCGATCCACTGGGCGGGCCGGGGTGACCAGTGAGCGGACTGGTGGCGAGACAACAACGACCATGGGTCGACAGCGACGGATCGTGAAGATTCCTGAGGCGGTGAGGCCGGGGTTGGAAACCATCGGCCGAATCGCGGACGCGCACGAGCTGAAGGCCTATGCGGTAGGCGGCTGCGTGCGGGATTGGATGTGGGGAATCGTTTCAACCGTTGATGTCGATGTCACCGTTGAGGGGAATGGCATGGCCTTGGCTCAGCGCCTCGGTGAAACGTTTGGGGTGCCGGTTCAGTCGCATCCTCAGTTCGGCACGGCAACCCTGGAACTGCCATGCGGAGCTCCGCGGCGCGCGATGAGAAGGCGCCTTGACATCGCGACGTGCCGGAAGGAGACGTATCGTGAGCCGGCGGCGTACCCTCGCGTGTCAGCCGGGACGTTGCGTGATGATCTGCGGCGCCGTGACTTTACGATCAACGCGATGGCCATGGCGCTGAGTCCCGATCAGTTTGGGAGGCTGGCGGATCCCTTTGATGGCTTGCGCGATCTGAAGAAACGGCACTTGCGGATCTTGCATCCCGACAGCTTTGTCGATGATCCGAGTCGGATCCTGCGCGCGGCGCGCTTCGCGGCGCGATTCCACCTGCGCCTGGAACGGCACACCGAGCGCCAGATGTCCCGCGCCCTGGCGAGTGGACTGCTGGGATGCCTCAATCGCGGGCGGGTGCGCAAAGAATTTGAACGGATGGCTGCCGAACCTCAGCCGCTCGACGCGCTGGCGTGCTTGGGGAGATGGTTAGTCGAAGCCTCCGCCACCACACGACATGATCGTCGGCGTGTTGCACGTTGACTTGCATCTGCCGTTCGCCCAGTCCCTGAAGGACAAACGGTCGGTGCTGAAAAGCCTTAAGGATCAACTCCACAACAGATTCCATATCGCCGTCGCGGAGGACGACGCGAACGTCAAATGGCAGCGCGCGGCACTTGGCATTGCGGCGCTCGGGGGTGATCGAGTGACGGTGGAGCGCTGTTTTCAACAGATCGTTGAGTGGCTGGACACCAATCGGTTCATCGAGCTCATTCGGGTAGAGCAGGAGTGGCGGTGAGATGTTGGGGACGAGGAAGGAACGGCTCAATCAGCAGTTGCAGCGGGAAATCGCGGTGATTCTCCAACGAGAGCTCAAGGATCCGGAGATCGGATTCGTGACGATCACGCGGGTGGAGCTCTCCAATGACCTCGCGTACGCGAAGGTGGGGTACAGTTGTTTGGGCGGGCCGGACGAACGGCATCGGTCTCAACAGGCGCTCGATCGATCCAGCGGCTATGTGCGCAATCTGGTCAGAAAGCGGCTCCATCTGAAAATCATCCCGCAGCTGCTCTTTCGATTTGACGAATCCATTGAAGGCTCAATCGACATGGCTAAGCAACTCGACCAACTCAATCAGACATGATGCTGGAAGGGGTCCTGGTCGTCAACAAGCCTCAAGGACCGACGTCGCATGACGTGGTCGACCATCTGCGTCGGCGCTTGGGGATCCGCCGCATCGGGCATGCGGGTACGCTGGATCCCATCGCGGAAGGCGTCCTTGTCACCCTGGTGGGGCGTGCGACGGAATACCAGCGGGCCGTCCAAGCGTATCCCAAACAATACGAGACGGCGATTCAACTCGGCCTCCAGACCGACTCTGGGGACGCGTGGGGAAAGCCCTTGCAGACGGCCGAGGTCCCTCCGTTGGATCGAGGCCGCGTCGCAGCACTCCTCACCTCACTGACTGGACCTCTGCTTCAAACGCCCCCGCGGTTCAGCGCCGTGAAGGTGCAGGGCCGGCCGATGTATTGGTGGACCCGTCGAGGGGTGGCCAAGACCGTCGCGCCTCGTCAAGTGGAAATCTTCCAGATGGCGCTCATGGACGTGGGCCCGCAGACCATCCGCTGCCGGATCGATTGCTCCTCAGGGACGTATATCCGCACGCTGGCCGAGACCATCGCGCAGCGCCTTGGGACGCTCGGCCACGTCGCGCAGTTGACCCGATTGGCGGTTGGCCCGTGGACGATCGAGACCGCCCATCCGCTCTCGTGGATCCTCAGCGCCGGCCTCGACGAACTTCGCAACGCCCTTCAGCCTTCCTCGACGGTTGCTTCCATCGCCCATGCCCGTCCTCATCGGCTGTAACCGTCTGACGACCATCCCTCCTCGGGCTGTGGTCGCCATTGGGATGTTCGACGGCGTCCATCGAGCCCATCAACAACTCATCCGCACCACGGTGCGGTTGGCTCAACGGGTGCGGGGCACCAGCGTGGCGGTGACGTTTGATCCAGATCCCCAAACGGTCCTGGACCCGCACCATGCCCAACGTCCCTTGATGCCGCTTCAACGGCGACTTGAGCTGATCGAATCATGCGGGGCGCGGCTCATTTGGGTGATTCGATTCACGCCCGCGTTCTCGCGCATGAGCCCCGAAGGCTTTGTTCGGTCGATGCTGTGGAGGCGGCTTCGAGCCCGATGGATTGTCGTCGGGAGCGCGTTTGCTTTTGGCAAGGATCGCCGCGGAGATCTGGCGTTGTTGCGCCGCCTCGGAGCGGTCTGCGGGATGCGGATCACCGCCCTGCCGGCGGTGCGCGCCGGCGGGATGCCGATCTCCAGCTCCCGTATTCGGACGCTGGTGCAACGAGGCGCCCTCGCTGAGGCTCGGCAGTTGCTCGGTCGCGACGCAGAGCTGAGCGGCGTCGTCGTGCGTGGGGCGGGTCGTGCGACGCAATTGGGATTCCCGACGGCCAACATCCAACTGGCACCAACGCTCCGACCGCCTCGGGGAGTTTATCACGTGGGGGTGGTGGTCGGACGACGACGCTACGACGGACTCATGAATCTCGGTGTGCGTCCGACGTTCCTGCCAACCTCGCGGTCTGCGGGGCTCGTGTGCGAAGTGCACCTGCCGACCTTCCAGGGAACGCTGTACGGTCAATCGGTCAGGATCGAGCTCCATCGCTATCTCAGGGACGAACGGCGCTTTCCGAATCCGCAGGCGCTTGTCCGGCAGATCCGACGAGACCTTCGCCGACTCACCCGTCTTCCTTGAGCCCTTCCTCTTCCTTTCCTCGTCGATCCCCACGCGTTGTCGTAACGACTTCATTTCGCTTAATCTTGCGTAAAAATTTTTGCCGCCTCCTCTTGACAGGTGTGGAGGGAACAGGTATAGTTTGAGCGTTTCTGTGGGAAGAAGTGGGAGGAAGTGGGGCAACAATGTTTTACGGCGAATACAGCCACACCATCGACCGAAAAGGTCGCCTCATCATCCCCGCGAAATTCCGGCAGACCCTCCGCGCGAACGGCATCGAGACGATCTTTGTGACCAGGGGGCTCGATAGCTGTCTCTTCGTGTTTCCCGAACCGGAATGGCGGACGGTTGAGGCTCGATTCAAACAAATCCCCTTCACGAAAATGGAAGGCCGGAAATTCAACCGGCTGTTCTTTTCGGGGGCCGTGGAAGTCGATCTCGATCGGTTGGGACGGCTCCTGATTCCCAAACATCTCAAAGAGTTCGCCCACATCAAACAGGATCTCGTGATCATCGGCGTGTCGACGCGCATCGAAATCTGGGCGAAAGAGCAGTGGCAGGAGTTCTCCCAAACGTCCCAGCAGCAATTTGAAGACGTCGCCGAGAAGATCCTCTTGGAGTAAATGGCACCACGAAATGCGGCATGCGGAGTGCGGAATGCGGAATGAAATCGGTGCGGCAAGAGGAGTGTTCACGGTGACTGACGAGACTTCGAAGGAGCATTCCGAATTCCCCGGCCCGCCGAGCGACGCACAGGCCGGGGCGGGCCGAATTCCGAATTCCGCATTGCGGCATACGCCGGTGTTGCTCCGGGAAGTTCTGGAGTGGCTGGCCCCGAAGCCGAACATGACCATTGTGGACTGCACGATGGGGGGCGGGGGACACAGCGCAGCGATTGTGCCGCGCCTCATGCCGGACGGGCGGTTGATCGCGATGGACTGCGATGAGCAGGCGCTCGAGGCGGCAAAAGCCCGGCTCGTCGAGTTCGCGCCCAAGGTGGCATACGTCCATCGCAATTTCAGGGATTTACCCACGGTGCTCGCGCAACTCGGCTGCGCGCGAATCGGCGGCCTCCTTGCGGATCTTGGCATGTCGAGCCTCCAGCTCGATGATCCGCAGCGCGGATTCAGCTTTTCGAGGGAGGGCCCGCTCGATATGCGCCTGGATCTCCGCCAGCCGATGACCGCCACCTCGCTGATTCGCCAAAGCTCCCAGCGACAGCTCGTCGACCTGTTCCGAGACTATGGGGAAGAGCGTTGGGCCGAGCGGATCGCGCGGCGCATTGTGGAGACGCGCAAGCGCCAGCCGCTCGACACGACCTTGCAGCTTGCGCGCCTGGTTGAGGAGGCGGTTCCTCGCGGGGCGTCGAGGCGGATCCATCCGGCGACCCGCATCTTTCAGGCGCTTCGCATCGCCGTCAACGATGAGCTGGGCGCCTTGCGGGAATTGCTGAGCGTCCTTCCGGATATCCTCGCTCCAGGCGGCAGGGCAGCGATCCTGACGTTTCACTCCCTGGAAGATCGCCTGGTGAAGCAGGCCTTTCGGCAGGGGGCTCAAGCCGGACGCTTGCGGGTGTTGACGAAGAAACCGGTGCGTCCTTCTGCGGAGGAAGCGGCCGCCAACCCCCGCAGCCGATCCGCTAAACTGCGCGCGGCGGAACGACCATGAATTTCAGCAATCAGCAATCAGCAATCAGCAATCAGCAATGGGGTGGTGGGTGGGCGATTCTGCTTGGGTTGTTGGGTGTGACGGGCTTCGTGAAGGTCGCCGCTGCCACCATGGTGTGGCGGTCGGCCTACGCCGCAGGGCGGCAGGCGGTCCAGATCCACAGTGTCGAAAACGACACGCAGTGGCTGCAAACGGATGTCGTGGCCTTGCAGGCCCCGCGGCATCTTGCGAAGGTTATGGCGAACGAACGAAGCCCCTTTACGGCACGGGTGGAGCTCCCCGCGGCGCTGGGGCACACGCAAGTAGCGCAGGCTGCGGATGATTAAGGGCGCTCGGACGACGAATCAACGGATCGTCCTCTTGTGCGCGACGTATCTCTGTCTCTTCGGGGTGTTATGGGTTCGGTGCCTCTACCTCCAAGTCTTCCAATCGCGACCGCTGGCTCGCCTCGCCGCCGCCCAACATCGGATCAGCCAGACGCTGATCGCGCCGCGCGGGAACATCCTGGATCGAGACGGCCGCCTCCTCGCCACGAGCGTGCGGGCTCCGTCGGTGTTCGCCAATCCCCATCAGGTGAGCTCGAGGGAGTACCTCGCCGGCGTGGTCGCCCCGATCGTGGATCGGGATGCCGGGCTCCTCAAGCGACGGCTGGGCAAGGACAAAGGGTTCGTGTGGTTGGCGCGGCATGTGGACCGAAAGGCGGCGGGCCGGCTCGCGCCCTTACGCCGGCACGGCATCGGGGTTGTGGAGGAATCTCGACGCATCTACCCGAATGGGCCGCTGGCCAGCCATCTCGTGGGCTTTACCAACATCGACCAACAAGGGCTTGAAGGCCTGGAGCTGGCGCTTGACGGCGTCTTGCGAGGACGTCCGGGATGGGAGTCGACGCTGCGGGACGCCAGAGGGCAGACGCTCATCGGCCCGTGGACCATCCACGTCGATCCCCAACCCGGCGCCGACGTGGTGTTGACGCTCGACAGCGTCGTGCAAGGCATGGCCGAAGACGCGCTCTCGTGGGGGGTCAAGAAATTTCGCGCCAAGGGCGGGACGATTGTCGTGATGGACCCTCAGACGGGGGCCGTGTTGGCCATCGCGACCTCTCCGAGCTTCGATCCGAATCAGCCGGGGCGTGTCCCGACCGCGTCGCGTCGCAATCGCGCGTTGACCGACCTGTTCGAGCCCGGCAGCGTGTTTAAGATCGTCACGGCGGCGGCGCTGCTTGAAGAACGCTTGGTCCGTCCGGATGAACGGGTGTTCTGCGAGCAGGGCAGCTACAAGACCATCGGCCGGCACATTCTCCATGACCATCATCCGCACGGATGGCTGACCTTCCACCAGGTGATCGCCTTGTCCTCCAATATCGGGACGGCCAAAACCGCCCAGCGACTTCCACCAGAGACATTGTATCGTTACATCCGAGGATTTGGCTTTGGGCAGAAAACCGGGCTGGAGCTTCCTGGAGAGGTGAGCGGGATCGCGGCTCCTCCCTCGAGGTGGTCGAAGCTCTCACCCTTTATCATCCCGATCGGACAGGAAGTCGCGGTGACGCCGATCCAGTTGGCGGTCATGACCTCGGTCGTCGCGAATGGCGGCTGGAAGGTGAAACCGTATCTGGTTCAGCGGATCCAAACCGCGTCGGGCACGATCCTCCGCGAGCATCGACCCGCGCCGCGCGAGCGGCTGCTGCGTGACGAAACGATTGGCGTCTTGCACGAGATGTTGAGCAGTGTCGTGGCATCAGGCACCGGCCGGCTGGCGAATATCCAGGGCCTCACGGTGGCCGGTAAAACCGGGACGGCTCAAAAACTTGAGCCGACCGGCCGCTATTCCCACAGCCTGTTCGTTGCCTCCTTCGTTGGCTATGGGCCGGTGCCTGATCCACGGTTTGTCATGGTGGTGTCGATCGATGAGCCGCGCCCTCTGTATTTCGGCGGGGTCGTGGCGGCGCCGATTTTCAAGCGGACGGTCGAGCAGCTCGCCGGCTACTGGGACCTCTCCCCTCACCGCTCGCCGGCCATGATGGTAAAAGTCCCATGATGACCTTACGACAGCTCCTCGACGGCCTGACGACTCAGACGGTTCCACCGTTGCCGGTCACCGGCCTGTCGTGCCATTCCAAGCTGATGCAACCGGGTGAGGTGTTTGTGGCGGTGCGAGGACCGCATCACGATGGGCACGAGTTCATTGAGGAAGCGATCGCCCGCGGCGCCAGCGCCGTGGTGGCGGAGCGACTGCCCTCTGCCCCGTCGCGATGTGCGGTGGCGGTGGTGCAGGATACGCGGCGGGTGCTGCCGGTCCTCGCGGCACGATGGTACGGCGAACCGGCGAGGCGACTCCGCGTGATTGGGGTCACCGGCACGAATGGCAAAACGACGACGACCTATCTGCTGAAATCCATCCTGGAAGCCGCCGGCCATGGGGTGGGGTTGCTGGGGACGGTCACCTATCAAATCGGCGAACGCACCTTGCCGTCTGTGAACACGACGCCAGGCGCCCTGGAGCTCCAACGGCTGCTCGCCAAGATGGTCGAGCAACGGCTGGGTTGGTGCGCGATGGAGGTGTCCTCCCACGCGTTGGATCAAGATCGGATTGACGGGGTGCAATTCGACGCGGCCGTGTGGACGAATCTCGGCTCCGATCACCTCGATTATCACAAGACCCGCGAGCAGTACGCGCAAGCCAAACGGAAAATTTTTTCCTCCCTGCGCTCGACGGGGAAAGCCGTGATCAATGCCGATGATCCGGATGGCGCCGCCCTCCTGCCTGAGCTGGCCGCTCAGTGGGGCGGTGAGGCGCGGCTCGTTCCCTACCACCCGGAGGTGTTCGACGAGGCACGGGGAGAGGGTGCCGACCGATCCGTCACAGGGGTGCGGGCCCGGCACATCCTCTGCACCTGGGAAGGGACCAGCCTGGTCGTGGATTCTCCCTGGGGGACCTTTCCGTTGAGCAGCCCCTTGGTGGGCCGGCACAATGTGGCCAACGTGATCGCGGCCTGTGCGGCCAGCCTTTCCGTCGGCATGCCTGTCAGCGCGATTCAGCAGGGGGTGGGGAATTTCCTGCAGGTCCCCGGCCGGATGGAGCGGGTGGCCAATGAGGCGGGGATTCTGGCGGTGGTGGATTACGCCCACACCGCGGACGCGCTGCGGCTCGTCCTGCTGTCGCTTCGCGAGTTGGTTCGCGGTCGGTTGATCGTCGTGTTCGGCTGCGGCGGGGATCGGGACCGGACGAAACGTCCGGAGATGGGGCAGTTGGCCAGTCTGCTGGCGGATGACGTCGTGCTGACGTCGGATAACCCGCGCAGCGAGGATCCAATCGCGATCATCCGCCAGATCAAAACAGGATTCGTGCCGGCCTTTCGCGCCTTTCGCATCGAGGCCGATCGGGCACAGGCCATCACGTGGGCGCTTTCGATGGCGCAGCCTGACGACGCCGTGCTCATCGCCGGCAAAGGTCACGAAGCGTATCAAATTTTCAACCACATCACGGTGCCGTTTTCAGACCGGGATGTGGTGGAGCGTTTTTGTGCCAAACTCACCAAAGTCGTTGCGGTGCCCTGACCGTCGGCGGACGCTCGACGTGCGTTGCGGTCAGCAGCAGGCTGCTGTCTCTCTGCGCGCGGGGGGTGAGATGCCGGGCTGGACGGTGAACCAACTCCTGGAGGCCACTCAGGGGACGTTGGTCGTCGGCAATGGCTCCGAGGCGGTCAACGGGATTGGGATCGACTCTCGAAGGCTGGCGCCCCGGCAGGCGTTTCTCGCGATCCGGGGCCCCCGATTCGACGGCCATGCCTTTCTGCAGGAGGCCATCGATCGCCAAGCCGCCTGCCTGATCGTCTCGCAGCGGCCCTCCACCCCGTCTGCCATTCCTACCATCGTGGTTCAAGACACGACGAACGCATTGGGAGATCTCGCAGCGTTTCACCGTCGCCGGTTTGCGATTCCCCTCATCGCGGTGACCGGCTCTTGCGGGAAGACGACGACGAAAGACCTGATCGCGCACCTCCTCAGCGAGGATGAGCCGGTGTTGAAAACGCAGGGGACTGAAAATAACCACATCGGGCTTCCGCTCACGCTGCTGCGCCTGGCACCCACCCACCGGTATGCCGTGGTGGAGCTCGGCTCCAATCATCCGGGCGAGATCGCCTATCTAGCCCGCCTCGCCCAGCCGACGATGGCCGTCGTGACGAATATCGGCCCGGCGCATTTGGAATTTTTCGGATCGCTGGAGGCGGTTCGCCGCGAGAAACTCTCGTTGCTGGAGGCGCTTGACCCGCAAGGTGCTGCGATCATCCCCGGCGACCAATTGGACGTGCTCCTCGAGGCGAAATCGAGGATCCGCCCCGGCATGACGCTGGTGACGTTTGGGGCCTCGGATCAGTGCGGCGTGCAAGTGGTGGAGACGCACCGGAAGGCTGACGGGTTGTCGCTGCGTCTGCGCGGGACGCCGGGGGAGCTCTTTCTCCCGCTCCGGGGATTTCACAACGTGGAAAATGCCCTCGCCGCCCTGGCGTGCCTGAAAGCCTTGGGCGTGTCCTTCGAGTCGGTGCGCGATCGCTTGCGAGCGATGCCGCCACCGGCCATGCGCTCCGAGCTGATTCGATGCAACGGGTTTACGATCATCAACGACTGCTATAACGCCAATCCCCTGTCCTTCGCTCGGGCCCTGGAGTTGCTGGGAGAGCTGGACACCGCGCGGAAGGTGCTCATTGCCGGAGATATGCTGGAGCTTGGGGGAGCGGCGTCGAAGGCCCATCACATGATCGGAGAGCTGGCGGCGCGCTCCGGCATCGACGTGTTGCTGGCGGTGGGGGATTTTGCAGAGATGATCGCCCGCGGGGCCTCGGAGCGGCGTCCTCTGACCACCGAAATCTATCGCACGGTCGAGGATCTCCTGACGGCGTTGCCATCCCGCATTCGCAGCGGGGATGGGATTCTGATCAAGGGCTCAAGGCAGGTGCGCTTGGAGCGTGTGACCTCCTGCTTGCAAGCGCTCGGTCGTTCCCATGGGTGAGTGGAGTCTCGTGTTTCTGCTGAGTGCGGTGTCCTGCATGGTTGCGGGTCCGCTGGCCATCCGAGCGCTGGTCACCCGCCGCTGGATTCAGCCTCTTCGCTACGAAGACTGTCCGCCGCTTTTGCCCATGCAACAAACCAAGCAGGGAACCCCCACCATGGGGGGAATCTTCGTGTTGGGGGTTGCCGTGATCACGGCTGCGGTGTGGGGCGGGTTCGCGCGGTGGGAAGGGTGGCTGCTGTGCGGGGCGACGCTCAGCCTCGGCCTGCTGGGGTTGGTGGATGATTGGCTGAAACTGCGCTCCCCCAACGCCAAAGGACTCTCGTTGATGATGAAGTTGCTGGTGGCGCTGGCGATCGGGGCGGCGATCGGGGCGCTGCTCAGCCGGTTGGTGCCGGCGTCCCAACGCGTGCTGATCCCTTGGACCTCTCGGTCCGTCGAGCCGGGTCTCCTCTGGATTCCCCTGGCCATGGTCGTCGTGGCCGGCTGCGCCCACGCGGTGAATCTCACCGATGGGATGGATGGGTTGGCGGCAGGATGTTTGGCAGTGGCCTTTGGGCTGTTGGGGGGTTGGTTGATGTTGCGGCCCTCTCCCGACCGTCTCACGGCGCTGTGGTGCGCCGGCTTGTCGGGGGCGTGCGCCGGCTTTCTGTGGTTCAACAGCTATCCGGCGTCGGTCTTTTTAGGGGATGTCGGGTCGCTTGGGTTGGGAGGGGCGCTGGGCACGGCGGCCTTGCTGTCTCACGCCGCCGTGGCGCTGGTGGTGATCGGGGGGATCTTCGTCGCCGAGGCGGTTTCCGTGATCGTCCAGGTCGCCTCGTACCGCTACGGCAATCACCGTCGGGTGTTTCGTGTGGCCCCGCTCCACCATCATTTTCATGTCGGCGGGGTGCCGGAGCCGAAACTCGTGGTGCGTTTCTGGATTATCGGGAGTCTGTTAGCCGCGCTGGGCTGGAGCGCCCTGGCGAACTCATGACCCACAGAGTGGATCGGTTTGGGGTCGATTGGCGCCTCCGGCGTGTGCTCGTGGTGGGCTTGGGCAAGAGCGGATTGGCGGCCTCCACGTTTCTCGCGGGTCTGGGCTGCCGTGTCCAGGTGACGGATCACAGCGACGAGGACGCCACCCGCCAGCGCGCGCAACAGTTGCGCGATGTCGGGCTTGAGGGGATCGAACTCGGCGGTCATACCACGCAGCAGCTCAGGGGCTGCGAGGTGGTGGTGGTGAGTCCGGGCGTTCCAGAGTCTGCGGTGCCGCTTCAGTGGGCGATGCGTCAGGGCGTACCCATCATGAGCGAAATCGAGGTCGCGTTTCGATTTTGTCGCGCACCGATCATCGCGGTAACCGGCACGAATGGCAAAAGCTCGGTGGTCACGCTCATCCAGCAAGTCCTGACAAGCGCGCGACGATCAGCCATCGCCTGTGGCAATGTCGGCATTCCCTTCACGCAGATCCTTCCGCTGGTGAGGACTGACACGGTCGTGGTCCTTGAGGTCAGTTCCTTTCAACTGATGCGGTGCGACACCTTGCATCCCGCGATCGGCGTGCTGCTGAACCTGGGCGTGAATCATCTTGACCGTCATCGAGACCGCCGCAGTTACATTGAAGCCAAGGCAAGGCTCTTCGCCAGGCAAACCCCTCAAGACGCTGCCGTGCTCAACGGTCGGGATCACGAGGTGGTGGCCGTGGGCGGACGCCTGGTCAGCCGGCGGATCTGGTTTGGAGAGAACCGCGACAATCCGGAAGCCTTCACCCTGGATCGCGCCACGTGCCGGCTGTTCCCGGAAACCTGGCAGGCCGTGCTCCAGGTGACGCGCCTGGCGGGGGTCCCGGATCCGTTGGCCGTGCAAGTCATGAAAGAGTTTCGCGGATTGGAGCATCGCTTGGAGCATCTGGGAACCATTCGGGGGGTCCAGATCATCAATGACTCCAAGTCCACGACACCTGACAGCCTGCTCTATGCCCTCCAGCGTTGCCGGGACGGGATCGTCCCGATTCTCGGTGGGCGGGATAAAGGGATGGATTTCGACGTGCTGAAAGATGCCCTCGCGCAGAAACGCATTCGGGGGCTGGTGTTGCTGGGCGAGGCCCGCCACCGTCTGCGCACCTTGTTCAACGGCACGCCGCCCAGCCGCGAATGCCACTCGCTGCAGGAGGCGTTTGAGGAAGCCATGGCCTTGGCGCATCCGGGGGACACGGTGCTCTTTTCCCCCGCGTGCGCGAGCTTTGATATGTTTCGCAACTTCGAAGAGCGAGGGCGCGCTTTTAAGCAGCTGGTCGAGCAGGCCCGCGGCCAGACGGCGGCGAACGCGCGATGATCCCCCCATCTATGAAAGGCTGCGCACTGTCAAGTCGATTCGACCTCCTTGAGTTGGTCAACCGGGTCCCACAATGATCGAGAAAGAGTT
>Ga0156290_136_pt1 | contig 50938 bp, 1 predicted proteins | sample RifCSPlowO2_12_FD_107938 | JGI IMG/M metagenome (GOLD analysis project Ga0156290, IMG submission 107938) | Omnitrophica WOR_2 bacterium RIFCSPLOWO2_12_FULL_63_16 | reverse complement strand
CAGGACAGATCCATTCCCAACAGCGCCAACCCCAACCATCCCCCGCCCAGGAGGATCGTCATGAGGGCCATCGGCGCCGGCGACTTCGCCTGTGCCTTCTTCTTGATGAACAGGGCGGCGATCCAGCTCAGGAGCGCGCCAACCAGCAATAGGCCTGTCACCGACACGATCGCCGCCCCGATGCCGAGATAGACGATCGCAACCAGTGGAGCGACCACACCCACACCCGCCAGGAGCGCCAGGGTCGTCGCGCTTGATGCGATGGACCTGACTGGCAGACGTCGAAGCCGTTGTTCGAGCGCTTGGCGCTCCAGGGACTCGCGGATCCCCGCCTGAATGCGATAGCGCGTGGTGACTCCTCCCCATGTGATCAGATCGAGCCAGATCATGAGGAACGTCCCCGCGGCTCCTACAAAGGCCTTGCGAACGCCGGTCAGCGGGTCCCGATGGGGATTCATGAGCCACGGCATCAGCAAGAAGGCGACGCTGGCCACGAGGTAGAGCACGGAGGAGCCGATGGTCATCCCATAGAAGTTAAACAGAGGTCCGAAGGCTGCAGCCGTGAGCAGCAGCGTCCCGATCAGGAACCCTGGGCGGTTGCGGAGAAAGAGGTCTTGGAAGCTCCACCGTCGCAGCAAGGCCTCGCGGGGTGCGCGGACGAACGACGCCACGCCTTCGCGCTGGCTCTCCCTCGCGCCGACACCGTAGTCTGGAAGGAACGAGGTGTACATGAACAACATGACCCAAAGGTCCTTGAACAAGAACCGGCCGAATCCTTTCCGAAATCCCCAGCGGTCCGTGTACCGAACGATGGTATTGAAGTTGAGGCCCTCGGCAGACAGCGCCCCCAGGCTGATGAAGAACGTCGCACCAATCCCCGCCAACCCCGCCACCACATCAGGCCTCACCCCGCTGAATTGGAGCACCAGCGCAGCCCCTGCCGTCAGGACCAACGGGACGCTAGCCCAGGGGGCCGGAATCCTGGCGAGGTACAGCACCACGCTGAACAACAGGCCACTCCACACGAGCAGGCCTGTCGCCGCCCACAGGGGAAGCGTCAACCCCGGGAAGAGACTCAGCGTCGGCAGGGTCACCTGCGTCAGGAGCGCGGCAATCACCGCCAGCATGACGAACGGCTTGCGGGTGAAGAAGCCCAGCCCACCCCCGACCTCATCGAGTTTCTCGCCCCACGGGATGTTGTCGCTCACCACCAGATTCGCCGTCGTGTTGGACAGGAGGAGCTGCTGCGAGGAGCGCGCATACCGAAGGCGCACGTTGTCCATCCGATGATAGTCGGCAGCCCGTCCTTGTCCGACCTCGATCCATTCGACGAATTCCCCTCGCCCTCCCAAGCTCTTGAGCAGCTCATTGCCGGCCGAGTCTTCTGCAACGGCCCAATCCCCTGCTAGGAGCTCTTTCCGCAGGAAGGCGTCGGAGGAGTACAGGGTCGCCCGCCAGAACGTCGAGGTGCGGTACGTCCGAAGGCCCACCGAGATGAAGATCGACTCCCCCACCCCGCCAAACCGCGTGTTGGTGGTGAACTCCTCATTCCAGTCATACTGGGTGGCGTTCAGGAAGCCCAACCGTGGATTCTGATGGAAGAGCTGCTGCGCGAGGATCGTATCGCGCAGCTCATGCCGACGAAACTCCATGCCGGCGTCGAGCGCCCACACCACCCCCGGCACCAAATGGGACAGTCCAAGGGCCAGTTGCGCGAACTTCGCGTGACGGATCTCCTCGGGGCGGTCATAGGCGAAGAACAGCCGAATCGGCTCGTCCGTGTGTTGGGTGGAACGAGCGTAGGCGACCGCCTCCACCGCGTTGCAGAACTGTTCGAACGGGTTAACCTCATTCCCCAGACCCCCCAGCGTCTGGCCGAAGGAGGAGTTTGTCATGATCTCGCTCCATTCCTCCCCTTCCTCATAGCGTCTGACCATCTCATCAAGTTGGCTGAAGAGCTGCTCGACATGAGCGAACAGTTGGGTGGCCTCTGCAACGGTGAATCCCGCCCGCTGCGCCCGATCCATGAGCAGCCCACCCCCACGGAGCTCGGCTTGGGTGCCGAGCAGGACGTCAACCAGCAGCGCCTTATCTGTCCTCAGCAAGCGGTCAATCTTCTGCCACCACTCAGCTGGAGCCCCAGGCAACAGATCATGCGCTTTAATCAATGTTTCGATCACCGTCAGCAACCGCCGGCCAGGCAGCTCGTATTTCACGATGACGCGCGTATGCGACTGCACCCAGGCTTCCCGTTCGCTCAGGTAGTCCTTGAGCGATTGGTTTCCTCGGCGCCCAACCAACAGATCGTAGTACTCCCGGTTGACGTCAAACATCTGCCGGGCGCTTCGGATCGTCTTGTGGACGTTGATCACCCGCTCGTTGGCAAACTCCTCGACGGCCCTGATGAGCCGATGACGATCGTCCCCCCGTGCCGGCAGCGTGCTGCAGAAGGCCTCGAAGCTCGTCCCTTCATGCCCCGTGCCGCCTGCGCCTGTGATCCATCGCTGCTGCTCGGTGCCGAGGGTGTCCCTCAGCCACCCCACTGTTGGGTGATCCGCCCCGAAGGCGAGTTCCAGCTCCTTGATGAAGTTCCCCCAAGCCGCCTTGTGCTTCAGGCGAAGTTGCTCAAGGGTCGTCCTGACGTCGCTGTCCTGCAAGAGAATTCGCAGCCACACGCGCCACGGTTCATCGGTTCCTGCGACCAGCAGGTTCGTCGCATCGACCTGAGTGATGGAGGCAGGGCGATGCGTCGGTCGATCGCCGCGCACGTACTTGTTGATCCACGTCCGGAAGGACTCCTCCGCCCACGGGTCGCCAAGCTCCTTCGGGGGGAGCGACTTGGGGATGGCCTTCACGAGCGCCTGGCGCTCTTCTTCTGTCAACTCAGCGAAGGTCAGGCGGATCTCGCCCAACACATCCTGTTTGAGTCGGTAGTCGGGCGAGCCTTCCTGGGCGCTCCAGTCGATCTTGAACAGCGTCTGCAATTCCTCCCGGCTTAGGCGCCGCTCAATTATGAACCGGTGGCGCAGCCAGATGAGGAACTGGAAGGCTCTGAAGCGTTTCTCATGCTCGGCCAGGTTGGTCGGGAAGACGGCCTCACGGAAGAATCGGCTGGCGGCCTGCCAGTCAGACACTATGTAGCGGTGATCTCGGTCGGCGATCCAGCGAGCCCTTACGGCTTTCACCATGCGGACCGTCATGTCCAACATGAGCATGAGAAACAGCGCTGGGGGAATTCCGGCAATCAGCGCCGTGTAGAAGTTCTGCCACTGCCACAAACTGAACACGATGATGCTTCCGATAAAGACGCACGACAGAACGCCGAGCAGAAGGCCCACCATCCAATCGACCTTACCCGCTGTCACACCGGGCTCATCCTCATGCGGCGTGCGCGTGAAGAAGACCTGCCGGAAGGTCGTAGGATCCACGAGCTTCAAGACCGCGCCGAGCACAGCACTCATGCCCCATCGGCGAGGCAGCCTCGGAAGGTCCCTCGCCTGGCGTTCCTGCTCGAGGGACGGTTTGATGTAGCCGTCAACGAACGCTTGCCACAACGCCATGCGGGCAAGGGCACGTTGAGCCTCATCTGCCACGCGCCCAGGGAGACCGCTCAACGCGGCCTTGAGTCGCGCCATCGCCTCGCGAGCGGTTGGGGCTGTGTGGATCGCCTCGGCCGCCGCTGGGAGCCAGCCAGGCGCCGCTTGGCTCGCTTGGTCGAGGAGGGCCATCCACTGTTTAAGGGCCTGCTGGAATTGCTCGCGAGCCTGCTGCACCAAGGGGTTCTCCGGATCAACCGGCACCTCGAGGGGATCGCCGGGCTGGTTGCCGCCGTTCAGAAGGTGGAACCGGATCCAGTCGTCCAGTTCCACCTGGTGCGCCACATAGTCGCTGGTCAGGGTGCGGATCAGCTTCACTCCAGCCTGAGCCTTACGACCGGCTTCACCAGGCAGACCTCGTTGTCTGAAATGCTCTTGCATCCCCTCTTCCTTGACTCGTAGCTGGTCGCGCAGCAGCTCCCGGAAGAAGAGGGCATCTTCTCTGATCGGGTTGAGGATCGGGGCAGCGCCTCCGGCGGCCAGCGAGGTCTCAATTCGTTTGAGAAAATATTCGATGATCGGCTGAAGCCCACTCAGCTCAGGGGCCACCACCGCACGGATCACGGTTTCCCAGACATAGCGCTTCAAAGGGTATTGATAGTAGCCAGGTTGCAGCTCGCCGCGTTCGGGAATCGCATCCGGCGAACCCGCAGGATGCACCGGCTCATAGTAGCCACCGGTCTCATGGAGGATGACCCACAGGTTGTCCGGATTATCCGCGGGGCTTCCCATGCGGTGCGTCGGGGTCCACTGGTGGCTTAGTTCATAGGCGAGTGAGACGTCCTTGACGACCCTGTTGATCTCAGCCGCTGACAGCTCGCCTCCTCGATTGAGTTCGTCGAGGGCGCGCCGGATCGTTTGCTTGACCTCGTCCGCTGACGCCACACGCTATCGGACAGGCGGACCGACAGGTAGGCGCTGAATAAGGCTCGGTCCCTGGTGTCGGTCATGCGCCTCCGGCGCAATCGGCGTTTGTCGCCGTCGGGCGGTCCGTCGGCGCCCCCAGGCCTGCTTGATCCAAGCGTGATAGACGAGGTTGGCCACAACGAGCGCCGCGGCGCCGACGAGGGCGATGCGCGAAGCCAGCGGCTCGCGGGTCGCGCGGACCCACCGCGACGGTGTCACCGCCAGCGCCTCGCCTGCCGGCCCGGCTTCGTCAGGGGCGCGCATCCTGGAGTCACCGCTCGGCACCGCCAGAAGCCCAGCGATCTCGCTGCCAAGCGATGCGCGTTGCGCCTCGAACGCCGCCTGGGGTGCGCGCCAGGTGATGTCTGGGGGCTGCGTCTCGGAGACGCGGGAGCGAGCCAACGCCTCGGTCAACTCGCGATCAGGCTCATCCTGCGCTTGGCCGAATGGGTTGAACAGTTGCGGCGCTCCCTCCTGTCCCCGGCGTTGCCACCGAAGCCGACCCACCGGATCCCGCAGCGAGACCGTGACTTCATCCTGTACGACCCCAGGCCACTGGGCGGGATCGCGTTGTTCCCGAGCCCAGATGATCATCCACCCGTCATCGAATCGACGGGACTGGAAGAGGCGGGTCGGGGTGAGTACCGCGGCGTCGGCGCCGAGGTTCACCGCGAACACCGGGTCGCGGCGGTCGTCATAGACGATCAGCTCCCGGAACGATCGCTGGCGCCCCTCCGTGGTGAATGACTGCATGACCGGGATGTCCCTGGGAGCGGTAAACCCCTCCGTCACGAAGGCGACCAGCCGCTTCAGCGCGCCTTCAGGGCTATACAGATGGATCGCCGATTGCTGCCGGGATTGATCGAACAGCCCATCAAGGGGTTTTTCAAAAACTCTGACGAGCACCGTGCCGTCCTTCGTCGTTTCCAGCGGATTGTCAGCACGGCGCAATCGACTCCAGAGCTCCTCCCACTGCTGGCCTTCCGCAAGCTTCAGGACATCCTCGTACGACTCCCCTGGGTGTTTGACGAACGTGAAGCCGACGCGTTCGCGCTCAGCGCCTGGGAACGTGTCCATGGTGAAGAAGTTCGAACTGCCGCCTCCAACCACCCGAGGAATCGCGCCCAACAGCTCAAAGGGCACCACCGTGCCATCGCGTGCGCGGACAAATCGGAAATCCCCGGCCAAGAGGGTGACCCCCACCTGGTTCCCCAGCCCACGCCGCTCACCCCCGGAGAGCCTGAGCTCTTGGCCGAAGTGGAGCCTGACCGATTCGAGATGTTTCAGATCCAACCCGGCCTTCTGCAGCGCAGACAACGGAATCCGGATCTCTTGAGGGGCGGATCCCACCGAGAACTCCTTCGGAGGAATCCACAAAGCCGACCGGCCCAGGCTGACGCATTCGACAGCGAACCGCTCGCCACCCTTGGCCCCTTGGATGCGGAACCGCAGCTCGGTCATGTTCCCGATGTCGACCCCCCGCCACGCTGTCTGGCCGCCTGCGGAAACCCGTGCCTGCCCCTCCGTCGAGGTAAACTGGAACGACAGGGAAGCCACCGGATCAGCTCGATGGAGTGTCGGACGTGCGACCCCCTTCAGAGGCTCCGAGAGGAGGCCCTCATGGGTTGGCACGCGCCCCAGGTAATAGGGAAAGAAGGGAGCGGACCACTGGCCCGTGGACGTCAGTCGAAAGGCGCCGCGTCCTGGGATGCCGATGGTCACCTGGTTCTCGGATTCGACGACGGTGGAGAGGACGCGGCCATGGAAGATCGTGCCGGGCTGCAGGTTCCCTGCCTTGAGCGAGATGATCTGCGCCTCGGTCGTGCGGCTGTCCTTCGTGCCGACCAACAGCCGGTCCGGCGTGCCGTCCTGATCATCGTCGAACGTGCGACGGATCGGCACCACACCAGGAATCGGGTTGACTGACGCGAAGTCGGTGGCGATGGCGCTCACCAACTCGTCCTCGTTCTTGAACTCATACACCTGGTTCTTGGCAAACACCGGGACTCGAAGGGGCGCCTGCCCCTGTTTCGGGAGGGTGACGACATAGGTGTCTTCCTCCCGGACCTTCCCCTTGAAGGGGTTCTTGGGATCTGTCTCGGTGCGGGAGACGATCTCGACCTTCATCTCATCGCCGATACGCAGCACCTGGAGCTGGCGCTGCGCATCCAATGCCGCCGCCTGCCAGGACGCATTCGGTATCGGGGTGGCGTGTTGATAGTCGTCCGTTCGCACCGCCTTGATCAGCGCCGGCAGGTCTGTGAATGTGAAGCGGTACACGCTGCCCTTGGCCGGGATGAGGATCGGCTCCTTCTCATCGATCGGCAACGTCAACAGCCGGGCGCTCCAGGAGGTCTCACTGGGATCGCTCGGTGGCATGAACACCGCCAGTTGGCGTCCGCGGACGACCCTGGGACCTGGATCTGGATCCCGCGCGATCACTTCCACGGCGTCGGCTTTGCCCTTGGCGCCCCCGTGCTCCTTGAGGTCGTAGCGAAACAGCTCCCGACCCGTTGGATCCACGGCGCGGATGGGCGCGACGTAGGGCTTGCCTGGATCATACTCCGTCACCATCTGCACGTTCCCTTGCGCATCACGCAGCTCTTGGGAAAGCCGTCTCGCGCCTGGCACTCGATCCGCTTGGGGCAAGAACCTGGTCCGGTACACCTCCACAACGGACTGGCCGGTCCACGGATTGGTGCGTCGGACTTTGAGGTCGGTGTCCGGGTTCAGACGAGCATCGCGCCGGATGTCCTCATCGGTGACATACCCAAGTATCTCTCGTATGAGGAATGCGTCCTCGCCTTCCGGCCAGGAGATTTGGGCGGGGGGCTGAGCCGCGGCGCCTGTCGGGGATGGCTGGGCCGGGTCGGCGACGCCGACGAGAGCGCCGGCAAACAGCGGACCGCCACCGAATTGGCGCTCAAGCTCGGCGACCGTTGTCGATCTGGGGGCAGCGGGCTGAGCCGGCGGGGCCGCAGGTCCTGATGGCTGCTGTTGAGGTGGTGCAGCGCTGTTGATCAGGCGGCGCAGTCTCTCGATGTCGCGCTCGAGCTGTTGAATCTTCTCGCGCTGTTCCTCCATGGCGGGCTTCCCGAACTCCAGCACCCCAAGCTCGCGGCCCGTGCTGGTCTCTCCGACGACGAATGGGGACAAGGCCTCCTGCGCTTTGATGACCTCCAGAGGCGCCGCCGGACCCTCGATAAGACGCCGCGCGCCGGTGGGCTGGTGCTCCTGAACGAAGCGAGGCTCAACGTACCAACTGCCTTCGTCCCGGGACGGCCACCTCTCCATCAGGGATGCCCCCAGCTTCTGCGGGAACTCCTTCTCCGTCTTCGCCTCGACGCGAATGGGCGGCTGGCCCTTGATCCGCAGGACGGCGTAGCTGGCCTGATCCAGCTCGCGCTCATGCGTGGCGCGCGCAAGGCCCTGCCGGCCCAAGATGGCGATGGACACCACGCGCGGGCCTTCGCGGAAGATCATCGTGCGCTCTTCTCGCAGCTCCTTCCAGCCATCCACCGTCTTGATCAGGAAGAAGCGGGCGCCGTCTCGCAGCTTCCACGTGCGAATCCCGGCGGCGGTCAGCTCCTCGAGGGTGAGCGAGCCCAACGTCTCCAGACGATTCCAGTCCTCCGTCGTCAACTCGCGGGGGGAGCGGCCATCCAGATAGACGACCTCCCCCAACCACTGGAGCATCGTGGAGGACGATTCGAGGGCCGACTGCGTGTAGACCACCAGTTCCGGCGGCTCAACGATGGCGACTGGCTTGCCTGCCTGGACGTGGACCATTCCCTGCGGCGACAGCCGACGTCCATCCGGCAGCGTGAACGTCCCGACTGGATCCCTGCTGATTCTCCACGCCGAGAGTTGGCTTGTCGTGGCGCGAGCCAGCTCCCACACCTCGGGGACGATGCGGTTCCAGGCCGCCTCATCCAGCGTCGACGACCTGGCGCCGTTGAGCAGTTGATAGGTCCCCGGAATCACCGTCGCGCGCTGCGGCGCCTTGGCGCCTTGGTCTGCGGCTTCCGCGGCCTTGGCGACGCGCATGGCGTCGTCGAGTTGGTCGATGACCGTCGTCACGCCGAGCTGTCGGCCCTGCAGCGGGACCACCCCAAGCTCCGCCAGGATCGGCGCGATGGTGGAAGCCGCCGTGGCATCTGCGTAGGGCGACCGCGTGCCGTCTCCGATGTCCACGCCGTAGGCCGGCTCAAACGAGCCATCCGGCAGCCGTCGCGCCGCCGCAGGCAGCGCCATGCCATGCGCAAACGCGCGGCGCAGGCGGGCAGCCTCGCGCAAGAGATGGTCCGCCATCTCGCGGTGCTCCTGAGCCTGCGCGGTGCGCCCGTGTGACGCATGGAATTCACTCAGGAGTTTGTGCGCCTCGGCCAGGCCGGCCACGCGGGTCGGGATGACCACCTCAGCTTTCTCCACATCCGCGTCAGCCATTTGCAAGAGACGATCGGCGGCCCCGGCATCCTCGAGCAGTGCATTCAACCCCCCAACCCCAAGGGCCGAGATGGACGAGGCGATCGCCTCAACCGATAGCGCGGGATCGGGTGTCAATGACCCATCGGCCTGCACGGTGGCGCCGCGGATGAATCGCCCAAGGTCACGGCTGTAGAGATGGGTTGTGACCGCTTCGGCAAGCTGGCGAGCGGTCGTCTGACAGCGGTCGGCCAGCGCGGCATCACGGCTGCGGAAAAACTCCGCGGCGCGCGTGAAGAAGGCAGAGGCCACGAGCTGATCCGTGGTCCAGATGGTCTGGTGCGAGGGTTCGCCTGCCGGTGCGCCCCGTAACAGGTTCGTCGCGGAATCCCGCAGGCCAAGCAGACCCTCGACGAGGCCACTGACCAGCTCGACATACCGCGGAGACTCGGCGGCCTCCATCCAGTTCAGCGCGGCCAACCCTACCCGGGCGTTCTCGATGGCGCGATGCTCGCGATCGCGCACCTCCAGCGGCGAGGCGCTGTGCGGCTCATACGCGTTTTGAAGCAGGAAGGCTCGCTCGCCCGTGGCGCGATGGCGAGACTCGCGGAGCATCCGCTGGAAGAGCTGCAGCGGCCGTTCGGCTTCAGTCAGATCCCCGAGCGCGACGAAGAGGTGGCTGGCCAGCGCCTGGTCGCGAAGGGCCGCCTCGTCCGTGGACGACTTGAACACCCCGGCACTTCCCCGCTGCCAGCGCACCCATTGCAGGCGCTGATCGACCTCAGGCTCAACCCGCGACGGGGTGGGACGCAGCAGTGTGGGTTCTTTGATGCTCTTGCGCTCCGCCAGCGTCGGCAGCGCCCCGTCCCGCACGATCCCGCGCAGCCGGCCGGCCTCGTCATACAGCAGCCCTTTCGACTTCATCCAGTACCGCGGCAGCGGGATATCCACCGGGATGCTGAACGCCCCCGGCTGCGACATTGACATCTTCACCCCGACGCCGTAGTCGCTGCGCGTCTTCCCAAACACGCCGACTGAAGTCCCCAGCCCTGGTTCATGACCAGAGACGGTCACACCAAGCTGGCTGCTATCGCCGATCGGAACACCGACCCCCACCTGGTACCTGAACGCTCCGTCGGCCGGATAGTATTGGCCTTCCGCCCCGAGGGTGTAGCCTGAGGGGGTTTCAAGGTTCCAGGCGGCTTCAATCCGCTGCAGGCCGGTCAACTCAATCGCCGCTTCGCCGGTGCTCTGACCCAGCCGGAAGGGGGTTTGCGCGCCGATGCCGGGCAACCAGCCGGTACGGTCAAATTGTCCCAAGAGGTCTTTTGTCGTCTCGTGCACGAAGAACAATTGGAGCTTCTGTCCCTCGTTCTTGGGATTGACAAACTCCACCCCGCTGCGGAAGAGCTGCTGCAGGCCCTTCAAATCGACGTCAAGTGGCCTGGCGAACGGCGTGCCGGTTTCATCGTGTGCGATCACCGAGGTCTGCCGAGCGAATCGCGTCGAGGCGAATCCGGCTTCTCCGAAGAGGCTGACGTGCTTGGACACATCGAAGCGCAGGTTCGCCTGATGGACTGAGAGGAGATCCTTCCCGCCTCGCGCCGGATCCACATCGACGAACCCGGCGTAGCCCAAGTGCAGCTTGCCCCGATCGATCCCGAAGGTGTCGAACAGCCACAGCCGATTCTCGCGAGCCGTCGCAAACTGGCCGCCGACCGACCCCCGCTCGAGCACCGCGGTCCGCCGCACCCACCCCAGCTCCGCGATGTGGCGCAGATCCTCATCGCGGATCGCGAGCACCCAGGTCTGCGCAAACGGGGTGCCTTTAGCCAACTGCAGTGAAGCGACCCGGACATCGATGCGTTGCCTCAACAGCGTGGCCACATCGAACACGTTCACCTGCGTGCCGGCTGCGCCGCTGGCGCTGTGCAGGATCGTCCGGTAATCGACCCACGGCCCGGCCTGCTCGCCGACCAACGCCAGCGTCTGCAACAGCGTCTCTTTGGCCTGCGGGTTCGTGGCGGCGATCACCAAATCCGACGGGCTGTTCTCCGGAACGAGCAGACCCTCCAACTCGCGTTTGGCCTGCGCGGCCTCATCAGGCGACCACTCGTGCTGCGCGACCAGCGCATCGATCCCGTCGTGGAGATGCCGGCGGACCTCGTCCTTTTCTTGTTGGATGGCCCGAGAGGTTGCCACCACTTGCTGCGCCGCCTGCCGGTACTCCTCGTAGACTCGCTCCACCTCTGCGACGCGCTCCTTGATCGCGCCCCGATGCTCGCGCGCCGCGCGCAGCCACTCGATGATCTCACGCAGGTCGCGCAGCGCCTCCTTGGAGGGGTTGCGCCCGGACCCCACGAACGCGCGCCGCACCTTCTCCGCATCGGCCACCAGCCGTTTGAGGAACTTCGCCTGCTCTTGCAGCGTCGCGGGGTCGATCTCCTTCGCCAGTTGCTGCTGGTAGTCTCGCGCGTCCATCCATTGTTGATCCACCGGTGAGAGTCTGACGAGACCCATCAGCTTCTTATCCTGAACCAGGATGTGGCTGGTGCCCGGGAGAGGCTCCTTCTGATCACCGATGAGATACGTGTTGTCAGGTTGCTTGGTAATCCCCAGCGCCTTGAGTTGGGCCTCTGTCAGGCGGTCGAGCCGTGGCATGTCATCGGCTCGTCGAGCCAACTCCTCCCTGGTCAGCGGTGTTTCGGTTCCGTCAACGCCGCGCAAGACCGGCGGCTTGGCGTAGGCCTCGTGCATCTGAAGCTGCTGTGCGGCGACTTGGCGCGCGGTGTCCGGATTCGACGTCAACCAGTCGAACTGAAGCGCCAACTGAGGATTGTTCGGATCGACGCGCAGTTGCGACTTGGCTCTGACGATCTCCACCAGCTGCTCTCCCAGCACCCGCATCTGCACAAACGGCCCTGGCTCGACCTCGTCGTAGTACGCCGCAGCTTCGGCTAACTCCGATTCTCGTCGCTCGCGGAACGCGCGCACCCCGTCCTTGGTGAGGCGATTCTCCGGGGTGTCCGGCAGGTCGGCGACCCAGCGTTCGATCCTTTTGGCGAAGTCGAGATTCCACAGCGCATCGTCCAGGCCCCGATGGGCATCGACGCTGACGAAGCTGGCGAGCTCAATGAAGGTTTCCTCGGTCCACTCCGCCGCGGTCAACTGATTCACGCGCTGTTGCAGCACGGCGAGATCCTCGACCCGCTGCTGCGCGCGCTGAAGCGTCTTCTCCGCATCGATCGATTCCAGCGCCTGTCGCCACGCCGGGTATCGATCCTTCCCCAGCTCTGCGCCTTCCAGATGGAGGCGGGCGATGGTCAGTTGATGCTCGATATCTTCCCTGAGTTGTTTGGCCCGCAGCTGGGCGGCCTCGAATCCGCGACGGATTTGCTCAACGACATGCTGGGCGTAGGATTTCCCCTCGATGACGTGAGCGGCGATCTCGCGTTCGAGTTCGAAGTATCTCACGCCATCCTCCGCGTTCTTCACTCGGGCCTTCCCGACCTCGGCTTTCACCTGAGCCAACCCGTCGATAGCCTCCTTCAGATCCTCGACCCGCAGCTTGCCAGTCTTCGGATCGATCAGCTCCGGCAGGGCCTCGATGCGTTGCTGCAGGTTGCTCATCCGATCCAACTGGCCCTTCACAATCGCGGTCTTCTCGGCCTCCTTCGCCGCCCGGTGCGCCGCGAACTGACGGTTGATCTCGCTATCCTTCGCCCATTGCTCAGCAATGCCGACGTCCTGCTGGCGCGCCGCCAACCCGTCGACCGCCCGCGCGCGCTCGGCCACCAAGGCGTCTTTGAAGAACCTCGCCCGTGGCACGTCGGGGTTTCCAGCCTGCTCGAGCTCCTCGATAGTCTTCTGCTGCGCCGTGATTTTCTGATCCAGTCGGACGATGTCCTGCTGCGTCTTGGTCACGGCCGCATTCGCCGCCCCGACGAACTGCGCGGCCTCGTTACGCGCCTCCGTGGCGCGCCGCAGATCGGTGTCCACCTTGTTCTGATCCGCCTCGGCGCCCTCCAGGTTCTTCTTCGCGCGGGCCGCTTCAGTCGCCATAAACTGCCCGAGCTCATCACGGGTGACCTCGAACTGCTTGGCTTGCCTCATCAGGAAGATAGCCTTCTCCCCTTCGACGCGCATCGCCTCCACATCGCGATCCAGTTGGTTGCGCGCCGCGGCGAGCTTGTCCAAGGACCGTTGATACCGCGTCAAGAGTTGGGCTTCCTGCGCGCTCTCTAAAGCCGTCGCCAAGCGCGGCACCGCCCCGAGCAGTTTCCGCCCGCCCTCCGCTTGACGAGCGAGCAGCTCCTTGACCGGCGGCGGTGCGCCGGCTGCGACGGCGGCCTTCAGCCGAGGAGATCGCTCCAGCCACTCCCCGATGCTGCGGTACTCCGTCGGCCGTTCCAGCGAAGCCACCGTCGCCTGCTGGACCTTGGCCCGCTCACCCTCCGGCGTCTTCAACCCCTGCCATTCCTGCGTGCCAATCGGCGGAACGTCCCGCTCGTGCACCGTGCCGTCGAGACTGATGACCCGCGCATAGGTCTGCGTCGAGACCGGCTTCCTCGGCGGGCCAAACTCCATAATCGCCGGCACGATCTCACCGGAAGACAGCTTCATCGCATAGCGCAGATCGTCGGTGACCGGGGTATCCTGTTCGACATCCGTATACCGGTCGTACCCGAAATCCACCCACTCCTTGCGGGTCATGTAGCGGAAGGCCGGGATGGGTTCCCCCTCCCGGATGTACCACGTGCCCTGCGGCCCGCGGATCGCCGCCTGAATCGCCGGGGCGCGCTCCCCGTCCTCATCGAGCAGCTCAACCAGCGTCACCGGTTCCCCTGCCGGCAGATAGGCCGCTCCTGGGGCCAGTCGCTCGGGCCGCCCATGCACCGACAGCATCACCCTGTCGCTGGCGCCGACGTGCTGGACCTTTGCCAGATAGGTGGCGCCGACCGGCAGCTTGATCTCCCGCCCTTCGCGCCGGATCAGGATCACGTCACTCGGTTGCACCGTGCGGACCTCGTTTCGCAAGTCGGCGGCCGCCTGCTCATCCAGCACCGGCTCAACTGACTCCTTCGCCACCTTCCACGCGTAGACCCGTTTGCCCGCGAGCTCCGGGTGGTACAGCCAGTAGTCGAGCTTCGCCCCGCTCAGCCCATACTCAATGTAGCGGCCCGTGAACGGATTGACCGGCGCGCGGGTGGCTGCGGGGAGAAATTCACGATGCGTCTCATCGATCATCCGAAAGCCCTGCGCGTCTTCAAACGGCACCGTGTCATAGACGGCCCAGCCGAGATCCTGCGGGCTGAAATAGCGCACCGGCTGGTGCGTGACCGGATCCATCTCGTAGCCGAACTCCAGCGCCATCGCCTGCTGCATGAACTGGCTCATCACGTCGTAGACCGACGGCAGCCGGATCGCGTGGCCGTCCTCCATCCACAACCCAAGCTCTTCGAGGTAGGCCTGGTCGGTTCCACGGAAGAACTCGGTGTTTTCGGCGGGCACCTCGGTAGTCTGCGCGCCGGTCCGACGATCGACGCGCACGTGCGTCAAGGCGTTGCCGTCTCGCCGCAGCCAGTGCTCGAACCCGCTGTCCGGCCGATTCTGCAGCGCTTCCATATAGAAGGCGCTCGCAACCTTTCCCAGGAACGGCTTGGCTCCCTTAAAGCGCATGAACCATGCGCTCTCCTCGCCCGCCTTTGGCGCCTTGCCGAAGGCCCACCGCACCGCTTTGTACATTTCTTTCAGGTGGTACAACGGATCGAGGTTCGGGGTGAACTTGTCTTTGAGCGGATAGTTTCGCTCATCCACCTTGGGGTTGCCGTGTTCGTCGAGGACGACGCGGAATTTCGTCGACTCCACATGAGTCATCAGATCCCGGATGACGGGAAGCTGCCCCAGGATGGGAATCCGCCGCAGCGGATTGTCGACCCGGCCGCCGTACTTCGCCATGCGCGCCTCTTCCACGGCGACCGACAGGTTGCTGAGGTCCTTCAGCAGCGCGATGCCGGCCAGCGGATGGAGGTGGCCGTCCCGGATCCAGCCCAGCACAATCTGGGCGGGTTCCGCGACGAACCAGCCCGCGTTGCGCGTCGGATCGATGCTGAGGCTCAAATCGTTGTTGCCGATCACGCTCGTCGGCGACTGGAAGAAGTTTAACGACAGGCGCAGGACCCCCCGTTGATCGCGGGCACCTTGCAACGCATCCGCCAGCATCTGGCGGTAGCGCGACTGGCCATACTCGCGTCCAGCCCCGAGTTCCACCGCCTTCCAATGCGCGGAGGCCAGATGCGCGTTGGCGCGGCCGGCCCGGTGCGGGAAGTAGTCAGGATCGCCCTGGCGGCGCAGCCGCTCTTTCGTGGCCTCAAGCTCCCTGAGGCGTCGCTCGACGTTCTCGCGCCCTGCCTCGAGCTCCTGGCTTCGGCGCAACGACTTGGAGTCGAAGTCCTTCAGGGACTGCTTGAGCTTGGCAATCTCCTGATCGAGCCGCTCAATTTCCTGCCGGAGGAGCTTGACCGCCTCAGCCTCCGTGGGCCTCGTCCTGTTCGTCACCGTCGTCACAGGCGAGCGCGTGCCGTCCGTCAGGGATCCCCTGCCTCCTTCGAGCACATCCGAGGAGTTCCCCGTCCCTGCGCCCGGCCCCGCACCCCTGGCTCCCTCCACCGGCGGCTGCGGTGGCTCCTTCGTCCTCTCGGTCAACCGCTCGAAGACCTTGTCTGCGCGCGCCGCATCGTCGGGGCTGACCGCCATGCCCTCCAGCGCGAGCGCCAGGTGGGCGGTGAGTCCTCCCAGCATTGCGCGATCGTACGGCTGCAACGTCAGGCCGGCATGCGTGCCTTCAACCACGGCCAACTGGCGCAACATCTCAGCGACCCTGGGTTCCGACGCGACGGCCGGTGCGGACGGCGCCGCTTGGGCGTCCGCCGGCGTCGGTGTGCGGGGCGCTTCCGCCCCCGAGCTGATCCGAGGGGCGGACCCGCCCTGCGAACTGAGACCCTGGAGCGGGTTCTGCGGTGTGCTCGCGGGCGCCGCGGGTTGCTGACGGCTACTTGCTGGGGCGCCGGGTGTCACCGGTCCTGCGCTCGCTGATGCGATGAGCCGTGCGTAGGTCGAGCGGACGAACGTGTCCAGCGCCTGCCGCGTCTCGAACTTCGCGCCGGCTGCAACGGCCTTGTCTCGTTCATCCATCAATTGCCTGAGCACCTCCGCCGACAGCGGCTGTCCATGGAGGATCGTGCGGTAGAGATCGGGACGCAGCACATCCATAAGCGCCGTGTAGACCTCCACGAAGTATTGCTGGAAGCCCTCCTTGAGCTTGCTATCCTCCACGCGAACCCGTCGGCCATCTGGCAATGTGAGGATCAGGTCGTTGGTTCCTTGGATGCGGTCGGCCTCATCGGCAACCGTGATGAGCTTGTTGATACCCTCATAGATGCGCTGATCCTCGAAGGGACTCTTCCGATCACGAGCACGAATGGACTCGATCACCTGCTGCTTGAGCGAAGCCTCAAGATGATCCCAGGCATACTTGGCGATGGCCGCCGTATCCTGACGGGTCCAGGGTCGGCCGTCCGGCCATTGCCATTTGAACTTTGTGGTCAATTCAGATGGCTGCGTCCACGCCGCGCCTTCGCGGCTCCTGAGGTACGCCACCGCATCGAACGGCTCGTCTCGCCCCGGCTCTGAGATCGACGGGCGGGCCGGGGTGGCCTGTGGACTAGGTGGAGTGGCCGGCGGCGCGACCTCGCCTCCTGCGGCTGGCGTGCTCGTCGGAGGCGCCGCGCTGGTCGGGGCGCTCTTCTCCAGGGCCAGCAGGTTGGCTCTGGCCATGTTGTAGATGTCCCTCGTCTGAAGAAACGTGTGCCGCTTCGCCTGACTGGCGCGGTCCGCCTCAAGCGCCTTGCGGGCTTCTTGCATCGCGGCGGTGGCCTTGGCGACGACTTGTCGTTGTTGAGCGAGCTGCACTTGGGGATCCCTGGCACGGCGGAACGCGTCCTCAAGGTCTTGGGTCCTGACGCCACCGGGCGCTTCATTCGTCGTCACGGCCGCGGGCGCGTTCGTCGTGGCGATGGCGTTGGTGAGCGCGCTGAACCGGCTGCGCAGGCCTGAGGACAGGACCGTCGTGGCGTTGGTCGCGCCCGCCTTGTCGCTCACGGGTGGTTGTTGCTCCTTCCAGTCCGCGCTCACCGGTGCGAGGGCACCGGACGAGAGCACAGGCGTCGGAGACGTCGCGGCAGACTCGCTCACGGCCGCCACGCTCGATTGCCACGCCCGCTGCTGCACCGCCGAGGCCATGTGGAGCCCCACGGGCAGAGCCCGTGGCACCTCCAGAGACGCCTGTGGGGCGGAATCCTGAGCGAGCCCACGGCCAGAGGCCGTGGCGCGAGTCGAAGGGTCGCCGGCCTGGCTCTGTTCCACCGATGAGGAGACGCTCATCAGCCCAGCGGTAAACAGACTCAGGAACGGGCGCCCGAACCGACCCGCCCAGAAACCCTGGCTTACGTCATTGTCCGGCGGAGGTCCTCCGCCTGAGCCGCCGGCACCAGCGCCGGCGCCGACCGCCTGCGCAACGCCTGGCCCCTGCGGCATCGAGCGATCACCCAGGTCCCCAGCGGCCAGCAATCCCTCGCCGGACTCCCCACGCAATCGGGCAGTGACCTGCGCCAACTGGCGCTCCGCCTCAGCGCGCTGCTCAGGACTGAGGCGCTGATCGCCGCGCTGCTGCCGCCACTCGGCGTACTTCAGCACGTGATCCGCTGACAGGGCGGCAACCGAGGTGGGGGCCAGCAACTGGAACACTCCATGCGTCGGATCGAACCCGAGCGCCGCCCCGACGACCTGGGCGAGCATCGTCCCGATCCCCATCACGCCGTGCTCAGTGTGCTCGATGCCCGCCACGAAATCGTGCAGGAACGGAACGGAGGCGGTCACGGTGATGAGGAACCAGATCTCCAAGCCCACAATCGCCATCCCGAAGGCGGTGCGCCGCCATTCGGTGCGGTCCAACCGCTTGATCCGGGCGATCATGAGGAGCCCCGACACGACGAAGGCGGTCACCCAGTTGATGGGACTCAAGAAGCTCACCACCTCCGGCTGCGTCGTCAACTGGGACACCGGGCTGAACGTCAACGCATGGCTGACGATGTTGACCAGCGCCTCGCCGTGCCAGATCCCGCTGAAGAGCGCCAGAGCCGACACGACGATCAGCGCCTGCCCGACCGAACTGAACAGCACCAGCTTGCCGCGGCCCTTCACCACATCGCCCATCGCGCGAAACGGCGCGGTCAGTATCTCGGCCGGCGAGGTCGCAGCCGCCAAGCGAGTGGTGAGTTGGCTCAGGGCAAATCCGTGCAAGATGCGGTACAAGCCGTGGAAGAAACTTGCCCCAGCCAGCAGCGTCAGCGCGACAGGGTTGCGAACCTGCGGAGATCGCGACGGCAGCCGGATGAACATCTCATGGATCTCGTCAAACGCCTTGGCGCGGTGGAAGAAGATGAGGACGGCCAGCCCGCCGGCAATCGAGGCGACCGTCGCCGTGGACACGCCCAGCACCGCCAGGGCCAACACCGACGCCCCCACGCCGACCGCCAGCGGAACGGCGCGAATGATCCGATCCATCACCGGATGCGCCTTCACGAACTGTTCATGTTCTTCCTCCGTGCCCTCAACGACGTTCCGCTCGGCCCCGCTCACCTCCTTCACGTCTGTGCCGGGCGTCACAACCGGCTCCCGGAACACGGGAATCCCGAAGAGGAACCCCACGCGATAAGGCATGCGCGCGGCGGGCCGTCCAGCTTTCGCAGGAATGTCCAAGACTCGCTCGCGATACCGCCACGGAATAAGAGCCTTAACGATCTTAGCGCCGACGACCACTTGATACAGGAAGGTGAGCAGTCGCACGACGTGCAGTCCCACCAGCAGACCCCCGGCGCCCAACGCCGCCACGGACGCCAGGGGCGCAGGAACACCAGCAGCGAGAACCTGTTGCTTGACGCCCAACACGGCCTGGACGACCTGTTGAATCAGACCGGCGTCGGTGGACGGCAGAAGCGCGCCGAACGCCCAATCAGCGCCAAACCAGACCAGGGATAACTCGCCGAGGAGGATGACAAGGGGAATGACCGTTCTGAGGCGTGAGGTGAGCGGGATTGGAGCTCCCGTCGCCGGAGGCGAGTGGATGCTGCCCGTGCCGCTTTCCAGCGTGCCGGAAGGAACTTGTGCAGCGCGATCAGCAGCGCGCGGCGTCTGCCCACGCGGTGCTGCCACCGACCTCGTGGCATCCGTGGTCGCTGGAGCGGACATCGGCGTCTGTGCGCGAGGATGAGTCTGCCGCTGCGACCAGATCAGCCACCCCGCGCCGAGGAGCGTCAGCGGCAGCCCCAGCAGCGCGCTGCCCGTTGCCACCGCCACCCCGAATCCTGCCAGCGCCATCGCCACCCCCGGCGGGGTGGTGTAGAGGACGCCACCGGTTCCGCCGCGCGGCGTCGGTGGCGTCGGCGGCTGATTGGGCGCAGCCGGCTGGCCTGAATCTTTCGCTCGCTTGAGGAGCTGATCGAGCTGTCCGCGCAGTGTCGTCATGCCCGTCCCGATCTTCTGCACGGTGGCGTTCGTGCTCTGCGCCGATCGCAGCTCATCGAGGGTCTGCGAGACATCGCGATGGAGCTGCTCCAGCGTCGGCAGCTTATCGCGCAGCGCCGCATCGGTCCAGCCCTGCATCGTCTGGACGAACGGTGCCGCCTGCGCGAGGTAGTCTTGCGCGAGCGCGAGACCCTCCGCGTCAATCACCACCGTCGGAGCGGCCGGCTCCGCCGTGGCAGGTGGGGTGCTCGCCGGAGGAGTGGAGGTGGTCGGCTGCGGCGTGGTCGCGTGTGTGGCCTCCGGCTGCGGAGTCGTTGTCGGCACCTGAGAACTCGGCTGCATGCCGTACCAGATGAGCGCAGGCAACACCGCAGCCGCCAGCAACGCGGCCACCCACGGCACGAAGCGCCTGACACTTGTTGCCCTGGAAGCGCCTGACACGCCCTCATCTGTTGTGGCAGGCGCCTCTGCCCTGGCGCCCGGCTGCGGTTTCGTCGCGGGCGCGCCTGCTGCGGGCCCCTCCGCCGTCGGCGCTGGGCTCGCCGCGGGCGGCTCGGTGGCCGCTCTGGTCGAATCCGCCTGCTGCTTTGCCCGGAGCGCGCTGATCGAGAGTTCCTCCGCTGAGCTCGCGGGCAGCGTGGCGAGCAACTCGCGTGCTTGGCGGGCCAGCTCCTGCAGCTCCGCGTTGTCCGGGTAGCGCTGCGCCGCGTCGACGGTCTCCTGGAGGCCGCGGCGAGCAACCTCAATGACCCCTTGCGCGATCCGCTGCGGAGTGAGTCGCACATCGTTGCGCGCATCGGAAACCGCCACCGCCTCGTCGCTGAACACGGGGGTCGAGAGCATCAACCTCGCCGCCCCCACCAACGCGACCAGGTCGTCATGGTCCGCATCCGCCTCGTGCACTTGGATGAGGCCATGCAACCGATCGCGCGCATTCTTGACAAAATCGTCAGACAGATTGGAGAGCAGCCCCGATATCTCGTGACCGGCTTGATACGCCGGATCGTTGAGCGTATCAAAATCAATGGGCGCGCGATCGTCTGCTGACGCCTCGACACCGTCACTCAATTGCCGTTGCCATCGCTCATCCAGCGCGTGCAGCAACTCATCCAACACCTGCGCCTCTGCACCGACACCCCGCGTCACCCGTGCCGCCGCCGCAACCGCAAAGAGCCGCGCCATCGTCACGGGAGCATCCACGGGCAGCAGCCGATCCAGTTCCGTGGGATACCGCAGCAAGAGGAGATCCGCGATGGCAACGGACGAGGCGCGCCGCACGAACGCCACAACGGCGTCCTCGATCCCTTCATCGAGACCAAGGGTATCCATATAGCGATCGCGCCATCGCCGTTGCGCCGGCGTGAGCGCCGTCCCTGACGCTTCCAGATCGCGAAGGCGTGCGCTCGCCCCCTCCACCGTCGTAGCGTCCAGAATCTCCGCGCCGTACTGCAGCTCCGCCTCGAGCGCGTCCAATCGGTCCACCAAGCGCGACAGCTTCCGATCGACCACATCCGCCCGCCGCTGCGCTTGCGCGGCGCGTCGGTTGAGGAGCAGGTGCGCGATGGTGAGCACGGACAACACCCCGATCGTCACCGGATCGTCCCACCCACGCGTCACCAACGGCACGCTCGCCCCCGCGGTGGCGACGCTCAGCCCAAGGACGGGGCCGCTGAACAGCACCCGCGGGCCGCGGAAGAGATGCGGCAGCCAGAAGATCGTGCCGGACGCGACCGCCGAGGGCGTCGATCCCAGATCGACACCGAACTGGCCCAGCAGCCACGGCACCCCAAATGCCACGAGTGGCTCCAGCCACCACGCCATCCAGCGGAGGTACGTGGGATTCGCGAACCACGCCCCGCCTGCCCCGGCACGCGAGCCCGTCCCGAGGTCGGGGCCCGTCGAGGGGCCGCCCGCATACAGCGCGGGGCTTGTCGGGCTGGTCGGCTGCTCGGCTGGCGTGGACGGCGACGGCTCTGGCGCCGGTGGACGAAGCGACGGCGGGGTCGTCGGAGCCGGAGCGCTCGGTTGCGGCGTCGCCTCCGGCAGCTTGCGCAACATCGGCCGATGATCGAACAGTTTCATTCCTGGCGGCTGCGGCACCGGTGTAAGGATCAACTCCGGTTCCGTCGCGTTCGTCGTCGTCACGCCCGGACGAAGCGAAGCGTCCTTGAAGAGGGAATCGAGCAGGAAGCCCATCCGATGGGGCACCACGGTCCCATCGCTCAGGCGTATCGTGACCTCATTCCGGACATCAGCCGCCGGGTTGGTCTTCTCGACCGTCACTTCCGCACGAACCACATACGAGAATTCCCCGTCGGCTTGCCGCCGCACACCGACCTCGAAGGCCCGGCCATCTTTCGTGCGCACCAGCAACACCACTTCACGCAGAGGGTGTGTCTTCTCTTCAGATTCATGCGGAGGGTGCGTCTTATCTTCAGAAGGCTCGATCAGCCCCACCACGGTGGTATCGCGAAGGTCCTTGCTCCTGAGGCCGGGCACCTGGGCGAGCACGGCCACCTCCGCCTGCCAGCCGAACGTGTGCGCCGCGGCCCGTGCCACGTCCATCCAGCGGAACAGGCGGTCGGACTCGCGGTCTCTCTCCTCTCGCTCCTGTCGGGTTCGCTCGCGGATCAGCCGTTCCGCTTTCACGGCCTCCTCGAAGATCATCTTGAGATCGGCCGGCGTGATGTCGGATGTTGAGGTAAACGGCAGCGGCAGCGTCACCGCGCCACCCCGATTCACCACCGGCGCATTCGTCGCCGCGGACGACAGCCGCGCAAACCAATACGACGCCGGCTGCGCACCCAACGGGACCACGACCGGCGTGCCGTCGGCGCGCGAAAACTCCACGCGATCCGTCGCAGTTGTCCCGGGATCGCTGTGCACCCCGATCATCAAGAGAGACTGCGTCTGGTTCAGTAAGTTTGGAGCCACGTTGGCCATGACCGCGGCCACGCGGCGCGCCAGCTCCTCTTCGACCCGGTACTGTCGATCGGAGGCTTGGAATTCCTGATCGACCCACCAACGCTCAAGCGGCGCCGCCGCGAACGCCAGGCGCCGACCGATCGACGACGAGGCGGCCTTCCTGGCGCGTCTGAGCCACCCACTGGCGGCGCGGTGCTCCGCCTGGCGTTTGCGCCACTCGCGTTCCAACTCCCGGGTGGACAAGTTGGACAGCCGCGCCACAAAATTCGTGTCAACCGCCACCGTCCGCGTCATGGTCACGGCAGACGGCGGCCGCTCCGCGGAGATGATAGTTGGCATCACGATGTTCACGGTCTCGGACGTGCGCCCAGTTGAATCGGTGGGTGCCGGTGCGACAGGTTGCGCGGGCGCGCCTGCCGGCGCGACAAGACCAGGCTGTGGTTTGTCGACGGTCGACTGTGGACTGGGTGCCGCGGGCTGGCCCTGCAGATGCAGCGCGGTCAGGAGGATCGCACCGAAGGCCACGAGCGTGCGTCCGGTTGCTCGACGTCGAGCCAGCTGGTGGGCGGTCGCAACGGGTTTGAGCTGTTTGAGGTAGTCCTGGAAACTCTTGAGGGCTGCATCATGGAGCGCCTGATTCCCCGAGTTGAGAAGCGCCGCCGTCATCGCATGACGCACCTCGTCCGGAAGCTCAACCGGCACGCCAGCCGCCGCGGCCGCCTGCTCGAACTGCGGCCACAACGCCCAGATTTTCAGCGAGATGTCTGGCACTTTCGCCAGCACCGCGACCAGCTCCTTGAGCATCTGCCTGCTCAACTCATGAGTTTCGTTGGCTGGACGTCGCTGCAGCGTCAGGTAGTCTTTCGAGAGCTGCTGAATACGCCGCCGCGTCTCCTCATCAAGCGAGCGCAAGTGCTCTGGGTGCGTCCAGTGCATTAAGGTCAGTTCGCTATACAATCGATGCACCGTCGACCGGATCGAATCTGCTTCTGTCATGTGCTGCGTCGTCGGGCTGCGGAGGAGGGCGTCGGTGGGCGGGGCGAGGCCGAGCGGGAGGCCGAGGCGTTCTTGGAGGACATAGCCGGCGCGGCGCAGGTCCGCGTTGGGGGCGCGGGCCTGGAGGATGTGGGCCAGCACCATCAGCAGCCAGGGCACAACCGGCAGGAAGACGCCGATCACCGCGAGCGGACTCTGCACCCAGTCAACCGCGACCCACGCGCCGGCGTACGTGAGGACGCTCAGGAGCGACCAGGCCGCAAACGGCGTGATGGCCACTCGGAACGTCGCCCAACCGGTGGGCTGCGTGAGCGCCTCCGGCACCATCGTGGTGGTCTCGGTCATCGCCGTGACGGTGTAGCCTTCCTTCCGCGCCCGCCAGGCGTGGAGCCGCTCCTCGATCCCTCGCAGGCCGGGAATGTTCACCGGGCTGTGGAGCCGGCCGGCGATCGATGCGGGGGCCAGTTCTCCGGGTTGGAGCGGCTGGCTCAAACGACGCGCGAATCCGTCCAGCATCGAATCCGTCGGGTCGGCCAGGAGGGGACGTAACGCCTTTTCCCTCGTCGTCCGTTCTTCATCATTCCGGAAGTTCTCAAGTGCTTGGTCACGCTGTGCCGAGTCACCATTCATGATGGTCAGGAACCGATCGCGCATCCGGCGCCAGACGGCCGGATCGCCCGCGTAGTATTCCGCCGCGAGATAGCCTTTGAGCGCTCGGATCGGGTCCTGATGCTCAGGATCGATCATCCAGTAGAGGTAGAAATGCGCCAGCTCTTCTGCCGCCAGGCGCCAATCGGTGACCAGGTGGACGTCCAAGAGTTTCTCCGTGATCGGTTGTCCGGTTGGAGTGCTGATCGTCAACCGACCGTGGAGTCCATCTGGACCATCCGGATGGTCCAGAGGCTCAACGGTAAATCCGTCGCGGGTGTTGAGAACGGTATGCAAGGCCTCCAGAAATACGCTTCCGAGTCGATCGGGATCCACCGATCCTCCCTCATGCTGCAGAGCGAGATCCACGTCTTTCAGGCGGGCACCGGAGCCCACATATTGCGTGCCGCCGGTCAGGCGCACGGTCAGCGCTGTGTCCAGTTGCCGACCCGCGGTGCGGGCGGCCTGCTGAAGCCGATCCTCTAACTGTCGCAGGTCGAATGCATCGGTCTCCAGGCGATACACCGTCGACAGCGGCACAAGGCGCGTCACTGGGTTGGCATCCACCACCAGGATCGTCGGCGGCGTGGTCGCGCCTGCCTGCCCCGCGCTCGGAGCGGTAGGCAGAGGTTGCGTCGCCGAAGGCTCACTGAGCGGCTCGCCGGCGTCGAATCGCTCCTCGAGGAACTGGAGCGCGATCGCGTCCCGAGCCCCGCGCTTCGCGTTCGCCTGCATCTTCTGAACGGTCGCCTCCGATTCCTTCTGTCCGGATCGCTTGAGAAAACTCAGCGAGGCCGTGAGCCCGGCGACTTTCGTGTGGAACACATCCCCGAAGGCGTGCCGATCGGACAGCAGCCTCTTCGGTGGCCAATCGTGATATCGACCGCGACCATCCGTCGGGCTCAGGCCGTAGGACGTTGCGATCTCTTGGTAGACGTCGAGCGCGCGCTCCACCGTCAGCTCGCGCTGAAAGGCTCGGATGTCCTCACCAATCGGCTGGATGAGGGGGCTCTGCGGCTCTGCGTTGAGCTGCGCCAGAGCCTCGGCAAGTTGCGCCTGAGCGCTGGGCGCCGAAGCGACCGACGGCTGTTGAGCCGCCGCAGGTGACGCCGCAGGTTGCACGAGGACTTCCGCCCGATGGCGAAAGGCTCGGCGCATGCGGCGGGAGGCGCGGCGAATCTCCGGCTGGAACAACATCGCAATCGCAAAGAACACGAAGACCGCCGACGCGATGAGCACCCACGGCGAGTCGAACAGCCCGCTGAACCATTGGGACATCGCGTCCCACTGCGCCTCGCGCTCGAGCGCATCCCAGTCCTGCGGCGACAGGTTCGCGGCTCCGAGAAGCCCAACGGCGGGTACCGCCACGGCCTGATACGTCTGTACGCCGGAGGGAGGGACCGGTCGCTTGACGTACTCGATCGGCAGCAGGTCGCGCAGATACACTTTCTGTCCGAACCAGGTGGTGCGCTTCTTGTCATCCAGATAGACGTCGGCAAGGATGGCGTCTCCATCGTACTCGTCCATCATCTGCACGACATACCGTGGGCCGTCGACCACTTTGATGACAAAGCCTTCCCCAACCGCGACCGTTTTTGCAAGGTACTGCGTGGTCACATCCTCAAGCGGCGGTCCAGACGGCCCTCGCCGGCGCTGCCACGCACGCCAGCTCGCCCCGCCGATCAGGATACCCAGCAGCAGGAGGATGCCAGCGAGCAGTCCCTTCGCCAGCGCAATCTGATCGGCGGTTGATCCCGCCACCGCTGCCCCCACCGAGCCGAGGAGGGCGAGCCCGATGGCCGCGCTGCGCGGGAGGTGGGTCGTGGTCGCCATCGTCGGTTCGGTCTCGGTCGGCCGCTCGCTTGCCTCGGTGGGTTGCGAGAGTGCCTCAAGCTGCTGCTGAGCCGCCATCACGACGTCTCGACCCTCACCCAGGCCATGGAGCTCAGGCGCCGCAAGCCAGAGCTTGAGGTGCTCAGCAGTATCCACAAACACATCTGCTGGAATGACCATGTAGGCCTTCAGCAATCCTGTGAGCGCGTAGACGCTTTGCGTCTGCTGAATCTGCGCGATCAGCTCCTTCGGGGTGACGTGCTCGGGCTTTGGCGCCAGGTTCACGGTTCCCACAGGGACACGCTCCGGCTGAGATTCCTTCCACACCCACCACGGAGTCTGGCTGCCATCTGCGGTGGTCACGAAGAAGAGTTGAATCGCCGGCGGGTCGAGCGAAAGTTGCGCAAGGGCCTCCGTTCGTGAAAGTCGCGTGGCATCTTGTGCCCAGGTCAGGTCCCGCGGGATGCGATCGTAGACGTGAATCGGGCCGGTCACAAACGTTCGCGCTCTCTCCGAAGCGATCAGCTCCTGGCTCAGGACGCTGCTTGACGACGGTCGTCCCGCTAACGTTCTGATCTCCTCGGCCGCCCGCTCGCCTCGATTCAACCATGCCGCGAAGAGTCTAAGACCAACACCCACGATCGCAAGTACGCCGAGGCCGATCAGGAGCGGGTTATCGGAGGGCCAGCCCAACGGCTGCCCTGGTTGGCCGGCGAGCGCGCGCATGAGACTCCCACCGCCAAGAAGCACGACGAGACCAACCACCGGCCAAGAGGGCGGGCCGGCCGAGCGCGCGCCGCCGCGACGCACCGGTTTTTCAGGCCCAGCGGCCTGAGGGGGCTCAGGAGGCGCGGCCTCCAACCTCAACAGCCTGTTGAAGACCTCCCCGGATATCGTCACCAGCCGATCCGCCCACAACGTCTCAAGCACCCTCACCTCCATCTGCTCATCGGAGGACCGGAACGAAATGATCTCCGTCGCGGCATCAACCCGCCCGATCACTCGGACCGTCTTGCTGTCAGCGCTCGTCACCCGAACCTCCGATCCTGCCTGGAGGCACACCAGCAACATGCCCAGGAGATCGCGCTTCTCCTTAGACGGTCCTCCGACGACCGACATCGCCAGCAGCAGACCGCCCCCGACCCCCAGCGCGCCCAGGCCCCCGAGGCCGAGCTCCGCCAGCGGCGCAGTGCGACGGAGAGCCTGCGGAAGCGGGCTGCCGGCCGGCCCGAGGACACCTGCGTCGGCGCGCGGCTTTGGCTGCGGCGTCACATGCGGCGCCGGGGCCTGTCCGCCCTTTGAGCGTGGCGAGTCCTGGAACCTCGGCACGCGCCGCTGACTGATCTGCTGCTCGAAATCCTTGAGACGCGCCTGAACATCTGCGCCGAGCTTCCTCAAGGTGGCGTCATGCCTGACCGATGGCGTTGAGAGGCTCCCGAGGAGGCCATGCCATTCGATGAGACTTTCGCGGGCCGCCCTCACACCCGCGACGGCGGCACCCCACTGCTTGCCCTTGGCATCGTCGATGACGCCGGACAGCAGCTCCCCGACCGTGACCAGATGGCGCACGACCCGCTCCATGTCGGTCCATTCATTGGGCTGAGCGAAGGACAAGCGCATCCACGCCTTGAAGCTCTCCGGGGATTGTTTGGCAGGGTTCGGCCTCCACGTCCTGAGATAGACCTGGTAGGCTTCCTCGATGAACGTCAGGAGGTCAGTCGTGGTCGGAATCGTCAAGGCGCCCTGGCTGTCGAGGAGGCGGAAGTGCAGCAGCACCACGGCGTCGTTCATGTCGCGCTGAAGCTGGGTGGAGGCGGGCGGCAGCTTCGCCGTGAGCCCGGCCTCCTCGGCCCGCTCAGCCATCTCCCGGCGGGTCGTCCGTTCCTCTTGCCACGGACCTTCCGCTCGACCGTTTCGACCGTCCACTTGCGTGATCGAACGCGCCTGGCTCTCGCCGGCCGCGATCGCTCCCAGCACCCGAAGGGCGTTCGCGGTGTTGGTCCCGAAGAAGGCGTGGTAGGGCCGCTGATTCGTTTCAAGCGCGCGGCGCAGGGTGAAGAACCGGAGGAAGTCGCCGTCGCGATTTGGTCCCGAGGGGACAGGGTGCGCGGGGGTCTGGGCCGGTGTCGTCCGCACCGGAGGCGCGCGCGGGGCGCCCTGTGTCACGGCCGCCGGCGTCGGCCGTCCCGCCTGCGTCTGGGCCGCCGCCTGGACCGGAGCCCTCATCAACTGCACCGCCGTCAGCGCCAGCACGCCCCAGATGATGAGCGTGAGCTTTGTCGTCCCGCGCTGCCCCTCTTTGATCACCCGCGTTCGAATCTCAGTCCGGTGTTCTCTGACTTTCGCCTCAAGCGCCTTGACCTCTGCCGACTTCCCACGTTCGGCTGTTGTGGCAAGTTGTTCTTGTTGATGGAGGTTCACATTCAACGCGTAGCGAATGGTAATCGGGGTCTTGTCTTGGTTATGGATGAACCACTGATCGCCTGTACCCGGCGGCTGGATGAGTACCTGCTGATGCCGCTCCGGCTTCTCTGGGAACTGGTCCCCAGATAAGAAGGTGAACGCCGCATCCTCCTTGCCCTCCCGCTTGATCCGGAATGAGAGGTCTTTGGCGATGGTGGCAATTTGCTTCGGATGAATGGCGACCTCGTCACCCATCCTCAGCGAGGTGATGTCCACCCGTCGGGTCCTGCGGTGGTGACGAATCATCAAGAAGATTGCGGCGATCCCACTGAGCATGCCGACGGCGAGCGGTGCCATCCCGCCCACCTCGAAGCCGCCTCCGAATCCGAGCCCCGTGAGGCTGGAGGCTGGAGGCTGGAGGCTGGAAGCGACCTCCGCACTCCGCATTCCGAATTCCGCACTCGGCAGCGCCGGCCCCGCCATCGCGTGCGCCGCCTGGGCGACGAACTCACCGGCGAAGGTGGCATCGGCCAGCCCCGCGAGGCTGAGGGCGACGACCGACAATCCGAGCAGCGTTCCGATCCCAGACCGCTGCGTCACCATGGAGGGCTGCGGCGCGCTCGGCTGAGCGCCACGATAGACTTCGGGTGGCGCGACCGTGAGGTAGCGCTGCTGCAGCACGCTTCGAATGCCGTCCGGATCATAGCCGAGCAAGACATCCAATCGACCCTCGATCGCGCTGCGCAGGTAGTCATAGAGCTGCGGCGGCGTCAAGGTCTCACGCAATCGGGCAAATTGATCGCTGCCGAGGCCGAGGAGGACACCAGCGCGCTCATACCGCGGCAGGCGATTGGGCTCGTCTGCCGGCGTATCGAGTCGATCGAGCTCGAGCTTCAGCGAGGCAAGCTCATCGAGCTGCTTGGCGTGCTGGGACGTGCGGGCCACGATGTAGTCACCCGATACCTCTCCGGAGTGCCTCGCCACCACCGCGAACCCCCTTCCTCTCGCTTCCTCCAGCAACGCCTGACCCAACCGGTCATAGTGGCTGAGGGTCACCCAAGCCGCCGGCTTGGCCTCAGGTTTCGCGAGCACCGCCGCAACATCCTCAGCCTGTTCGGAGTAGCGTCCATACGACGGGTATGGCCGCTCAGGGGTACTCACAAACGTCTGCTGCCCAGCGATGGCCGCTGCAACTTGCCTTGCCACGTCCCCCCCCGGCGGCCGGTGCGGACCAAGCGTCATGTGATCGAGCGGAATGCCCGTCGTCCGCGGCGTGTACAGACCCACGTTGCCCGAAGCGGGGCCGGTCCTCGTAGGCGGTGTCGCCGGCGGCGCGGGGAGGGTGCTTGGAGGTAACCGACGAGTGGTCAGCTCCGATTGCAAGCGGGCAAGCTCGGTCCGCTCGCTGGGCCCCAGGCGGTTATTGTGCGTGGTTGCGAGCGTCGTGAGGGATTGCTGCGCTCGGGCCAGATTGCCGTCGGTCAAGGCCCCCTGCACATTCACGAACGCCTCATAAATGGCCGCATTCACGTCATGACCACGCCGCCGTGCCTGTTGCAGGTCTGGCTGGTTGGTGTCGAAGGCGTCGAACCGATCCAAGAAGAGGCGCACATTTGCTTGGGTGAGTTCCGGTAGTTTCGAGGTGTCCGTGGAGCTCTCTCGCGCAATGGGATGAAGCGACGTGGCCGCGGCGAACAGCGCGTTCCAATCTCTGTGTTCCATGGCGCGATTCGCCTGTTGCAGGAGCGACCCCACGCTTTCATCAGTAAAGGCAGGCGAGGCCGTCGTGGGAGCGGCTGGGGCAGCAGGCGCCGGAGGCACAGCGGCGTGAGAACCGGGACCAATTTGTCCAACGTTGGCCGCCGCGACCGGCCCGGGACTGGCTCCGACTACCGCTGCTGCTTGCAATCCGTCTCCCTGATAGCGCACGCGGATACCAATCACCTGCCCCTCCACATCGCGCACGAACGATGCCTGGTAGCCACGCGCGTTCAGGCCATCCGCGATGCGTTGTGATATGTCCTGTTGTGTCATCCGCTGCTGCAATGCCGCGATTTTGTCCTCGGCCTCAATCGGCCGCAGCAGCTCAGCAAATGTCTCGACATACGCCTGGTAGAGCTGCTCGCCCGCCCCTGCTTCCTTGAAGAAGCTCGGCGTGACCCCACTCATGGCACCCGGATTATCGATGCGGACCGGATCGACGGAGAACACGAAAGCCTGCGGGACCAACCGCCCCTCGACCTTCTGATAGACGGCATATTCCTCCGTCGCGCTCAGCATCGAGGTGAGGCCGACCAGCAGATGACCGCCTTCTGCAAGCAGATGCGCTTGAGCCCCTTGAATGGCCGCCCGTTGCACCGGGTTCTGGTCGTAGTACAGCGCCGTCAAGTTGAAGTCTCGAATCAGGTCGACCGTCCCGTCGGCAATCGGCGGTTGTCGGATGTCGCCTTGCAGATAGGAGAGATTGGGACGTTGGAAGAACGGATCGGCGAGCGGACTGACCACGAGCGCATTGCCCTCTGCATCGGTCACGCTCCGGCCGCCACCCTCCTGGACCAAGCGGTCCCGAAGCGCAAGCGCCTGACGGTACGTCTCCGGCCATCGCTGCTGAAGCTGATCACCGGTATACGAGTGAGGCACGACGTTGGCAGCCACGAGTGTCCCATGCGTATCGAAGACGTAGGTCGGGAACGAGTGGAAATCTGAATGGGCGGGAATGCCCGACGGGCGCACCGCCATCGCGGGGATATTGAGGTCAAGGCCGATCACACGGACGTTCGGGTGACTCTGCGCTAAGAAGTCCGCTAATTCCATCGTCGGCGTGGAAACCCGCGCCATCGACACTCCCATACCTGCATCGACGACGACCCGCGCGTCGCTGCCCAGCAGCCGACTCAGTTCTGGATCGACCCGCTTCAATCGGCCGCTCCATGTGGTCATCTTGGTTCCTGCCGTACCACCCGGAGGCGTCGCTGCCAGCGTCGAGGTGGCGACTGCCGACAAACCGGAGACATTCGCGGCCGGCTGTGGAGCGTTGGCCTGCGGCGACGGTGCAGTCGGGGGCGTGGAGGGCTTCGGCGTCGCAGGTGGCGTGGTGGGCGCAGAGCGGCCCGCGGCCGCCAACGCCTCGTAATCGACCATTTGAGCCTTGCCCAGAGCCTTGACCGGCAACGGCTCAGACGGCGACCGTTCCGCAAGACCACGCCGGGCTTCCTTCAGCACTTCAAGTTGCTCCTCGAATTGATCAGGCAACGCCTCCCACTCACCGGGGCCCAGTGCAAAGAGCGCTCGAGGCAAACTCCAAGCGGGGGTGCTTGGCTCAACCCCGGCAGGCGGTGAATTGCGGATGAGGCGAAACAGATCGGCAAGGTCTCTGGCCATCTCCCGAACCTCAGGACTCCGGATTGCCCGGACATACGAGACGGCGTCTTGCGCAATCGCCGTGACAGACTGCCAGTTGGCCTGTCCTGCTGCCGCACGCGCGTCCTCGTGGAACTGTTCCAATCGCGCCAGCACGTTGCGCGCCTCACCGTGCATCTGCCGATTGAATTCCCCCAGTCTGGCCTGGGCTGCGCCAATCACCGGCGCATGCGGGCCCTCTGCGTGCAATTCGAGTGTCTCCAGGGCATCAAGTGGACGTTTCTGATCGCGCGTGCGTTCCCAACCTGCCTCAACGATATGATGGGTTGTCAGCGCGGCGCCGAGTTCCTCCCGTGTCGTCGCCTTCGCGATGGCGTCAGCCGCCCGGAGCGCATCCCGAAGGAGGTGATGATCATTTTGGTAGGGTGAATGGTTGAGGAGATTCGCATAGGCGTCCAGCACGGAGTCGCTGACGCCCTGTGCTTGAAGCTCCCTCACGAGCCGCAACGCTAAGGGATGCTGGTTGAAGCGGTAGAGATCCTCCTCTGGCTTGACGTCAGGGGCCTCAGGATTGGCTTCGGCGAAGGCGCGTAATCCTGCCACAAGTTCGCGTTGCGCCGTTCCGAGGTCGCCGGCCTGAAACGCGTCGCGGGCCCGGAGCACCGGCTCATCAAAATCGTGCCCGCTGTCACCAAACTGCGGTTTCAAGTCGGGCGGCGTGGACGCGGAGGGTTGAAGCGGTACGGGCTCTAGTGTCATCGTCAACGTCGGTCCACCCTTCCGAAGGTCGTTCAGAACTTTTTGGCGGGCGGCCTCGCTGGCGAATGGCCTACCCTGAAGCACCACCGCTTTTTCGGCGGACAGACCCGCCGTTGCCACGGGCGGGGTCGTGGGAGCTGCTGGGGCGGCAGGCGCCGAAGGCGCGGGTCGAGACTGCGCTGGCGTGGGCGCTTTTACGCTCGCGGCGATGGGCGGCGCACTCGGTGGAGAACCGGTCCTGATTGGCGCCGAGGCGACTTCGGCCAGGCGCGCTTGGGCGGCGGCGAGCAGTCGCTGGGCCGAAGCGAGATTGGCCTCGACAGGCTCTAACGCTTTCTTCGCACTCGCAACGCCCTGTTCTGCCTGCGGCAAGAAGCGCCTCGCCGCCGCGATGCGATTTTCAAGGGTCTGCCGCTCGCGCCGCTCTGGCTCCGTCACCGTCACGCGCAGCCCCACGCCAGTTGGCGAGAGCACAAGATATCTTGCGTTCAACGCCTCGAGGCCTTCCTCAGCAGCACGCCGCTCATTCTGATGGTGGTCGCGGATTGCCGTAGCATGGTTGATCTCTTCCTGAGGTCGTTGCCTACTACGCAGAAGGTCGTTGACCTGCCGGGTCAAGTCCTTGGCAGCCGCTTGGAGATCCTCCACTGAAACAGGCGGTGTCCCCAAGGGGGCCGGAGCCGGCGTGCTCGGAGCCGGAGCTGCGTCAGGCGCTCTGTCCACGTTTGGTACGGAGACATGTCCGACACCTCTGGAACCCTCTGAACCCACAGCCCCCAGCCAGCGTTGCGGTCGCGGTCGGGTGGCTGGAACAATAAACGGACCCAGCAGCGGCACAACGAATTCCAAGTCTGACGGCTGCTGCTGAGCGGGGGCTGGCAAGGCCAGCGGCGTCGGAGCCGCCGGCAGTTCCTTTGCAGGCTCCGGAGCGTTCAATAATGCGCTCGGCATCGGGGGCGCGGAGAGCCGTCGGGATGGCGGCACGAGGAACGGCTCAAACGTCTGGTCGTTTAAACCCAGCGGGGCCTCGGCGGGGCGCGCGGCAGCAAGTGGGTGGAGGATGACAGCCGTCCCAGCGGATTCCATCCCTGCGTCAAATGCGTCAGGACGCGGCGGGGCTTCCTGCTCTTGCTCCGGAACTGTGATGCGGCCCTGGCGATACAGCTCCCACGTCACCCAGTTCGTGTGCCGTAAGAGCCGCTCTGTCAGGCGATCCTGGCGCTGGCGATTCTCCGTCGGCTCATGCGACAGTTTGACGTCGCCGATGCGCTGATGGAGGCGATGAGCCGTCGCCTGAATTTCAGCATGCAATTGGTCGTCGGGCATCGTTGAGAGGCGAGTGCCCAGGTCTTGAAGCTGCATCCCGATCTCATTGATGAGGAGCCTGCCGTTCTCCTCGGCCTGTTGGCGCTGCGCGGCGCGCCGTTCCTCGATCCGCGCGCTGATCTGCTCGGCGAGCCGGCCCTTGCGCTCATCGGCAATCGGCCGTTGGCGGATGAGCTCATTCAGCTCCGTCTGCACGTCATCCAAGTTGACGCTGAGCGGATCGGCATCCACCTGGCGCAGCCGTTGGTTGAGCTGCTGCACCAGCCTCGGTTCCTCGAGGCGTGCGGAAATCTGCGCAAAATTCGCAGAGACGTGGGCCCCGAGGCGCTGTTTTTCCTCAGCGTCGATGGTGGGATCTCGGTATAGCGGCTGTGTGGAGATGCGATGCAACGCGTCGCGCCGAGCCGCGTTCAGTCCGTCATCCACAGCCTGCCAGTCAACCTTTGGCTCCTTCGACCTTTGGTTGACGCCTTCGATCGTCTCGTGGATCGCCTTGTTGAGTTCTTTGGCGAAGGCGTCCAGCCTTCCGTCGCCCTCCCGGTAGTACGCGACGCGGAGGTTGCGTTGAAGCTGCTCAACCAGGGGCCGGTTTTTCAGCGCCTCGGCCCCGCTGAGCGCGTCTCGCCAGTGGCGAATCGTGTCGTCATATCGGCCAACGCGGAAGGCGAGATCACCGCGCCGCTGATGCGCCTGCAGGGTCAGGCGCTCGTCCCCACCCAGGTTGATCGCCCGCTCATAGTGTTGCGCGGCCTTATGGAGGCGTGCGAAATCTTCCAATGACGGAGGGTCGGTGGCGTTGAGATCCAAGGCGCCGGTGAGCGCTTCGCCCGACTCCCACTCGTGGCGCTGATGGTCGAACGGCTCGCCCACGAGGGTGTAGGCGAACCGCAGCCGCTGCTCGTCGCTTAAGGAATTCTGGGGCAACGCACCGATAAGTCGATCCACCGTATGCAGCCGCTCGTCCAGGAGCTGGGCCTGGCGCTGCGGATGCTCGAGCGAACGCAGCTGGAACTCCAACATCTGCTTCGAGAGTTGCTGGCGTTGCGTCTTGAGTTCCGTTTGCTCCGCAGGCTCAGCGGTCTTGAGTCGCTCATCGACTGCGTCCAGCTGTTGCTGGAACACCGCCAGCGCGGGCTTGAGCTCATCCTGCATTGCTTGGTCCTGCTGCGTGCCCCGCGTGCGATGCGCCTGAAGTTCCTCCGCCACCCCTTTGAATGCCTTGTCCCGTTTGAGAAACCGGTCATCGAGCTTGCCGGTCATGGGCACCTGCTGCGCGAGTTTGGGCGCGCCCAGCTTGGTGAGCACCTGGGCGGCGTGCTCGGCGCGGGCCGCCTGCTCCGGGGTGATCGTCGGGTTGAGAACAGAGGCCAACAACGCCGGCGGCAGCTCGTAGAATGCCGAGGCGCGGCTGATCTGGCCCCAGGTCACCCCGCGCCCGCCTCCCGTCGCCGCCGTGCGCATCTGTTCCAGGAACCCTTTCCATCCGGGTTGAGCCGGCTGCTGCGGCTGCTGCTGCGTCATGCCGCGCATCTGGGGGAACAGGTTTCTCGCCATGAAGGCCATGTAGAGCACCCCTGGGATGCGAACCAGAATCGTCCCCACCGGGATGCCGAGGCTCACCGCTCCCACCGCATCCAGGGCGCTGGTGAGCGGCTCCAACGCACCGGCGAACGACAGCGCCTGGAATCCGAAGTACCTCTCCGACCAGGGGCTCATCCCCTGGGCTTGCCGCAGGGTGCTCAGAGGAAACAGCATCCCGAGCGTCGGGCGCCACGAATACCAGTAAGCCTTCGCCGGATCGATCGGCATCGCCATGTCCAACTGGTCGATGCGACCGGTCACCCGCGCCAGGAGCAACGTGATCCCGCGCGTCACCGACAGGCCGTAGTTCATCTGAATGTACTTCCCCAGATTCATCTCCTGCCCCTGGTAGCGGCCGTCGATGACAATCGCCCGCATCCGGTCGAAGCTCGTGTCGGCGGCCAACCCCGGGCTGTGCCGCTCCGCAATCTTGTAACCTGCATACATCTTGGAGACATCCTGGCTGCTGAGGAGAGGGCTGACCGTCTTGAGGAGGAAGTCGGCTGACGAACGAATGCGCTTCTTGTCGTCCGAGAGATCAACGCCGTTCAAAATGTTCGCCACCGCGTCAGGTGTCATGTTGTACGCGAAGCCCAGGACGCCGAGGATGATAGTGAGGCGCTGTCTGTCCGAGATACTGGACCATGTTGAGCCGCGTGCCAGGTTCAGGCCAACAGTCTGCGGCAGACTACTGGAGAGATTGGGGGATCTGATGAGGGCGCCCAGCGATTCAAGGGCGGCGCGTTCGCTGGAGTGGAGGGACAACTGTTTGAGACGAGCTGGGTCGGACAGAAACCCTAGGAGCGGCGGGGCGCGGTCCAAGCGCGCGCCTTGCTCCGCGGCGAAGCGCACGATGTCCTCCAGCTCCAGCAGGAGGCTGCTGCCCGATGGCAACCGTTCTTTCGCCAGCTTGACGGTCTCGGCCACCCGTACAGCCACCTGTGGGCCGCCAGCACTCCGACCGACCACGTGCGGCATGTCCGAGGCCAGGATGTTGGCGTTGATCATTCGAATCGCATCCGAGGGGTTCGCCGCACCAGTCATCCCGCCCCGTAGCTTGAAGCGGATCGCATCCGCCCCGCGCGAGGCTTCGCGGCCCAACTCGATCGTCGCCCCCTTCAGCTCCCGCAGCTCGGTGGTGATGAGCCGCTTGGTCGAGCGGGACAAGGCCCCATCACGGCTGACGGTCGCCAGGAACTTCCGCGCGTTGTCGCGGGCTTCCTCCAAGGCCCTCTGGCCGGTGCGAGCGGCATCGCCGTCTCCGGTTAAGTCGGTGAGCAAGCCTTTGCCGCTCTGCCAGCGCTGGGTATGCTTCAGCAGGGCCTTGCGCTCCTCGCGCGTCACCGCGCCCTCCGCCGCCCGCTCCAGGAGGTTGGTCAAGCCCTGCGCGATGCTCTCGCGGGCGGTGTTGAACATGATCCACTGCCGATCCTCCAGGCCGTTGCGGGACAACCACTTCTTGAGCGCCTCGCCGCTCATCGCGCGGTTGGCCCCCTCCTCGATCTTGTAGACCCGAAGCGGAACGAACTCGCGCCCGAACTCCGGGTAGTTGCTGCCGCGCTCAACGGTGTAAATCCCTCGCTGGCGCCCCCAACCTTGCTGCGCTTCGATGTCGGTTGTGCGCTCCCCAAGGAACGACACTTCCATCGTGTTGCGGCCGATCTTGGGGTCAGTGCCGGTTGAGCCGAAATAGTTGATGAATACGTTCACCGCCCGGTCCCCCTCCAGCCCCAATTCGTTGATCTTGGCGTAGGCTTGTCGCTCGCCCGACGTCGCCAGGCCCTGCTTGATGCGCACGGCCAGCTCGCGGCGAGCCAGGACGAATTCGGCCACCGGCGCGTCAACCGCCATCGGGTGGCTGCGTCCCCTCTCCGGCGTGTAGAACATCCACCCCTCGCCCGCGGGGGTGACTTCCTTCACCAGCACGGAGCGGCCGGCGGTTAGCGAGGCCTCCACAAACGGCTTTGAGACACGCTCCCCGAGCTGCGAGGAGTCCACGGCCATGATGTCGGAGCTTTCGCTTGCACGAATCACGTGTTCGGCAGACGCCCCAGCGCCCATGACCCATGCCTGTGTGATGGCAACCGCCTCAAGCGCGCGCGCGCCGAAATATTTGCCGGAGGTGTCGCCCAGCAACTGTGAGCCGACGTCAAAACCCATCCGTGCAGCCGCCTCTACCCCGCGCAGGGTGCCGGTCATCCCCAACACCTCCCCACCCTTGCTCATCACGTCCACCAGCACGTTGCTCCACGTCGACTGCAGCGAGTCGGGGCTGGTCTGCAAGTCGCGCACGCTCCGTGAGGCTTCCGCGAAGCCTTTCTCCTTGAATTCCAGGGCGACCGCGATGCCCTCGCTGGAGAAGAACATCCCCGGCTTCCATTGCCCGGTGCGCTCGTCAACCCGCACTGCCTTGTGCCCGTCGTGGATCGGCACGATCAGCCTGCCCTCGATGCCGTAGCCCGTGCCCGCTTCCATGCGCGTCGCCTGCGCGCGATGGTTGATCGCGTCAATGAGATACTCGGCCAGCGGGCGATCGTTCAGCTCCTTCTGGTTGAACGCCTCCTTCACCATGAGCCGCAATTGCGCGAAATCAGCCTTCGCCACGCTGGCGGGGTCAAATTTTGATTGCGGCAGCAGCGCCCGCAGGATGACGGTTTCCATCTCCTCGGTGAAGCGGACGTTCCGCTCCGACTCAACGAGCAGGCGGTTGTTCTTGTCCGCCAGCCAGTCGTTCAATTCCTGCGGCGATGCTGCCCCGCGACCGTCATGGGCCTTTTGGAAGACGCTGTGGATCGCCTGATCCACCATCCCGCCCGCGCGCCCGAATACCTCGGCGACGTGGTGGCCGTCCAGGCCGATCAGGTACGGGGTCTTGACGGTCACCGCGGTGTGAAACTCATCCTGCACCAGGTAGCTGCGGTCGGTCAGGAGCTCGTAGAGCTGCTTGGCGATGGGATTTTTCTCCAGCTTGCGTTCGGTGCGGCCGAAGCCCATGACCGATTGATCCAGGAACACCATCCTCGCGCGCGCGGCGCGCTGGAGGATGTCCGGATCATGGAGATCGCGTTCGGTGATCAGGAGCACGTCGTTGCCGAGGCGGCGCAGATGCGCGCCGGCCCGGTCGAAGGCTTCCTGCGCTTTCTCGCCGCTCATGAACACCGCGATCATCCGCTGATAGCGCTCGCCGTAGAGCCGCCGGGCGCCTTCCATCACGACCGGCACAATCACGGAGGTCTTGCCGAAGGCCGTCTCGAACTCAAACGCCCGGTGCGAGCCCATGAGCATGTTCAGCGCGGCCTCGGCCTGGCGCTTGGTCAGCGTCAGCCCTGATGCTCGCTCCATCCCGCGGATGGATTTGTTGGTCTGGTCGATCGTCCAGTTCACGCGCGCCAGGCGATCCAGCGGTATCGGCTCGGCATCGGCCCGCACCACCTCCACGCGCCCCGATTCGTGTTCCTGCCCAGAGATGCTCAGCGCCTGTCTCATCTCGCGGCGCTCCTTCAGCGACTCAAACTGGGCGGCAAATTCCTGCACGTCAAGGAGCGCCTGTCTCCGCCCGCTCCGAGGTCCGAAGACCGCCTCGGCAACCGCCTCCTGATAGGCGCGCTGGTAGGTGTTCTCCATCGTGACGCTGAGCTTCATCGAATCGTCAAACAACCTCTGTTCCAGTCTGGCAATCTCACCCTTATGCGAGGTCAGTGGCGTGCCGTCCATCTTCTGGTTCTGTTCGAGCTGTTTGTTCAACTCCGCGCGCTGGTCGGAAATCTGTCGAGCCAGACGATCCACTGCTGCAAGTTGGCCGACGTACCCCTTGGCCATGGCAAAGGCCTCCGACTTCTTAGGAGCCTTCCGTTCAAGACGAGCCGCCTCAGCTAACCGCTGCCGGTAGACTTTCCGGTCCCGCGCGAGGCCGTCCTCCAGCGGCTTCAAGACGTTAATGGAGGCTCCTGCGTCATGGCTTCGGACAAGCTGCTGTTGCAAGCGGTAGACGCGCTCCGCTGCCGTCGCAACTCGTCCGCTGTGCTGCGCCTGCTTGGCGGCTGCTCGAAACTCGCGCGCGGAGGACGGCATTAACCAGTTGGGAAGCCGTGAAGCCGCCAACGCCATCCGACCGGGCACCGCGGCGTCGGGCTGCTGCTGCTTCCCGAAGTCCGCCAGGACGGTGGCGCGGGCCATCCGGCCTGCCTGGCGTGCCGTCAGGGTGCGCCCCTCCAACCGCGCCATCTCCCCCGCGAATTGCGCCTCGGCCTGCGCCTTCATCGCGCGCTGCTGCGTGCGGTGGCGGCCGGATGATTCGATCTCTTGCACGCGCGCGTCGAGCGTCGCGCGCAGCAGCCCCTTCTCCTGCTCGAACAGGCTGCGCTCGCTTGCGGCAAGCTGCTTCTGGAGAGCCTTCACCTGCCCTGACTCGGCTGGCCTGCCCCCGGCCATCAGCAACCGTCGCTCAACCTCCAACACGGCTCGTTGCGCCTTCAACTTAGCGATCTGTACCTGCAGTACGTCACGACGCTGTGCTGTGGGGCCGGCGTTGTCCAAGGTCTGCTGGAACACGGTCACCCGATCCTTGCCGGTCTTGATGTCTTGCTCCGTCGAGTGGATGCGCTCCATCTTCGCCTGCAGCGCCTCGCCGAATGACTGCAGGAACGCCTTCGGCAGACGCCCGGCATCCGTGACGCCGAGACGCTCCATACCCGTGCGCGCCAGCGCCTCCTGCTCAAGCGGCTTGGGTGGCGCGGGCAGATCTTCGATCCTCATTGTGGCCGGCGTGCCGCGATCGGTTGGCGACGGCCGGCTCCGTGCAGGGGTTGGCGACATCTGCTTGCCCGCCCAGGCCGCCCACTCCCCTACCATCTTCTCTGTGACGGGCGCCTCTTCAGCCAGCCGCTTGGCGATGATGGCTCGCTCGGCTGGCGTGGCAAACGTCAAGGCCGCTGGATTCCTGACGCTGTCTTCAATCCTTGCGTTGACGCCCCGCATCTCCTGCTGGGTACGCTCCACGGCGGCAGGAGATTCGACGGAGGCACGCGCAAGTTTCACGGTGTACAACGCCTGAAGCTGCTGAGGCGTCTTGATGACCATCACTTCTTCGGCTTTGTGGCGCAGCGGATCGCTCAAATCCTTGCTGCTCATCCACGTTTCCCACGCCACCGCGCGGCGCAGATCCGGCGCCACGGAGATGCGCACGTCGCCCAGCGTCACGGAAGGCGCGGTGCCATTCAGCGCGTCGGCCCTCGCGGAGGAATCACTGTTGATACGGCGCCCCAGCTCTCCCCGCACCCAGTCCCTTAACGTCTCAGGCGCCTTCTCGCCGCCGATCATGACGCCCCCTGGGAGCGCGAGCTGCGCACCTACACGCAGCATCACCAAGTGCTGGGTCCCGAGACGACCCGCGCGCATCTCGTGCTCCGCAATTTTCAGTTGCGCGATGCCTTGCACCAGCGGGTCCTCGGCCTCGGTCAGCGTCATTGACTGTCCACGACTGAGTGAAATCGGCTGGATGGCGCGTGGGGGCTGTGATGTGACGGGAGGCGTTTGGGTCGTGGGCGGAGGAGAGGCGGGCGTCGCCGGTGGCGCGCGAGCAGATTGCAGGATGATCGCCGCATCCTCCGGTGACGAGATGACGGAATCGTAGTGGAGCTTCTGGAGGACGTCCGCACGCACGCCGATCGTCCCGGGCGTCACGCCGAGCCATCGCGCAAGGCGCGGCACGCGGGCCGTGAGGGTCACGTCCTCCCCCCCCTGCCTGATCTGGTCAATCGAGGGCACGCGGAAGTGCTCGTGCAACCACGCCCCCGCTGGGTTGTACCCTTCGGCGCTCGGTCCTCGAGCCAAGATGTTAAGCCGCCCAGACGCTTCGCTCAGCGCACGCTGTTGGGCCAGTTGCGCGGAGGCTGCGTACGTCAAGGCGCCTCCCGTGACCATGACCGCCAACGGCTCGCCGCCGAGGCCCGCCCCGACCAGGCTGCCGGTGCTAATGGTAGTCAGACGCTTCGCTTCGGTCGCCACCCCCTCCCATACCGTTCGTCCGACGTCGTGAAAGATGGGGCGCGTCTCGCCGCTGATGTCACCACGTTTCACCGCGCGGTTGTAGCGCAGATTCGATGACATCGTCGAAACCCCGCGCAGCGCCCCACTCGCAGCCAGCAGACCGGCCGTCGAGGATGCGAGCGACATCCAGTCGGCGGTCTTGATGCGGCTGCGGTCACCGGTTTTGACGCTTTCCACGACTTGGCCCGCCACAGTGGCTCCCTGCTGGGCCAGTTGCAGGTAGAACGGCGCGATGACGAGGTATTGATTCGAGGCGGCGAGCGCCTGCGCGAGGTGCGGACGCCCGGCGGAGGCGGCTGCCAGCTCCGCGCCTCTGATCACTTTGTTCAACGACCACATCGTGCCGAATGTCGTGAGAACCTCAAGGCCCGTCGCCAGGCCCAGGTAACCGGCCCCGGTCCATCGATCGTCGGCATCCCACCGTTGCTGCGCGCGTCCCAAGAGCATCGGCAGCAGCCCGGTGTTGTTCGGACGCCGCAACGAGCCCCAGTCTTTGAGCGTCGACTCCTCGACACCGGTCGCGTGGCGACCCCACAGCATCGCGCGGCCTCGCGTGGCTAATCGGTCATCTCCTGCGAGTGAACCGGTTCCCCACATCCAGGCACCGAGCACGCTTTCGATCGCCAACTGCGCCGGATACGACACCACGTGCAACAGTGAACCTGTCGTCTCACGCAACGGCGCATTGGAAAACGCCTGGTACCCGAGATACGCGGAGTAGACCGGCTGGCGTATGCCGAATCCCGTGAGGCTGCGTTGGGCGTGTCCCGCGCGCTCCAGGAAGGTCGCCATGCGCTGGCCACCGGAGGTGCCACGGCCCCACGCCAGGGCTTTCCATCCTCCTGCCCCCAATGCTCCCACACCCAGACCGACCCACAGTCCGGTCCACGCCCCGGCGCCAACATCCCCCCACACCCGCTCGTTCCATCGGCCCTCGCGCTGAAGGCCGATCAACAAACCGCCCGCAGCTCCCGCGCCGCTCCCCAGGACGCCGGTCGTCGCCAGCGTCCGTGGCAGCGTCTGGAATCTTGCCGAACCCATGCGTGTCACGGCCTCGCGCACCGAGGCGCTGCCCGCAGCGGTCCAGACCGCCGGCACCAGCGCTCCGAGAGCCGCTCCGCCGCCCACCGCCATCCCCAGATGCTCATCCCACGGTCGTCCGGCGGAGAGATTTGCCACGACGTTCGCTGCGCCGACGCCGACTCCGCCTACGGGAATCCAGACCGAGGCGCGTTGAATCGCCGGGGCCATGACCTGCATCCCCTTGGGCAATTTGGAGGCGAGCGCGCGCCCGGCCGCAGGGGCGAACAACACCGACGCCACCGCCATGTTGCGACCGACGTTGTCGAACAGCGCCACGCCACGCTTTCCCTCGATCGCGTTGGAGGCAACCGTCACCCCGCCCACGACGAGCTCACTCCCGACAAACGCCGTCGCGACCGGATGCGCGCGGACAAACGCCGGAGCCGCCTCGCTGACCACCGCGGCGGCTCGGCCGAGAGCTGAAGCCACCCGTGGAGCCCGTGTCAGGATCGCGAGTGCCGCCGGGATTCTGGAAAGGCCTGCGATCTCCGCGCCGTACGGACCCAAGCTATTCAAGACAGTCACAATCGCGCCGCTCGTAGCATCCGGCTTCGAAAGTTCACGAAACGCCTCCCCCATGTTCTGTGCGCCGATCCGGACGCTGGTTGAGAACTGATCAGCCCCTTGCGATACGGTGTTCAGTCCCCATTTGTAGTTGTAGGAACTGCCCGTCACCAGCCCGCCCAGCGCATAGAGGCTTCCCAGCGCCCATCGTCCAAACCCAATCAGAGAACTCCCAGGACCGAGCCCTCCGAAGCCAAAGCGCTCTTGGGTGTTACGCTCGATGAGCCCCTGCAAGGGATCATGGGTTTGCGTCAGACGCAAGTATCCGACTTCATACGCCGCCTGGCCAAGGGGGGTGTCCGTCGTAAACGTCAGCGGACGATCCCGCAAACTGGATTCGTCCAGCCAACCCTTCCCGAAGACATAGAATCGTCCAGACAGATAGCTCGTTCCAACACCCAGATAGGCGGCAGACACTCCAGCGAGCCGGCCGACCATCTGGACGGATCGATCATCGATGGCCGTCAATTCAAATCGGGTCGTCCCGTCCTGCCGTTGAAACAACTGGTAGGTCAGCGCAGTCCCCATGGCATCGACGCCGCGCGCGTGTTGAATCTCTCCCGAGGGACCAATGGCGAAGGTCACGTCTCCGATCTGCGATCCATAGAGGATCGAACCGCCATACGGAACGGCCGCACCCTGCCTGACCGTGGTCTGGCTCCCGGGCATGCCGTGGAGGGCGGTGCCGGACCAGATCCGGGTTTCCTCGTCGAAGCCGACGGCCACCTGCAGGCGCGAGTCCGGGCTCGTCACGGCGACCCCGGTTGCAGGGTCGAACCGGTCGATGGTCACGCGGGTGAACGCGGCGTGGCTCGACAAGGGAAGCGGCTGGGGCGCCATCTCCATAGGCTCGATGCTGACGGTGGCAAACCTCCGACCGCCGCCAAACTCAAGCTGACCCAACGATGACGCGTACGTCTCCACAGGCAGCGCGTCCAGCGAGAGGGCGTTGGGGTCGCCGAGCGACAGGAAGCGCCGGGGCTCGCCCAAGAGGACGGCGACGTCCTGAGAAATCTGGAATGGAAACGGCACGCGGCCCGACACCAACGCCTCTGCCTTGAGGTCCTCCAGCGGGATCTCGCCGGGGTTGCTCAATGACAGGAAGCGGCGCGGGGTCTGCGGCAACGCACTGGCAAGGGGCCCTTCGATCTCGAACGCTGGAGGCTCCTCCGGCACGCGGATGCCGAAGAGATCGAGCAGCGAGGGGCCTGTCGGCTGGCGATCATCGCGGAGGGCGGAGCGTCCAGTGAAGGTCGGCCCCATCGCGGCCAATTGCCTCTCGGTGTTGCGCGTCATGAAGAACCCATCCGTCAGCGCCGTCAACGGCTTTTCACCAGCTAGAGGCGTGAGGGATTCGTAGGTGGTCAAGGCCCCCGCGAGGGTGACCGGGAAATAGGGATCAGACTTCCCGTCCTGCAGGCGATAGAGCTGGTAGCCGCTCCACGAGAAGATGCCGCGGTTGGTGCGATCGACGATCCCGGTATCAGGAACCAGTCGGAGTTGCGGTTTCCCATCAACGATGACGGTCTCCGCTCTGCCGCCCATGGCCACAGGCTGCATGGGCATCATGAGGGGAAGGTGCGCGCCGTCGGTTGTGAGTGGCTGGAATGCCGGGGCGCCCTCTTTTCCTCGCCCGAAGGTCACGGTTTGGTTGATCATGAGGGAGTCGCCGACCGCCAGCACAGGTTGCTCGTTGAGGAACGCGGCGAATTTCTGCTGGCTGTCAGTGGCTTGGTACCAGTCTTGGAACCCTCGGCTGAGACCCGTGCTGGCGTCTTCGATGAGCTTGCGCTCCGTCGGAGTTAATCCGCTGGTGTCCGCCGGTTTGGTTGACATCATCGAGCCGGCAGCGCCGAGCAGCGACTGGCCCCTCCAGGTCCCATCGGACGTCTGGGAGAGCGCGATCTGCAGCACGCCACCTCTGAGGAACGTCCGGCCGATCGACAGCGGTGACGCTGAGGTCCCGTCAAGGGAGAGGGGAATTTCGCTCGGTGGGGTGAAGCGCGCCTCGGTCTGCCCGATGACGTGCGTCAAGCCCCCGATCTCGATCCCCGCGCCTGCGACCACTGCCCACTCGTCACGATCCTCTGTGCCGGCGCCGAGCCGAGGAATCTCCAACTTGGCGTTCGGGTTGAGCTTCGCGATCACCCCTTGCGTCAGCACATCACCAGTCTTGGGGTTCAGCGCCGAGAACAGCGCGGTGACTGGGGACTGCTGGCCCCGATAGGTCAAGGAGCCCTCGCCGAGAGGAAACCCTGGGACGGCGAGGGGTTGGTTGAAGGCCGCGCGTCCCTGGGCATCGCGTCCGAGCGTCGTAAGCTGCAGCATGTCCTGGGTCACCGTCGGGGGACGCAGCGGCGGGTGCCAGCCGGTAAACCCGTCGACCTGCGCCTCAACGCGTTGGGGAGTCAGTTGAAGGGGCACCAAGCCATCGCTGCGGGCGGCCCAGTTGATGGGATATCGGTTATCACCGGTGATTTGGCCGATGGCATTGATGACATGGAGGCTCTTCCCCGGCTCGCCTGAGGCGATGGGAATCGACCCGCGCAGGATCGCCTCGCGCTCCGCGGACGAGACGGTGAGCGTGGAGATCGGCTGTCGGTCGCGACCCAGGTACTCCACCAGAAATCCCGTCCCGCTCTGCTTGACGGTCACGTAGTTCGCACCCTTCGGCGGCTTCACCAGGGGACTGCTCAGCGTGCCGATCGATGTGACCATCGCCCCGGGCGCCTGGTGGAGCGACGTCAGCGACGGTTGAATGCCGGCATCGACGTCTGATCCATCCGGTTGGAGCGTGAGTGCGAACTCGAGCGTGCCACGTTCGATCTTCATCACGCCTGGCGCGATCGCCCCAGCCGCGTAGGAGGTGAAGTGGGTCCGTGGAAGGCCTTGTCCTGCCCCACCCCCTGAAGAGGCGAACAATTCTGGAGCCATCACGGCGTCCCCGCGCGACGGATCAAATCGTCCCAACAGACTGAGATGGGCGCCGTTGAGGAGGAGCGTCCTCAGCGGCAGGGTCTCCCGCTGGGTGATCCCTCCTGGTGCCGCATCCAGGCGCGCGGTGCGCAACACCGCCTCCCTCGTCAGATGCGTCAGGGGAGCGGTCGCCCACGCGTACGTCTGACGATCTCCGGAGGATCCCTTCGGCGTGGGCTCAACCAACTGCTGCCACAGCTGCAGCGTCCCTGCCGCCAGATAGCCGGTCGTCTTGGCGGTGTTGAGGGCCGCATCCATCGTGCCAGACAGATCGATGTCCCGCGCCGGTACCCGCAGTCCGGTCTCCTGTTCCTGAGCACCGCGCAGTTTTCCTGTGGGTTTATAGGCAAGGCGGATGCCCTCATCGGTATCGACGTAGGTGATCGTGGTCTCTGCCCATCCCCACACCGAGGAACGCAGCCCGCCGCCGATGGGATAGGCGGGACCCGGCCACTGCGGCAGGCGATCTTTGACGCCCTGCAGGCTATCGGGCATGACTCCCGTGGAGACGACGAATCCAGGACCGACCGGGATCTCGTGCGTCTGACCGTTGTGCAGGACCACAAGCGACTCCGGCATGCCGCGATCATTCAACTTCACCGTGAAGCGATCATCATGCTCAATGGCTTCCCGAATTGGTTGCGGTGGTCGCTTGCCAGGTTCCTGCGGGCTCACGTTGGGATTCAGATCGCGCGCGTCAACCTCGTCCCAATCAACCTTGCTGAGATCCAGCACCGTTACCTCGATCTTGCCGTCCGGCCGCGTGGTCGTCAGCAACCGGTGATGGATATTCGCTGGATCGTAGCCGGTGAACACCTTGAGCGCCTGTCCAATCTGTGCCCGCGTCTCTGGACGAACCGTAGCGATCACCTTCGAGCCGGCCGCCCCAGCCAAGCCCATCAGCCCTCGGTCGGTGCGCAGGAACTCCAGCTTCGATCCCTCCAGGATCACATTCCGCTCACCGATCATCAGCCGGGTCCCCGGGGATGACAGTCTCGACCCGGATTCAGGCGGCGATCCCTGGGGTTCCACGACTCGATACCCCCAGGAAGCGATAATGTCCGCCCCCAGCCGCTGCTGCCGGTTGCGATCGACAGAGGCCGTGACGATCGCTCCCACGCGCTGCCCATCCTGGTACACCGAATGCGGGAAGCCTTTCTGCAGCGCCAGGGCGAAGGGAAGCCGACCCTCCCAGGTCAGCTCAAACGCCTCCCACACGCGCGCCCTCGCGCGCGCCGAACCATTCGCGGCACCCGGCAGCACACGGCCGTCAACCGAGATCGACGTCACGAAGAGATCGAGCGTCTGCGGCGCGGCGAGGAATTGTTTGGATCCATCCAGGCTGATGAAGCGCTGCTGGAGGACCTCAAAATGATCCAGCCCGCCGGTTGGCAACAGCCCGGCGCGCTGCAAGATGCCCTGGATGTTGTAGAACCCTACGAGCCGCCCTGGCTCTTTGCCGAGCTCTTTCGTCTGCGAAAACGAGGTCTCCCCCAGCACAAACTGGCCGACGAACTTGGAAACCTCCTCCCCAGCTTTCCCGCTTCCCAGCGCCTTGCCGCTTCCCTTGCCCAGGCTCACCCACAATTGGGTACCCCGCGCCATATCAAGCAGATTCTGCGTGGCGGCATAATGGAGGCTGGAGGCCACGTAGGTGGTCAGCTGGGCTCCGAAGGTCGGGGTAAGCGGCACGCCTTCCCTGATAAGCTGCTTCCAGAGCTTCCCGGGTGGCAACGGCTTTCCTTCCCTCACGAGCTGCTTGCGGTACGCGTCCTCCAGCGCATCGACGCGCGCGGCGAAGTCCGACACGCCCGCGAACTCGGTGATCTTCAAGAGGTACTGCACCTGCGACCAGCCGCCGGCCCCGCCGGTCCACTGCGGCGAGGTTTGCCCGAACGTCGAAAAGTCGCGGCTGGCCTCGAGTGATTTCGCCAGCAGCAATTGACCAAACGTCCCGCCCCACGACAGCCTCTCAATCTTTTCCGTTCCGAAGCTCGTCGCCGCAAGGCTAAAGAGCACCGTCATGCCGGCGTAGTTGACCGCGGCCATCTGCACCGGCGTCAGGCCGAGCTTGTTCCTGCCGGTCACTGGATCATACTCGCCGCCGAGCGACTCAAGCCCGACGGATGCCAACCCCGAGGCCGCCCCTGAGATGAGGAGCTGCTGCCACCGCTGCATCCGCGTGGCCGGATCCCCGCCCCACGGACGAGCCGCGACGAGCGACCCGACGCTCTGACCGAGCATCCGCGAGTAGCGGAAGTCTTTGCCCAGAGCCGCCTCGATCCCAAGCCCCACACCCTGCGCGATGAGCGAATCTCTCATGTCGAACCAGGCAAGCTTCACCGCCCCCAGCATCTGCCCGCCCGTGAAATCGCTGGCCTTCAGCCAGACGTAGGGGGTTTCCTTGTACAATCCTTCAGCGTCGTATTGGATGTCGTTCGGACCCAGCTTCGCCCCCTCTGGGCCAAAGGTTTCAATGGGCTTGTCCTTGACGAACCAGCCGGAGTTCTCCGGAACGCGCTCTTGGGAAAACGGGACCGTGGCCATCGAGATAAATGTTGGACCGCCCTGAGACGTCCCTGTGGCAGGGACGGTCAGCTGGGAGAGATCTCCGAAGGCATAGCCCCCGAGCTTGGTGGGATCCGCAAGGCCCATCTGGTCACTCACCATCACCGGCGCGGCGTTCTTTTCCATCCTCACCGGCATCTTGGTCGGGCTCTCAAATCCCACCGCCCCGAGGAGCGCGCTGGAGCCGATATACCCGACGGCCGAGCCGCCCAGGTTGGCCAGTTGGCGGGCCAGCAAGGGGTTATCCTGATAGAAGCCGGTGTTTTTGATCAGCTCATACGCGCCCAGTTGGGCCGAGCCGATCGCCGCCCCGCGCATGGCTCCGGTGAGGAACCCGGTCGTCGCCGGATGCGCGTTGGCCCACCCCGCGAGGCCTCCAGTGCCTTTGAAGAAGTTTTGGCCAGAGGAGACACCGCTTGAGAGCCCGGACAACCCGCCCGACACCGCCATGCCGAAAATCTGGGCGCTGCCCGGGTCCCAGCCGAACTCCCGCACCCCGATGTTCGTCGCGGCCTGCGCGATCTGCCCGTAGAAGGCGCCGGCACCGAAGTTCGACACGGCGCTTTGCCACGTCAGTCCCGACCCGCCGCCCATCCAGCCGCCGACCGTCCCGCCGATCGCCCCGCCGATGGCCGGTAACACCACCGCCATCCCAACGCTGATCCCCAAGGAGATGAGCTGATCCTCGATGGGAGGCTTGCGGAAGAGCGGCTCGAGGTCGATCTCCTCGAATTTGGCCGACTTGCCGCCCCGACTGCCCAAATCGTGATTGCTGCCCCCGCGGATGCGCCTGGTCTGGGCCTGGCTCAGCAGGGTCCCATACGAATCGGCCGAGGCGACGAGGGCAAAGCCGGTGAAGAGCCGCTGGAATTCGTACGTCGGCAGCCGCTCGCGCGTGCCGTCGGACTCGACGTACACCACGCGCGCGTCGTTGACGTGCGTCACCACGACGTAGTGATCCGCGATCCCGTCGCGCGTGAGGTCGAGCGCGGCGATCATCGGATAACGGATCGCCGTCAATTCATCAGCGGTCAGCTCCACCGCGTTCAACTTAAGACCATGCGCCTCCGCCAGCCGCTGCACCGTGTCCATGCTGATGGCGAGCGGACCCGCTAGCTCGTCGGCTCGTCGGCTCGTCGGCTCGTCGGCCCTCGTACTCGGCGATCCTACTGCTGACGAGCGGTCGAGCTGTCGAGCCAAACCGAGGTTCCCACTGAGGTAGTCCAGCAGGAACGCCTGCGCGGTCAGCGTCTCCCGCGAGACCCGGATGCCGACCATGCCAAGCATCGGCGCCAGCGCGTTCGGTGCGCAGTTGGAGCAGAGCGTCTGCGGACCGGCCAGCCACGTCTCAACGCCGGTGATCGTCTCATCGTCAAGCGACGCGACGACGTCGGAGGCGGGCGTGACAGACAGGGTGGGAGAAATCTCGATTGGCTCGTCGGCTCGTCGGCTCGTCGGCTCGTCGGCCCTCGTACTCGGCGATTCTACTGCTGACGAGCTGTCGAGCTGTCGAGCTGTCCGCAGGTCTCGCAGGAACTGCCCGACGAGCGCGCTGACCGAGGCCGCAATGCGGGCCGCTTCTTCCTTGCGGCGCGCGACGCGCTCCGGATTCAACTGGCGTAGGCGCCAGCGGGACTCCGGCGACTGCGAGAGGCGCTCGATGAGGTGGGCAAGCTGGGGCGAGCGGCGCAGGAATTCCAGCGCTTCTTTTAATTCATCCGCCGTGGGGCTGCGGCCGTAGAGGTCGTCGTAGACGGTGAGGATCGAGGCGGCACGCGCGACATCGAGTTGCCGCTGCTGCTCGCCGGAAAGCTGGAGCGAGGCGAGGGCGCTCGGATCAGCGCCCCACACCGCCTGCTCCAAGGCGAAGAGCGTCGCCAGCGTCAGGCAGAAGAGTTTCGTTGTGCGCCATTCAAGCCATCGATGCATGTCTCAGTCCAAGTGCCAGGCCTTCCTCCGCTCTGCGTTCTCTGCGGTTCTCTCTGCGTCCATCCGCGTCTTTTGATCCGCGGTCATCCGCGTTCTGCGCTCTCTGCGGTTACTTCCCCATCCCCTGAAACGGGTTTTGGTGCGCGAACTGAATGAGGATCGGCCCCGCAATAATGATCAGCGCGCAGCCCATGATGCAGAAGATGAGCGGAAACAGGATCTTGAGCGGCGCGACCATCGCGGCCCGCTCGGCGCGATTGTAGCGCTGGTCCCGGACGTCCGAGGCGTAGACCCTGAGCGCCTCCACGATCGGCGTGCCCATCCGGTCCGCCTGCACCAGCGTCCGGACGAACGAGCGGATCTCCGGCAGGTCGATCCGCGTGGCCATCGTCTTGAGCGCCTCGCCGCGCCGCTTGCCCAGGCGGATC
>Ga0156290_116_pt1 | contig 59937 bp, 60 predicted proteins | sample RifCSPlowO2_12_FD_107938 | JGI IMG/M metagenome (GOLD analysis project Ga0156290, IMG submission 107938) | Omnitrophica WOR_2 bacterium RIFCSPLOWO2_12_FULL_63_16 | reverse complement strand
GGCAAGGAGCGCAAGCCACACGACCGCAATCACCTTGTTACCGGAATTCCCATTGTATCTGTTGTGTATCATGGCTGTTCTATGCCCTTGGGGGTTCTGGGGACACATTGAGCTAGCCCCCGCGAGACGGAACAGGCGGCCCGCGAGGGACGCCTTCTATTGTAGGCCTACCTGAATTGTCAGTCTGCTTCTTTCAGCCGGCGGCTGGGGGCGCGCCTTACCGGCATCTGAGCATCAGGGACGCAGCAGCGCCGGCAGCTGCTGGACGAACGCCGAGCGGAGCAGCACCACCGTGCAGCCGGCCTCGCGCGCGTGCTGCTGCAGATCGTGCTGGACGTGCGAGCAGTAGCCGATGACCGGCAGGGCGGGATGGGCCGCCCGGAGGTCGCGGATCATCGCGAGCGGATCGCCGTGCGAGAGATTCAAATCGATGATCGCGCGGCTCCACCCCGATCCAGAACGCAACGCCGGACTGGCATCCTCGGCGAGAGTCAGCGGGGTCCCAAGCTGCGCCGCCACCGCCTCAAGTTTCGAACGGAACAGCATATCATCCACGATGGCGAGAATCATGACGGAAAAAGGCGTCCCGCCCTGGGACGCCGTCTATTGTAGGCCTACCGAATTGCCAGTCTGCCTATTTTGGCCGGCGACCCCGATGTTCACGGCCGGACAAGTGCACAACTTTCCCATCTCGCCAAATCGCAGCCGGCACTCCGGCTAATTCGTGTTGGGCTATCGCTTTCGTGACAGCTCGCTTCAATGCTTTCACTGCGCCCGAATGAAGCGCTTGAACGCTTTGTGTTCGTTCTCTTTTCATGATTTCTCCTCTAGTTTCAGGATTTCCTCATATAGTTCCTGATCAGAAATTATCGTCTTTCCTGTTTTTTCCTCAGCAATCAGGTGAGGAACGCTCCCTGAGTTATCAAACAACATCCACGAATCAACAATTGTCCGATAATATTTGAGAAAGTTCTGAATGCCTTTATGGAAACGCCGTCGCACGACTTTTTCGGCGATATCATGGCCGCCCATTTTGACGCGACTAGCCACGCGCGCCATAGAGAGCTGAACATCCGGAATCCATAAGAAGAAGAGATGAATTGCGTAGCCTTGCTTTTTTAACTCTCGAAAACGAGCAAGGTAATTGGTGCCCGATAAGGTCGTTTCAAAAGCAAAGTCTATCCTTTTCGACGCATACGCCTCAATCTGCTCAAGCAAAATTCTGCCGGCTTTCAATGCCACAGCATCAGGAGAAAAACCCGACAAGCCTCGCGCAATCGTGTCCGCGTTGATAAACGCCGGGCATTCGGCATAATGCTGTAGAAACTCCGAAGCGAACGTCGTCTTTCCCGAACCATTCGGTCCGGCAATCACATACACGTGTGGCTGCTTATTCATTCAAGGCATCCCATAGGTCTGCGCCGTCAGTAGCTCGGCCGTTCCACAAGAGGACGCCTACTATTGTAGGCCGAGCCGGACGGTCAGTGGGCGTATTTCAGCCGGTTCGCCTGACTCTTAGGCCTCATCAGGGGCGAGGCGCTGGCGGTTGGCTTTGATCCGGGCGTGGTGGTGTTTGGAGGCGAGCATCTTGTCCTTGGCGCGGCGGGAGCGACGGCGTTTCTGCCGGCGGATCTTCGCGATGCGCTGCGCCGCTTCGCTCAGGCGCCCGAGCCGCTGGGCCTCCAACCGATCCAGCAGCAGGCGGCGGGCCAGGAAGCGGTTCAACACCTGGAGCCGCTCGCGCTGGCAGCGCACCTCCAACCCGCTGGGCCGGTGGCGCAGCACCACGCAGGTGGACACCTTGTTGGTCCGCTGGCCGCCGGGGCCGGAGGAGCGGAGAAACCGCTCCTCCAGATCGGCTTCGCTGACCCCCAGCCGCCGCATGCGCTCGGCCAGCGCCAGCTGCTTCGCGACCGATACCCCAACGCTTCCCATGCAGATTCCAGAAGGGGGGTGCTATGTTTGAGGGCGCTGGACGGTGCCCCCGACCACGATGCCGCCAGCGATGAGCACGAGGTTCTTGATGATGAACTCCCCTTCCGTCGTCAACAGGAAGGGGTTGCCGCCCTGAAAAGCGATCTCGGGATGCAGGACGAGCACCAGGAACGTGCCGGCCATCTGCAACCAGAACAACAAGAGCGTCAGGCGCAGCGCGACGGCACAGAGCAGTCCGAGGCCCACCAGCATCTCCCACACACCCAGCAAGGGGACGAAGAACTCCGGCGAAACCCAGTAGACGGTCCGCGCGACCAGGTCCACCACCGGGCTGCGGCCGATGACCTTCAGCAGGCCGAACCAGATGAAAACGACGGCGAGAGTCACCCGCAAGAGCGGGACGCCACGCGACGCCATGAAACGGATGAACGCGGCGTCCACCCGGTCCCAAGCGGAATGCCGGTGCCCCCTGATCATTGTCTGCTCGAGCCGAAGCCGTTCTTTCTACCCACTCCACTGCTCCAGCAACTCCAGCGCCATCCCGAGTCACTTACACGCTCGGTCAGCCGTAGGTGTGGAGGAAAACTGCCTTGGTCATGGTAAGGAGGCTTCTGGCTGAGCCAACGCTGACTCTAACAGGCCGAAATCTCGCACACCATCTTGACCGCCATAGCGTTTGAGTTGATCGGCGTGCGCCTCGATGACTTCGGTCAGCATCAAAAAGAACGGGTCTTGCACGGAAGACTACTCCGCAAGAGCTTTAAAGGTCTTGGCGTGCCGGCGATTGAGCGCTTCGAGGGCAGCCCGAAACCGCACGGAGCGCTTCGCATCGCCCGCCGGGGAGACGATGAGATTCCTCCCATCAGTCGCCAACTCCAACGGCGTCTTCATGGTGATGTGGAGCAGCTCCAAGATCGGCTTGTCGATCACCAGGGCTGCGCTGTTGCCATGCTGTGTTAAGTGCTTGACCATCTTGCTTCCTCCTATGAGGTTACTATATTGTACTAACAATGTATCACACACTGTTCCTTCGCGTCAACCACCACCCTGATTCCTAGAACCTGTTTCAAAACCTCCGATCACGCCACGGAGTGCACAGAATGGCTACAGAAGCACAGAGGACTTCTCGACGGGACGGCTCTGTGCCTCTGTAGAGGTTCTGTGGCATCTGTGGTATTGAGGGACGTTTTGAAATGACTTCTGGACATTTTCAGGCTATTCGACAACTGGTGTTCCTGGTCCAAGCGCCTTCAGGTCTTCTCCTGAGTCATGTTCCGGCCTCGTTCGTGAACAGAGTCCGGTGGACAGGCGCTCGTCTTTCGTTCGAGACGCGTAAATCAGGTAGTCATCGCCAACGATGAAATCGTATCCGCAGATCCCTCCGTAGAGGGCGGTGACGACTTGGACAACTGGTCGCTGGACTCCTCTCCAGACACGTCTGACGCGGATCGTGGCGATTCGGTGTCCTTCCCCTGGCGATGTCGCAACGGGCGGCTCGATTTCAAACTTTTCAATCGTGCCAAGGAACACGGCGTCGGCTTCTTCGAGCGCCGCTTCAGGTGGTTGTGGCGATGCGCATGAACAGGCATCCGCGGTCAAGGACGAGCCGACCGACAGTGCCATTCCAACCGCGATGGTCACCAAGCAGCTTCTTTTCATTATGATGACTCCCCTTCAGGCAGACACCCACCCGGCGCGGAACGTCCTATGGTCTCGGAACAACGACCATCCGCAGTCTGCACGAAAACTCTTTTCCTCATCGCGGTTCCCCGCTGAGCCCGAACGGTAAACGCCCGGTATGGCTCAGCACGCCATGCGCAGGACGCTTCTTTTGAAGTCTTCCGGTCTGCTAAAACTCGTACAAGAGGCCATGGACCTTGTGGAGAGGTTCTGGCGAGAGGTCACCGAGCCTGTGAGATACAGACATGTTTGAGATCTTGCCGTTGAGCGGTCTCTTTGGAATTGGCGTTTGAAAGCCACGGACCCCGACTGCAATTCTCCCATGCTTCGCTTGGTCGTTGCCTTTATACGCTTCCTTCATCGGCATCAGATCAAACCGTAACGTCTCAGTAATCGTGTCTCGACAGGCATCTCCTCCAGCATCATGTACCAAGCCTACGTCAGCCTGGACCGGATCCGATTCCCTGAAACCAATCCACCAGCTTGAAGCAAACTGGTGCGCTGCACAGCCGCCTACGTAGCTCACCTGGCAAACGAGCACATCGCCGTCGATTCGCACCGACATCAGTTCGAATGGGTCGCCCTGCACTTCCCCAAGCAAGATAAGTCTTGGGGAAGGCACCAGCTGAAGGAGCTGTTCCTCACCCAACGCAGCAGCTATCGGCCACATCACCAGGCAGACAGCTACGAGGCTGGCTAGCAGGTTCCACCGCTTCGGACTCATTGACGAATTCCGGTGCCACATGACGACGTTCTGCTTCAGGGATGGACCAGGCAGCCGGGGCAGACGGCTGCGTCATCCTGGGAGCGATACACGTCGTAGCGGGGCTCGCCGTCGACCTGCAGATACCCCACGGCGCCCTTTTCGATTCTGAAGATCGCGTGATCCACCAAGGTAAAGGTGCCAGGCACCTCGAGGCCGAACTCCACCACCGTCGCCCCGCCCGCCGGCACCAACGTCGTCTGGATGCTGCGGGCCGGCTCGCTGACCAGGTCCGCCTCACGGTAGACGGCGTCGAAAATCTCCCCGATCACATGGAACGACGAGACGAGGTTCGGCCCCGCGTTGCCGAAAAAGATCCGCACGCGTTCTCCGGTCCTGGCCTTGAGCGCGCCCTCGCCGATCAACGATCCCACCTTGCCGTTGAACACGACGTACCTGGGATGTTCCACCACGCCATCCGCGTGCGAGAACGCAAGAGCCGCCCCTGCGTGTTGCGCGGAGTCCGTCGCGTAGAACTCGCTCTGGAGGACATAGAACTCGCGATCCGCCATCGGCAACCCCTTGGCAGGCTCCACCAGGATCAGGCCGTACATACCGTTGGCGATGTGGTCCATGACCGGCGGGGCGGCGCAGTGATAGATGAACAGCCCCGGGTGCAGCAGCTTGAACCACGCCACTCGTTCCTCGCCTTGGACCATGGTCGTCACCGGCGCGCCGCCTCCGGGGCCTGTCACCGCATGGAAATCGACGTTGTGCGGCATGCCGCTTTCGTCGCGGCTGGTCACATGGACTTCCAGGGTGTCGCCGACCCGGGCGCGGATCAACGGTCCCGGCACCCGGTCGTTGAACGTCCAAAAGGCGTACGTCTTGTCCCCATCGAGCGGCATCTCACGAATGCTCGCATCCAACCGCACGCGAACGAGGGCGGGCTTCTTCCGGGTGATGGGCGGGGGCACGTCAGGTGCAAACGTCAACGGCGCGTCCTCGATGGGAAGCGGCTTCGCCTGCTTCGCCGAGGCTTCCGTAGCCCCGCCAAGCATCAGCGCCCACGTCAGCATCACGGTCAAACTCTGTCGACGCATGATCTCACGACTCCTTGAGTATTACGGGCGGGCGAGGATGTCTCGGACGAGCGAGCCGAGCAGAAACGCGACCCCCGCCACCCCCACGCTGAAGAGGAGCATCTCACCCGCTTGCCTCGTGAAACGCCGTTCAAACAGGACGGACGAATAGAAGGAGAAGCCCACGATCATGAGGAGAATCGCCCCGCACATCACCGCAAGGGCGGCGAAGAGGTTCGGGATCAGCGCAAAGGGCAGCACCAGCGCCGCCACGACCACCGCGTACGCCACGCCGGTGTACACGGCCGCCTTCGTGGGATCGCGCCCTTCCTCGTGCCGCGCCTGCATGTAGGCGGAGGCGGCCATCGAGAGGCTCGCGGCGATGCCGGTGACCGCGCCGAGCAGGGCGACCATCGTGTGGTTGCGCAAGGCGAAGGCGAAGCCCACCAGCGCGCCGGTCAATTCAATGAGGCCGTCGTTGATCCCAAGGACCATGCTGCCGAGGAACTTCACCCGCTCTTCCTTGATCTGGCTGATGAGCTCTTTCTCGTGATGCGTCTCATGGTCGATGATCTCTTGCACTTGGGGCTTGAGCGCGGCGTCAGCGGTGTTGAGGAACGCGGTGTACTTCCGGACGGCGTCCCGCTCATGCCCTTCAAGAAATTTCGCCGTGAACGTCAGGCCGAGAACCCGCCGCATCGCTTTCAGGCACCACACCTCGAACCCATGCATGCGGTGCGTCTTGATGGAGGAGAACCGAAGCCAGAAGCGGTAATCGTCCAGCTCGTGCTCGACGAGCGCCTCGAGGATGCGTTTGAATTCCGGGACCGTCTCCGTCTTCGCCAGCTCGCGATACGTGACGTAATCCCGGTATTCATCCCTCGCGAAGTGATCGGGCGTCATCGCGCCTCCCGTCCGCGTGTCACGGCACGAACATCCTATGGCGTGGATGCGGCGCTCTCCGAACCGACCGGGATGCGGTTGTCGCGCTCGTCATAGGTATAGCGCGGTTGATCGTTGACCTTGTGGATGCGCACGTCCACGACCTCAAGCCCGCCTTCCTCATCGGCTTCCACGTCGAAGTCCAAGTCCAGCAGCTCATCGCTGACCGTGTCATGCATGTCCGTGCAGGCGTAGTAGAAGTCGCCCGTCTTGCCGACCCGCTCATGGACGCGGACCAACTCAAGCGATCGCGTGACGTCGGCGACCTCGTCCTCAATCTCGAAGACGCCGTCTTCCTCCGCTTCCACCTCGTGCACGTAGGTCTCAATCGTTTGGCGGATCTGCTCAGCCGAGGGTTCCACCTGGACCGTCGCTCCGCCGTGCTCTTGCGTGGCCGGCGCGGTGGCTCCTCCGCCGTGCTCCTGGCCTCCATGCTCCTGGCCGGCGGGCTCTTCGCCTCCATGTTCCGCCGCGAACGCGGGCCTACTCCCGCTCAGCAACCCCACGACCCCGACTGCCACGAACCCCACCCACACCCGACGCGTCATGCCGCCCTCCCCTGTTTCAGGTCCTCGAACCGAACCTCGACGCCCACATCCAGAAACGGCTGCCCATCCACTTCGACGTACGGCGCAAAGAAGATGTTCACCGGCTCGCCCTGCTGTCTGGGGACCAGCCGGAGATCGCGGCCCACGCTGATGAGGAACCGGTTGGGATCGCGGGCCCCGAAATAGTAGTCCGCCAGCTCCGGGTGCTTCCAGGCCTCTGAGGCATCCACCGGCATCCAGCCGCGGCCGTTGACATAGAACTCCGCCCAGCAGTGATAGCCTGCGATAACTCCTGAGGGCCGCTCCTGGGGGATGACCACTCCGATCTTGAACCGCGCAGGAAGAGATTGCGCCCGGGCCATGGAGATGAACAACGAATGGAAGTCGGTGCAATTGCCTGTGCCCAGCCGGCACGCCCGGCGGGTGTCGCCCCGGCCCCAGCCCGGGACGGTTTTGTCGTAGGCCATCGAGCCTCTGACGTGATCGTACAGCCCCCTGGCTTGCGCCAGTGGCGTGAGCTGTCCGGCGGTTGCCCGCCGCGCTCTGGCGCGCACCTCCTCGTCAATGATGACCAGACCGCTGGCTTCCAGGTGGCGGTGGAGCTCTTCCGGGGTGGGTGGGGCCTCTGCACGCGCGGCATCAGCGCCGATCAGCTGCGCACGGTACTCGATGGTGATCTCCAGATGCTCAGGGATCGGAGGTTCGAGTGTGGCGTGGAGGATCTCATTGCCGTAGTCGGGCTCCTGCGCCACGGTATAGGGGATGGGAGCGCGCACGTCGCGCTGAAGGATGCGTTGTTCCGCTGCGCTCTTCGCCAGCGGAATCCAGATGTCAAGGGCTCGCGCCTCAGGCGGCAGATGATTCACCCGCGCGAGGTACACGCACGTGACCTCTCGTTCGGAGGTCACCGGCAGGCGGGGGGATGACGCCGAGGCGCTGCCATGGTGTTCCCACGCCACCCATCCGCCGCCTGCCAACACCACGAGCCACAGCCAGTGAGCGTGCCATCTGACCATTCGAATCGACCCTTTCGGCAGGCTAAAACGTATAGGCGAGGGACACGGTGACTTCAGGGCCGTCCTGGAAGGCGCTTTCGAGATTCAGGATCACGTCCTCGGACTCGCCGAGGGCGCAGTCGGTTCCGAGGAAGAATCCCAGGCGGGTCTTTTCCTTATACCGGCCTTGCTTGAGGAGCTGGCCCTCCTGGCGCACGCGGTAGAAGGCGTTGACCATGGCGTACTTGACGCCGACATACGGCTTCACGCGGCCAAACTCCTTCGCCACGCTCGTACTCATCTGCCACTCGTGCCACCGCAGCTCGTTCTTGTCCTTGTGACGCTGGCGGAGATCCAGAAACTGGAGGCTGCCGTCCCATTCCCAGCGGTGCGTGGTACTCTCAAAGAGTTTGGTCTTCAGCGCCAGGCCGGTCATGAAATTGGTGCCGAAGCTGTTCGTCGTGTCGAGATCGTTGGTCTTCTTGATGGCGGGGTCATCGATTTCGAGGGACGCCGCCCCAAGCTTGAGGTAGACGCTCACCCGATCTGACAGACCATAGCCGCGGTAGTGCGCGCCGTGAGAGATTTGTGTCTCCGCATCCCCGCTCATCTCCCGCCCCGGAGTCCCCCCGCCGGCAAGTCCCATGACCCACTTACCTTTTTTGAGGATGCTCGACGGGCTGCCAACCGTTTCAGCGAAGGCGAGGGGCACGCACGCGAGGAGCAGTGCTGCGAGGGGGACGAGGAAGCCAACCGGGCGTGTCGAGCGTCTCATGCACGAGTCTCTTGGCGGCTATTATACCGCCTCACGAGGCTCGCGTCATCCCGAGAAATGCCAGGCGGGTTTGCGCGTTTTCGCGTTAGTCGCTTGTCACTTGTCGCTTGTCACTTGTCACTGGTTGCTCAGGCCAGTTCGAGCTGCCCGAGCAGCATGGCGACGGTCTTCAACAACTCGGTGGAGTTACAGGGCTTTGGGAGGTAGGCGTCGGCTCCGCACGCGAATCCTTTCAGTTGAGCCAGCGGCTGATCCACGGCGGTCAACATCAGGATCGGCACTTCCCACGGGTGAAAGAGCCGGCGCAGGTCTTTGCAGACGTCAAAACCGCTCCGGTCAGGCAATTGAAGATCGAGGATCACAAGATCCGGATGGCGGAGACTTGCGGCTTGGAGCGCTGAGAGCCCATTGAGCTGGATTTCCACCTCGAATCCGGACGATCGTAAGCGAGTCGCCAGGAGGGTCGCAAGCGTTTCGTCGTCGTCCACGATGAGGATCCGATCCCGTCTGCTCTGGTCCATGCCACCCTCCGTGGTTGCCTCCCGACAACACAGAACCCCCAGGTCCACCTGAGGGGCTTTCCTGAGGGCTTGTACCTCAACTATGCCTGATCGCAACCGTCGCTGTCAAGACGGTGTTATAATAGGCTCTCATCATGTGGTGGCAGTTTACGGATCAGGACCCTGAGGCTCCCCCGACGGGGACGTTCCGAGCCGTCGGCGCGGAACGGATCGGCCGGCTCTATTTTCCGCTGGTTAATGACGCGGGGTTGCTCTCGTGGACCACCCCACGGCTGCACGGCAGTCCGGCCGCAAGCCACGCCCGCTACCTCGCCCCTCCCCTGACGGCTGAAGACCTTCCTCATACCCTCCTCCATCGCGATGTCTGGCTGGTGGTTCCTCATCGGGCACCCTTTTCGCTCTCCGGGCTGTCTCCCGATGGGCTCGCTCCGCCTCGGGATCATTCGCGCCACTCCCTCTCGACCATCGAGGCCGGGCCAGGCTGGTTCGCGCTGACCCGAGCAGCCTCTGACGGACGATTCGTGGTGCGCGCGACACTCTGGTGTCCGGCCGATCTGAACGCCAAGGTCGAGGTGATGTGGATCGAGGTGACGAACACGTCCTCGAAGCCCCTCAGGGCGCTCGTGTACGCCGCGGTGCCGATGTTTGCGCGATCGGCTGACAACGTCCGCGATCACCGGCATGTCACCGCCCTGCTGCATCGGGTCACAATCGGGCGGCACAGCGTGACCGTGGTGCCCACGATGTCGTTTGACGAGCGGGGGCATCGGGTCAATCGCACGCGCTATCATGTCCTCGCGGTGGGTCCTGGAACCCGCGCGCCGACAGACGTCTGGGGCATCGAAGAGCAGTTTCTCGGCGAAGGCGGGACGTTCGCATCACCGGAGGCGGTGTGGCAGCAGCGCCGCGCACCCCCGGCCGCTCGCCTGCCTCAAGGGCGGGAGGCTATCGGCGGCTTCCGCTTTGCCCAGCACACGCTGCCGCCCAACCGCAGCGTCTCCTCCCTGCTCCTGGCCGGCATCGCCGACGACCCTGGTGAGATGCGGCGGTGGCTGCGCTGGGCGAAGCGGCCCGGCTTCGCCGCCCGGTCCCTCGCCGCCACCAAGACCCGGTGGCTGACTCGCATTCATCGCGTGACCTTTCAGACGGCCGAGCGCCACCTCGATCAGTGGCTGACGTGGGTTGGGTTTCAGCCGATGCTGCGCCGGGCCTATGGCAACTCGTACCTGCCTCAGTTCGATTACGGCCGAGGGGGACGCGGGTGGCGCGACGTGTGGCAGGACGGTCTGGCGTTGCTGCTCTCCGATCCGTCATCGGTGCGTCCGATGTTGCTGCGCCATGTGGGGGGCGTGCGGATCGACGGTTCGAATGCGACCATCATCGGCAAGGACGGTGCGTTCATTGCAGACCGCAACAACATTCCGCGGACGTGGATGGACCATGGGGTCTGGCCCATTCACACGATCCTGCTCTATCTCGATCAGACCGGAGACGTGGGGTTCGTGCTGCGGGAACGGGAATACTTCCGGGACGCGCAGATCTTCCGATGCCATCGGCAAGATCCGCGATGGACCGAGGCCTCAGGCGCGTGGCTGCGGACCCGTCGAGGCCGTCGCTACCGGGGCTCGGTCTTGGAGCATCTGCTGCTGCAAACCGTCAGCGCGTTCTTCAACGTGGGCGGCCACAATCTCTGCCGACTTGAGGGCGCGGACTGGAACGACGGGCTGGACATGGCATGCCGCCGAGGCGAATCGGTGGCCTTCAGCGCGTTCTACGCCTGGAATCTCAAACGGCTGGCTTCTCTCGCCCAGGCCTTGCGCGCCCACGGCCACAAGACGGTGCCGCTTGCCGAAGAGCTCTTGCTGCTGCTGGATCGCCTGCCGGGGCAGCGTCGCGTGGCCTACCAGCAAACCTCCGCCAAACAGGCTCGTCTTGAGCGCTATCTGCAGGAGGTGTCCCGGGCTGTGTCAGGCCGGAAAATCCCTGTCTTGCTTGAGGCGCTCAGCGAGGATCTATCGGCGAAATACGACGACCTCGCCACCCGCATCCGCGCGCAGGAGTGGATTCCTCTCACGGGCGGCGGGTTCTTCAACGGCTATTACGACGACCTCGGCCGGCGGGTTGAGGGGCCGCATCGCCTGGGGCTGCGGATGACGTTGACGGGACAGGTCTTCCCGGTCATGGCCGGCATCGCGACCGATGAGCAGGTGGCTCATGTGATCGCGTCGGTGAATCGGTTTTTGCGCGACCCGCGCCTCGGCGGCGTCCGGCTGAACACGGATTTCAAGGAACGGCAACCGGCGCTGGGGCGGGCGTTTTCGTTTGCCTACGGCGAGAAAGAAAACGGCGCGATCTTCAGCCACATGGCGGTGATGTACGCCTCTGCCCTGTACCTGCGCCGGCAAGCCCTTGAGGGGCGCGCCGTGTGGCAGGCGCTGTACCGCCTGGCGACCGACCAGCCGGTCGCGAAGATCTTCCCGGGCCTGCCGGAGTACTTCAATGCCGAGGGCCGAGGGATGTACAGCTATCTCACGGGGTCGGCGTCCTGGCTGATCTGTCTGCTGTTGACGCAGGTCTACGGCATCCGCGGGGCGCTGGGTGATCTGGTGATCGATCCGCAGCTGACGCGTGACGATTTCGGCTCCCGTCGCGCGCTGCGGGTTCACACCGCATTCGCCGGCCGGCCGCTCGTCATCACCATCGCCAACCCTAAGCGCCTCGAGGCCGGCCGGTATGCCGTCGAACGCATCCGCCACGATCGCGACGGCGCCGCGATCCCCTTCACCCGACTGCCGGCGGGAGGCGCGCGCCTCGCCCGCTCCCACGTGCATCGCTTTCCCGCCCGCCGCCCAACCCCCCTCACCATCACGCTATCCCGCTTCTCCTACGCCAGCTGAACTCAGGAGCGCTGGCCACGGGTCCTGCCGCTGCGCCTTCCCCACCGTTTTGCTTCGTTTTGCTTCGCAAAAACGAAGCAAAACGAAGCAGTGGGGACGGCGGGAGCCCTGGCTCCGCGTCACCCGTGGCCTGAGGGAATCGCCCGCCCGCTGAGGTCGCCCCCACCGTTTTGCTTCGTTTTGCTTCGCAAAAACGAAGCAAAACGAAGCAGTGGGGACGGCGGGAGCCCTGGCTCCGCGTCACCCGTGGCCTGAGGGAATCGCCCGCCCGCTGAGGTCGCCCCGCATGTTTTGCTTCGCCCCCTGAAATGCGAAGCATTTCGGGGACTGAGTCCTGGAAATCGCTCCGCGATTTCTCAGGGCAAAACGAAGCAAGCGGGGCTCCCCGCTGGCGGGCCCAGTGAGGGACTGGCACGGCCTGCGACGAGCCGGACGTTAGGCCACCCGAGCGGCCACGGTGTCCTTGACGCGCAGCGTCAAGGACGAGCGAGGGTGGACGCCCGAGCGAAGGGCTGGCACGGTGGGCCAGCCCGAGCGTTCCGGCGAGCGCAGGACGTGACAGGCCCGTGCCGCCCCGAATCGGAAGAACAAACGGGCTGGAAATCCGGTGTGTGATCGAGTAGAGTGATAGTTTCCCATGACGGTCGTCGCCTCGGTCCTGACGTGCAGCCGCACCCTCGTCGATCTCCTCTATCCCGCGGCGTGCCTGCTGTGTCGCGCCCCAACCGATGGGTCCGCTTCGCCGGTCTGCGAGTCGTGCCAGCTCGCCATGCCAAGGTCCCTGGCTCCGGTCTGTGCGCGATGCGGGCTGGGGCTTGCTGGAGCCTACGATGCGCACCTTGTGTGTCCCGCCTGCCAGCGGCATCCACCGGTCTTTGGGCAGGCTCGCGCCCCGTTTGTCTACGCCAGGGCGGTGCCCGACGCCATCAAGACGTTCAAATACCGCGGACGGCACCGGCTTGGGGCCTGGCTGGCCGCGCAGATGGCTGAGGAAGTGCGGCATCATGCGCCCTTCGCCGACGTGCAAGCGGTCGTCCCTGTCCCCTTGCACTGGTTCACACGACGGCTCAGGGGCTTCGATCCGCCGATCGCCCTCGCCCGCACCATTGCGAGATTGTTGGGAGTCCCTTACGTCCCGCTCTTGCAGCGGACTCGCTGGACCGCGACGCAAACCCGGTTGAGCCCTTCGGCGCGCGCGCGGAACGTGGAGGGAGCCTTCCGAGTCAGCGCCCGTCCACGGCCAAGCGGAGGAGTCCTCCTCATCGATGATGTGCTGACGAGTGGGGCCACCGCCAACGCCTGCGCGCACGTCCTCCGACGCGCGGGGATCCAGCCCGTCCACGTGCTCACCGCCGCGAGAACCCCGCTCCACCCATGAAGATTCTCCGGGCCTACGTCCTCAAAGAACACGCCGCACCGCTGGCGGTGGCGGTCAGCGGGCTGACCGTGGTGGCGCTGGTGGGCAACCTCGTGAAACTCGCGGAGCTGGTCATCGCCAAAGGGGTGAGCCTCTTCGATGTGCTGCGGCTCTTGATCTACTCGGTCCCCTACCTCCTTACCTTCACCCTGCCCATCGCGTGCTTGATCGCGATGGTGATGGCCTTTGGACGGCTGAGCAGCGACTATGAGCTGATCGCCATCCGGGCCTCGGGTGTGGCGCCGGCGCGGCTGGTGTGGCCGATCCTCACGGTGGGGCTGGTGATGAGCGGGATGATGCTCGCGCTCAATGACCGGGTCATTCCGGCCACGCACCTTGCGTCCCGCCGGCAGCTCAAAGCCATCGGCATCAAGCATCCCACCGCCTACATCGAAGCGGGGGCCTTCATCAAAGAATTCGAACCCTACGTCCTGTTCGTGTACCACGTCGACCGGCAGATCCTGCACAATGTCCGGATCTACGAGCCGCAACCCAACGGCCCGACGCGCACCATCCTCGCGAGTCGAGGGGAGTTCGAGCCGCTGCCGGACAAACGGGGGGTGCGGCTCAAACTCTATGAGGGCACGGTCGATGAATGGAACCCCGAACATCCCGGCTCGCTCTACAAAGTCTCCTTCGGCACCTACACCATGAACATGATCTCGGACGCCGAAGCCGGGAAGCGGATCGGCAAGAAACTCAAAGAGATGTCGTTCAAGGAACTCGGCATCGAACGGCAGCGGCTGCAGGCCGAAGGCATCGATGCCCTGCCGGTCTCGTTGGAGCTTCACCGCAAACTGGCGTTCTCCTTTGCCACGCTGATGTTCGTCGCCTTCGGGCTCAGCCTGGGCCTCTCCCTGCACCACCACGAACGGCTGGTCATCTTCGTGTGGGTGCTCGGCTGGAGCATGGCCTACTATCTGGCGACGATCGGGCTGAACGCCATCGCCCTCAAAGGGTGGGCTCCGCCGTGGCTGGCGATGTGGACGCCGAACTTCGCGGGCGGGGCCTTCGCGGGACTGCGGCTTTGGCACACCCTCCGCCGCTGATGCGGATCCTTGATCGGTACACGACCAAGCAGCTCTTCCCCGTGTGGGTGTGGTGTATGCTGGTGTTCGTTTTCATCAGCCTGCTCATCGATCTCTTCGGGCACCTCGAAGAGATCCTGCAGTATCGGATCCCGTTGGCGACTGTCGCGCAGTACTATCTCACCTTCACCCCGCTCGTCATCGTCCGCGCCTCGCCGTTGGCGTTGCTCCTCAGCTGCGCGTTCGTCGCCATGCGCCTGGTCCGCTATCAAGAGCTGTTGGCGATGCACGCGGGAGGAGTCAGCCTCGTGCGCGCCGGCGTCCCATTTGTCCTGGTGGGATGGTTCGTCAGCCTCTTCGTCTTCGCCCTCAACGACCGTGTGGTGCCGCAGACCGCCGCGGCGTATGAGCAGATGCGGTATGAATTGTTTCGCGGGCGGCAGCAGCCGCACCTCCTGGAGAGTGTGGCCACCCTGGATCGGGACAACCGGTTGTATCACGCGCGCCAGTTTCATCTGGACCGCAATGAGCTCACCGATCTGTCCATTCTCGAGCACGATGTGCGCAACCAGCCCACGAGAAGCTACTACGCCCGCCAGGCCTTCTTCACCCCCCATGGGCTGCTGCTCATCTCAGGCACGATCTACCGGATCAGCCCCAAGGGCCTGCTGACCGGCGAGCCGGTTCCGTTTGTGGAACGGCTGCTGAACTTCCCGGTCACGCCGACGTCATTCCGGCAATCCGACAGCCAGCCCGAGACGATGCGGGTGGGCCAGTTGCGCCGCCTGATCGCGCACCTGAAGGCGAACCACATCACCAATATCCGGCGCTACGCGACGGAGCTCACCGCTAAGCTGACCTTGCCCTTCATGAACGTCGTGATGTGCGTGATCGCCTTTATCGGCGCCACGCGGCGCCAACGCCGCGGGCATCTGCGGGGGCTCGGGACCAGCCTGGGGTGGGGGGTGCTGTACTACCTGGGGGTGGCGGCGGGTCAGGGTGTGGCGAAGGAAGGCTTCCTGCCGGTGGTGGTGGCCATGTGGGCCCCGCACCTCATCGCCCTGGGCCTGTGCTGGCGCGCCCTGCGTCAGCATGCTTGATCACCCAATCACTTAATCAGGTACTGGTCAAGTTTGACAGGGCCTGTCGCTGCGCCTTCCCCACCGTTTTGCTTCGTTTTTGCGAAGCAAAACGAAGCAGTGGGGACGGCGGGAGCCCTGGCTCCGCGCCACCCGTCAAACTTGACCACCACCCTTAATCACGCGCTCACGTCCCAAGCTCCCAGCTCGAGAGATAACGGGACTGCTCCTGGGTGAGGCGGTCGATGCGCACGCCCAGCGCCTTGAGCTTCAGGACGGCGATGCGCCGGTCGATGGCAGCCGGGACGGGATAGACTTTGCGCCCAAGGCGAGCGCCGTGACGCACGAGATGCTCTGAGGCCAGCGCCTGATTGGCGAACGACAGATCCATCACGTTCGAGGGATGGCCTTCCGCGCAGGCCAAATTGACCAGTCGCCCTTCACCCAGCACGTTGATCCGCCGCCCATTGGCGAGGGTGTACTGGTCGATGCCGTTGCGCACGACGTGATGGCGCCGGCTGACGCGGCGCAGGGCCTCCAGATCGATCTCCACGTCGAAATGGCCGGAGTTAGCCACGAGGGCCCCGTCCTTCATGCGCCGGAAATGGCGCGCGGCGATGACCTTCGAACAGCCGGTCACGGTGACAAAAATGTCGCCGACGCCGGCGGCCCGCTCAAGTGGCATCACTTGAAAGCCGTCCATCACCGCTTCCAGGGCTTTCAGCGCATCCACCTCGGTCACGATCACATGCGCCCCCATGCCCCGAGCCCGCTGGGCGAGTCCTTTTCCGCACCAGCCATAGCCCGCCACCACGAACACCGAGCCCGCCAGGAGGCGGTTCGTCATGCGCAAGATCCCGTCAATCGTCGATTGGCCGGTTCCATAGCGGTTGTCGAACAGATGCTTGGTGTTGGCGTCGTTCACCGCGATCACGGGGTAGCGCAGCTTGCCTTGGGCTTCGAGGCTGCGCAAGCGGATCACGCCGGTCGTCGTCTCCTCGGTGCCCCCGATGATGTCGCGCCCGAACCGCCCGGGCTCCTTGTGGATCGTCGACACCAGATCGGCCCCGTCATCCATGGTGATGTGCGGCGACATCGAGAGGACCTCGTGGATGTGCGCATAGTAGGTGCGCCGATCTTCTCCCCGAACGGCATACACCGCGATCCCGAAGTCCTTGACCAGGCTGGCGGCGATGTCGTCCTGCGTCGAGAGCGGGTTGGAGGCGCACAGCGCCAGCCGGGCGCCGCCGGCTTTCAAGGTCAGCATCAAGTGAGCCGTTTCGGTCGTCACATGCAGACAGGCCGCCAGGCGCACGCCCTTGAAGGGTTTGGTGCGAAACATCTGGGCGCGAATCTGTCCCAGAACCGGCATCTGGCCCTCGGCCCAGTCGATCTTCGCCCGTCCCGATTTCGCGAGATTCGCATGCTTGATATGAAATGTCCTTCTCACGTTCCCTCCCGTCGTTTGTTTCTTTTTTTCACTTATTGCTTACTGCTTACTGCTTATTGCTTTTTTAGTGGTGCTTCGCGGCCCGCTTGATGTCGTTCACGCGGTCGAGCTCTTCCCAGGTAAACCCGTCGTCCGTGCGCCCGAAGTGGCCGTAGGCGGCGGTCTTGAGATAGATCGGCCGGCGCAGCTTGAGCGTCCGGATGATCCCGTGGGGCGTGAGGTCGAACAGCTCGCGGATCATCTTGATGATCTGATGCTCCGGCAGCTTGCCGCTCCCGTGGGTGCTGACCATGATCGACACCGGTTCAGCGACCCCGATGGCGTAGGCCAACTGGATTTCGCACTTGTCCGCCACGCCGGCGGCAACGAGATTCTTCGCGACATACCGGGCCATGTAGGCGGCGGAGCGATCCACCTTGGTCGGATCCTTGCCGGAGAACGCCCCACCCCCGTGGCCGATGACCCCGCCATAGGTGTCCATGATGATCTTGCGTCCGGTCAGGCCGGTGTCACCCATGGGCCCGCCCACCTCGAACCGTCCGGTGGGGTTGACGAAGATCTTCGTCTGCTTATCGAGCCACTGCTTGGGGACCACGTGCTCGATCACGTGGTGTTTCATATCCGAGCGGATTTTCGACAGCGGGACTCCCACTCTATGGTGGGCGCTCACAATCACGGCTTCGATCCGCCCCACGTGCCCGTCATGGTACTCCACCGTGACCTGGGTTTTGCCGTCCGGACGAAGATAGTCGATCAGCCGCTGCTTGCGGACCTCAGCCAGCCGCTGCGCCAACCGGTGCGCGAGGATAATCGGCATCGGCATGTACTCCGGCGTCTCATTGGTCGCATAGCCGAACATCATCCCCTGATCGCCTGCCCCGCCTTTGTCCACGCCCAACGCGATGTCCGGCGACTGGGCTTGGACGGACGTCGACACGCCACAGGTTTTTGCGGCGAAGCCGTGCTCCGGCTCGTCGTAGCCGATCTCATGGATCGTCCGGCGGACGATCTGGGGGATCTCGATATAGCACGACGTCGTGATCTCTCCCGCGACGACGACCAACCCGGTGGTCACCAGGGTCTCGCAGGCCACCCGCCCGCTGGGATCCTTCTCGTAGATCGCGTCGAGCACGGCATCCGAGATCTGATCCGCGATCTTGTCTGGATGGCCTTCGGTCACCGATTCAGAGGTGAAGAGGGTCTTGCGCATGAGCGACTCCTTTCTTTCTTGTCTTGCTTCTTCCAGTACCGGACGGCTTGACGGTACGCCTCTTGCGATCCGATATCAAACCAGACCCCCTGCGTCATGACGGCATAGACCGGTTGCCGGGCCACGAGCCATTCGAGGAACTGGCCCGGGGCATCGCCGAGGCCGCCTTGCGCCAGGTAGGCCTGAATCTGCTGACGGATCGGATTCGGAAAATAGTAGAGGCATAACCCGATGGTCCGGCAGGGCGGGCGGCGGGGCTTTTCCCACCACCGGATGATCCGTCCGTCCGGGTCGGTCTCGGCCACGCCAAACTGCCTCGCCTCCTTGAGTGTCGCGACCTCCCGTACCGCGACCGTCGCCGCCGGACGCCTTAACCGGGCGGCGCGGAGGACCTCCGTCAGCGAACCGGTCAGGAGATTGTCTGTCCCCAGAACCAAGACGTCATCGGCCGCCGCCCCCCGCTCCCAGGCACGCTGCAAATCCCGGATCGCGCCCAGCCGGGACTCAGGGGTTTCGGTGCCGTCATCAAGAATCTCCACCGACGAGGATCGGCGGGCTTGCCAATGACGGAAGTGGCCCGCGAACTGGTGATTGGTGACCAGGATCGTCCGCGACACGTTGGGCACCGCCTCAACCGCCTGCATGATGGTATCCAGGATGGTGTCGTCTCCCAACGGCAACAGGGCCTTGGGACGATCCTTCGTGAGCGGATAGAGCCGCGTCCCGTACCCGGCGGCTAAGAGGACGACGCTGAGAGACGGTCCCATCTTACTCGGCCAGATCCGGAACCAATTGACGCAGGTGCGAGAGCAAGAACGCCTCGACTTCTTTGCCGGTTCGAAACTGCATCGCCTGTTGAGCGATAGCCTGGGCGGTGTGGTACTCCACGGCGCGAATGACCTTCTTGATCAGCGGGACCTGGATCGGGGACACCGAAAACTCATCCAGCCCCAATCCCAACAGGAGTAGGGCGAGTGCTGGCTCGCCGGCCATCTCGCCGCACATGCCCACCCAGATGCCGGCTTGATGGCCGGCATCAAGAATCTGTTTGAGGAGGCGGAGGACGGCCGGATGCGCGGGTTCATACAGGTAGGCGATCTTCTCATTCACGCGATCCACCGCCAGGGCGTACTGGATGAGATCGTTCGTCCCGATGGAAAAGAACTTCGCGTCCCCGGCCAACAAGTCGCAGGTCAGCGCCGCGGAGGGCACCTCGATCATCGCGCCGACGTCCATGGCCGGCGAGAAGGCGAGGCCCTCACGCGTCAGCTCGCCCTTGACCCCCTCGAGGATCTCGTGCGCCCGGCGCAGCTCCTCCAATCCGGAGATCATGGGAAACATGAGCTTCAGGTTCCCGTAGGCGCTGGCCCGCAGGATCGCCCGCAGCTGCACGCGAAAGACATCGGGACGGGCGAGGCAGAACCGGATCGCCCGCCATCCCATAAAGGGATTCATCTCGGTGGGTAGATCCAGGGGGGAAAGAAACTTATCGCCCCCCAGATCCACCGTCCGGATGATCACAGACTGGGGGGCCAAGCGCTCCGCCACGGATTTGTAGGACTGGAATTGCTCCTCTTCCGAGGGGAAATCGGTGCGGTTGAGGTAAAAGAACTCGGTGCGGTAGAGCCCGATGCCCTCGGCGCCGTGGGCGATCACGGAGGGGATCTCGTCGGGGACTTCGATGTTGGCGGACAGCGTCACGCGGTGGCCGTCCAGCGTTTCCGCCGGCAGGTCCTTCAATTGCAGCAGTTGCCGGTTGACTTCCTGGATTCGCCGCTGCTCCACCTCGTAGCGGCGGATCGTCGCAGGGTCGGGATCGACGATGACCTCCCCCCGCGTCCCGTCCACAATGATGAGGCCTTCTTTTTCGATGCGGGCGGTGGCCACCTCCACCCCGACGACCGCCGGGATGCCCAGCGACTTGGCCATAATCGCCGTATGGCCGGTCCGCCCGCCCACATCCGTGACGAAGGCCAGCACATGCCGCTTGTGCATGAGGGCGGTCTCTGAGGGCGAGAGGGCGTGGGCGATGACGACGACCGGCTCATCGAGTTGTCCCATGGCATCGAGGTGCCGGCCGGTCAGATTGCGCAGGATCCGTTTTCTGACGTCCTCGATGTCGGCGGTGCGATCCCGCAGGTACTCGTCATTGGTCCTCGCGAAGGCCCGCAGGTACCGCCGGACGACCTCATTAAAGATGTATTCCACATTGAGGCGCTGGGCCTTCAAGCCGCCAAGGACCTCTTCGCGAAGGCTCTGATCCTCCAGGACGAGGAGGTGCGCGTTGAAAATCTCCGCGTGCTCCTGACCCATCTCGTCCGCCAGGCGATGCTGAATCCCCAGGATCTGGTGGCGGGTTTGGATCAGCGCTTCTTCGAAGCGCATGACTTCGGCAGGAATCTCCGCCTCGGCAATCGGGCGGCGGGGGATCAGGAGCTCCTCGCTGCTGAACAGGAAGGCCTTCCCGATGGCCACGCCTGACGACGCCGGAATCCCTTTGAGGACTAGCATGGGATCAGATCGTGCATCGGATGGATCGTGGAGACTCCTGGAGGGGCTCGGTGAGCAAGTGGCTGAGGTGATCCAACGCCTCGGCGGCGTCCGGGCCTTCGACGACGAGAGAGACGCGCGCGCCCTTGCCGGCCGCCAGGGTCAGAATCCCCATAATGGATTTTCCATCCACAATCTTGCGGCCTTTCTTCACCGTCACGCGCGACTTGAATCGTTTGGCGAGCTGCACGAACATCGCCGCGGGGCGAGCATGGAGCCCTTGGGCGTGCACGATGGTCACCGTCCGCTGAATCGCCGACATGGTCAGCCCCCCAGCCTCCACTCGAGCTCGCAGGCCCAGGTCCGTCGGCCCGCAAGCGCCCAGAGGCAGACGACGGCCAATCCTTGGGAGGTGCGCTCCAGTCCTTCTTCCGACTCGGAGACCGTGTAAATGGGAACACGCGCGACCGATGCCGGCGGGTCGATCCTCACCGTCAGGGTCAGGGGCAGCGAGGCGTCCTGGAGATCCAACTGCTCGAGCCGCTCAGACAAAAGCGGCTCGGCCCACTGCGGATTCCAGAGGCCCAGGTTCATCTCCATAGCCACGACGGGGATCGTAAGCCCGTCCACCTCATACCGGCATCTCAGCACCGGTTGCTTCTGCATGAGGGTGAAGGTCTTCCGCACGCTCCCCGCGCCGACGCGGCGAACCAGCTGCACCGCCACCTGATTCGCCGAGGAACGCCGCAAGGCCCCAACCTGATAGGACCCGCCCATCCAGAGGCGATATTCTCCCCAGGTGTTCTGCCGAATCTGCTGCAGCGAGGGCATCGCGGAGAGGGCGTAATCGAGGAAGTTGCAACGCCTGTGATCATCATAGACCAGGTGCGCTTCCAGGCCGGTTTCTTTGGGCTGCAAGAGATCGTGGATGCTGGCGGGGGCCTTCGCCAACGCCATCGAGGGGGACGCCGTCGCCTGCAGTTTCTGATGATACGATTCTCGCTGCCGTGTGAGGGTGTCCGTGACGTTGACGGCATGGGCGTAGTCGTCGACTTCCATCACCGCGCCGCCTTCGCGCGGATCGATCACCACCCCGAGGCGCGCGCTTCGCAAGGCCACCTCCGGCTCCCCGTCCCCGTCGAGGTCGCGCTGGACGATGGCGGGCGGCGTTCCGTTGACTTGATCCGCGAGCTGCTCAGCCGTCAACAGATGGCGATAGACCGCTCGACGAAGGTGCGAGAGGTACAAACCTCCAAACACCCCATGCCAGTACGCGCAGTTGCACTGCCCCTTGTACAGCTCCCGCTCAGCCCGCCTGATGAGTGACGAATGACGGCTCTTGGCTGTGGGCTTGGCCTTGGGTCGTGAGTCTTGGGTCTTGAGTCCACTCAGGCGCTCGCTCACCCGGAGCATCCGTTGGTACATCGCCTGCGCCTCAGGGTATTTCACGAAGAAGTTGCGAAAGGACCCGCCCGACCACTCGAGCATCTCTTCGTAACTCCCGCCCGGCAGATACACCCGGCCGCTGGGACCCATGCGGGTGAGGTAGTCCGAGAAGGTCGCCGTCTTCAGCCACGACGATTCCCGTTCCAGCGCGCTGAACCACCGCTCCAACCATCCCTGCTCGTAGACCCACTCGTAGGTCTTGGGCCAGAGCCCGAACTTCTCGCCGTCATCGGCAAAGGTGATGGCGATCGGCTCATCCCGAATCAACTGTTTCAGGAATGCGATCGTCTGAGCCACCTCTTGAAATGGCATCCCGTATCGCAGGCGCTTGGAAGAGGGAAACAGCGTCACCATCTCCCCGGCGTAGTCGGTCACATAACAGCCCAAGAGGTCCTCCCCGTCTTGATCGCGATACCACAATCTGGCGGGCAGGACATCCTTCGCAACCTGAAACTGATTGGTATCCACCATGGTGAACCGGATGCCGGCCCTCGCCAGGGTCCCGGGCAGCTCAGGCTCCCACACCCGCTCGGTCAGCCACAAGCCTGACGCGGTTGCCCCGAACTGTCGGCGCAGGATCGCTTGCATCAACGCGAGTTGTCCCTGCCGATCGGCTTCAGGGATGAGTGGGAGAATCGGCTCGTAGTAGCCTGAAGCCAGCAGCTCCACTTGGCCGCTGCGCACCAGCCGCCGCAGCCGCTGCAGAAACTGGGGTTGGCGGTCCCCTAACCAATCCAGCAGACTCCCGCTGTAATGCAGGGCCAGCCGGATGCTTGGGTGCCGCTCGAGCGTCTCCAGGAACGGGTGGTAGGATTGACGGAACGCTTGGTCAAAGACGAAGTCGAAATTGCCCACCGGCTGATGGCAGTGGATCGCCATCAACAGGTAGACGGGGGCGGAAGCCATCAGACCTCTGACGCATGGTCGTTGCTGACGGAGGCCTGAGGGGGAAGGGCCGCAGCGCCCGGCCGGTTCGCCTTCTGCGCCGGCGGCGCCCGGCGCATCCCCGTCGAGAGCCCCACGATCAGCCGAGCCAGCTTATCCGAATTGTGGCGCACGTAATCCTCAAGACCGACGACATCGTCCGCCACCACCTGATAGCCGAGCTTGCGAACCGCGTCCACATCCGGCTCGACGGGTTCGGCGTGCTCCTGGCGATAGCGTTCGAGCAAGGCCTCAGGCACCGGCTTGGTGTTGACGACGCATACCTGAAAGATGCTGGGGTGCGTATGGGCGATGAGGGCGCGGACGTGCTCGCTGGCCTTAAACCCGGCGGTCTCGCGGAATTGGGTCATGACGTTGCACACGTAGATCTTCAGCGCCTTGGATTCCACAATCGCCTCCACAATGCCGTCGACCAGCAGGTTGGGAATGATGCTGGTGAAGAGCGAGCCGGGCCCCAAGACGATGAGATCGGCCTCTCGAATCGCGCTCAACGCTTCCTGGGTGGGGGCGACGCTGGCTGGTTCCAGATACACGCGGCGGATCGAGACGGGATAGTCGGAGATCTTGGATTCACCGACCGTCAGGGTCCCGTCGTCGTGCTCCGCCACCAAGCGGACCTTCTCGCACGTCGAAGGGATGACCCGTCCTTGAATCGCCAGCACGCGGCTGGAGGCTTGGATCGCCCGCTCAAAATCCCCGGTAATCTGGGTCATGGCGGTGATGAACAGGTTCCCGAAATTGTGCCCCCGCAACGCCGACTCGCCTGGAAAGCGGTACTGGAACAGCCGCTGCATGAGCGGCCCGGCCTCCGCCAGAGCCACCAGACAATTGCGGATATCCCCGGGAGGCAGGACGCCGAATTCCTCCCGCAACCGGCCGGAGCTGCCGCCGTCATCCGCCACGGTCACGACGGCGGTGAGCTTGCTGGTGTAGGCTTTCAACCCCTGTAGCAGCGTCGACAACCCCGTCCCTCCGCCCACGACCACCACCTTGGGCCCACGCTCCAGGTGCCGGCGCTCAAAGACGACATCCACCAATTCTTTTTGCGCATCCGGCCTGACCACGTCCAGCAGCGAGCGCACCGCCACCACCGCGCCGGTCACCATCGCCCCCAGGCCTCCTGCGAGAAGCAAGAGACTGACCAAACGCGTCAACAACGAGGGCTGGGGTGTGGTGAACAAGGCCGAGCCCATGCCAAACAACAACACCCCCACGAGGGAGAGGAGGAGCCATCGTTTGATCTGCATCCCGGGATAGAACCACTTCAAAAATCGCATCTGAATCCTGTCTTTCTCGACCCGTTCACTAGTCACCAGTCACTAGTCACTGGTCACTCGTTTTACTGGCGGCGCTGCTCTTCGTCACGGATGATCTTCAAGAGGGTTTTCTCGTCTTTGGCCGCGATCAAGCTGTCCCGGAAATGTTTTTCTTTCAGCAGGCGGGAGATGCGCGCCAAGGCCTTCAGGTGGGGACCCGCGGAATCTTCCGGGGCGACCAGGAGGAAAAAGATCTGGGCGGGCTCTCCGTCCAAGGAATCAAAACCTAGCCCGGCTTTGGAAATCCCCACGGCTCCCACAAGCTCCCCCACGCACGAGGATTTCCCGTGAGGGATCGCCACTCCCTGCCCGATCCCCGTCGAGCCGAGCGCTTCGCGGTCGAGCAGGATCTGGACAAACTTCGAGACGTCGCGCTCCTTGAGCGCGCCGGCCTTGACGAGCAACTGGACCAGCTCGCGGATCACCTCTTCTTTGGTCTGCCCCTTGAGCGAACACGCCACCGCGTCTTCCCGGAGAAAGTCTAACACCTGCATGCCGACTCCTTGTTAGGCGAGCGAGCGGGTGATGGGATTTGAACCCACGACATTCACGTTGGCAACGTGACGCTCTACCACTGAGCTACACCCGCGTTTCCTCGTACAACGGCTCCATGGGCACGGAGGGATTCGAACCCCCACGGGTTTCCCCAACAGCTCCTAAGGCTGTCGCGTCTGCCGTTCCGCCACATGCCCGTCCAGATGGTGTCATGTGATACACACGCAAGCTTTCTCGGGTCAGAGTGGGCCGTGCAGGAATCGAACCTGCAACACCCTGATTAAGAGTCAGGTGCTCTGCCGATTGAGCTAACGGCCCGAAACTGTGGAGCCAAAACGGAGGTTTGTGTCATGTGAAATGTGGAATGTGGAATGGAAATCAAAAAAATCTTTTCCATTACACATCGCACATTACACCTTACACAAGCCTGAGCCTTGCCTGAGAAAGCGCGCCCGGCAGGATTTGAACCCGCTGCCTCCTGGTTCGAAGCCAGGCGCTCTATCCAAGTGAGCTACGGGCGCAGATCACGTCGCCGTGCAAAAAAGATATTGTAACAGAGAATACGCGCGGAGCGGCATCTATCGGCTGAGGCGATAGGGGTCTAAGAGGCGCCGGGCGGAAGCCGGACTGAGCCATCCACGGGCGACGACGAGATCCTGAATCGACCGACCGGAAGCCAGAGACTCTTTGGCCACCTTGGCGGCGTTGAGGTAGCCGAGATGGGGATTGAGCGCCGTGACCAACGCCAGGCTGCGCTTCGCGTAGGCTCCGCACCGCTGGGCATTCGCCCGGATGCCGCTGACACAGCGGGTCGCAAAGACGTGGGTGGCGGTGGTGAGCAGCGCCATCGCTTGGAGGAGGTTATAGGCGATGACGGGCATCATCACGTTGAGCTCCAACTGCCCCGCTTGAACGGCGTAGGCGACGGTGGCATCATGCCCCAAGACTTGGAATCCCACCATATCGACCATCTCGGCGACGACCGGATTGACCTTGCCCGGCATGATGGAAGACCCCGGCTGCACCGTGGGCAGCTCGATTTCTCCCAACCCCGTATTCGGGCCGGAACTGAGCAGCCGCAGATCATTGGCGATGCGAATCAGCTCAAGGGCGTAGGCCCGCAGCGCGCCGGAGAAGCGCGCGAAATCCGCCGCGCTCTGCATGCGCTCCATCAGATCCTCAGCCGAATGCACGGGCAGCTGCGTCCAGCGGCGCAGCGCCTGAAGGGCCAGCCGACGATATCGCGGGTGCGCGTTCATGCCGGTGCCCACGGCCGTCCCGCCCAGGTTGAGTTCCTGCAACGCCTCAGCCGAGCAGGCGACGGCTTCCCGCGCCTTCCTCACGGCTACCGCATACGCGCCGAATTCCCGGCCCAGGCGGACCGGCACGGCGTCCTGGAGATGGGTGCGTCCCGATTTGACGATGCCGCCAAACTGCCGGGCCTTCCGGCTCAACACCGCCTCCAACCGCGCCATCGAGTCGACGAGTGCTGGCTGCGCCATCAAACAGGCCAGCCGAATCGCGGTCGGGATCGTGTCGTTGGTCGACTGCGCCATGTTGACGTGGTCGTTCGGATGCAGGAAGCGGTACGTCCCCCGGCGGGCGCCGAGCAGCTCGTTGGCGCGATTGGCGATGACCTCGTTGACGTTCATGTTGAACGACGTCCCCGCGCCGGCTTGATAGACGTCGACAACGAACTGGTCGTCGAACCGCCCCCTCAACACCTCATCGCACGCGCGCGCGATGGCGGAGCCGAATCGGCGCGGCAGGCACCCCACGGCCACGTTGGCGTGCGCCGCCGCCTTCTTGATCAGCGCCATGGCCCGCACCATCCCCTGATGGAGACGCAACCCGCTGATGGGGAAATTCTCAACCGCGCGGTGTGTCTGGATGCCGTAATACGCCCGTGAGGGGATGCGCCTCGTGCCGAGGGAGTCGCGCTCAAGGCGGGTTGCCATGCCGGATTTAATCGAACTCCGCGAAGATTTCTTCGAGCCGTGGGGGGCTTGAGGCTTGCGCCGATTTGATGATGTTAGCGACCCCTTCCTCAAACGTCGGCTGCCGGACCTGATAGAACACGCCGAGGTAGGTCTTGTCCGTCTGCAGCGCCAACTCAAACGCCTTCACGCGATTCGTCACGTCGTGGTCTTTGGGCAGCTCCCCCAGCCTCGCCGGCATCATCTTGTAGGTGTTGTAGAACGTGATGCAGGGGCTGATCACGTTGACGAACGCAAACCCCTTGTGCTCCATCGCCTTCGTGATGAGGTCCGAGAGCTCGCGGGGCTTACCGGAATAGCCTTGGCCGACGAAGGTGGCGCCATAGGCGATGAGCATTGCCAGCGGATTGATCGGCTGCTCGATGTTTCCATAGGGGGTGGAGCCGGCTTGAAATCCGACGGGCGAGGTGGGTGAGTACTGGCCTTTCGTCAGCCCGTAGGTCGAGTTGTCCATGACGAGGTAGGTGAAGCCGGGGTTGCGGCGGGCCGCGTGGGGAATGTGGCCGCCGCCGATGGCAAAGCCATCCCCGTCTCCGCCGACGCCGATCACATGCAGCGACGGATTCGCGAGCTTCACCCCCAGCGCGACGGGCAGCACGCGCCCGTGGACGCTGTGGAACCCGTACGACTTGATGAAGCCCGGCGTGCGGCCTGAGCAACCGATACCGGAGACCACCACGAGATCCTTCGGGTTGATCTTCAGGCCCGCGAGGGAGTTGTAGAGCGACGACAGGACCCCGAAGTCGCCACACCCGGGGCACCAAATGGGGTGTTCGTCGGTCTTATAACTTTGGGGCAAGATCTCGACGTCGGCTGTGGACATGGTTGGCCGCCTCCTCAATCTTGTCGAAAATCTCTTTGGGCGTGAAGGGCAACCCCACGCACTTGTTCAATTGGATGAAGTCATACGCAAACCGCTTGCGCAGCAGGGTGGCGAACTGCCCGGTGAAATTGACTTCTGGAATGATGACCGCCTTCGTGCCGTTGATGAACTCCGTGAGTTTCGCCAGCGGCTGCGGGTAGAGGATTTTCGTGTGCAGCGCGCCGACGGAATACCCTTGGTCCTGCGCCATCTGTACCGCTTCGCGGATCACCCCTTCGGTGGATCCCCAGCCGATGACGCCGATCTCCGGATGGGCCTCCCCGTAGAAGCGCACCAGCTCGTTGGCGATCGACTCCACAGCATGGAACTTGCCGTAGCGCTTCTGCGTCAGGCGCAGATGATTCTCGTGGTCCGACGCGGCGGGGTAGCCGATCTCGGTATGTTCCAGCCCTTCGGCGACGTACCCGCCGCCTTCCATCCCAGGGGCTGACATCGGAGAGATGTGATCGGGGGTAAAGCGGTAGCGCTGGTAGCCTCTGAGTTCCTCCGTGGTGGGCTTGCGACGCTCCACGAGGGGAACCGTGGAGGGGTCGGGAACCGGCACGGTCGCTTTCCGATGGCCCAGGTATTGGTCGGAGAGCACGATGACCGGCATCTGGAACTGTTCCGCCAGATTGAACGCCCGCATGATCCCGTAGAAACAATCCTCGACGCTAGTGAGCGCCATCACGATCCTCGGGCAGTTGCCGTGCCCTCCGTAGACGGCGAGATAGAGGTCGCCCTGCTCGGTCTTCGTTGGCATCCCGGTGGAGGGGCCGACGCGCTGGACATCGACGATGACGGCGGGAAGTTCAGCGACCACGGCCAATCCGATCATCTCGGTCATCAGGGAGTAGCCGGGACCCGAGGTGGCCGTCATGGCTTTCTTGCCTGCGTAGGAAGCCCCGAGCACCACCCCGACCGCCGAAATCTCGTCTTCGGTTTGCACGACATAGCCTCCGATCTTCGGCAGCTCCTTGGCGAGAAACTCCATGATGTCGGTGGCCGGCGTGATCGGATAGCCGGCGTAGATACGGCAGCCGGCCGCAATCGCCCCCAACCCCAGCGACTCGTTCCCGGAGAGCACCAGCTCCTTCGTCTTGCGAGATCCTCGGCCCAGCCGGATGTCGTCGCGCTTGGGCTGCTGCACGGCGTAGTCGGCTCCGACGCGCAGCGCCAACAGGTTTTTCTGCACGATCGCCTCGCCCTTGCGGGCGAAACGCTCCTTGAGGAGGTCCTCAAAGACCTCAAACGAAATGTCAAACAACCGGCTCAACACCCCCAGCGCCACGATGTTCTTCGTCAGCTTGACGCCCACCTTCTCCGTCGCCAGGGAGGTCATCGGAATGCCGTAGTGAATGACGGCGCCATTCGCCGGTGGGGTGAAACTATCGGCATCGTAGACCAGCGCCCCGCCGGAACGAACGTCCTGCGCATGCTTCTGGTACGCCTCTTCGTTAAAGGCGACCAGCACATCCACCGCCGCCCCCTGCGAAAGGAGCAGTGCATTGGAGGCCCGCACCTGATAGTTTGCGTGTCCTCCTTTGATCTCTGCCGGGTACGTCCGGAAGGTGTAGATCTCAAAGCCGGCTCGAGCCAACGTCAAGGTCAACAGCTCCCCGGTGCTGATGACCCCTTCCCCACCTTCCCCACCGACGCGAAAGACGTAATCCGTCATCTTAAAGTTTCACCGCATCCTGAGGCCTCGACGAGACCGTGTCCCGTGGCATCGACCACGCCCGCCCATTGACAAAAAACTCCAGCGCGCCCTCGGGCAACTTTTCCTCCTTGGTGTGTTGCACGATCAAGGAGACCGCCGGATCCCGCACCTCTTCGCTCCACGGTCCCACCACGAGGGCGGACGGCCCCGCGAACCTCGGCCGGAGGCACGCATACCCTTCCTGCGCATGGCCCTCCAGCAGCAGGTTTTCCAGCTCATTACGCCCGATGATGATTTTGGTCGTCGGGCCGATGCGGAAATGCCGTCCGAGGGCCAGGAGCTCCATGTCTTTGGTCGTCGGGCGCTCGTCATGCGCAAAGAGATCCTTCGCCTTCTTGGCGAAATGCTCATCGGTGAGCTGGCAGCCTCCCGCCGCTTGGGAGTACTCGGTCATCCCCCGCTCGCTGGCCAGGGCCAGCTGTTCGTGACGGGACCGGCCGGAGACGCGCAGCAGGCGGCTGCGATCCACCACCCCCAGGAGCTCCGGCAACGTCGGGTCCAAGAGGTGGGCGGAGAGCGGCCGCAGCAGCAACCCTTCCAGCCCGCTCTCGGCTTCGATCAGATCCAGCGGCCGGCGCCGTTGGGACATCGGCCGCTGCCCGAGCACCTCGCCCGTGACGACGAATCCGGCGCCGATTTCCTCCAGATAGCACTTCGCCAAGCGGAACATGTAGATGCGGCAATCGACGCACGGATTCATCCCCGCGCCATAGCCGTACTTCGGGTGACGAATGACCTCGAGGTAGGCCTCTCCAACGTTTAAGACCATCAGCGGGACGCCCAGCTGATGAGCCGCCGCCACCGCTTTCTGTTTGTCGCAGCAGCCCCAGCTGAGCGAGAGGTAGAGACCGCTCACCTCGATGCCTTGCTCGAGCATCAAGCGGGCTGCCAGGGCGCTGTCCAGCCCGCCCGAGATGAGCGCCACGCACTTGCGTTCCATGAACATCAAAACGTTTGCGCGTTTGCGCGTTGTCGCGTTCGCGCGTTGACTCTTCAACGCGCCAACCCGCTAACCCGCAAACGCGGCAACCCCGTTACACGGACACGAGGATCTCGTCGCCTTCGACGGTGATCGGAAACGCCTGAACTGACACCGAGGGGTCAAACGCGCACGTCCCGTTCGCCACGTCGTATTCCCACCCGTGCCAGGGACAGGTGACGGTCGTGCCGGAGAGGCTGCCTTCCCCGAGCGGCCCGCCGCGGTGCTTACACGTATTGTCAATCGCGTAGAACGTGCCGTCGACGTTGAAGACCGCCAGGGTCCTGCCCCCCGCCTCGATCACCTTACCCGTGCCGGCAGGGATTTCGCTCACCTTCGCCACTCGTGTTCCCTGTGCCATTGCCTCCCCCTGCTTGTCGCGTGTCGCCTGTCACTTGTCACGCTCTTAAATGAAATCCTCCATAATCGCGGCCAGGTCGTTGCGATGCAACGGCTGCTTCACCAGAGGCGTGCCGCTGCGCAGGGCGGGCTCTTCATCTTCATAGGTCGGACGCTCGACTTTGTAGAACACGCCGATCGGGATGCGCGCCCCCCACTCAAAGGCCTTTTCAAGGCCCAAGCGGAAATCCGAGGTATCGTGGCGCTCGTCTTCCAACTTGTAGACCCGTTCGCGGAACCACGGGTAGGTGTTGTGCTTGTTGTACGTCACGCACGGCGAGAAGACATCGACCAGCGCGAACCCCTTGTGCTCAATCGCGCCTTTCATGAGCTGGGCCAAATGCAGATTCTCCCCGGAGAAGCCGCGCGCGACGTAGGTCGCCCCGCATGTCAGCGCCAGCGCGACGGGATTCAGCGCCAGCTCAATCGTCCCTTCCGGGGTGGATTTGGTGCGGATATCTTTTTCCGTCGTGGGGGACGCCTGCCCGGTCGTGAGCCCGTAAATCTGGTTGTCCATGACGATGTACGTCATGTCGACGTTGCGGCGGCAGGTGTGCACGAAGTGCCCCACGCCGATGCCGTAGCCATCGCCGTCTCCGCCCGTCGCGATCACCGTCAGGGCGTGGTTGCCCAACTTCGCCCCCGTCGCCACGGGCAGGGAGCGGCCATGCAGCCCGTGAAAGCCATAGGCGTTGAGAAAGCCGGGGAGGTTCGATGAGCACCCGATGCCCGACACCACCTGAACCTGATGGGGCGGGATCTCCAACTCAGCCAGGGCCCGTTGGAGCGAGTTGAGCACGCCGAAATCCCCGCATCCCGGGCACCAATCCGGCTTGATCTTCCCGATGTATTCTTTCACCTGCGCCATGCCCTACCTCCGGAACTCCCCCGTGGTGACAAGGGACAAGGGACAAGCGACAAGTTGAAGAACGCGCTTGTCGCATGCCGCTTGTCGCATGTCGCTGCTCTCAGTGCTGCCTCGCGGCTTCCGCTCCGATCGCCGGATTCTCAACGGGCGAGAAGTCCGGCGGGAGGCCTTCATCGCTGACCACGCTGACCGTCACCGACTCGGCCGGTTTGGTCTTCAGGATGGTCCGCGCCTGATCCACAACCTGCTTGAGCTCAAACGGTTCCCCATCGTATTTGCGAAGGTGGTGCTGGATGCTGATGCCGGTTTCCATCCGGATGAGCTTCACGAGCTGGCCCGTGTAGTTCGCCTCGACCGACATCGTCATGGTGCAGCGCTCAAGCAGCCCACGCACCTCCTGCGTCTGGAACGGCCAGAGATATCGCAGGCATAGCACGTTGACGTTCAACCCCTCCTTGTGCAACGCCTCCATCGCCTCCAGCATGACCTGGTAGGTCGAGCCCCAGCCCACCAGCGTCAAGTCCGCGTGGGCCGGGCCGTCGAGCTGCGGCTTCGGAAACTCCTTGAGGAGGAAGCCGATCTTGCGCATGCGCTTGTCCATCATCTTCACGCGGATGGCGGGGTTCGTGTAGACGTCGCTGATGACGATCCCGTCCTCGTCATGTTCATCCGTCGCCGCCGTGAAGATGGTCCCCTGGGTCCCTGGCAGCGCCCGCGGCGAGACGCCTGTCGGCGTGTCCGCAAACCGTCGATACGCGCCGTTGGCCTGTGTCACGATGGGCCCGCGCTCGATGGGGATGCGATTCAGGTCGACCCCCTCAAACGTCTCCAGCCGTTCAGCCAGATACAGGTCCGTGGCGATCATCACGGGGCATTGGTATTGCTCGGCGAGATTGAAGGCCTGGATGGCCATGTCGTAGCACTCTTGGAGGGTGCGGGGGGCCAGGATCACCTTGGGGAATTCCCCTTGCGAGGCGCCGAGGAGCTGGAACAAATCGCCCTGCTCGCTTTTGGTCGGCAGCCCGGTCGAGGGTCCTCCCCGTTGGGCTTCGACAATGACCACTGGCGTCTCGGTCATGGCCGCCTCCCCGACCGCCTCGGTCATCAGGGCAAAGCCTCCGCCCGAGGTCCCGGTCATGGCGCGCACCCCGACATGTCCCGCGCCGATGGCCATGTTGAGCGAGGCGATCTCATCCTCGCACTGCTTAACCAACAGCCCGGTCTTCGCGGCGTATGTGACGAGCCAGTGCAGCAGGGAGGAGGCCGGGGTCATGGGATACGCGGAATAGAAGCGGCAGCCGGCCGCGAGCGCCCCGAAGCCGATCATCGGGTTGCCGCCCGCCAAGGGCCGCCGTTTGCCGTCGCCTGAGCCGATGCGAATGCCACCCGGCGTGAAGTGCGACCGGGCATGCCCCATCCCTTTGTCAAAGGCCTCGAGGTTGGTGGTGATGACCGCCTCGCCTTTCTTGAGGAAGCGTTCCTTGATGAGCTCTCGTATCGCCTGGGGATCCAACCCGAGGACTTGCATCAACGCCCCCATCAGCGCGGTGTTTTGCATCTGCTGGTTGCCGATGAGCTCCATCACCGGCAGGCCGATGAGCTGCACGTCCTTCTTCAGTCCCTCGCCGGTCGCCTTGAATTTATCGGTGTTATAGAAAACTGCGCCGCCTTCCATCACCCGTTTCGCGTAGCGAGCGAAGGTGTCCTGATTCAAGGCGACGAGATAGTCGAGCTCATCCCCCTGGGTGAGGACTTTGTGCGTGCCGATGCGGATGTGCATGCACACATGCCCGCCTCGGATCACCGACTGGTAGCTGTTGTGCGCGAAGACGTGATAGCCGGATCGCGAGCAGGCCTTCGCGAACGATTCGCCAGCTGAGGCGATCCCGTCTCCCGCCGCCCCGCCGATCCACACGGTCAGTTCAGTCTGGGTGTGTGGCATGTCACGTGTCGCTTGTCACGTCGTTCACACGGTTGCGGCAGCCCTGGCAGCCGAGACCCGGCCGCCGGCCTGCGTCAGCTTCGTGATCTTGCCCGCCATCTCCAGGGCTTCCCCGAATCGTCGCTGCCACATGTTCCGGCCGAAAATGAATCCGGTGACCCCGGCGTCCAACGCGACCCGCACGTCCTCCAGCAATTGCTCGTCGCTGCGCTTCGAGCCGCCGGACATGATGACCAGCGTCCGGCCCGCGGAGGCGACCACGTGCTCCAGCATCTCCTTGGGGGAGAGCTTCAGGTCGCGGTACTCTTTGGGGTAGAGCGGGCGTTTCTCCTCATCAACGTGGGGATAGTTCACTTTCACCACATCCGCGCCCAGCTCCTGCGCGACCCGCGCCGCGTAGGCTACGGCATAGACACTATCGCGCCCGCCTTTTTGCTCCATGTACTTGCCGCGCGGGTAGGCCCACATGATCAGCGGCATCCCGGCCTGTTCCGCTTCGCGGCGCACGCGGCCGAACTGGACGAAATCGTCGTCCTGACGGGGCGAGCCGATATAGCAGGTGTAGCCGACCGCCTCGGCGCCCAGGCGCACCGCCTCGTCCACCGTCGCGTGGCAGGGGGAAAACGCCTCATCATCCGGCGGGATCTCGGTTTTGCCGTTGAGCTTGAGGATCAAGGAGACTTTGCCCGCAAACGCCTTCAGGTACTTCTCCGCCAGGCCGATCTGGAAGGCGATGGCTGAAAAGCCGCCTTCCAGCGCCAGGCGCAACTCGAATTCCGGGTTGATGCTGTCCGGATTGACGAAGAAATCGCGCGGCCCGTGCTCCAACCCCTGGTCGATGGGCAACACGAGCATCCGGCCGCTGCCCGGCCCGCACTGATAGAGGAGGCGGTACAACCGGGTCTTCTTCCCCGTCGGCAGATCCAGATCATCGAACGTCACGCTTCGCTTAGGCATTGCTTCCCTCACTGGTGATGTGACCTGTTGACGCCGGGAGGAGGAACGCGCGCTAGAAACTGATGCCGGCTTCCTTCAGGAACTTCCGATCCTCGTCGGTAAGTTCGAAGTGAAGTTCCTGGCCGGCGGGCTTGCCGCCGATGATCGGCACCACGTAAATGGCCAATTGGACCTGCTCCTTCCGGAGGAGGTCGCGCAGCTCCTGAAACTCCGGCGCCTTCGCCACGACCTTGCGAATCGTCCTGTTCAATCGTTTCAGGTGCTTGACCAAGCGCCTCTGCAAGTCCATCGTCCCTCTCCTCTAAATCAGTGACTCGTGATTAGTGACCAGTGAAAAGTTCGACGAGAACGCGTGTCAAACCGATGTGGTCAGCGACGTTATCGGTTGCGGTTCGGTCAATTGAGCGGTTTGGGTAATGCGCATCGAGCAGAACTTCGGGCCGCACATCGAACAGAACTTCGCCTCTTTATAAAATCCGTCGGGCAGCGTCTCATCATGCATCCGGCGGGCCGTCTCCGGATCGAGCGCGAGCGCAAACTGCTGCTCCCAGTCAAAGTTGAAGCGGGCCCGGGAGAGCGCGTCGTCGCGAGCCCTCGCGCCCCGGCGCCCCCGCGCGACGTCGGCGGCGTGCGCGGCGATCTTGTAGGCGATCACCCCGTTGCGCACGTCCTCCTCGTTGGGCAGCCCCAGATGCTCTTTCGGGGTCACGTAACACAACAGGCTGGAGCCGTACCAGCCCACCATCGCCGCCCCGATGGCCGAGGTAATGTGATCGTACCCCGGCGCGACGTCGGTCACCAGCGGCCCGAGGGTGTAGAAGGGGGCCTCGTGACAGTACCGCTGTTGCAGTGCCACGTTCATCTCGAGCTGATCCATCGGCACATGCCCGGGGCCTTCGATCATCACCTGCACGTCCGCGTCCCAAGCCCGCTGCGTCAATTCGCCGAGGGTCGTCAGCTCCGCTAACTGCGCCTCGTCGGAGGCATCGGCCACACACCCCGGCCGGAGGCTGTCGCCCAAGCTGTACGACACGTCGTAGGCGCGGCAGATCTCGCTGATGGCATCAAAATGGGTGTAGAGCGGATTCTGCTCGCGGTGGGCGACCATCCACTGGGCCAGGAGGCTCCCTCCGCGGCTGACGACGCCGGTCACGCGATGCTTCACCAGCGGCAGATACTCCAGCAGGATGCCGGCATGGATCGTCATGTAGTCCACCCCCTGCTCGGCCTGCTCTTCGATCACTTGCAGGATGATCTCCGGCGTCAGATCCTCGACGCGGCGCACGCGGGCCACCGCTTCATAGATCGGCACGGTCCCGACCGGGACGGGGCTTTCGTGAATGATCGCCCGGCGGATGTCGGGGATGTTCCCGCCCGTCGAGAGATCCATCACCGTATCGGCGCCGTAGTGCACCGCCATGTGGAGCTTCTTGAGCTCCTCATCGATCTGAGAGGTCACGGCGGAGTTACCGATGTTGGCGTTGATCTTCACGCAGGCGACGGTGCCGATCCCCATCGGATCGAGGCTGTCGGCCAGATGGCGGATGTTCGCAGGGATGATCAGGCGCCCTTTGGCGACCTCCTGGCGGATGAGCTCAGGATCGAGCGCCTCCCGCTCGGCCACCCGCTTCATGGCCTCGGTCACGATCCCGCGGCGAGCAGACGCCAACTGGGTCACTGCCTGGCACGAACCGTTCGATGCGTGTCTGTCCATTCGCTGAGGCCTTCGGCTGACTGTTTGCGTCCTTATTTTAGCACAGGCGGAGCCCTTCGGCTACTCCAGGGCGGACAGCTGCTCAACCTGACGGGCGATCCACCGCGAGAGCTTAGGATTCGGCAGCAGGGCTTCCCCGTCATAGGCATAGGGCAAGCCGGAGAGGAGCTTCGGAATCTTCTGCTCGATCCCGCCCGAGGCGATCAACAGCGGCACCACCAGCGCGCGGCGCTGCTCGCCGGCCTGGCGGACCGCCTCGCGAAACCGCCGGCTCGCTTCCTCTTTAATAGGGGCCGGCGCATCATCGCGCAGCAACGCGCTCAGGACCTCGGCAAACGCGCCCCGGCTCTTGACCTCCTCGCCGAGGCGCCCCATCACCTCCAGCCAGCGCGACGCTTCCTCATCGGACACCGGTCCATGCCCCACGAGGATGACCGTTTCCTCCGAAGGGGTGCGGCTTAAGCGCGCGGCGCGCTCCAGGAGCATCTCGGCGACGAGGGCATCGTCATCCAACGCCTTGCCCATGACGACCGGCACCTTCACCTGCAGCGGTGCCACCTCGTTCCATTCCCCCACCGCCTGCACCCCGAAGAGATAGGCATACTGACGGAAGACCTCGGAATGGGAGGACACAAGCAGCGGGATCACCACGAGCCGTTCAATGCCCCGGCGTTGCAACCGATTGACGGCGTCTTGAAAGGCCCGCCCTTCTGCTTGATGCATCCCCATCCCGAAGGCCACCTGCACCGGCACGTCCAAGCGGGCTTGGGCCACGGCCTTCCGCACGAGCCCGTCCCACCGGTTGTTGCCGCCGTGCGCCACGACAAGCACGCCGACGCGAGGCGGGCGAGAGGCCGGCTGTGCGAAGGTCGGAGGAGCGATGACCACCCAGGCGATCACGATGGCGAACAGGGGTCGCATGCCGGCGGGGTTAGAACGACCTTGAGCGGATCAAGGTGAGGAACTCGGCGCGGGTTTTGTCGCTCGTGCGGAAGACCCCGAGCATGGCGCTGGTGACGGCGGTGGTGTTTTGCTTCTGGACGCCCCGCATCATCATGCACAGGTGGTAGGCTTCCATCACGCAGGCCACCCCGCGGGGTTTGAGATGCTCATTGATCGCCTCGGCGATTTGGGTCGTCAACCGCTCCTGCACTTGCAGCCGGCGGGCAAAGACCTCGACGAGCCGAGGGAGCTTGCTTAAGCCCACGATGTCGCGATCCGGCATGTACGCGATGTGACACTTCCCAAAAAACGGCAAGCAGTGATGCTCGCACAAGCTGTAGAAATCGATATCCTTCACGATGATCATCTCGTCGTGCTTCACCGTGAATCGTCGCTGCAGGACCTTTGCGGGGTCCATCCGATAGCCCGAGGTCAGGAATTGCAGCGACTGCTTCACGCGCAGCGGCGTGCGCCGCAACCCCTGCCGGTTGGGATCCTCGCCGATGAGCCGCAGCAACAGCCGCACCGTCGCCTCCCATTCCCGTCCGGTGGGAATCTCCAGCACCTGCTTCAGTTGCTTTAACTCATCCTCTGCGTTCGCCATTTGATGCCCCTTAGATTACTTCCAATTTTCCATCAGCCTCACGAGCAAGCGCACACCAATCCCCACCGCCCCTTTCGGAACGTAGGGCTTGTCCTTCTCGGTCCAGGCGGTGCCGGCGATGTCAAGATGAGCCCATGACTTCAAGCCCTCCGTGAACTCCTCAAGGAATTTCGCGGCGGTGATCGTCCCGGCCTCGCCGGTGTTCGTCACGTTGCGCAAATCCGCGATATCGGATTTCATGGCGGGCCCATACTCATCCCACAGCGGCAGCCGCCACACCCGTTCATGCGTCGCGTGTCCCGCCTGATTCAACCGTGCGGCCAACCGTTCGTCCTTGGTCATCAGCCCGATCGCCTCACTGCCCAGCGCGACGACGCACGCGCCGGTCAGCGTGGCGAGATCCACCGTGCAATTCGGCTGATACCGCTTGGCATAATGGAGACAGTCGGATAAGACCAGCCGCCCCTCGGCATCGGTATTGAGCACCTCCACGGTCTTGCCGGAAAGCGTCGTGATGACATCGCCGGGTTTTTGGGCCGTCCCGGAAGGCATATTCTCGGCCGCGGCCACAATCCCCACCACCCGATACGGCAGCTTCAAGCGCGCGGCCGCTTGCAGGGTCCCGAACACCGCGGCCGCCCCCGACATGTCGTACTTCATCTGCTCCATCTTGGCCGCGGGCTTCAGGCTCAGGCCGCCGGAATCAAAGGTAACCCCCTTCCCACAGAAGGCGAAGGTGGCCCTCGCCCTCGGCGGCGCGTAGTCCAGGACGATAAATTGCGCGGGATGTGGACTGCCCTGCGCCACCCCGACGATCCCGCCAAAACCCATCCGCTTGAGCCGGGCAAACGGGACCACGACACATTTCAGCCGGTGCCGTTTGGCCATGGCGCGGGCTTGATTCGCCAGGTGCGTGGGCGTCACAAGATTAGATGGGCCGTTGATGAGATCGCGCGCAAGCAAAACGGCCTCGACCACCGCCTCGGCCCGCTCCACCCCTCGCCTGGACTCGGCCGCCTCACGGCTCCTCTCAGCGACGAGCGTGATCGTGTCAATCCGCTTGGTCTTCTCGTGCTTGGGAACCTGCTTCAACTGATCGTACCGATAGAGCCCAAGCAGCGCCCCCTCGATGAGCGCCTGCGAGACCGCACCGGCCTGACCAATCGCCCGTTCCCGAAGGACTGGCAGCACCAGGTGCTTGAATCCTCGCGCCCGCACGGCTTTCGCGGCGGTACCCGCCAACTGGCGTACCCGGTCTAAGGAGAGGTCGTCGGCCTTGCCAAGCCCCACGACCACCACCCAGCTGCGCCCTTTCGGCAGCATCAGGGTTTCATTGGCGGCCCCGCGGAATCCGCAACGGCCCACCAGCTGAATGAAAGCGCGATCGCGCGCCGCGTAAGACGGCAGCACACGATCCGGACGCTGCTCGCCTTCCCATGCGGCATACACCGCGACCCCACCACGGACCTGTCCCACCTGACCGACCTTGACTTGGAGACGCATGGAACCTCCTTGAAATGGACTCAAGACCCAAGACTCAAGAAAAAAGACATCAGCTCAAAGCCGTGCTCCAATCGCTGAGTCGATTGTTTCACCGCCGTTTCATTATACGCACAAATGGCATCTTTGCGACCCTTTGTGGCGTAGATCGCGAAGGGCACAGCGTCCGCGACGTGCGTCCGCAGCGGCGTGCTCGTCGGATGATCGCAGACGACCATGATGCCAAACGCCCCGCGCGATTTCAACCCGTCCAGCAACGTCCCGACCACCAGTCGATCCACATCCTCGATGGCTTGGACCTTCTTCTTCGCATCGCCCATATGCCCGGCTTCATCGGTCGACTCGATGTGGACGAGCACGAGATCGCAGCCGCCGTCCAACGCCTTGAGGGCATGCTCGGCTTTGCCGCGATAGTTGGTATCGAAATAACCGGTGATGCCGGGAACCTTGACCATCTCAAACCCGGCCAGCCGTCCGATCCCCCGCACGATGTCCACTGCACTGATACATGCCGCGCGTTTTCCGTACGCCGATTGGAACGAGGGCAGCGCCGTCGCGGTGCCCTGTCCCCAAAACCACAGCATTGTCGCGGGTCGCTTGCCTTCGAGGACCCGACGCTGGTTGACCGGATGATCCTTCAGCAGCCCAACCGAGTCACGCATCGCTTGATTCAACATGTCGGCGCCAGGGCCGGTTGGCAGATAGGCTTCAATCGGCTTGCCGAGGATGTCGTGCGGTGGCGTGCATTGGACGTCGGCGAAGTCCGGACCGTTCACCACCGCGATATGGCGGTAACTGACCCCCGCGTAAAACTGCACCCCGTTGCCGCTCAACCGTTGGCTGACGGCGTCGATGAGCTGCGCAGATTCATCAGTGGTGATGTGATCGGCGGAGTGGTCGACCATGACCCCGTCTTGCACGGTGAGGGTGTTGCACCGAAACGCCACCTGATCGGCCTTCAGCGTCACCCCCATCGCCGCGGCCTCCAGCGGCGCGCGGCCGGTGTGGTACTTCCGTGGATCGTAGCCGAAGACGCTCATGCACCCGACGTCTGAGCCCGGCGCAAACCCCTTGGGGATCGTGTGCGCCCAGCCGGTGAGGCCTTCGCGTGCGATCCAATCCATGTTCGGATGCTTCGCCACTTCAAGTGGCGTCTTGCCGCCCAGCTCAGGGATCGGCACATCGGAGACCCCGTCCGGCAGCACGATGATATATCTCATCTCTCGTGGTTCGTTAATCGGACTCGTGGCCCGTTTCGTCATTCGGACTCGTAGTTCGTCACCAAGTTTTCCACGACTAACGATCAACGAACTACGACACGGGCGACGGGTCCGTTGGACGACGGACGATCATGTCGCGCGCACAGTCATTCGCGTGACGCGGCGCAGCTTCTCGACCACGTGCGGAATCACGTCCAGCGCCCGCCCGATCTCTTCCTCGGTGGTCATCTCCCCCATGGTGAACACCAGCGCCCCTTGCGCTTGGCTCTCTGTCAGCCCCATCGCCTTGAGCACGTGCGACGGCCGCATCGCCTTCGCGTTGCAGGCAGAGCCGAGGCCCGCCGCAATACCCTCATGATCGAGCCCAAGCACGAGCGACTCGCTCGCCGCCCCTTCGACGCACACATGCAGGTTGTGCGGCAATCGGTTCGACCGCGACCCGTTGAGCCGAAGATTCGGGATGCGCTCGACCAATCCGTCGCGCAGCCGATCGCGCAACAGTAACGTTTGCTCAACGCGCTCAGGTAATCGCTGTCGCGCAACGTCCGCCGCCGCACCCATCCCGACAATCGCCGCGACGTTCTCGGTGCCTGATCGACCTCCCTGTTCCTGTCCACCGCCTTCTAAGAGAGGAAGGATGCGCACGCCCTCCCGGACGTAGAGCGCCGCCGCACCCTGCGGGCCGTAGAACTGGTTTGCCGACAGGCTCAGGGCATCAACGCCAAGCTCGCGCACATCCACCGGCCAGTGGCCGACCGCCGCGATCGCATCGGCGTGGAAGAGGGCGCTGTGCTCATGCGCGATCGCCGTCAACTCCTTGATCGGCTCGATCGTCCCCACCTCGCCATTCGCGAGCATGATCGAGACCAGTACGGTGCCGGGCTTCAACGCGGATTTCAGATCGCCCGGCAAAACGCATCCTTCGCGATCGACGGGCAGGATCGTCACCTCCGCCCCATCCATCTGCAGCCGCTTGGCGGCCAGCGTCACCGACGGATGTTCGATCGCCGAGACGATCACATGAGGTCCCTTTCGCTTGTTCGCAGCGAAAAGCCCTTTGATCGCCCAATTGTTCGCCTCCGTCCCGCAGGACGTGAAATAGACCGCTTCCGGATTCGCGCCGATCAACGCCGCCACCTGCCTGCGCGCCCGCTCCACCCGCTCCCTCGCCTCTCTTCCTTCCTGATGGATCGAGGAAGGATTTCCGACATCGGCGAGTACAACCGCCATCGCCTCCCGAACTTCAGGCAACATCGGTGTTGAAGCAGCGTAGTCAAGATTGATGGGCTTCATCGAGCGCTCACCAGAGATCCTTGTAGGTGCGTTCGGAGCGACGGGTGACACGGAGAATCACGACGCGTTGATCATCATCCAGGATCGCATAGATGACGCGCCAATTACCAATGCGGACGCGATGGGTCTGCCCCTCGAGTTTTTTCACCCCCATCGGCCTCGGCTGATCCCGCAGCGACCAGATGACCGGATCAACATGTTGAAAGACGTCGTGGGGCAGGCGGCCTAATTCGCGCTTCGCCTTCGGGTGAAGGACAACGGTGTAGCTCACTGCTTACCGTTTGGCTCGCTGCGTTCGATACTCAGCATAGGACGTCACACGTTCAGGATGCCGCAGATACTCACTCAACCGCTGGCGTCCAATCCGTAGGTCGGCCATGTCTTCTCGATAGAGCGCCTCAACCGCTTCCCGAATCAGAGCGGCCAACGAGGTGTGCTGCTCAACAGCCAGGTGTTTCAGGCGGCGGTGCACCTCGTCCTGGAGATAGACCATCGTGCGTGTCATTGTCCCCTCCTAGACCAACTATAGCATAATAGCATAATGATGTCAAAACATCCTTCTCGTTATTTCAGATATTCCTCCAACGGAATGGCGGGGAGGGTTTCGGCGCTGAGCCCGAGCTCATCGAACAGCTCGGAGCTGAGCTGAGCGATGGCTTTGTCGTTCGGGGCCTCGATGATGGACACCAAGTCGTAGCGCCCAAGGGTGATGTAGGCCTGGTGAAGCTTGGCGCCGCGCTTCGCGATGATCGCCTTCGCCTTCTCCAAGCGTTGCTTCGCGTCTTCACCGAGCGAATGCTTCTCCGTAAACTTCACCAATCTGACGTACAGCGCCATCGTTCACCTCCCGTGCTCCCGGTCCTTTAACGCGCGAACCCGCCAACTCGCAAGCCCGCCAACTCAAGCATTCACTTGTCGCTTGTCGCTTGTCGCTTGTCGCTTGTCGCTGCAACAAGGGCACACCTTGCGCAGATAATCGAACGCGTAGATGCCGGTGTGGTGGCCGTCGCTCCAACGGATGGTGACCGCGTAGCGACCCACTTGCTCAATCTTCAGGGGGTGGACGTCTTGCGGGACGCTGGAGGCGATCAGTCGCAGTGCGCCAGTCACTTCGTCGAGGCACCCAGCGCATGGGCATTTCAGCCGCAGCTCCCTCGCGGGATACACGCTCTCATGCCCATCCTGCCATCGAATCTTGACGTCGCGCTCACCGGCTCGTGTGATTTCAACTGGGATCGCTTGAGTATTAGACATCTCGTGTCTCAGGTCTCAAAAGGTCACCTTCACCTGCGCGCCTTGCTGCGCGCGCAGGCCGGCTTGGGCGGCGAGGTGCGAGGCGACGGCGGTGAAGGCCTTGGCCCCTGGCGACTCCGGTTGGGAGAGGACGATCGGCTTACCTTCGTCGGAGGCGACGCGGATCGGGGTGCTGAGCGGAATCTCACCGAGAAACGGGATCGCCATCCGCTCGGCGGTCTTGCGCGCCCCCCCGACCCCGAAGATCTCCTCGCGCTGCCCGCAGCGCGGGCAGACGTAGTGGCTCATGTTCTCGATGATGCCCAGGATCGGGGCATTGAGCTTCTTGAACATGGCGATGGCCCGCTGGGCCACGTTGAGTGCGATGTCCTGCGGGGTGGAGACGATCACCACGCCGGTGAGGGGAATCGATTGGCACAGTGACAGCGTCACGTCTCCCGTGCCGGGCGGGGTATCGATGATGAGATAGTCGAGGTCGCCCCAGGCCACACCGGTCAGAAATTGCTGCACGGTTTTGTGGAGCATCGGACCGCGCCAAATGGCCGCCTCGCCCGGTTTCATGAAAAATCCCATCGAGACGACCTTGAGGCCATGCTGCTCAACCGGTTTGATGCGATTGGAGGCATCCACCTCAGGTGGCTTTGTGATGCCGAGCATCGTCGGGATGCTGGGGCCGTAGACGTCCGCGTCCATCAGCCCGACCGCCGCACCGGTCTTGGCTAACGCCAGGGCGAGATTCGCGCTGACGGTCGATTTCCCGACGCCGCCTTTGCCGCTGGCGATCGGGATGATGTATTGCGTGGCCATGGGAACCTTTGGCGAAAGGTTTTCAATCTGTGTAATCCGTGTTCAGCCTTCTTTGGCGACGACAACCTGCTCGAGCTTCGCGCCAGCACCCCGCGGAATGACCATCCAGAAGAGCCGCTGGTGATCCTCCCAATTAGTGAGGATGCTCAACGCCCGGTTGCTCTTGGTGGCGACGAAGTGCCGCTCAATCAGCGTGCGCACGATGTCGACGTCCTCGGCGTTGTCGAGCGGCTGCAATTCCACCAGCTCCAGATTGACCCGCTTCTCAAAGACGCGCGCTTCATCGAGGACGTAGGCCCGGCCGCCCGTCATGCCGGCGCCGAAGTTGCGGCCCGTCTCGCCGAGGACCAGCACGATGCCGCCGGTCATGTACTCGCAGCCGTGGTCGCCCAGCCCCTCGATCACCGCCACCGCGCCGGAGTTGCGCACGCCGAACCGCTCGCCGGCCCGGCCGGCCGCATAGAGGTAGCCTCCGGTTGCGCCGTAGAGACAGGTGTTGCCGATGATGACGTGCTTGTGCCACACGAACTTGACGCTGTCGGGCGGCCGGATGATGAGTTCCCCGCCGCCCATCGCCTTGCCGACATAGTCATTCGCCTCGCCGATCAAGCGCAGGCGCATCCCGTCGATGCAAAACGCCCCGAAGCTCTGCCCCGCCGTCCCTTCAAAGATCAAGTCAATGGTGCCGGCCGGCAGGCCCTTGTCGCCGTAGCGGGTCGCAATCACCCCGGCCACCCGCGCGCCGACCGTGCGATGGACGTTGCAAATCCGGTAGCTGCGCTGGAGGGGCTGCCGCCGTTCAATGGCCTCGCGCCCCTCCTCAAGAATCCGATCATCCAACGGTTGATCGCCTTCCCAGTCGTTGCGCGGGCGCAGATGATAGCGCGGGCCCTCGCCGCCGGAAGCAATCAGCCGACTCAAGTCGACGGTCTTGGCTTTCGCCGGCAGGTCATCGCGCCGGCGGATCGTCAATAGCTCGGTGCGCCCGATGAGGTCCTCGAGCCGCCTGGCGCCGATCGACGCCATGATCTCGCGGATTTCCTGCGCCACAAAGGTCAGGTAGTTGACGACCATTTCCGGGGTGCCGGTAAACCGGGCGCGAAGCGCAGGATCCTGCGTGGCCACCCCGACGGGACAGGTGTTGAGGTGGCACTGCCGCGTCATCACGCAGCCTGTCGCCACGACCGCCGCCGTGCCGAACCCATACTCTTCCGCGCCGAAGAGCGCGGCGATCACGACATCGCGCCCCGTTTTCATCCCGCCGTCGGTGCGGATGAGAATCCGGTCGCGCAGGCCGTTGGCGCGCAGCGTCTGCTGCGTCTCCGCCAATCCCAGCTCCCACGGCAGCCCGGCGTGCTTGATGGAGCTTAAGGGGCTGGCCCCGGTGCCGCCGTCGTGCCCGGAAATCAGCACGGTGTCCGCGTGCCCTTTGGCCACGCCGGCCGCAATCGTCCCGACCCCGGCCTCCGCCACCAGCTTCACGTTGACGCGCGCCTTCGGGTTGACCATCTTCAAGTCATAGATGAGCTGTGCTAAATCCTCGATCGAATAGATGTCGTGATGCGGCGGCGGGGAGATCAGCGAAATGCCGGCAATGGTATGGCGCACGCGCGCGATGTCCGGCGAGACCTTATGGCCGGGCAGCTGGCCGCCCTCTCCCGGCTTGGAGCCCTGCGCCATTTTGATCTCAAGCTCCTTCGCCGACATGACGTATTCCGGCGTCACCCCGAACCGGCCGGAGGCGATCTGCTTGATCGCGGAGCAGGTGTTCATCGATGGATCCGTGGGATGGTAGCGCGCCGGATCCTCCCCGCCTTCCCCGGAACCGCTCTTGGCCCCGAGGCGGTTCATGGCGATGGCCATGGTCTGATGGGCTTCGAGGGAGAGCGCCCCGTAGGAAATGCTGGCCGTGGCGAAGCGCGCGCAGATCGACTCGATGGGCTCGACCTCCTCGAGGGGAACCGGAGGACCGAGCGGCTTGATGTCGAGCAGATCGCGCAACGCCGTCGGAGGGCGGCTGTTCACCGCCTGCGCGAATTTCTTGTAGGTGTCGTAGTCGCCCAGCTTGATCGACTGCTGGAGGTGGCGCACCATCTCCGGGTTGAAGGCGTGATACTCGCCGTCCCGCCGGTACGCGTAGAAGCCGCCCGCCTGCAAGGCCGTGGCGGATCCCTGAAAGGCCGCGCGGTGCCAGCTCAACACCTCCTCAGCCAAGTGCTCGTAGGCGACACCCCCGATGCGGGAGGGGGTGCCGGGGAAACAGTCTTGGACCACCTCATCGGACAATCCCACGGCCTCGAAGATCTGCGCGCCGCGGTAGCTGCCGACCGTCGAGATGCCCATCTTCGACATGATCTTGAGCAAGCCCTGCTCGACGGCCTTCTTGTAGTGCTGCAGCGCCTGGTCGAATGTGACCGCTCCCAGCCGGCCGGCTTGCTCCATCGTTTTGATCGTCTGGTAGGCCAGATAGGGATAGAGGGCGGAGGCGCCGTAGCCCACGAGACAGGCGACGTGATGCACCTCATGCACGTCCCCCGCTTCCACGACGAGTGTGGTCTTCATGCGGCGCCCGGTTCGGATGAGGTGGTGGTGAACGGCCGCCGTCGCCAGGAGCGACGGGATCGGCGCCTTCGAGGCGCTGATCCCGTGGTCGCTCAGGATCACGATGGCCGCGCCCCGATCCACCTCCTTGACGGCTTGCTCGCAGACCCGCTTCAGGGCCCTTTGCAATCCCTCGGGTCCCTGGCTCGCCTCGAAATGGATCGCAACCGTCGCGCAGGTCAGGTCGGAGCGGCGCAGGCTGCGGATGGCAGCGAACGCTTGCGGCAGCAGCACGGGGCTGGTCGTGAAGAGCAAGCGCTTGCCGAGCGGCCCTTCCTCCAGGACGTTGGGGCGGGCCCCGAGCACGGTGTTGAGCGACATCACCAGCTCTTCGCGGATCGGATCGATCGGCGGGTTGGTCACCTGGGCGAAGAGCTGCTTGAAGTAGGTCGCCAGCGCCTTCGGCTTGCTGGAGAGCACCGACAGCGGCACGTCATCCCCCATCGACCACACCGGCTCCTTGCCGGCCTTGGCCATCGGCTCGATGATCATGCGCAGCTCTTCCTCGGTATAGCCGCAGGCGAGTTGATTGCGCAGCAGGGTGGGGGTGTCCACCAGCACGTCTTCCGCGATGGGGGTGCCGTTGACCAGCGTCTCAAGGGGGATGAGGCTCTCGGCGACCCAGTCGCCATAGGGCTTGGAGGAGGCGTACTCCCGTTTAATCTCGGCGTTGGAGAGCAGCCGCTTGCGGGTGGTGTCCACCGCCATGATGTGCCCCGGCCCGAGGCGCCCTTTCTCGACGATGCGCGAGGGGTCGATCGCAACGACCCCGACTTCCGACGCCATGATCACGATGCGATCATCGGTCACCCAGTACCGGGCGGGCCGCAGGCCGTTGCGATCCAGACAGGCCCCCACGATGGCGCCGTCGGTGAACGCCAGCGCCGCCGGCCCGTCCCACGGCTCGGTCAACAGCGCGTGGTACTGGTGGAACGCTTTCACCTTCTCGTCCATCTCGGGCATGTTCTGCCACGCATCGGGCACGAGCATCATCATCGCATGGAGGAGGTCGCGGCCGGAGGCGACGAGCAGCTCCAGGACGTTATCGAGGCTCATGGAATCGCTGCCGCCCGCTTGAATGATCGGCAACAGCTCATGCAGGTTCTTGCCCCAGGCCTTGGACACCAGCTCCGCTTCGCGCGCGCGCATCCAGTTGCGGTTGCCCTGCAGGGTGTTGATCTCCCCGTTGTGGCCGAGGAAGCGGAAGGGCTGCGCGAGGAACCAGTTCGGGAAGGTGTTGGTGGAGTAGCGCTGATGAAAGACGACGATGGAGGTGGCGTAGTCCGGGTCCGAGAGGTCCCGATAAAACTGCTGCAGCTGGGGAGCCACCAGCAGCCCCTTATAGACGATCGTCCTGGACGAGAAGGAAGGGATGTACCCGCCGTGCAGTCCCTCCTGCTCCCACGCGCGTTCGATGCGGCGGCGCGCCAGGAACAGCGCCCGCTCGAAGTCAGACGCGTTGATGGACGCCGGCCGGGACATCAGCGCCTGCCGGATGACCGGCAGCGTCTGCAGGGCTTGCTCACCGAGGACCGACGGCTCCACCGGCACGTCCCGCCAGCCGATCAGGGTGATGCGCCGAGCGCGGAGCTCCCGCTCCACGAGGGCTTGCGCGCGCGGGCGGGCGGGCGAATCGTGCGGGAAGAAGACCATCCCCACCGCCAGGTCTCCGGGGGCAACCGGCGAGGCGCCGAGTTGCGTCAGGGCCTTCGCGAACAGTTGATGCGGGATGTTCGTGAGGATGCCGGCCCCGTCACCGGTCTTGGCGTCCGCCGACACCGCCCCGCGGTGGGTCACATTGCACACGCACCCGATCCCCCACTGGAGGATCTGGTGCGTCGCGATCCCGTCGATGGACGCGACAAAACCGGTCCCGCAGGCGTCGTGCTCGTACGCCGGCTGGTAGAGCGGATAGGGTGGCTGCTGGTCGTGTGATCGCATCGGCACTCCAACCGTTTATTGTACTTCGTCCGGTGGGCCGATGCACACAAAAATCAGGCGGGTCCAGGGGCGCGCGGCCGTTCTCGCGTGCTGCCCAAGAGTTCTTGGATTTTCTTCAGGAGGTGATCAAAGATCACCGGCTTGGCCAGGAAGTAGTCGCCTTGCTCGAAGCTCCGCGGCGGCCCCTCGACATCCACCAGGGCGCTGAGGATAATCACGGGGATGCCCTTCAGGCGCTCGTCGCCCTTGAGCCGCTGGATGAACCGCCAGCCGTCCATGTCCGGCATCATCAAATCCACGACCGCCAGATCAGGCGGCTGCCGCTGCGCGTGCTGCCAGCCGTTCACCCCGTCGGCGGCGAGCGTCACCTCATAGCCGGCGGCTTGAAGCCGCTGCTGAAGCGACTGGGCGGCTTTCGCCTCGTCCTCCACGATCAGGATGCGTTTCGCCATCGACCCGCCGAACGGCTCAGCCCTTGAGCCCGGAGTCGGTCTGCTCCACCAACGCCAGCGAGCTGTGGCCGTTGGGCCGGTCGTAGCGGATCGCCCCGCGTGAGCGGTTGACGCTCGCCCGCGCGGTCTCGGCTTTCCGGTATTCCATGCCTTCCGGCAGCACCACCTGGATGCGGTGGTTGCCGCCGGTGGCGATGTTCCGGATCGGCTCGCTCACCGTCTCCAAGATCCCCGGAATCTCCACCCGCCCGGTCCGCTTGTCCACGTCGATCTCAAACCGGATCGGCACAAACTGCGGCTCATGCACGGTGGTCACGAGGCTGGCCACGACCTCAAACCAGGGATTGCCCGCTTTCCCGCTGAGGATCGTCAGCAGGGCCTCGCGTTGCGGCGGGGTGGCGCGCTCGTCGATGAACGGCTGCAAGGTCCCGTGGCCCTCGTGCAGCGGACCCGGCCAGTGGTAGGTCACCACGAATCGCAGGCCCGAGAGCGGGGTTGGGCCGTAGGCTCCCTCCTGGATGTGCATCCCCAGCATGCCCTCGCAAAAGGTCTGGGTGGGCTTGGCCCAGAAGTCGCACGGACAACCGGGGTCGCAACTGCAGTTTTTCAGCCACGTACCTTTCAATTTCCACGTCACGCGTTCAGCCATGTCGGCCTCCTCCACTCATCACCATCCCCGCCCCCACAAGCAGCAAGACCACGCCCACCACCCGATGCACCCAACGGCCGGGCGGCAACAGTTTCTCCACCAACACCACGCCCGCCAACGCCGCGACCCACACCAGGTTCATGACGCCGGCGGCGAAGAGCAGCGCCATCAACAGCGCGCAACACCCGATGCAATAGCCGCCATACCGGATCCCCATCACCAGCGCCCCGACGAAACCGTCCCGCCATTCCCCAAGCAGGAAGTCCAGCGGCGAGGCGCAGCGCCGCAGGCAGGCGGTCTTGACGGGCGTCCACTGGTACGCGCCGGCCAGCAGTAACAGCGCGCCGCCGGCCAGCGGCCCGACGCTCAGCGACACCGGCGACATCAGGGCGCTTGCATGCAGCGCCCACTGCAACCCGGTGGCCGCCAGCGAGAAGGCCGCCCAGGCCAGCAGGTAGCCGCCGAAGAACAGGCCCGTCGGAATCACCGGCGTGCCGGTCTGCGCGCGGTTGCGGTTGACCTGCGCGAAGATCAGCGCCATCGGTGTCGCCGAGGGGATCATCATCGCCGCCATCATGACCACCCACATCGCGAACGTCATCCAGGCGTAGCCCACCGACCAGGAGACAGTCGCCATCTCCATCCCGGCCATCCGGAACAGATAGACCCACGACAGCAGGCACAGGGCGCCCACGGCGCCGAGGATCAGCAGCCGGTCGCGCCGCGCCAGGGTCATGGTGAGGGTCTGGGTGCTCATCGCGCGCTGTGAGTCTACTCCCAAAGCCTGCCGCCGGTCAAGCGGGCGGGGGACTAGTCAGGACGCCTCCGGCTTTCCAGATGCTTCCGGTAGGCCTCGGTGATCTGCTGTGCGTCGCGGGTCGACAGGATCGCCTTGCCGGAGCTGGCGCGGGGGTGAGGGCGGCGCATGCTCGCCGGCCGGGCCTGCGCGTAGAAGGCCTGCACGGACACGACGCGGGCGCCGAAGGCGCGGGCGTTATTGAAGACTTCGTTGTCGTTCGACACCACGACGCATCGGCTGCCGGCGCTCTGGGATTCGATCAAGCGCAAAATCCGTTCGTCCGCTTCTTGCGGCCTCTGCGTGAAGCACACCGTCACCCTCTCGTCCTGCGGCGCCGGTGAGCCGAACGCGTGGACGTCCCTCCCGTCAAACACCACATAGAGACGCCCGATGTCCCCGCGCCGCGCCCGATACTCCCGGCAGAGGCGCACCAGCGCCTCGCGCGCCGATTGCAAGCTGCGATCCAGGTGCCGTGCCAGCTCCGGCACCGCATGGATCACGTTATAGCCGTCAAGGATGAGGGTGGTCATGTGCGCGGCCGCCGCCTCTCATCCGTGGAAGGCCCCGAACGGCTCTCAGATGACCGGAGGCTGCGCGGGCGGTTCGACGCTCTGCTGTTTCTTTCTCTCCAGCTTGCGCAGCCGTTTCGCTTCTTGCTTTTGTTTCCTTTCCAAATCCCTCTTCCGCTTTTCAAACTGGTAGTTCACATAGGCCATGGGGCCTCCTTTCTATGACGATCGCCTCTCGTGCCACTAGCTGTCGCCGGTCCCCGCAATGCCCATGATTGTACTCTGCCCGTCCCTCGCGGTCTACCGCAGGCAGCGCCGAACGTCTCAGCGTTTCGATACCAGGCGATAGACGACGGGCCGCGTCGTCGACTTCTCGACGACCCGTTTGCCCACGAGCGGGCGCAGGACTCGATACACCTGCACCCGTTCGACCCCCAGCAAGCGCTGCAGCTCTTCGACCGTCATGCCCTGCCGCCCGCGTAGCTCAAGCAGGAGCCGCTCCTGCTGCCGGGTCAGCGAGAGGCCCTTGGCTGAAGGCGGGAGTGCGAGCCGTTCAATCCGTTGGGATGTGCGGCCCAGCGTGTCCAGGACTGCCAGCGCGACGTACTCCAGCCACGAAGTCAGATTCTCATTTTCTTTGCGAACCCGTTGAAGGGCGTGATAGTAGCCCTCATGATCTTCTTGAAAATACTGGTCCACGGCAAAGAGGTGTTGCGTATCAAAACCTCGGTGGTAGAGCACCCAGGTTGCTAGCGCCCGAGCCACTCGGCCATTGCCATCTCGGAATGGGTGCAGCCTCGCAATCTCGTAGTGGGCACAGGCGGAGGCAATAATCGGGTGTGTAGAGCTGGCGGTCATATCAAGCCATTGCGCTAACGCCTCAGTACCTGGAGCGGCCGCTCCGGGTCCTGGCGGCTCGTAGACCACCCGACCGGCTGACATGATGACATTGCGCGATCGCTTGAACGCACCCACCTGGGCGGGCGGCAGCAGACCGGTTGTGACGAGCCGGTGGAGCCGCAAGATCCCCTCCACCGTAATCCGCTTCCCTTGGGGCTGGCGCGCAATCCAACGCAGCACCGCGAAATAATTGAGGACCTCCTGCTTGGCTCGATCGGTCGCGGATACCTGCTTGGCTCCTGCCAACGCTTCAACCTCAGGGAGGGTCAGCGGGTTGCCTTCGATGGCGGTGGAAAAGTGGGCCCGCCGTACCAGCGCGTCTAACCGAATGCTCTCCAGCCAGGCCACCTGGACCGGGGCGGCCTGAATCTTTGTCCGGAGCGCTTCGGCCTCGCTGATTCGCGCGAGTAGTACCTCTGTGATGGTGTACGGCGGCTGATACATCTTGTGTATCCTTTGTGTATCACCAGTGTAGCCGAACTAACCGAGGGACGCAACAAGAAACGGGTGAGCGGGCCGGGGAGCAAGGCCGAAGGCCCCGGATCAGTCCGCCTGATGCGCCTGCCGGGCACATCAGCGTGGGGCGCCAGTTGGACAAGCACCGATTCCTCAGAAATTGGTCCTGTGCCGTACGCGGCGGAGGCCCCTCAGCGCTAGGAATCAACCTTGAGGCGATGGTATCTTGAGTCGACGATCTCAGTAAACTTGCCTCGAAAAGCGGCCGGCAGACGGTTGGCCTCGATCAGCTGCTTCATGCGACTGAGCTTGCCGACGAATTTCTGATAGCGGACTTTCTCCGGGATTTCCAAGGTGTCCGCGAATGCGTCGACATCATTCCGTGTGAGGTGGTTCCGTTTCCCATGCAGCGTCAGCGCAGAGTCTTCCTCGCCCGGGATGACCAGCTTGGTGCACACCAGATCGTACGCCGGAGCGAGACGAACCCCATCACCTTGGTACGTGATCGAATAGTTTTGAAAATGCGCATCGCCATTGCCGATCAAAAAGTTCAGGACGACACGCTCAAAGAACAGCTGTACGTCCAGCCCTGGCACGGCAGAAATGTCTTTCAGCTTCTTGCCGATCTCTTCCAGAGACCCTGCGTACTTATCCTTCTTCTCGAGGATTTGGTAGAAATTCTCTTGGTGGATCTTTTCCTTCCCAACCCGATCAAAGCGCTTGACCACATAGGCCAGGGTCTTGTCTGTTAAGGGTAAGAGGCAATGCGGTGGCACCTCGATCTCCAGCTCCATCGCGATATCCATGCAACAGTTCTCGTTTTCCGGGACATGGGGATACTGTTGGATCTGCGGCTTCAGAATGTACTCCCCGCCTTCCACGACCGGAACCAGTTCAGCTTGAGATTTATTGAGTTGGAGCGATAATTTCGGTTGGACGCCGGAAATGGACATCTTCCCCACCATGGCTTGTGCGCGCAGCGGGATGTCCATGAGGGACAACGGAATGGTAGGCTCTACATCGAGATTGAACATGGCCTTGACCGATGTTACGTCAACCATCGTGCACCCGCCCTTACTCTTCAGCTTTATGCACGGTCACCGCACCAATCGTATCTGCCGTGGTCGCCAGGAGAATGCCGAACGCATCCTGCGCATCGATCTTGGCGGTAGCGCTCACAATCGCCAGGTACCATCCCTCAGGCAAGAGACCCCGAAAGAAGCTGAACAGCTCTCGCGATTCGTAGGGCTCCTCGCGCAATGGCAGCGACATCGAGATGGGCGCTCCCGTGCGCAGGTACGCGGGATCGTACTGGAACTGGTACCCCGTCGCCGTCTCTGATAAGTAGCCGGCAACCTGATCCTTGTACTTAACCTTGGCTCTTCGAAACGACTCTGGGCTCATGGTTCGACACAATCTCCAGATGATGCCCGAGGAATTTCAAGACCTGGTTCACCTTATCGAGGCGGACACTGGGCTTGCCCTGTTCGAGGTCGCGAATAAACCGCAAGCCGACCCCCACTCGTTTTGAAAATTCCACTTGAGTGAGTCCGGATCGCTTGCGCAGTTCCTTGATCTTCTTGCTGAGTGGAGTCATGCTATCAATTCTATATCATATCAGGTATAATTTCAAGCCTATAATACATTAACTATACCCTTAATGATATAACAATATTAGTACTATACCCTATAAGGTATACATTTTGTGCATTGAAATGTAAATAGGCTCTAAAGGGTATAATTATACGCTTGGTGAGCTGGTGTCTGTGACGTCCAACGCCAGACTGGAGCGCCACCAGAGCCCTCTCGTGTGGAGCCCGGACATGGCGGAGGCTGCCGAGCAGCCGCCCCACATGATCTTCCTCTCCCCATCCCTCGTGGTCTACCGCAGGCGCCGTCGGTTCAACCTTCAAGCAAACAGCGTGGCGACCTGCGGACGAAGCTCCTCGATCACCGTCGTGTAGGGTGGGAGCTTCGGTACCAGCGGCCCGAGCCACTGCGTCCACGTCTGCTCCACGCCTGCCAGCATGGTCTCGGGAAAGAAGCTCTCTGGCCCTGTAAATGTCACGTCACGGATCGCGCACTTTTTGCGCAAGAACATGGAAAATTCCGACAGGTCGAGGCGATCTCGATAGGTGCCGAGGATCCTCCAGAGGTCGTAGTAGTCCCGCGCGCGGGAGCGCGCCCAGCCCCGACGTTCAAGGGCGCGCTGATGCTGCAGGATGGCCCGCAGCTTCTCCGCCACGATCTCCTCCAGCGGGTAGACCGGCACCTGGGCATTCAGCGGTTCGCCGTAGTCATGGAGCACAGCGCGCCGCAGCGGCGGTTTCAGCAACGGTTCATCCACTGCGATCTCGACCATCACGTGCGCCTGAGGCTGTCGGTGCCACGGGAACCGCGCCCGGATGTCGAAAGCCTCCTGGCCGCCCGGATGCGGCTCGCGCTCGACGTGCCGCTCGCAGACAATGTCGACAGGTACGTAGGGATCGAGGAGCTTGACCGCTTGGGTACAGGCCCCCCGCATCGCAGACTCCATCGCAGCACCCGTCGGGACGGATTCCACGGCGGTAAAGTCCAGATCCTCGGAAAAGCGGTAGTCGCCGAAGTAGCATTTCTTGAGGGCGGTGCCACCCTTGAACACCAGCGTGTCGCGCAGGGCCTCCACCTGGGTGACACCGGCCAGCACCCACGAGAGGAGATAATCGCGTTCGAGCACCTCCCACGGCAGGCCCAGCCGCGTACGGGCTTCCTGCAGGCGAGTGCGCAGCGGCTTCATCCCACCGTCCCCGGGAGATTCACCTGGATCATCCAGCGGGCGTCATATGATCCGTGGCGTGGGCTGCTTGGATCGAGCACGCGGTAACCCTTCATGGGGACCGCCCCCAACGGCTCCAACCGGTCGGATGCGATCCCCTGCCGCTCCAAGATCCAGCCCAGGCGCTTGGCTGTGGCGGCGTCCAGCATGAGGGCATAGCGAATGATCCGCTCCACGTCGAGCTTGGGAGCCCGGACTTCAAAGCCATGGAGCACCTCGGCGAAGTCACCGCAGTATCGCGGCGCCATCAGCCCATCCAGGAGGGTCCGCTCCGGATCGGTGATCGCGATCCTGGACTCCTGCACCCAGACCTCCTCGATTCCGAAGAACCGCTCCGGCTTGACCTGCACGAATTGATAGGTCGCAGCACCCACTGGATAGCTTGCCCCTCCCTGCTTGCCTCCGGCAACCGCAGGCAGGTCGGTGCGGACCGCCTTCGCGCCACGTAGGCGGGGCACCGAGCGCGCGGAGGTCAGCACGAACACCCGCCGCGGCACCTGGTCCGTCAGCCCATGATGGCTCATCGCCGACCAGTGGCTGATCGCCGCCGGCTCAACCAGCGCCATCGCAATCTCGAACTCGTGCAGTGGGATCGTCCCTGGCACCGCGCCCGAGAGCACGTAGAGCCCCTTCTTCAACCGGACAATCCATCCAGATCGGGCGAGGTGATGCAGCGCCTCGCGAAAGTAGCCAGACGACAGGCCCACCGATGGAGCGACCCTGCGCGCTGCCTCAGCGGTGAAGACGCGTAGCCCTTCCGCCGACAGCTTCCTGACAAGTTCAACCCCTGATGTTGTATGGGTGAGCTGTTCTATTGTCATGGCTTGTCCTTGATATAAAGTATACGTCAATAATTTGTTACTGTCAAACAATAGCCTGTAATAATATAGCTATGTAAGATTGGCCACGCATAAAAAAACCCGGATCCACAGGGACCCGAGGGCTGCGAAACGCGAGGTTCCGCAGGGATGCAACCGTATGTATTGTGATCTAAAACTGGGGGTGCGTCAACCTCTGTTTCGGCCTCACCCCAAGTATGCCTGAATTCTAGCCTGAACTTTAATGTTCTGAAAGGGTTCGCAAATATGCCAGCCCGGATCAGTCCCACCTGATGCGCGGCGCGCATCAACGCTGGTGGGACTTCGCGAGGCGGCGCCAGTTGGGCAAGCGCCGATTCCTCAGAAATTGGTCCGGTGTCCCCGGACTCTTGTGATTTTCCTTTCCATTCGATCAGAACTCAGCGCAACCCACAGTGGGGATCGGCTCCCTCGAGGGCTGGCAGTGGGCATCCGACGCTTCCAACAAGGAGGATCCGTCTTGGCCCGTCACCGACCGGTCCTCCAGCAGGCAATCGTCCGTCGGGGCGTGGGCAAAGGTGATGCCGTTCCAGGGGTAGAGTTGCTGCGTGCGTTTCCCCGCCACGTAGTCCGGCTCGTAGTCGGACCGCTCGAGCACGATGGTGGGGACTCCCCGTACCCGTACAAAATCCGTATTGGGCGTGCTGGACCCGCCGGCGAACAGGACCACCGACTTCCCCCTTTTCCACTGGATGGCTCGTGCCTGGCTGCCGTGTGATCCGGCTGCGAAGGTGAACACCGCTTCCTGAGACCCGTCCCCATCCAGATCGAGCAGTGAGGCCGCGCACATACTGTTGAAACCGCCCTCTTCTGCGATTGTTCGCTCGATGACACCCCGGACCTGCGACCTGTTCGGTGCGGATGCGGCCTGAACCCCTGTGGGGTGCAGTAGGAAGCCTAGCATTCCCAGCGTGGCGACTATTCCCCCAATTTTCATTGACGATAGGTTTCCTGCCATTTGGCTGTGGATTGATGGATCAGGTCCTTGCGCTCAACAGCGTTCATTCTCCCACGTGATGCCAATCTTCTTCTTTCACACCCCGCAGGAAGGCGGCGATCTCCCTTATTGCGCCGTGTTGGTCTGCCCACTTGATATGTTCTTCAAGTCGACCCATCTTGAGCATCGCTGGCGTCTCATACCATGCAGCTGGAATCAACGGCGCTGGCAGCTCCCAGCCAAGACCGATTCGTTTACGATCCGGCAAGGATTCCCACAGCTGATTCCAGAGTGTCGGCTTAGGGCATGCACGCTCGTTTGCACGGCAGTAAGCAATGAGGCTATCAACCGTCTCGCTCATGCGCAGATAGAAGGCGTTCCAAATATACCAGCCCAGATCAGCTAGGCGGGCCGACGTAGGAGGTCTCCGATTTTCCCCTGCGCTTCCCTCAACGTGTCCCTTCGGAACCCGGTACGGGTTTTCCCCGGCTCCGGGTTGTCAACCAGAATGGCTGAGCTGGCGCTTCAGGAACTGCTCAATGATCGGCTGGACGACCCGCTCTTTGTGAAGCTCGAAATAATCGAACAACACCGTCAACTCAGAAACCGCTGCGTGAACCAAATCAACGAGCTTGGACTCGATATCCCCAAGGCGCTCTCGAACGCTGGTTTCCATTTCGTTCTCGACGCACACGCGGCGCTCGAGGCTGTCAAACCCCGCTGCTCGCTCCGGATGCGCGGCGGTCAGGACGCGCCCGCGCAGCCCGGTGTATCGGATCCGTACGACGACGTGCTCGTTCTCCTGGATTCCCAACGCCCCATACAGCCGGCGAATCCTCAAGAGCGTCTCAGCCGTCCGGACGATGCGCGTATCCAGGAAAATCTTGCCTTCCGATCTGGTATCCTCAAACAGCGTTTTCAGCAGGAAAAACGCCAGGTCGCTTCTGAGCGCCCAGTAATCATACTGCGACTTGTCATCCACGAGGACGCTGGCGCGGATGCCATCCTGATAGGCCTTCGGCTCAAACTCCGGTCGACTCATGACCACCCCAATCGGCCAGCCAAACGCACGGATCTGCGTCTTCTCCATCGCTTGCCGCAGTTCCTGCTGTCTGACCCGGAGAGTCTCTCCGGTAGCGCGTCGCCAATAATCTTGCTGTGCATTGACCACTTTGTCTGGACAATACGCCGTGACCTCCATGAGGCATTTGTCCAGTTGGTTCGTCTTGGCCACCTGCACGGCTGCGCGGCGCTCCTGCTCGACCCAGGTATTCAGCTCCGCGTAGTCTTCGGCGACCTTCTGTTCCCCCGTCCTGGCCTTGCGGGACGGCCGCAGGATGATATCGAAGTCGCAATTGGCCGCCTTGGCGAACTTCCGAAGATAGTCCAGGGTGGGTTTTTCACGCCCGCTCTCGATGCCGGAGACAAACTGCTGGCTGCAGCCCAAGGCGCCGGCCAGCGCCTCCTGGGACAAGTTTGCTTCCTCCCGGCAGGACCGAAGCCTGGCCAATACATCGTTGGTGAACGGGTCCGGCTCGCGCGGTGCTTCCTGTCGCACGCGCACGCCGGCTTCGCGCAATTCTCGGAGATGGCGCTCATACGTCGCTCGCCAAAACGCCGCCTGATCCTTCGTCCATTCATCCTTGCTGATTTCACGTTGGATCGCACGGAATCGCCGGCAGAAAGCCAGCGGCGTGATGAGCGCGAAGACCTCATCAGGATCCTTGGTCCTGGCGAGCAGCTTGCCAGCCACCCGCGCAAACCTCGGGTTGCGGTCATCGACCAGGATGGCCTTGATGGTCTCGAACGGGAGCCGCAGATCCCAATACCAGTTGGTAGTCATCGCGATACGTAGACTCGGTTGAGGCGATCGTAGATCTGATCCTCGAGGTGGCGAAGAATCCGTTTGGTGTCGCAGCCCGGTGCGACATCCAGCAGCGCAAACGCCGTATCCTGGCGCGTCATCGCCTGCAGCCAGCGCGCCAGCCTGGCATAGTCCTCTCGGCCGAAATGCGCCGAGAACCACTCATGCAACGGGGCATGATGGACCGACAGATACCAGAGATCAAACATGTCCTTGGCTTCCTGCCGACCCCCGGATAGCTCCTGCCCCGTAGATAGCGACTTGCTGCGCCACCCGATCACCGCGCGCAGCTTGCGCAGATAAATGTCGTCAAGCGAGGCGATCCCATCCGGCCCGACCGGATGCAGCAAGCGGTCAACATCTTCGATCACGTCGACCTTGAGCAGATCCTTCGCGGTCACCTGGAAATTATAGAAGGCCACTCCGGCCTGGCCCGACTTGCGCTGCTCCGAGATCAGCTTGGCGGAGAATCCTGTGGTTGCCGTGATTCGCTTGGCCAGCGTTCGATGAAGCGCCTTGGTCCACCGCTGGGTAAAGAAGTCCAGATCCTCCGAATCACGATGCCGGTAGCGCAGAGCTAACGCCGTTCCTCCAACCAGATAGACCTTGCTGACGGAGGATACGACAGCTCGCAGGATCTGTTCCTGAGCCTTACGGAGTGCGTTCTTCATATGAGACTAGCTATAGCTAGTAAACAAGAAATAATATATCATAATACACAAGCTATAGCTAGTTGTTTTAGAACAGCGTATTTCAGAAATTCCGGTGACGATACTTATTCAATTCAGAGCAACCGTTTTTTCATGAACGCGAAACCCGACCCGTCGGAACCCGGTACGGGTTTTCCGATTGCAATTGGGCATCGAGATTGGGGGGCCACGCCGCGCCGAGGGGAACACTTGTCGCCTCGGAGGAACGGCGTGGTCCGTCGACTCGTTCGACCGCCAGGACTGGCTGGCTGCTGAGCGCGAGGACCACCAGGGTGAGGAGCAGAATAACACGCACGTTCACGTTCTTCTTCCTTCCAAGGAGCATTCACCACCTGGAAAAACAGGAAACATCCCAAATGTGCCAGCCCAGACCAGCTAGGCGGCGCCAGCCCCCGCGGCTTGTTTTGCCAAGCAAACAGCGGGGGGACTATTTGG